>ERZ1106948.370-NODE-370-length-22015-cov-34.316758_pt1 | contig 22015 bp, 31 predicted proteins | sample MGYA00403673_ERZ1106948 | MGnify/ENA primary metagenome ERZ1106948 (study PRJEB35170, sample SAMEA104062409) | human gut metagenome | biome: human gut; feature: human-associated habitat; material: faeces | place: Denmark | collected 2012-05-07 ...
GAAAGGAGACTATGGAGTGATTTCTCCTCAAGGACGCGATACCTTACGGAAGAAGAACTCTTTCTGGCAACAGAGGCAAGTCTGGTAAACATGGAGCGAAGAGGGAATTACGATAAACAACAACTGGGAGTGTATCCAGTAAACAAGGGTAGGGCGTAAGGTTCTTAAAATATGCCGTCTCGCCGTCCTTCAGAAGGAGGTAGCTCTCGTTGTTGGGGTCGTAGCAATCCAGCTTCAAAGAGCTCTGGAGACTCAACACTCCGTACTCCCTGTTGTTCTCGCTCACGACACTCGAAACAACCAAACGCTTGTCCTTCGCGTCGAGGATGGGGTACTGGCGTCTGCCGTTGCACACGACAACGATTTCGTCGTCCTCCCCGTCCGCCAGGCCGTAGACGGCTTCGCCCTCGGCGCGCACAATAGCGGAGCCGCCTTGCCACGCAATCCTCAGCCACTCTACTCATCACACGTCGGCCCTGCACGCACTGTCTTCGGGACGCGCGTCGTTGTTGTCGAAGAGGGGATTGGCTACGCAATGGAGCCACAACTCGCCGCCCGCGAAGAAGCGACGGTCGCAGTACACAATGCTGCCGCTGGCCAGCGCGAAGCAACTCCTCTCGCTGTCCAGCGTCTTGAAGACCTCCACGCTGCTCTCGCAGTAGTACTTCTCGACAACCAGGGACTGGTAACTGGACGCAGGCGCTACGAGTCAACTCACCGCCCACGGACTACCGAAAGAGCGAACGCGATTGAGATCCTGTCTCCCCTCGATCCTCCAATCTGCAAACGGAGCGTTCGGCGTCTGCCTCTGGAACCAAGGGTGGTTCAGCGCCTAGGAGTCAGCCACAGTAATCGTCGCTACGTCCTCCAAACTGATGCGGTTCTCTGGGTCGGGCTGCAGGAATCGGTCAATGAAGTCCTTCGCATCGTCGCTCAGTCGCGTGTATCCACGACACTGCGTGTTGTAGTGGCCGCTGCACACGGCGTTGACGAGCTGCTTGCCCTCGTACGGGAACGGGAAGCACCGCGTCAAACTACGCCTCACTCCACTCACCGCTTCGTCACATCGCGTAGATCGTCGCGCCGAGCGACCAGATGTCCGCCTTCTCCGTGTAGTGGTGACAGGTCAGGATTTCGGGACACATGTACGACTTGGTGCCCACGTAGGAAGAGATGTACTCCTCGTCCATGACGCGAGAGAGGCCGAAGTCGATAAGAACCAGATTCATCAGGTCGTGAGGAGAGGCCAGCATAATATTGTCCGGCTTGATGTCGCGGTGGATGATATTCTTCTCGTGACACTTCTGCAGCGTCCTGATCAGCACGCGCACCATCGCCTTGGCTGTTTGCTCGTCAATGAACCAGCGAGAGGCTATCAGGTACTCGATCAACGACTCGCCGAGAATCAGCTCCTATCCCTAACTCGTCTCTGCCAGACCCACTTGCACAATGTAGTAGTTGTTGCTATCCTCAAAAACATCGTACAGCTTGGGCACGTGGCTCACGTCCTGCAACGCATGCAGCAACCCAATCTCTCTCTACTCGTCAGTCCAACGACTTCGTCGCACCATGAAGTTCTCCTTCTCCTTCTTCTTCATCTGCCGCTTCTCCACCTTCACCGCCACGTCCTTACCGTTCTGGAGGTACGTCGCGCGATACACGGAGCTCTGAATGCCTTCTCCCAGCTTCTCACGGAAATACAGAACGTAGTTGATGTCCGTGACAGGGATAATGAGCGGGGACGCTTCCGCAATGACCTCGTTCTTGTACTGTTCCACCATCCCGTCGAGAGTCTCGTAGAAAGAATCGTCTACCGCATAACCAACGTTCGCTCGCAGGATGATGATGAACGCCTCGATCCTATCTGTGAAGCGAAACAGGGAATGGGGACATCAGAAGAAGACCGCGACGATAGCCGGGATCTGCGCTCTCGACATACGCTCTGATTTGCCTGAGGAGAATCGGCCTGTTCGCATCGTCAACGCAGTAGAACGCGAAGAGAATATCTAGCAACCCCTCGTCCAAGTGCTCCACCTATTCGAATGAGGCGCTGAGTCCACACCTACTTCGCTTGTCCTGTAGTCCTCTATTCTGTTCGCGAACTCTATCTTTAACTGCTCTGTCTTCTCCATCTCTCGTGAGAACGTGGTTACCATTTCTTGAAGGGATTGTCTCGTTTCAAGAAGGAGCTCAAAGGACTCCGTCTACAATGAAATTGAAGAAGAGGACGAACCTTGTAGCCGAACTGAAGCGAAAAATGGTAAAAGGTGGACGTGTCTTTGAGGGTGCATTCCAGGAGAAAGAACAGTCTCCTTATATTCGCATCGCCCAAGCACAGGACTACAACATTGTTGGCAATGGTCATCGTTCCTTTATACCGCTTCTTGTTGTAGTCGTCCTGTTCGTCACCATTTCCCTCCTACGACTACGGGATATATTATGGAGAACGTGGAGGGGGTGGATTCCTCGAACTGCATCCTGGATAAAGAGAAATGAGAATAGTTAACTAATCTGAATCAAAACAGACCCGATTTCTGCCATCTCTTTCATATCCATGTTTCGCACCGACGATGTCGCAGAAGAGGGAAAAACACGAGCCGGTTTCACCTCGCAAGGAAGCGAAGTTGTGTGCTGAAAGGAGTGGTAATTCGTTAGGTTGACAGCGAAATCAAGATATGAAGCATATAGCGAGGAGGGAAATCGCTTTTTGAGAGACACATCGATTATAAGGAAGGAAGCGCCTGCAGTATCGGACCAGTCCGACAATCTTGTGTTTGAATGGGTCGACGTCGATCTGTCGCACTTTCTGTCTTCGGTGACGACTAGATATGACGGATTGATGATGAAGAGGGTTGACGAAACCCACGTCGCAATCGATGCCGATAGCGTTTGGAGTGCATGTGCTTTGTGAGGCGTAGGACCGATGTCCCGTTATTCGTTTTTTCGGCATCACAAACGAGGGACATAGCGTTTGCGCGAATGTGCACAACTTCCTTCCATACATATCCTTTGCGCCCTGTACTAGGCGATCCTTCACGACACTTTTTCATATCAAAGCACCCGCACTACAACCACGCCACAGACAAGGAGGATTTCATGTGCTATCTCACCAGCCGCATGAAGGAGAGGAAGTGCAGCGGCAAGGTCATGGACATCGAGATCGTGGAGCGGAAGAACCTGTACTACTTCCACGAGGAGAACGAGGAGTTCATGAAGATCACGCTCCAATTCCCCATGGACGTGCCCGCCTGTCGCGACCTTCTCCACACCGTGCGTCCTCGCCTCCTCTCTCACTGCTAGAAGGGGTCGGCTGCCTCCGAGTTCAAGAACTACCGCGCCGCCGCCCAAGCGCGGTCGCTCAACCAGCCGCCTCCACCACCCGTGTCGGTGCCGTCGCAGAACGTGTTCCTTCACGACGTGTTCGAGGCGAAGCTCCCGTTCGTGCTGCGTTTCATGGTGGACCACAAGATCGTGGGCTGCAACTGGCTGGAGCTGACGGCGGGCAGCTATCACCTGCTCTCTGACGACGAGAAGGTCGGCGAGCGGGCCGCGTCTCACGCGTAGAAGTCTACGTGCCAGTACGAGTGCGACGTGATGTACCCCGATCTGATCTCGCACTCCACACAGGACCAGTTCAGCCACATCGCACCCTACCGCATCTTCTCCTTCGATATCGAGTGCTGTGCCGAGGAGGGCGGCTTCCCCGAGCCCGAGAAGGACTCCGTGATCACCATCGCCAACGTCATCACCGAGCAGGTCGGTCTCCTCCTCCTCCGTGACGCGTAGGGGTCCAACGAGCCGCTGTTCAAGTCCGTGTTCACCATGGGCTCCTGCTCCTCCATCCCCGGCGTGGCTGTGTACGCCTACGAGGACGAGGCGACCATGCTGTCGGAGTGGGCGAAGTACATGGTGGCCTGCGACCCCGACATCATCACCGGATACAACATCCAGAACTTCGATATCGATTATCTGATGAAGAGAGCCGCTGCTTTGAATGTGCGCGACTTCCCGCTGCTGGGACGCATCAAGGGCGAGTTCGCGAAGAGCAAGGAGACCGTGTTCTCGTCCTCCGCGTACGGCATGCACGAGAACATCGAGACGGCGATCGCGGGGCGTCTGGTGTTCGACCTCCTCCAGTTCATCCGCCGCGAGTACAAGCTCTCCAGCTACACGCTCAACAACGTGAGTAGCGAATTCTTGGGGCAGCACAAGGAGGACGTGAAGTACAACCAGATCAAGGACCTGTACCACGGCGACGAGGGAACGCGGCAGCGCATCGCCTCCTACTGTGTGAAGGACGCGCTGTTGCCGCAGCAGCTGCTGGACAAGCTGAACGTGATCATCAACCAGGTGGAGATGGCGCGAGTGAGCGGCGTGCCCATCAACCTGCTGCTGTCGCGCGGCCAGCAGATCAAGGTCATGTCGATGCTGAGTCGGAAGAGCGTCGAGCTGGGCTACATCATCCCCACGCTGGACCGCAGTCACCAGGAGCAGCAGTACGAAGGCGCCACCGTCATCGAGCCGAAGAAGGGCTTCTACAAGGAACCGATCGCGACGCTGGATTTCGCCTCGCTGTATCCGTCCATCATGATCGCCCACAACGTGTGCTACTCCACGCTGGTGCCCAGCGGGATGGCGGTCGACCCCAGTCGCACCGAGACGGCTCCCACGGGCGAGCGCTTCGTGAAGAAGAGCGAGCGCGAGGGCGTGCTGCCCATCATTCTGCGCGAGCTGCTGGCGGCGCGTAAGGTGGCGAAGCGCGACATGGCGAAGGAAACGGACCCCATCAAGAAGGCGGTGCAGAACGGCCGGCAGCTGGCGCTGAAGATCAGCGCCAACTCCGTGTACGGCTTCACGGGCGCCATCGTGGGACAGCTGCCGTGCCTGGCGATATCGAAGTCGGTGACGGCGTACGGGCGCCTGATGATCGACATGACGCAGAAGACGGTGATGGAGCACTACTCGGTGAAGAACGGGTACAAGCACGACGCGGTCATCGTGTACGGCGACACGGACTCCGTGATGGTGAAGTTCGGCGTGGAGACGGTGGAGGAGGCGATGAAGATCGGGAAGGAGGCGGCGGCCCTCGTGTCGGAGCGGTTCCCCGACCCCGTGCGCCTGGAGTTCGAGAAGGTGTACTGCCCGTACCTGCTGATGAACAAGAAACGCTACGCGGGACTGTTCTGGACGAAGCCGGACCACTGGGACAAGCTGGACGCGAAGGGCATCGAGACGGTGCGTCGCGACAACTGCCGACTGGTGCGCATTCTGGTGGACACGTGTCTGAAGAAGATGCTGATCGACCGGTCGCCCGAGGACGCCGTCGAGTACGTGAAGAACACGCTCTCGGCGCTGCTGCAGAACCAGATCGACCTCTCCCTCCTCGTCATCACCAAGGCGCTGGGCAAGAAGGCGGACGGCAAGAAGGATGGCTACAAGACGCGCGCGGCACATGTGGAGCTGGCGGAGCGCATGGCGAAGCGCGACCCTGGCTCGGCGCCGAAGGTGGGCGACCGCGTGCCGTACGTGATCATCCAGAAGGAGAAGAGCGCGCAGGCGTACATGAAGAGCGAGGACCCGATCTACGTGCTGGAGCACAACCTGTCGATCGACACGGAGTGGTACCTGAACCACCAGCTGCGCGGACCGATCGAGCGCATCTTCGAGGGCGTGTTGGCGGACAGCACGCTGAAGGGCCTCTTCCAGGGAGACCACATGAACGTGAAGAAGGTGGTGACCTCGCAGAACACGGGCATCGGGCGCTTCGTCTCGAAGCAGAACACCTGCCTGAAGTGCAAGTGTCCGCTGAAGACGGGCGCGGTGTGCCAGAACTGCAAGCAGTACGAGAGCCAGTACTACATCCAGACGGCGATGCAGGTGGAGCTGCAGGAGCGGCAGTACTGCGAGCTGTGGACGACGTGCCAGCGCTGCCAGAACAGTCTCCACCAGGAGATCATCTGCGGAAACAAGGACTGCCCGATATACTACCAGCGCGAGAAGATCAAGAAGGATTTGCAGACATCGATAGCCAAGCTGAAGCGTTTTAGCGAATGAACCGGCTGTTTGCTAAGAAACACGCAAGACCAAATCAGGGTTTGAGACCAAACTCTCCGCTAAGCGCTGACGTTTCTCATTGCGATGCTTGAGTACGAAAATGGTGAAAACGATGAAGGCGATCAGGAAAATGCCAATTACGATTGTAAGGGTGATAACAACTAGGAATGACACAACTCCATCGGAATGAACTGGAAGACCACAGCCCATCGATCTCGTATCTCCACTCACACTTGCCGTCTACTGGAGTCCATTCATCCTGCACAGGTCTTCCCTTATCTAACCATGACAGGAACCAGTCTTCCGTACTGTCCAGCTTGATGACGGACTCCCCCTTCTGTCCTACGAATGCCTTGAAGTCTGCGAAGAGATCGGTGCCATTCACGCTGCACGTGTGCTCCCTGTGCATCATGCATGCAACCGACTCTCACATCACATTCAGGTACTTCTTTCCGAACAGGGTACTGCACGCGCCAAACTCATGCTCAAGAGCCCGCTTGTCGACAATCTTAAGCCATACCGATTCTGTGACGGATGAGCAGTTGAATATGTGAGTATCGAGGGGACGACAATCCAGATTCTGACTAGACATAACCCTGCACGGCCGTTGCGAACTGGAGGAGAATCGACACATTCACGGCTTTGCACGAATCATCAAAGTAGCTGTTCAGCACAAAGTCCTGATGGCGAGGTATTCCCTTCTTGATGTGCTGTTGAACACTCATATCCACTACGATTGAAGAAGTGCAGAGAATCGACTCCTCGAATATCATGTGGTGTACATTCCGTAGCACTCTAGGTCTCATTCGATGGCGAAAGACGTACTACAAAACGCACCAGGGAGTAACAACGCAATAACCGTGACGAACAAGACGACAGACTTCATAATGAAAACAAAAGTGGGGTAAGACTCAAAGCGTCATCATGGATTCGGTGCGGAATTCGGCGTAAACTCGCTTTTCTCACCGTGGGAACAAGAGCGAAGAATTCGCGTTGTGGAACAAACACGAGAGACGGGAGCTGAATTCGCCACCAGATTCTCCCCTAAGTTCTGACGCTTCTCATTACGATGCTTCAATACGAAAATGGTGAAAACGATGAAGGCGATCAGGAAAACACCAACGATTACCGTCAGGATGATAACAACTAGGAATCACGTCAGTCCGCTCATTCCCACTGGAAGACCACAGTCCATCGATTTCGTATCTCCACTCGCATTTGCCATCCACCGGAAGCCAATCCTTGTGCATCGGAGCGCCCTTTTCTGCACATGAGCAAGAACAGCCAGTACAACCATTCAGCGTAATCGTCGTCTCTGACTTCACTCCAATGGACTCCTTGAAGTCCGCAAAGAGATCGGTTCCATTCACCACACAGTTGTGCGCGCTGCAAATCAAGTCCTGATGACACTCTTACGCGACATTCACATACTTCTTTCCAAACAGGGAAGAGCAGGGACCAAAGCTGTCGATGGTCTCCTTGTCGAGAACCTTCACCCACACGGACTCTATCGTCGCAGTGCAGTTGAACTCTCGCGTCGCGACTTCGCGGCAATCCAGATTCTGGCTGATGGTGACGATCACAGCTATTCGCCTACTGCCACAACAGAGAGATCTTGACGGAGTTGCACTTCTCGTCGAAGTAGTTGTTTATGCAGTAATCCTGGTGCTGAGGAATCCCCTTCTTTATGTGCTGCTGGACACTGAAGTTGGCTAGAATTGACCACTCTTGGTAGTGCTACCTTCTGCGCTGCAGCGCGTGTACATACCGAAACACTCTACTCGTCAATTCCGATTTCCAATCGCACTGCAGAGCGCACTAGGGAGTAACAACAGCAGGACGACAAAGATCAATTGCGGGAAGCGCATCGCCGGAAAACAAATACTGGGGAAGAAAGATACGGGAGTTTCATCACAATGATTTGAACTCAAACAACGTGTGGAAGAAACAACCTCAAAATGCATTCGAATCCCGTCTTCTCATCAGGTAGACACAGTTGTCCAGAACAATCCGCCCTCTTCTCCAATCAATTCCAGTGAAGCAGCGCTCCTTTCCCACCACCTCGAACAGATCGCCTCCCTCCGTCACGTTATGAGTCAGCAGGTAGTCGAATCCGCTGAAATCAGTCAGATCCTCTGTCTTGTTGTAGATGACGCCAGGAGTCTCCAAGAAGCGCGACACGCCGGTCTGCGCAGAGTACACATCGACGTGAAGAGAAGGCAGCGATCCGACCACTCCCGCCTCCTTGTCCTTCTGTATCACCTCCTACGCGTCACCCGTCCCTCCATACTCCACGTTCATCTTCAGCACTGCGTAGCCTCCCGGATAGTTGTTAATGGAGGGAATCAGGAAGAAGAGCGTAATCATCAATCTGTCTCTCACTCCACATCCCCTCTCCTACACGCCGCACGCGTACGCCAGAGAAGCCATCACGCGCAGACCCTTCTTCGAGCACTGCGACCACACACGCGACAATCCCACTACGAGTGAAACTCTCTCAAAGCGATGACCCGCCGCGATGGCGTTGAGAGCGGGCACGATGATGAGGATGAAGCGCAGCTCCTTGTGAGGGAGGATGGAGTACAGGAGGATGAAGGCGACGATCGGATAGAACAGCGACGCCAGCACGGGGTCCAGGTGGAACACGGTGCGCACCATCCGTACGACATGACCGAAATGCCCCTGCTTTTTGGACTCCTCGTGAACCTCGTCCGTCACCTTCCAGAGATCTTCTATCCATCAGCCCACGAACTCGTGCGCACCGAATCGCTTCCGCGGTCCCGCGAGGAAGGAGGAGAGCACTGGGTGCAGCGCGAAGGGGATGAAGACGAGCGCGTTGTAGAGCAGGCGGGGAATCACGGAGGTGAGGTACCAGTGGTAGGGCTGCGTCTGTGGGTGAAACGGACAAGAAGAGGGAAACGCCCCAGTTGGAACTCTTGTTGAGGATCGTGTTGTAGTACAGAACGACCAATTCCGGAACGAGGGGCGTCTTCCAGAACAAGCTGTCCATGAGGAACTACGAATAAGTGCGGTGGAATGAGCATGCGCTAAGAAGCAGCGAGAGAACGCCCGTGACGATTCCGTGCAGCACGATGTCCAAAAAGGGAAGACGGTTCGTGAGTAGAATCTGAAGAATGAAGGGTGCGAAGAGAACGAGGGTGTCACAGCGAATAATCACACAACACGCCGTCAGAAGAATGAGGAAGAGCTTGTAGTTCTATGAATGATGACAGAGGGAGACGCCGACTCCATCCAGATAGCACCCAAACCCGTATGTGACTAGGGCCAACGCAAACACGTTGGGGAGCGGTCGGCCCAGGTAGAACATGAGATGGAACTGGGAGCAGCAGATCCAGGTGAAGAAAGAGCCAGCAGCAGTGCCATACTTCTGCTTAATCGCCTTCTGCAAACGGCAGAGAGCAACACAGTTCAGTAGCGCTAACGCACTGCGCACAACTACACATGAGGCGACAGACGCGTAGTCACGAATCAGACTCACGTAGTTCGGCAACTGCAAGTACTGGGAGAGCTTTACAGCCGGAAAACTGATGCACCTACAATTGAAGAGAACGCCGGAAGCCGCACGATACCACAATCGCGCCTAGGAAGGTCCTCGGAACGACTCCAGGGAACTCGAGGTGATCGTACTTGTCAATGTCAAGACCGTAGTAGAGGAGGTCGTGGGTCGCTTGGACGTTGAAACTCTCCTCCACCTTCGTAAACGGGCAGATTACAATCTGTACTTCAGAGAAGAGAGGAGCGCCTCACATAGAGCACAGAAACCAAGAAATAGGGCAGAATCTCGCCCATTTTCTTTATATAGCTCTTCATTCACAGCCGAACGATTGATTTGAACGAAGTGGTTCCAGAATTGTGAGGGCGATGTCTCCTTTCCGAAGGGGATACCCTCACTCCCCTTGAGACAATCCGACCTTTCCAAGGAATGAAACAAACACGAAAGGGAGATGTAGGAGAACGATCACACTCCAAGGTATCTACGTAGCTGTCCTTCACGTTCTGGTCCTCGTCGTTTAGGACTCTGCTGAGAATACTCTGCAGGTCTTGCACTACGCGTCACAAGCGTCCCCATGACTCACATGTCAGATGGTCGTGAAGAACGATCACAGGCGCACACGGAGGTTCATCCGTGCACTTCTCCACGTCCTTCTACCCCTGAAACGTCGCACCCTACCCCACGATCACGCAACCGGGCGAGAAGAGCAGCTCCACTCGGAACCGTTTCGGGTCCCCGATGTCGTAGGACTCGTTCTCGTACATGCGCAGCAGAATATGACTTAAATAGTCGTATTCACTGATGTCGTTCAGCGCCTGACGACCCTCCTCCGTCACGGCGCGCTGCCCGTTCGACCCCACTCCGTACCGCAGTACGTTGAGAATGCCGTGGATGTGACTCTCCGAGGTGAAGTACATCCGCGTGTACACCGTCTTGTTCCCCGTGATGCTGTCCTCGCTGTACCGCACGTCCGCCTTGTAGGTGCTCACCTCCTGCAGGTGGTCGCTCTTCTCAATGAACTTGGAGTTGGGACCGAAGGCGCTGATCCGCAGGTCCTGCACGTGAGGCGCGCCCGCTCGGACCTACCACGTCGATCTTGATGAGGAGGTTCTTCACGATGTTGCGTCCGATGAGCATCTTCTCCCACGTGAACATGCCGTACTCCTGCGGCACGATGATGTCCGCCATGATCTTGGAGTTCGTGAACAGCTCGTCGCGCTTCGCCAGCGGGATCATCGAGTTGTGGATACAGTCGAACTTGATGCAGTCGTACAGCGTGGGGATCTGAGCGTCACTCTCCGTCAACACACCCACCTTGCTCAAGTCGAACTGGCCCGTCTTCACGTCGTAGAAGTCCTTCTGCAGCTTCAGCCAGCGGCCCAGCGCCAGACTCATCGACTCCTCCTCGTACCCCATCGCCACCTTGCCCTCCGCCGTCATGCCGTACTCGAACAGCGAGGTCGTGAGCGTCTTGATGTCCTCGTAACTACGCCTCACCCCTCTCCGCTACACTCACATCTGCTGCATGAACTGACGCGCGTTCTTCACCTTCCTCAGCGCGTCGATCACCGACTGGTTCCCCGCGGGACACACGCGCTGAATGCGCTCCTCCGTCATGTCGCCCTCCTCCATCAGCGTCGAGTACAGGCGCGCCTTCACGTTCTTCAGCATCTCCATCGCCTTGCTCGTGTTGTCCAGCATATAGTCCGCTTGGCGGTGGCAGTGCACCATCGACACCATGATCGGCGTCAGGTGCTCGCCCTCCACGTCCAGACAGCCCTTCGCGAAGGCGGCAGCGGTGGTGCGCACGCGTCCTTCTTCCGAGGAGTAGATCTTCATGTCATGACGATACGTGTTATGCAGCCGCAGGAAGAACGCGTCGCCTACGAATGAATGACTGACGCTTCACTCACCTCCGTACACGTGGCGACGGAAGGTCTCGCCCAGCGCGATGGCTTGCTTCCGCCCCGCGAGCGTGAGGATCCCGCCCCACTTCACGATGAACAGCACCTCCGTGAGGACTACGCGTCATCTCTCTCGCCACCCTCCACCGAAGTGCGTCTCCTTCGCCAGCGCGTCGTCGCTCGCGTGCGAGGTGGAGGACGGAACGCGCGGCAGACTGGCGTCCTTCTTGTCCTGCTTCTCGATCGTCTACTCCTCACGCTCCACACCCACTCGCACCTTCTCTACGCCGTGTCGCAGCTCGAAATGGTCGTCCACAGGAGGGAGCGTGCTCTGTACACTCTCCCTCTCCGCGAGCTGAGACGTCTCCGCCTCCTTGCGCTTCTCCTCTTCCTCCACCTCCTCCTCCTTCTCCTCGCGCCACTGCAGCGCGCGCAGCTGGAACTTGCGGTTGAATCCCTTAAACTGGCCTCCCTGCTGCATCACCGCCACCAGCTGCAGCAGCTTCGTCTTCAGAATGGAGTTCGCGTTCTTCTTCTCCTCCTCCTCCTCGTCCAGCTCCGTGTCCATCGCCTGAGGCACCGTCTGCATCTCGTGAATCTGGTCCGTCACGATCGACACGATCTGGTTCATCTGCGACGCTTCTTTGATCTTCACCTCCTTGCGGGGATCCGTGATCACGCTACACGTGGAGAGGAGCCATGAAGCCCACTTCTTCAGCTTTTCCAACAGCGACTCAGAGGTCACCTTGAACTTCATCTTCTGTTTCGGCGTTCTAGTTCTCACGTGTGCGTCGGACAGCATACCGGTCGCCGTGACGACATACACAGATGACAGCGCGCAGCGTCTCCTTGTTCTCCTCATTCTTGCTGGGCTTGCGATTCATCTCATCCGCCAGCTGCTGCTTCTCTCGCGTCGACATCTCCAGCTCCTCCGTGTCCACCTTCTACCCATCACCACTCCCGCTCTCGCCCACGCGGAGGATCTCAGGACACAGGTTCTTGTACACCAGCAGTGTGATCAGATGCGCCGCGTCGTCCCAGAACTTCGCGTTCTTCTTCACGAAGCTCACGCCGTTCACGTCGCAGATGTACGACGTGCCGCGGTCGCGCAGCAGGTCGAACCCGCAGATCGTCTGCTTGAACAGCGTCGCGATCTTGCGGCAGATCTGCTTCTCGTCGTAGGTCAGCAGGATGGGGTAGCGCACCTCCTTCCCGTTCGCGTCGCGGTCCACACGCCCGTCCACGGTCGGGGACTTCCGCGCTTCGGCGTGGACATAGCTCACGCCCACGGAATACACCTTGACATCCGTGCCCTCGGTTTGGAGGAAGTGCTCGTAGATGTAGGAACCGTCCGTGCGGATGTGGCTCACCTCGGGGAAGTACTCGCTACACTGGTTGTGCTCCTTGCGGAAGAGCTGCTTCATGCCGCCGCCGTCCACGCGCGAGTAGTAGATTCGGACATTGTGATCCTCGGCATTCACAGGCTTCTCGACGAACGGCTTCTCCATCTTCACTCCGTTCAGCATGATGTATTCCTCGTGCTCTTCGAAGTCTCCTATCACCTTGCCATTCTCATCTCGCTTCACAATGAGGTAATCCGGAACCTTGATTCCCTACACTGATATGCTATTCAAACAATTACGTTTTCCTTGAGCATTTGGTGAATAGCGCAGCGGTCGAAGAACAAGTCCCCGTTAAGGAGAAGCAAAGCAGCCGCGTTGAAAGGATATGTACTGCATTCGCAGGTCGTTTAACGAATACGGTTTTCGAAGGTCCACGTACGCAATCGCTTTCTCAAGAGGATATCCTAGCTATTAGCAGTTTTCCCGGATACTACCATCGGAATACCACGCCATCAGCACGTCCACGATAGGCCACTCTTCAATGGGCTTGGTGAGAATCATGTCCTGTTGAAAGATGACAATTTCGAAGTAGGGACTTATGCGTTCCAACAGCATCTTCATTGGAGACGCCTCCACCTAAGAATAACGCCCCCGTTGAAGTGAAAACCTTCTTCTTCATAGCGCAAATCCCAAAACGGTACTTCTTCGGAGCAATCGGAAGGGATCGGTCCATACTTCGAACGTCTGCAAAGAAACGACGATTTGAATTGAATCTTCCGCGCTTGTTCGCGTGGGCAGAAACTCCTCTCCAAACGGTAATGCAGAAAACAACCGTGTTTGATCAAGTGAAAACGCCCCGATTTGTGACATCGCGGCGATTTGAGTATCCTTATCACAAAATGGCGAGCCTTGTTGGAAGAATTATTGACGGTTGGAAGTTGCAGGAGGTAATCAAGTGCACTCCTCGCTGCAGCATGTATAGAGGTGGGCTTTTGAACGATCTCCTTTAGGAATAGTCTGCTCGAGCACGGACGACGAGGACAAGTTTTGCATGACGGTTGTGTACAAAGATTCCGACAATCCCGACTACAACGACGATTCATTTGAAAGTGTCGTGGTGGATGTGAATGCATTTGTGAAACCGACGTTCACCTATTACGATTCGCACTGTATCCGTGATCCTCTCCGTCTTTTCAATAGGCTTCCCTATCGTTCCCCTGAAGAACGAAACGGGCGAGATTGATGGTCACGAGTACTTCGTGTACGAAAGGGTATCGAAGCCGCTGAGCGAGGTAGCTACGAACCATTCCTTCCATGTGAGTAAAGATGACAAGATTAATATTGCAATTCAAATCCTGGATATTCTCCAGTTCCTCTTTGCCAAGAACAAGGTGCTGAAGAACTTGGATGTTCGCGATTTCTGTCTTCGTCGCACAACAAAGGGATATCGCGTGATTCTGCTGAACCAGGACTTCTACGAGAAGTGGGCGTTGTTGAATCCGAATGACGAGCAGGGAGAGTTTTACCATTGAGGACACGACGTTCACGTCCACGTCGGTGATGCACGGAAATGGTTGTCGATTTGTTGTGGAATGAGGCGTAGAACCGACAATGCGCGACAATGTGGTCTCATTCGTGTACATTATGCTCTTCCTTATCAACAGTTTGCGTTTTGGATAAAGAGTTCCGTGTAGAATCGCTTCCCTGGAGCTATCTCTCTGATGACGCCGCCGTTGCCAAGAAGATGGACGAGGCTTCTATTGCTCAGGAATGCGACGAGGATTACAGTGGGAGCGTTCATATCATCTCATGGGTAGAGATCTTCATGGACATGCTCCACAAGCATACTCTCCACTCGAATCGCCGTCCCATTGTATCGGACTATATTGCAGTGTTGCGCAGCATGACGGAGCACCACAGTATCACATTTGGCGTAGATGATGGGAATGGAGGTGATGTGTAGACCGAGCTGAGCAAGTATGCCAAGAAGAGTAATGGAGAGGTGTGCGTGTGAGTGTGTAGAGAAGGTGCCTGCGATGGTTCAGGAGGAGGAAGTGAAGGAAGAGAAGGAAGAGAAGGAGGTGGTGAAGAAGGAGAAGGAAGAGGTAAAGGAAGAGAAGAAGGAAGAGAAGAAGGAAGAGAAGAAGGAAGAGAAGAAGGAAGTGGAGAAGGAAGTGGAGAAGGAAGTGGAGAAGGAAGTGGAGGAAGTGGAGAAGGAAAAGGAGGAGAAGGAAAAGAAGGAAGAGAAAAAGGAAGAGAAGAAGGAGAAGGAAGAAGTGAAAGAAGAGAAGAAAGAGGAAGTCAAGGAAACAAAGAAGGAGGAAGTCAAGGAGGAGAAGAAACAAGAAGAGAAGGAGAAAAAGGAAGAGAAGAAACCAGAAAAGATGGAAGTGGAAAAGAAGGACGAACCAACGCCGAAAGACAAGACGACAACGGAAAAGCCAATCGATCTCTCTGGCGTCAAGCTCCCTGTTGCCCTCTCATTCCTCCATCATCCGTAGCCTTCCACCAGCGAAAAGCGTAATCTCCCCGATCCCACTCCTGTAAGTGAAAAGAAGCAAAAGGTGACCATTTGCAAGAAATCCATGTAGCAGAGCTGCACCTGACTAAGGAATAGAAAGAGCACTGTGTCCTCCTTTGTTACTTCTGCCACCTTCGTGAACGCCGTGTTCTTTGCAGGAGTTGCTTTGACAGACTTCATTGGACTGTAAAGGCTCAGTTTTCCTTTTGATCCACTGTTTGTTTGATTCCCTCTTCTTTCGCTTCTCCTTCCCTTCTCCCCCATTCTCGACTCGATTCTCAAATCGCGCTCCCAAATAAGGGATTTGTGTTCCTGTGTTTTGATAGAAAAAGATCTCTTCATCACCCTCTATGGACGATACGAAAGTGATTCCACAAGCTGACCCCGAGCCCAGTGTTGCTGTAGAGATGCAGCAGCAGCAGGACAATACGGCTGATGAAACCAAGAAGGACACTCCCTCCTCACCAAAGAGCGCAGAGCGAATGAAGCGAGCAGAATTCCTGGGTAACGGTCCCTTAGTTAAGACCATCTGGTCGCTTACCTATCCCGACTTTATCGCCAAGCTTGTTGGTGCGTTGTACAATCTCGTCGACTCCATGTTCATTGGTCAATATGCGGGTTCGACTGTGGAGGAGAAGAAGCTCTCTTTGGCTGGTGTGTCGCTTGCCGCTCCCGTTGAGCAGTGTCTTCTCGTCGGTCTGTCGCTTATCTTCGCTCAGGGCGGTGGTCCCCTTTACGGACGTTACTTGGGCAAACATGACGAAAAGACTTCGCGACGCATTATCGGCAATACGTTCGCTATGGACGTTCTCCTGGGCATTGTCATGGCTGTTGTTCTTCCCCTGATATGTGAGCCCTTACTGATTCTTTTAGGTGCGTCCGACACTGCGGGTACACTCTCTCCCGCGAAGAAGTACATTCTCCCGCTGATGTACGGTGACATTCTGTACAACTTCTGTTACGCGACCAACAATCTGATGCGAGGCGAAGGAGCTGCCTTGTTCTCCTGTACACTTATGATTATCTCCGCGGTGACGAACATCACTGTGGACTTCATCCTCCTCAAGCTCCTCGGCGTCGGCGTGAGCGGCGCCGCCTACGCCACGCTGATCGCCTACACCTGCGCCGTGTCCTTCGGCCTCTGGTTCTTCATCTCCAAGCGCTCCGCCGTCTCCGTCAAGTGCTCGGATCTCGTCCCGGACTGGAAGCTGGTCTGCGAGATGATGAACGTGGGTCTCTCGGGCATGGTGATCGGCCTCGCCAACGGCGTGCTGGCGATCGCCTCCAACCAGTACATCATCCACTTCACGCCGTACCCTCGCGACTCGGCAGAGACCACCGCAGCCATCGCCGCGTCGGGGTCGCTGGTGCGCATGCAGTTCTTCATGTTCATCCCCGTGAACTCCATCGCCCACGGCGTGGTCGCCCTCATCGCCTACTGCCGCGGCGCCGCACTCTACAAGCGATTCATGAAGGCGCTGAAGGTGTGTTTCATCGGACAGTTCGTCGTGAGTCTCGTTGTCGGCATTCTCTGCTTCATCTTCGCCGAGCAGCTCGCGCGACTCTTCAATAGCGATCCCGATTTCATTGCGATTTTTGCCAAAGGACTGCGTTACATGTCCGTCGCCGTGTGGCTCTGTCCCTGCTCCTGCACGCTCTTCCCCGGCCTGCAGGCCATTGGACAGGGCGTCGCCTCTGCGTTCGTGCTGATGAACCGCTCGTGTCTGAGCATCATCCTCGTCCAGTTCGTCATGTGCACGGTGCGCAAGGACTTCTGGGGTGTGTTCATGGCGTACCCCATCGCCGAAGCGCTCTCGGCTGTCGTCGCCATCTGCTTCTTCATCATCTGGAAGAAGGACATGGAGGGCGTGAATCTCCCTGTCGTGAAAGACTAGTTGTTTAGGGATGCTCACTCGCTTTGTTCCAAACAAACACACACCACTCATTCAAAACCGGGCGGAGGACTGCTGTCGTCCTCGTCATGCCCACTCGCCGGCGCAGCGCTCCTTTCCTGCACGTTATTCTCGCTTCCCGCAGGAGGAGGCATCGGCATGCCTCCCGCCTGCGGCTGCATCCCGAACATGTACGGGTTGTTCATGATCTGCATCTCCATGTACTTCTGCATCGTCTCGAAGTCCATAGACGAGCTGAACATCGAGTTCAGCGGAGTCATTCCAGGCATGTACCCCGTCGAGTTCGACTTCGAGAAGTCGTCCTCCTTGAACTCCTTCATTCCCGCGGTCGTGCCGATCACACGATTCACCTCCGCGATCGCCGCCTTCTGCTGCTCCTCCGTGCCCACGATCGTGATGGAGCGCAGGTTCAGCGCCTGGTCGTTCTTGTCCGGGTTCTCCACCTGCATCCTCGTTCCCGTCTTGCGCTGAATGTCCTTGATCACCGCGCCCTTCGTCCCGATCACCCAGCACACCTTGTCCGCAGGCACTTTGATCCGCGTCGACGGACTACCGTCGTCGATGTTCACTTGGAGACCCTATCCCTTACCCAGCTCCCACACGCGCACGTCCGCAATCATCAGAATCTGGCGCTTCGCCTCCTTCACGTTATCGGGGTTGCCCGTGATCACGATGTTCCTCGTGTTCGGGTGGTCCCGGTCCGCCTCCTTCGCCACCTGCACATTGGTGCCCGTTCGGCGCTGCAGGTCCAGAATCGTCGCGCCGCGCGTGCCCACCACCAGACCCACCTTCTCGTACGGGATCGCGATCGTCTCGAAGCCGTCGCGGCTGGTCTGCATGGAACGGATGATGTCGGGCGAGCCCGTCTTCACCATCGTCTGGATGATCTCGATCGCCTTTTTCACCATCTCCTCGTCGCCCGTGATCGTGATGTCGCGCATGATGCTCGCCGGGTTCGCGTCGTTCTCGCGTTGCACCTACGCTCAAATCGGTGGGATGCCCCTCACGCGGATGTGCACGTTGTAGATCTCCTCAATCTTCTTGATGTGCTCCGCGCGTCGTCCGTAGATCAGCGGCACTGTCGGCATCGGCACCTGAATCACTTCCGTTGTTTGCGCTATCCATGATACGAGCCGTTATCACTGTACATGCAGGATCGATGTTCTCCATCACCGTGCCAATCGCCTGCACGACCGAACTCACATTCGGCAGGTCCTTCGGCTTCTACACCTCATTCTCTCCCTTGTGTTCTACCGTGCTTTGCGCCATCAAGCGACGAGCCAGGTCGGGCTTAGTGAATACGTCGTTGATCATGCTCTCGGCGGCCTCCAGGTCCTCCTTGTTGCTTGCCGAGATCTGGACGTGGAGCGGCTCGTCCATTCCGGTCACGATTGTCTGATGGTGATGAGGCGACAAGGCACGTACGGCACTGCCTCCCACGGAGAGAGTCGTGTGCGTTTCCGTTTCAATCGTAACACGGTAGGAGCCCGAAAAGATCGACGTGTAGTCGATGTCCACATTCTCCACGGGGAAGTACAGCTTCTTTGTCAGGACGCTGCTGCTGAAGCGCGACGTCTTGACAGCGCGCTTCGCTAGAGTTCACTCCACCCAACTGACCTACGCTGAATGGAAATGTTCCTCGCTGCCTGCATCGCAGCCATGACGGCAGCGCTCACGTCCGTGCTGGGAGCGGGCTGACTCGGTGGAGCAGCGGCTGGAATGGAGGGGTGAGAGGGAGTCGCATCGCGTCCGCGGTAATCTCGATCTCGGTCCCTGTCCCTGCCTCGGTCCCGGTCTCTGCTTCTGTCTCTGTCGCGAGCGCTGCGATCACGGTCTCTGTCTCTGTCTCTGTCGCGGTCTCCATCCCTGTCGCGATTTCTGTCATGATGGGAATCGTGGTGATGTCTGTGACTGCTATCTCTGGTGTGACTGTGTCCATGGCTGTGATGGCGCGCATCCTCTCTTCTACCTACGAGCTAAGCCCGAATTTGAAAGAGTCCGTCTAGAACGGTCAGGAGGGGGCGTTTAAACTTACACTCGAATCTCGGGAATCCATTCTTCTCCAGTGTGCTTTGCAACGAATGTAGAATCTATCGAATGACGAAACAGCAACGAATGCCAACTGGAGAGATAGATGTGGCGGAGCCTGTTTTTTGGAATGACGCTTATTCTAACAAAAACGGTTCTTTCGGGGCTTCTAAATGGGGGCGTCCGGGACGTCAAAATCATCGTTGTCGTCGTCGGAAAACACAAAGCCATTGCTGTCGTGCGTCTCCGTTCCGACGGGATTCATGATCTCCACCGACTTCTTCCTTTCCATCTCCACATAGTCCTGACTCAGCTTCCTCAAACGCTCGATGTCCTGGTGCACTTCGGACAGCTTGATTCTTTTCTCCTCCACTTCCCCTGTCACAATCGGAACTGTCTCCGTTTTCTGCGTCTCCACCGTCGGCGCTGCCTGGAGAATGGGGATGCCGATTCGCTTCGCAGACGCTCTCTCCTCCACATACTCCGGTACCGTCTTCGCCTCCTTTCCCGCGGATTCCTCCTCCATTGGCTCGACCACCTTCTCGACGATTCTCTCCACATTCACCGTGACGTCGACGACATCTACCCCTCACTCCCACACGACGCACCCACTCTGCACCGGCTTGAACAGCGCTCGTCCGGGCGCGTGCCACAGCAGTCCCAGCGCGCTGCCCGCCGCTGCGGTCGTCTCCAGCGCCTCGCAGCCCTCCTCGCAGGTGCGCTGCATGCGCAGCAGCACGGGGAGAAGAGACGTCAGCGGCGACAGCTTGCCCGAGGGAAGCGGCGTCTACGCCTCACACACCACGACTGCACTCCACCGCGCAGCTCGCTCTGATCGCCTTCTCCACGCTCTCGCGCAGCGCGCGGCTCGTGCGGACGTTGTGCTTGCTGCGATGGACCGGCGACGGACTCATCAGCTGCGAGGCGCTCGTGAACAGCTCCAGGTCCAGCTCCAGTCGCACCGACTCCTCCACGAACCGACCCTTCTGCACCACCGCGCTCACAAACCGCACTGCCGACACGAACACCTCCACCGCGTCGGGGCGCTGACTCCACACGAACGACTCCACCATCTGCGTGGGGGTTTCACTGGGCTTGCCGATCTGCGCCGCCACGGGCTTGCGACGGTTCTTCTTTCCCTGCTTCTTGGCCTCGGCGGAGATGGTGATCATGTCACGCGCCGTGTTCATGCAGCGCAGAATGCCCAGAACCGCGGGAATCACGTCCTTGATCATGGGGAGCACGGAAGGTCCCAGAACCATTACGAGCACTCTAAACCTCACAGAATGGGGACATAGGAACTTCAGCGTGTCCAGACACGACGCCGTCACCTTCGTCGCGTCCTCGCGGTAGCAGCGCAGGAAGAAGAGCTGGAGAACGCGCGAGAGCGGCTGGGCTGCGACGAGGAGATAGGAACCGCAGCGCGAGATGATGCACTGAATTGTCTACGATTGATGGGGTTGCGCATGGGGACTTGGAGAATGCATGGATAGAGAGAGGGGAGCAGGAGCCACTGGTCGTGGGGGGAGAGCGCGACTCCATTCACCGATGCCTCCTCGAACCGTCTTCCGGAGGGGATGTAGGCTTCGGCAAGACTTAAAAGGACGTCCATAAGCGGAATTAATGGAATCGACACCGGACTGGGTGGGAATTGCATCAACACTTGGATGAGCTCGAGGATCGTCGACAAGCGAGCCAGAGCTCTCGCCGGAGTAATTGAGCCATACACGGTGAGGGACGGTAACGGCAAACGTGGAATGGAGGTGATGGAGGGATCGACCACACTGGTGACTTCCGTGAAGTCGTATCGCAACGAAGCAATGCACTTGTTGAGCGTCTGCTTCCACAGCTCATCGGTCTTGTCGCACTACACATCATCACGACACAGAGAGCAAACCATTGTCAACGAAGCTACGACGGAACACGCACCGCGGCGAATGTCCGAAGACGGATTGTCCATCAACAAGTACTAGGTATAACGGCAGGAGAACTGGACAACAATGATCGATTCGATATTGGGGAGAATCGGCTTGATGGAGGACTGCAACGAGCGAATCAAGGACGAGAGGGACGTCAGAGCAGGAAGGAAAATGGGGAGCTAGATGTTGGCTTTACGTCTTGCACATTACGAATTCAGCCTTCTTGTATATGTCGAGATGGAAGTAGACGAGTTCCTTCAGTTTTGGAAGCATATCACGCACGAACTGGTTTGGAAGGAGTTTGAGGTTACTGAAGATCGTCTGCATCGTAACCAAGGCTACGGAATACAGAATCATCGACGCCTACCATCGTTTTTGGTTCCGAATTCAGGACAATAGAGAATTGCCGACTTCGAGAAGTCCAGTATGCGCACAGCACACTTCTCGAGGTGCGCAACCGAACCGTTCTTCGCTATAGACCGAAGTATGCGACAACACGACGAGACCGAGTCCCTGCCATTCTGTTCGGCTGCAGATATAATGCGATTTACAAACTTTGCGATCGACTCGGCGTTGTCCTTTCCGTTCGAGAATACGCCTTGGCTCTCGAAAATGGACAGCACGTGATCCACGGAAAAGGGATCCAGTCCATATAAGTCAACTATCGAGCTTGCAGATTGGACGGACATGGACGGAACGAGATACTGGCAATTGTTGGAAACAAACACTCCAAACTAAATAACAATCATTGTAACAGAGCTGCGTCCTCCTTCATCTCGTCCTTTCCCCGTCCAGTCACTCCCGTCTCGTTCATCGTCT
>ERZ1106948.371-NODE-371-length-21854-cov-31.883710_pt1 | contig 21854 bp, 30 predicted proteins | sample MGYA00403673_ERZ1106948 | MGnify/ENA primary metagenome ERZ1106948 (study PRJEB35170, sample SAMEA104062409) | human gut metagenome | biome: human gut; feature: human-associated habitat; material: faeces | place: Denmark | collected 2012-05-07 ...
TTCAGGTCGTAGTGTGTTCGCACGCGTGGGTTCGAGTCCCACCGTTTGCATTTTTGTCTTTTCATTTCATCATTCTGATTGATGATTGTATTCTTTTGCTTGCAATTTATTGGGAACAAACAGGGACAATCAAACCCATACACTTTTAGCAAATAACAAAGTAATCAGTAGTCATCGCTCTTTGAGGGACTACTTCAGTAACACTGAATACCAGTGCTATCACCATGGATAGTTCAATAGAGCTCTTGTTTGAAATGAAGGTTCGCAACGCTTTTCCGGAAAAGCAGTTGCTGGTACCATAATGGATGTGCTTCGTCGCAGATTTCATGCACCTGGTTGGCAATGTGTAGACTCTCTTCACCAGCTATCTTGGTAGGAAGATAGTGAAACGAGTCATTCTTTAACGCGTTCTATTCGCGCGCTTAACGGAGAGGAAACGGAAGAATGCACTCTTTGCAGCCTCGGAAGCGGCTTCATACAACAAGCGGCGGGTAGAATCAAGATCCTACCCCTTCCGTTGTCATTTGTGACGGATTGCATCCTCCCATATCAAATCTACGCGTTGAGAATTGATGACGAATGGGTACTGCTGTCTTTCTTGAGACTCGGGTTATAGTTTATTCGAATAGTGACTCGTTTCAGTCGGATCATTGCATTGAAGTAATTGACGTTGAAGGTTAGAATGAAGCGTCTTCTTCATACTAACGCTATAGGAGCACTAAGCACCTTTACAGTGCTTGAATGCACTTGCTCTTTGCAGAGCAATAGACGGATGGAGATATCCGTAAGACACCATCTATCGCAGTGTACACAGGTAGTTGACAAGCGACAATCCTTGTTCAAGTCATTGCTCTATAGAGAATCATAAAAGAGGGGAAACATGTACGGCTTTTCAAGAAGGATGGGAAAAGGGAAGATGAAAAAGGAAAAATGCAAACGGTGGGACTCGAACCCACGCGTGCGAACACACTACGACCTGAACGTAGCACCTTAGACCACTCGGTCACGTTTGCTTCTGTTTGTTGTTTCTCAATTGCCCTTATGAGAGTACTTCCATCCATATCTTCCTTCTGATTGAGAACTGCATTCTTTTTGCTTGTTGCTTCATGGGAATAGATGGGTGGAATGGTTTATCGAGAACACTCACTAATTCCTTTTGAGTGAGGGTTGTGTGCTAAGAAGTGTCTTCTTTATATTCAAGATTGTAAATGGGTTTTCGTTTGAATCGTGTTTTGGAGAGTGAAGAGCCGTAAACGCAGTTGCCTTATCCTTATGAGTGTGCTCTCACTACGTGAGTATTTTCTTTACGAGAGCGGAGTCAATAATGGAAGAGTGCTGCATTGTGATTCTTGGTGATTACAAAGAGATAGCTTATGTGGTCATGTATCATATCCGCAGTGATGGAATTGCTCTTCTACACAAGAGTGTACTCAGGACCATACTCTGTTATCGTCGTTATGGAAGTGGCGTTGTGCTTCCTTTTCTTCTCAGAAAGCGGCTTCTTACTATATATTCGGCCTCTCTGATGCTTCCATACCCATCCAACGCTCCAGCGGGTCTCGTCAGTGAACACTGGCTGGTAATCCCTGCACGTATACTCGTACAACAGCCCCGCTGGTTCGGCTCTTGCCTTCTTGTTTTCAGGAGACTCTGTGTTTTCTCCCCTGAAGTGAACTCGCTGCATTATGAGAGAATGGTTACCCATCTTCTCTGTAAACCCGTTCATCAGCAAGCGAGAAATCGTTTTGCGCGAAACGTGAATCTCTCTCTTGGATAACTCCATCACTGCTTGTTTATCCGAAGAGACATTGTTGTCACTGAAGAGACTGTAGAGAATGCCAGCACCTTCCTTAGTCAAGATGCAGTGGCGACCCCTCTTAACCTTCGATCTCTCGATGGATTCATGCTTGGCCAATGATCTGACGTAGTAACGAAGGGTGTCTTCTTTCACATCCAATAGTTTAGCCAATTGCTGAATCTCTGGCTTGCCGCGCGTTCTCTGATACTCGCGCGTAATGATTCTCCTGTCCTCGTCAGTCACCTTCTTGTACTTTCTCTTCACTCGTGGCTTCTCTTTTATGAGACCCGCCTTCACTATTCGCTTTTTGACACGCTTGTCCATTTCCTGTTCCATGTCAGTATTCAGCTTGGCGAGACCAAACTGACTACCTGGAATAATAACCGGAACGTCAGCCTTCGGAAATCCCTTCCTTTTCAAAACTCCCTCTTCGTGATAGTCCTTCCTCAGTATTGAAGTGAAACCATCGTTACCTCTATCATTTCCTGATCTTTGTTTTTCATTTGTTCAACACAGAATGCTATAGCAGTGTACCAACATACAGATGCGCGATTGTGCCTCAGCTATCCTTCCAATCAGACAAGTGACAGAAAATACTCTCATAAGGGCAGTTAAGAAACAACAAACAGAAGCAAACGTGACCGAGTGGTCTAAGGTGCTACGTTCAGGTCGTAGTGTGTTCGCACGCGTGGGTTCGAGTCCCACCGTTTGCATTTTTCCTTTTCTTTCTGAAATGGGTGAGTACATCCTCAACAAGCAAGAAGTTCTTTATTACGACGCCGTGTTTGCGAGTGTTGTGACGGGAGACGAGGAGATCATTCGAGGCAAGGAGGCTGTCACGTTTTTGAGACGCTCCGGATTGTCTTCAGCTGAAATCAAATCCGTTTCGTGTGGTCTTTCTTTGTGACTGTAGATATGGGTGGCTGTTGTGGGAGAAGGCAACATCGAGATAAACAAAGACAATTTCCGACTGATGCTAAGATTGATCGCCCTTGTGCAGGAGGGGTATCCAGCGGAACGCGATTCCTTGAAGAAATACGGTCTTCTTCTTTCTGTGGATTGACGTATAGCCAACAAACCGATCCATTTCGCTGAATTGGAGGGCGTGGAGCCATTTGTTCCTCTCAATCGTTCTTTAAACAAGGAGGCTATGCGTGCTTTCACAAGCCTATCTGATAGTGATGTGCTGCCGGTGCATCTTCTCATATCCGTTGATGTGTAGGGAAAACAGGCGATATCGTACTTGATGTCTCAGGGAATGGAGAAGAACACACTGAAGGATGTGAGAGTTTGGGGTATCGTTCATTTGCAGATCTGGAAGTTCGTTGATTACGACTCTTCTTTGCAAGTGGATTCGAACCAGTGGTGCATCCTCTACTTGCTCTGTGCCGCTGTGCATAACGGTGCCGCGTTTGACAAGAGTCTGCTGCTTCGTGTGATGAATCACCAGCCCTCCTCCTTCTCATCCAGCGCCTCTGAAACACAGGAGACAAGTGAGGAAGCGCCAAACACTTCAACGAATCCACCGCCACAGAACGAAATGGATTCCTTCCTCCAGTTCTCTCCCATGGAGTCATCCCCGTCTCAGGACGCTCCCTCTGTTCAGCCGCAGCCACAGCCGTCCTTCCTCATGGAGCCCTCCGCTCCCTCTCAGGCGCCTGTGTTGTCTTCACCGCAGATGGGCGTTGCGTCTCCTCAGCAACCTCAGTCGCCGTTCCTTCAGCCCCAGTCTATTGTTCAGCCTCAGCCTCTCCTTCAGCCACAGCCTCAGCCTCTTGTTCAGCCCGCTCCTATTCAAACGCAGCCTCAGCCGGTGATTCCTCAGCCTCTCCTTCAGCCCCAGTCGCCTCTTATTCAACCCCAGCCTCAATCTCTCCTTCAACCTCAGTCGCCGATCCTTCAGCCCGCTCCAGTTCAACCCCAACAGCCCCAACCCCAGCCTCTTGTTCAGCCTCAGCCCCAGCCTCAACAGCCTCAACAACCCCAACAACCCCACCCTCAACAACCCCAACAACCCCACCCTCAACAACCCCAACAACCTCAACAACCCCAACAACCCCAACAACCTCAACCCCCAACCCCAACCATCCAGGACTGTACCCCCTCCCCCTCCCTCTCACCTCCAGGGATGATGAAGATCACCGTCCTCTGGACCCGAGTGGCACAGCACACTCTCGCCTTCGTCACTGAAGGCGCCGACGCCGTTCCACTGAAACTCCTCATCGCCGAACTCCGAAAGCGCGATGTCGACCTGCCCTCGCTCAAAACCGCCGTCTCCGTCTTCCTGAACGAAACGGCGCAGGTCGAGACCATCACGATGCCGCAGGTGATTCGCCTTCTCGTCCTCCTGGACAACCCCAACACGCCGCTCCAGGCGCCTCGTTGTTCTCTCCGCTGCTGGCTTAACCGTAGTGTTTGTCAGCAACATCCCCGTCATTCCCGGCGACGCAGAGTTCTACAAGCAGGCGCAGCAGGCGCTGACGAGGATCCGACAGGAGATCGACCGACTGCGCGGCGCGCCCGAAGCGCCCCTCTCCAATGCACCCACTGCACCCACTGAATCCCCTGAAGCCAAGCAGGAGACGGTGGGGGTGGAGGAGCTGAAGCAGCTGTACGAGACACTGCTGCGCAAGGGCGATCTGCGCGACATCGCCAGACTCCACGAGACGATCACTGCGCTTGACAGAATGAAGAAGGAGCCGACGCGAGCCGCTCAGGTCGCACTGAAATGCAGTCATAAGGAATAGACCCAGCTCCCTTCTCCCGACGAGCTGCTCCGACAGTACACGCAGCGTCCGGCTGCTCCTGATGTGCTCGCACAGGTGCGTTCAGTGATCGCGGCTCACACGATAGATTCGCTCGAGACTGGAGGCGTGTGACTCCAGCCTGACGGGGTTTTGCGATGCGCTCGTGCCGGAGGACCCCGTGGTGTACGTGGAGATGAACGACCTGAACGCGTACCTGCTGCTGGTGAAAAGACTTCAGTACTACACGAGCATTGTGGAGATTGCGAGTGTGAGGGAGAACAGGAACATCCTCCAGTACTGGACCAATCTGCTCATGGCCAGCAAGAAGATCGTGGAGGACTGCGCGAACTGGGTGAACGCCGTGGAGGACGACATCAAGGACGATGTGCTGAGAAATGAAAAGGTGCGCGATCTGATGAGGGGTTTGGCTTTGCTTCCCATATGAACAGTAGATGCGATGCTGGCTGTGCGTGTCGCTCAGCGGGTCAACGACTGCTTGGTGATCGTGGGAAACGAGGTGGAGGGATGCTTCGCATCCATCGAGACGATGTACACGGACATGCTTCGTGAATACAACGCTGCTCAGAAGGACGGAGACGCTGTTCAGTACCAACCGCTCGTATTCGATATCGACCCGAAGGAGCGATGCGAGCTGTGCTTCCACGCATCCGCCGATGACAGGCCGCTGGGGATTCACGTGGGGAAGAAGTACCATCCCGAGTGTGCCAACATGTGGATTACCTGCGTTGACAAGACGATTCCAGTGTTCATTTCGAAAGAGGACTCCTTTTATTCGCCTGCTTGTTTGAAACCTCGTTTTCCCTTGACTCCAAAAGTCGGAGCGATTTCGGAGACTGTTTCCACCATTCCCTCATTGTCGAAAAGAGGCATAGTTTGTCACCGTACGGGGTTATCGCTCCACAGTCTCATCGCATAGACAGTCCAGAATGCCTGAGAAGTTTTTCCAGTGGATTCGCTCAAGCGATATGACTTACGTGAAAATGCTGATCAATGAGGCAGCACTTCACGATTTCGTCGACAAGATTGGTACCTGCAACGATGTGCAGTTCACAGATGTACGTCCCTTGCGCATGGAGCGTTCTCATCGTGTAGCTCAACTACGAAGAAACCCTGGCTCAGAGACGCTACGTCAGCTACATCCGCCGCTGCGACGAGATGGAGCGCCGTCTGGAGTACTTCAAGAGCCAGCTCACTCGCTTCGGTCTCAAGGTGGAGGTACGCGCTCTCCGCGACATTTACCGTAGAACAACATTGAAATCGAGGACTACTTGAAGACGATCGGCGAGGACAAGTCCGTCACCTCCGAGTACATCCTCACCTCTCTCGAGAGCCTCATGGAGAAGCAGGAAGCTAGCCTCCGCCAGCTGAACGAGTACAACGTGATCCTGACAAATCAGTACAACCAGAAAGTGGAGCAGAAGTTCGTGCTCGAGAAGGCCAGTCCCTTCTTCAACAACGAGGCCGTTCTGAGCGCCGTGAACGACATCCCCACCGCCCCCGTCGACGCCTCGAGCGTTCTGGAGAAGGGCGCGGACAACATCCGCTTCGGCTACATCACCGGCGTGCTGAAGCAGGAGAACCAGCCCCAGTTCGAGCGCATGCTGTTCCGCGCGACTCGCGGCAACTGCCTGGTGCGCTTCGCCGACGTGGAGACGCCGCTGGCGAACGCGGAGACGGGCGTGGACGAGCGCCTGGCGGTGTTCATCGTGTTCTACCGCTCCTCGCTGATCCAGAACAAGGTGCGCAAGATCATCGAGGCGTTCAACGGCCACTCGTACTCGCTGGCGGACTTCACCAGCGCCGAGTCCATCCGCGCCGCGTACTCGCAGGTGATGATCGAGCTGGAGGACGCCGAGCGCGTGCTGAACCTGAACATCGACAAGTGCGAGGCGCTGCTGAAGGAGGTGGCGAAGTACGCGCTCGCGTGGGAGTGGACGATCAAGAAGGAGAAGGCGGTGTACGACGTGTTCAACAAGTTCAAGCCCGTCGCCAGCGGCAACATGTACGGCGAGGGATGGGTGCTGAGCGAGGAGCTGGACCGCGTGCGCAGCGTGATCGAGGAGGTGCACCGCGGCAAGGAGAGCAACGGCTACCTGGAGGTCATGGCGAAGCCCTGGCCCAAGCCGCCCACTCACTTCCACACCAACGAGTTCACGCTGAACACGCAGGCGGTGGTGGACACCTACGGCGTGCCCTCGTACAAGGAGTGCAACCCCGCCGTGTTCACGCTGGTCACCTTCCCCTTCCAGTTCGGTATCATGTTCGGTGATCTGGGTCACGGTGCGAGTTCCGTCCTCCTCTGACGTGTAGCCATCTTCGTGACGCTGGTCGCGACCTTCTTCCTCATCAACGCGCAGAAGATGAAGAAGAACGGCATGAACGAGATCATCGGCATGATCTTCTCCGGCCGCAGCATGCTCATCCTCATGGGCATCTACGCCATGTACGTCGGCTTCCTCTACAACGACCAGTTCTCGCTCGGCGTCGACTGGTTCGGCACCACCTGGTCCTTCCCCGAGGGCCTGAAGGGCAAGTGGAACGGCCGCGTGTACCCGATGGGTCTGGACCCGATCTGGCACGGCAAGGCGAACTCGCTGCTCTTCTACAACTCGTTCAAGATGAAGTTCGCCGTGATCTTCGGTATCGCGCAGATGATCCTCGGTGTGACGCTCAAGTGGATGAACAACATCTACATGCGCAACTGGGTGGACTTCTTCTGCGAGGCCATTCCCCAGATGATCTTCATGCTCTCCTTCTTCGGCTGGATGATCGTCCTCATCGTCGTCAAGTGGCTCATCGTGGGCGCGCCGGGCTGGCGTGACGTGTAGAACTGGGACGCGCGCATGGCCATTCACGACGACCCGCCATCCCTGATCAACACGCTGATCAACTTCGCGTTGAAGCCCGGCGTGGTGGAGCATTACCTGTTCCCCTCGCAGGGCAAGGTGCAGTTCTACCTGCTGATCGCCATGGTGGGCTCGGTGCCGTGGATGCTGCTGCTCAAGCCCATCATCCTCGCCATTCACTTCAAGAAGCACCCTCACAAGGAGGTGGAGACGGAGCTGATGAAGAACCCCACGCTCCCGCACGAGGAGGAGGAGCCCACCACCTTCGGCGAGCTGTTCATCTTCCAGGGTATCGAGGTGGGCGCGTGCGCGTGGCGTGATGCGTAGACCATTGAGTACTGCCTGGGTTGCATCTCGCACACGGCGTCGTACCTCCGTCTGTGGGCTCTGAGTCTGGCTCACTCTCGTGGGCGTGTGTGGAGGCGGTGACGTGTAGAGCTGTCCGAAGTGTTCTGGGGCAAGATCCTGCAGTCCGCGCTGGACAGCGGTAATCCCGTTATGATCTACTTCATGTTCATCTTCTTCGCGCTGGCGACGCTCGGTGTGCTGCTGATCATGGATGCGCTGGAGTGCTACCTGCACGCTCTTCGTCTCCACTGGGTCGAGTTCCAGAACAAGTTCTACGCCGGTAAGGGTTACAAGTTCGCTCCTCTGAACTTCCACGACCTCCTCGTTGGTGAGAACTGGTAAGACGGATGATTGGCTGTTTGTTCAAATAATGGGGGCGGCGCATTGCCTCGCGTCATTTCTCGCTATGGAGACCTCCGTGTTCGACTACTGGCTGAATCTCTTGCTCAGTCTTGTGGTTACGCTCCTTCTGGGCGTCCTCGTCGGCTACAAGTGGCACGAGAGGATCGTTGACGAAGAGGACGAGGAATACAGCGACGAGGAAAGCGACGAGGACTCGGGGGATGATTCGGAGGACGACGAGGAAGATGAAAACCCGGGTAGGGTGTGAGAGGGAGTCGTTCCCCGTAGACTATAGCATGAAGATGGTCCTCTGCGTGCGCAAGGACTTGCCGATGACGAAGGGAAAGGCGTGCGCTCAGTGCTGTCATGCGGCCGTCGGAGCCGTTGGTCGCGCTCGCAGACACACGAAGGGTATGCCGCATCTCTGTTGCATTGATTCTAGAGACATACAAGGCGTGGTGCCGAAGTGGTTGCAAGAAGGTGGCTCTTTCTTGCCCTGACCTCGACGCCTTCACGAAGATATGCCAGGAGGCAGAGAAGTCCGGCTTGACGTACTATGCTGTGGTAGGTTGTCATGTGTCCTCGTGATATGCAGTGCGACGCAGGCAGAACGCAGCTCGAGCCGAACACGTTTACTGTAGTGGCAATCGGCCCCGACAAAGAAGACCGCATTGACAAGATCACGGGAAAGGACGGTGTTTGTCCTCTCAAGCTCTATTAACGCAATTGTCGTTGTTTGTTCAACAATGCTGCGCAGTTATTGTACATAGGGGTGGGATCGTAGGTCCCTAAAACGGATTCGAGAAGATGGATTCCGATCTAAAGTACACTTTAATACGTCTACAGATAAGACATCCTCTCAACCCGTTACCACGCGCCTGGTCACTAATGGGCTGATCAATCATTTCTTCCAACACGGAAAAGCCCTCTTCTTCAAACCGTAAGAAGATGGGATCGCTTTCATTCGCGATATCAAACGGGGTGTCGTTCATCAGTAGCGCAAACAGCACAACACCCAAACTCCACACATCCGCCGCCTCCGCGTCGTACGCTCCCACGAAACACTACGACTCACGCCACTCTCCACCCGTCACCTCAGGCGCGATGAAGGAGGTCTCGCCCTTCATGTTCCCGTCGCGAGCAGCGATCACGCGGTTCGAGCTCGCCTCCACGGCTTGCTCGAAGTCCATGAGCTTCACGGTGATCACGGGAATCGCGGGGTTCTGGCGGTTGGGCTGGATCTGAATGCCGATTGACTCCAAGCAGATGTTGCAGTGGTAGTACCCCGCCTTCAGCAAGCGCGCGTAGCCCTCAACGACCTGACGGAACACCTCCTGAACGAGGTTCATGTTGCGCAGCCACTCGCAACAGTCCTGCGCGGAACCGTTCACTGGCTCCGTGATGGCGATGATGTGTGTCGGTGTCTCTGGGAGTCACGACAGCCAAGCGAACAAACCCATGAGGTGGAGGAGTTTCACCACGTGGTCGTTGTCGCGCTGGTTGTTCAGATCCGACTGGATTCGCAGGCCGAGGAGATAGTCCTTGTCCTCGAACTGCAGCGCTTCGCTGATCACGGACTAGAGTGAAGCGCAGAGGAAACAGCTACCTTCATCAACATGTGAATGAGGACGGGAGGGGCGAACGGATCCAGGTTGTAGAAGCCGAAGTTCTTCCGGAGCTTCCTGGCGTGGAGAATTACGCCCATCGAGTCGTGCTTTATAGTCACGTCGGGGAGATACGCCATGCCGTTCCCCAGAAGAATAGATTGTCGGGACAGGGAAAAACTATCAGTCACGGACTCCTCGATGCCGCACTTGGAACGGACGAATACCCGTCGTTTCACCGCTTGGTTGATGTGGAGAATGGAGTGGGCGCGCACCTTCATTTCCTTTCCGTGAAGAGAAGCGAAAACGAGGTACCTCATCGTAGGTGGAATCGAAGGAGAGACGAGGAAGAAGACTAGTGTCTCGAACTCACACGAAGCAACAAAGCATACTGCTCTCCACGGAGTCGGTCGCCGACGTAAAAGACAGGGAGATAGATGGCGACAGTCTCAGTGATGAGAGGCTCCGCTCTCTCCACAAATGGCTGGATCCCGGAGCCGAGCTCGAAAAGCTGGAAACACTGCTGGTGCGGCTTCGAAACGATACAGATAGAAAACGATCTACTGATAAGCACTCACAACAAGGACAACGGGTCCGTCCGAGTGTACCCCCATTCACGGCATACTGCATGCTGGGGGAGGAGGGGGTCTCGGAGCATTCCTCTCTCACGGAATTGTCCATTCCAGATTCCTTTGACTTGAACTCACTGGCAGGAGAGTCCTCTTTGCTCAGCTACAGTGTTACCGCCAGAGCGCGATCCTACGTTCATTCCTTGTGATGCATGTGATGATACAATCTTCATTTCAAAATGATTGGATGCACGAATATCTTTCGTTTTGGATACGAATCCTCTCTTCGCAGAGAATCACAATTAGTGCTGTTGCTTCCCCAACAAACACAACACTGAAATAGATCATCGATATTCTCCTGTATCATCTTCAAATCCTCGTACTCCCCAACATCCAAAAGCTCATAGACACAAGACTGGAGCTTCTGGTACGCGCAATCGTCTCCCGCAAAGAAGCAGCGCTGCATATCCGGATTCCCCCACAACGATGATGTGAAACAAAGGAGCAGCTTCACCTTCTCACGTCCAGGAGGAACAGTTAGGATGCAATTCAAAACGTTCTGGTCCCCAAACCAGAAAGAGTCCAGGCAGGATGGATCCAGCCATTTGGAATAGCTGTAGAAGGAACTCGTGGTGAAGAACCAGCCGAGTAGATTCATAGTGAAACTGCCCGAAGTGTTGATTCGCCTCCTCAGCTCACTTGTCCACGCGAAAGACAGCCTATTGCATCAACCTCTATCCAGACAGTCACGATTCATGATTCCCATACATCCAAACCAACTCCGTCGCATCATTATCATCCAAACAGTGAATCGCTCTCATTACCACCGGATCGCACAACAAGTCCTCCATACTGTCGTCCATTAGCGTCCATACCTTCATATTCTGAAAGCGCGCGAGGATGGGTCGAACAGCATCATTGATCGGCAGATCCTCCACCACAGAATACACGAAGGAATACAGCATCTCCTCCTCCTCAAACGAAAGAACCCTCTCCAGATTCGGATTCTCGGCGAGGAACCGCAACACTCGATTCTTGTCCTCCGCGACCACAACGAGCGACATCGAGTCCGAAAACCCCAAAACCGCGTCTCTGAGATGGGATTCGTCATAGCAGTTGAGACACCACAAACAACCGAAGATCGCTTCTACAGGTCAAGAGAGAAGAAGAGAAGAACTGTGGACGTACTGCGTCACCGCGGGCGTTTCATTCGCAGAGATGGAGGGAATGAGCGCGCAGTAGCTTCGGAGAAGGAGTTGGAAACAGGGAAAGAGGAAGGAAGAGAATACGAAGAAGCGGATGAAGGAGTTGTCGAGCACGCTGCCCAGCACGAAGAGACTCAGCAAGGAAGATGTTCTAGCACTTATAGGGTGGGACCACACATACTTCACTCCCACGTCCTCCTCGTCGCACTCGATAAAGCCCTCGAGGAATGCCAACAGTGTCTGCATCGCTCTATTCCTCACCATCACATGCCAGCACAACTCCTCCACGTCCTCCGTGGTCACTTCGTCCACGTTGCCCGCGATCATCTCTACATCGTCCGTGGTCACTTCGCCCATATCACCCGCGACCACCTCCTCCACCACTACGCCTCAATCTCCACACACACCACTACAATCGAGAATGCACGACGCGAACACGTTCGCAATCTCCCTCAGAGCCAGCGGCGGCACGGGGCCGCACACCATGCGCTCCAACAACTCGTTCTTCTCCACATAACGCTGCAGCGCCATCGCCAGCTCCTTCTTGTCGTGCTCGCGCAGCGACCTGAACAACCCGTACACGCTTTGGCTCAGTGCAGTACTGAAACGCACCTCCTCATCAGAGGGTGGCGGGTCGCTGAAACGGCGACAGTACACGGAGGGGTACAACGTGAAGAGAAAGGAGAAAACTACGCATAATCGGGGCGATTTCGGGAATACAGATATCTCGAACACACTCGACCGCTCCGAAGGCGATATCCGCCGATCGGAAGGGGAGCGCTGGCGAGCTCGCAAAGTCCACGATCGCACTCAGCACGTCCCAGAATTCGGGGTACCCCAACACGAGGGGAAGCGTCGTCGGAGTGGTCTCGGGCTCACTGGACACGGCTTCGACGGTGTACCTCTCGTACAGCAGGATGTACGCGCAGTCATTCTGTTGATGATCAACGACCACTGAACGCTCACCGATCCTCGACCACGCGCGCGAATGAGGAGGTCCTTGCCGTCCACGCGAGCGACGCGACTGTCGTTCAGCTCCCACCACTCGTCCCCATCGCCGCACACGTAGCTGACGTAATGTCCGCCCTCCGTGCTGCCCGAGTGAGTGATGATGCCGCGGAGTCGATAGCGCGGCTCCTTCCCGCGGATATCGGAGAAGCACAGCGACAGGTCGAGCTCCAGCGGGAACGTGAAGAAGTCGTTGATCTTGTGACGCTCGAGGGAGAAGTTGTCGAACTCGAAGCGCTTCAGCTGGAAGAACAGGAACGGCGCCGTGGCCTCGAACGACTGCGCCTTCTGGACGCAGCCGCGCGTCCCGCACTTCTCGCAGAAGTAGTCGTCGATGGTTTCAGAGCCGCACTGCGCCTTGAGCGAGTCGGAGAGGGAAGAGAAGCCCTTCACGTCCACGCTGATGCAGTTGTACTCCTCCTGTCGCGTCAGCACGATGCCGCAATTCGGGCAGATTACCGACACGTTCACCGTCGACACGAACTCGTCGTGAATCAGCGTCGCGTGATCCGTGTGCTTCAGCACCGTCTCCACGCGGTCGAGGAAGCCGTTCAGGTACTCGTGCGCGTCCTCCTGCACGCCCAGACACAGATGCTCCCCGGTGGGCTTCGTGTACTGGCAAATCCAGTCCGACGGATCGAAGGGCGTGGAGGCACTCCGCGCGATGCCCTTGAAGAAGGACTGGAGCGAGAAGAGAATGGCGGAGTCGGATGTCATGTCGGGCGACCCTGTCCACGTGGTGTCCAGAATGGCGGAGGAGAAGGGCGTGATGTGGAAGAGTTGTTGCATGATGCTGTTGAGATAGCAGGTGGCTCCCAGGTTGTGAATGCCGCAGAAGCGCGTGGAGGCGGAGGGCGCGTGGAGCGCGTAATACAGCTGGGTGGAGGTGTCGAAGAAGGGAAGCTACAACTCACGAGGAGAGCGAAGAGGCACAGATTGGACGGACTTCTCGAGGTCGGCAAGAGAACGAGTAACGAAAGACCACAAAGTATTCTCTTGAATCCATGATGACAAAAAACGGGCAATTTCTGGATTCTCTTTCAAAGCGGCGGGGTCGAAGCACAGAGTGGTGGCCTTCTCGATGAGCGCGTGCATAAACTGCTGGAAATCGGGAGAAAATCGGGCAAGAGAGACGTGTTGTTCTTGGAGGAGACACACGCAGAAATCGAAGTAATCCTCCATATCGGGTAAGTGTTGTTGCTACGATGAAACGCCCCTCCCATCACCAACCTTTTGAAAAAGGAGTGGAATCAGAAGTTGCGGCAATTCTTCTTGGAAAGGCACCACAGCCAGGTCGGCGATGATCCGTCTCACAACGCTGTCTTTCCGCTAACCGTCACGCCCCTCGTCATGCCTCACTCGCCACGAGTCAGTGAGCAGCGTTACATCTACTGCGATAAGCAGGAAGCGGTTGAAGACGCCGTCTCGGTCAGCGTCATGTAACTACGCCTTAGTGAGAAGAGCGAGATGCACGGTTAAGAAACTGTAAGAAATCAGATCGGCGATGGAGAGGAGCTCCGAGTCGGGCCACGAGCAGTCCTGGAGAGCGAAGAGAAAGAGTTGGAGGTCCTCGTGAAGCTCGTCCTATTTGTAACTCCCACGACGCGTGACGACTTCGGAGACGGGGAGGAACAAGCAGTAGAGAGTGATGAAGCGGAGAGAATAATAGGCGGTGAGCGAGCAGTCGAAGAACGAGTCGCTCTGGTGGTTGGACAGGGCAATGCATCTAGCTGTCAGCGTCTCCTTCTCGCACTACAGAACGGAAAAGAAGAAGTGAAGCGGCGTGGAGTAGCCCGAAATCGAGGCGTCTTTGAGCCACAGCACAGGTGGTTTAGAGGAATAACGCATTATATGGAATCGTTTCACGAAGAAGGGCATGTACGAAGCCATAAGATAATCGTATTCCCACGCGAAGTAGTTTTGGGGCTGAGTCAGCGCGTCTCTCCCGCCCTCCTTCCATTCATCGAATCAACCACGCTTACCTTGCTTTCTCTCTTCTGCTGAGAGGAGTGGAAGCTCAGATAGTCGCGCGCCGTCGTGCTGTTGTTCAAATCGATGATGCGGAAGCGAGTCACCTCGAAGAGGAACTGAAGGAGCTGCCGCAGGGAGGCCATGTCGTTCAGCGCGTCCTCAAACGACAGGAACGTGTTGAGGAGGAAGTCGGGCAGGTTGTTGTGCTGTGGCGTGAGAGCAAGAATCAGTGCAAACCAGAAGGTGGCTGACAGCAGACTTCATCGTGTTCTCGTCCCTTGCGGCCTGTCTCACCTCGCGACAGAGGAAGAAGAACAAATAGAAAAACGATCCTGCCGAAAGTGATGTTGCGACAGTCGTGTTCTCTGACCTAGATATGAGTGGCGGCAGTGGAGCGTGCGTAAGGCTGTGGAGGAGATCAAGGAGCGACTGAACCGGGTACGCGTCGCAGAGAAGGCGCTCGTACCAATTCACCTCGTCCGTCTCCTGCAGGCAGCTCTGGAAGCCGTGCAGCTCGGACGCCAGCGTCAGCGTCAGCTCCTCGAGCGTGTGGACGAGAGACTCCGAAGGACACAGCAGAGAGGACGGCGCGGAGACGCCCATGTCGGACACAGGACGCTGCGGGTGCGCCGTCACGAGGATGGTGGTTCCGTTCAGCAGGCGCGCCGCCTTCAGCGTGGTGGAGTCGATATTGCGGAGTGAGCGCTACGGCATGAGCAGCGGCGATAGAGACAACGAGAGCGCCCTCGTACTGCAGGTACCAGGACGCGGCGAAGTGCTGGCGAATGGTGGAGCTGATGCACTCGATCGCGTCCTCGTCACTCCCAGTGTAGTCGACGAGCATGGCGTGGGAGGAGGTCACGTCCACCACCTTGCAGTGGATCGTCACCGCGTGTGCGTTGGAGTGGGGATGCTTCCAGAGAATCTGGGTGTGAGAGGAGATGAAGAGAGCGACTCGGGACTGGAGCAGCATAAGGAGAGAGTGAATGAATCGTGCCAGCTGGACGGCCGTGCGTTTCTCGTTCTCCTTCATCAGCGCCACGCTCTTCTTCACCAGACTACGCCTCACTCGCTCTTCGCTTCGCTACTCCTCCACCACCTTCACGAGCTGTTCGCCGTCTCGAATCGGCTCCATCATGCCCTTGAACAGCGCTGTCATGGAGCGAGCCACGTCGCCGTCTGTGTTCATGTTGGAGAGAATGATGAACTCGGGAAACTGGATGCGTGGGAGCAGCGTCTACAACTCACAGCTCTCGCTCTGTGCTACGAAGCCCTTCCAGTCGGTGATGGCGTTGTTGCTGAGTCGCTGCTCCTTGCTGTTCAGTCCCTTCCAGATGCGACACGCGCAGCACCAGTACTCGAACTCGCACTGGCGCTGAGTCGGCGATGCAAAACCTACTTCGGTGAAGAAGGGAGAGTGGATGGAGATGGAGAGGAAGGAAAGGAGCAGCGACGGCGTGATCACGGTGATGTTCCTGCTGAAGAAATCGAGGAGGAGACGAGAGAGCGTGGGGTCGACGAAGGACCACAAGAAGGACCACAGGTCCAGCAGCGCCGTGTCCTCGGGGAGCGAACTCATCCGCGACAGACAGTCGGACATCACGGAGAGGATCGATTTGACGTACGACAGAGAGTGCGTGCGAGCCTCTGGGTCGTGCAGGAGCTCCAGCACGTGCTGCAGCAGCGTGGAGAAGAGGTTGTTGAAGTCGTGGTCGACGAACATCTCCGTGTTCATCAGCACGGAGTGGATGATCAGGAGGTGGATGCGAGGGTTCGCGTCGTTCACGATGCCCATCAGCGACTGGTGGAGGAGCGTCTGCTTGTCGCTGATGCGCTGGACGCAGAACGTGATCAGGTTCTCGAGCTGCTCCTGAAATATGGGGGACCACTCCGCGGCTGTGGATCAACACCTCCAGCGACTCCTACCCGGCAGACTGAAGAAAAACGGTATGATATCCTTGATGCGCTCCTCCGTCAGACTGTGACTGGCCTGCAGCGCGCGCACCGCCGCGAAGACCACGCCGATGATGCGCGGGTAGTAGCTCTGTTGCGTGTGGGTCATGATGACGTCGAGAAGATACAGTAGTGACGGCGGGGGAATCCCGTCGATGGACATGGCCAGACTCTGGATGAAGCTGGACTCGCCCTTGTCCAGCTGCCGCAGCGCGTGACCCCAGTACACGTCGATGAAGCCCTTGTAGTCGCTGGTGTGGCGGCAGAGGAGCGAGAGCAGCATGGAGGCCTTGCTGTTGATCTCGGCGTGCGCGTCGTTCATCACGCGGCTGAAGAAGTCGACGGAGACGAGATACGCGGCGAGCGTGTCGAAGTCGAAGTCGTCGATCTAGCGCTGACTCCGCTCCCGCGTCGCTACGATGATCGCGTAGGTATTCAGCATCCAGTTGGGGTCCTGGTTGTTGTCCTTGATGCGCTCGAGCAGGCGGATGCACGCGGACATGCGCTGGATCGAGCCCTGCGACAGGCGACAGACCACCTCGATGAACAGCTGGAAGGGGTTGGCGATGTCGGAGGAGAGCTCGATGTGCGTCCACTGGTACAGAACGTTGTACAGCTGGATCGCCTCGGCGATGTTGGTTCGGATGTCGATGGTGTTCTACGCCTGAGTCAAGCGGTCTGGCGTCACGTTCGACTCGATGGTCGACGTCCAGTTCTGGAGCGGGATGAGGAGGACGTGCGCGAGAATGGCGAGCGAGTCGGGGTAGAAGTAGTTGATCACGCGGCAGAACGCCTTCATCACGCGCACGAGCACGTTCAGGTCCATGTGGTCCGACTACGAGTTAGTTCGCCTGCTCAATAGGACGTCGTCGATGCACTGACACACGGAGTACCACAAGTTATTCATGGAGATGGCGTTCAGCATGGAGATGAAGAGCGGCGGCGCTCGCATCAGGCCGTAGACCTCCGCCGCCTTCCCGGTGTGCTTCGAGACACTCCGATTCACCGCGGGAATCAGCGAGTTTTGCGGGAACACGTAGCGGAACGGAAGCAGTCCTTCGGACAGCGTGTTGGACCGCAGGAACTCGCGATTCAGCGTCTTCTCGTTGAATTCGTCGATGACGAGCTCCTTCTCCTCGGAAACGGAGAGACCGTCGGGGAGGGATTGCGATTCAGAATAGGTGACGCGGATGGACTGGATCCCATTATCGTTGCGCGTGATGGAACTGATAATGCCCCTCGTCCACGTATAGGAGGGCCTGGCGACGGCGACATCAATCACTTCGCCAACGACCAGGGAGTTCACCCAGGATGCAAAATGGGTATGGAAAAACTGTCTCGGAACGGAGAGATTCTTGTTCGTCAGTTCCACAGAGAGGCACTCTCCCTGATCAACCAACGACTTCCGTATCGTGATCGTTTTCTCCTCTATGGACACAACGCTGTAATTCTCGTCCTTGTATATGACGCTACACCCGGGAAAGAGGTAATAGAGAGGGAGCTTCTCGCTCGGGATCTCCTTCAGGGAATGAACAAAGAGGCATCTCCCGGGATCCAGCATATGCTCGATTTCGGGTAACAAGAGGGGAAGGTTCTTCCCATCTTCCAACGCAAACGCGAGAAACTCGCAAATTGCGTCCTGCGCATCGCAAACGTCGCTACACGTAACCAAACGGAGAAAGACCGACTCCATCTCTTTTGGGGACACTTGGTCGTTCAAAAGAGCTTCAATGGCTACTCCTTATACCACCAAATAAGGACGTACCTTCGCATGTAAAAACGATGCAACCGTCATCTATCATCTTTGGGTCCTTCAATTCCTTCACGATTTGCCGGAATTCGTTGGCTACGTTCGAGTAGTAGCTTTCCTCTAGCCGTTATGGCCAACAAGGCACTCCCACTGCGTCCTATGTAAGAGTTGAGTCGTTTCTTAATGTCATTGAAAAACGACATTCTGGGTTTCCCCTAAGGGTCGAGTAGTGGAGAGAAAGAAAGAATGGGAAAGTGCAGAAAAAGACTCGATTTCGGTTTCAATGGGCAGATGGTGCTAAGCATATCTTGGTTCTCTTGCTGAGAGTGGACTCTTGCCTCTAGCCCATCCAGCCCACTAGAGTGGTTCATTACTCGTGATTACCGCCCAAACAATGCTTGTTGTTGCTGCCTATCCTTTCCTAATCCAGTTGCATCGCAAACGCGAAGACTCGGGCTCCTTCTAACAATTCCATTGTGTTCTCGTTTCAAAGCCCATACTCCCCCTCCTTTCCTCGTCTAAAAGCGAATGAGCGAAAGAGAGAGTGCGTTTGGGGTCGTTTTGAAGGTGGCGGTCTTTTTCGCGAAAACGCATGTCATTAATTCTTATCCAAATCATAGCATTCGACAATGGAAGAGTCCTTGCTACCAAAGAAGAGACCCCAAGCCGCCGTTTCTGCTGGTTCTGTCTCCGCTGAGAAGAGTGAGACTAGGGATTATCGGCTCTGGATCTCTGTGACCGTTGCGTTGGTTGCCGTCGTCCTCGCCATCTGCTGCCTTTCGAGGAAGGTTTTGCCCCTCTTCCATCATTACCCGTAGAGAGATATCTCCGTCCAGAAGGCCGTCTTTTCCATTGAGGATGTCAGTGATAAGATCAGAATCGGTGATGTCGTTTCCCTGGACAAGGAGGGTAATCTGAAACAGGGAGCCGGAATGACGGTGTACCGCAACATCCAGACGATCGAGAACGCGACGCTGTACCATCTGCACACGGTTGCCATCGGCGAGACCATCCACGTGGCTCAGTATGATTCTGAGATGCTCGTGTCCGTCATCGACCCGGACACCGACGCTGTGATCGCCACCAAGACCGTAAGTCTTGTGAGTCCAGTTGAGCGTAGTTCCCTCTCCCTCTTGTCGGAAAGGGCACTCCCCATCGCGTGGACGACATCCTCGTGGTGAACGACAACGTCGTGCTGTCGCTGGGCGACACTGCCGTCATTCCTGCCAGAGTGACCTACGAGAATGGCGAGATCAAGGTGGAGTTCGGCGACACCTCCTACCCCGTGGAGCGCAGCACCATCCAGCCGGAGTTCGTGACGCTGAACAAGTCCTGCGTGGTCATCTCGTACTACGGCGAGCAGAACCGCATCACGCTGGTCGCGGGCTGCATGGTGGACGCGGATACGATGAAGATGAAGTGGGGCCCCATCCACGAGTACTCTGAGGACTACATCTTCCACGACATCATCGGTCTCACGTACAACCGCTTCATCGTCGTGCACGCGCGCGTGCCCTGGTGGACGGAGTCCGACCCTGTGAAGAGACAGCACGACCCCCGCCTCAAGGAGAAGGTGACGGACAGCAACCTGCACTACGGTCTCGGCTACGTGAACCCCGACCTGACCGTGTACGTTCCCAAGATCGAGACGATCAAGAAGGACAGCTTCGGCTTCATGGACATGGCGCAGTAGGAGCCGCGCGCAGACTCTCACGTAGACTGGACGAGTCCACCGCCACGCTGACGTTCATCTACGAGCAGAACAACAACGGCATGGAGTCCATCCTCTTCAAGTACGACAACGTCACGGACAAGCTGCGCGTCACCGCCTCCATCGACCACACCTCGGGAGGCGGCAGCTCGCGCATCGGCGGTCTCTACTCCTTCATCCGCTCGCGCCCCTTCTCGCCCACTCGCTTCGGCGTAGCTCGTCCCGTCTCCTCTTCACTCTAGGTCTACTACTCCAGCGCTGCTGACGCCGCCGCCACCATGCTGTCCATCGCCGAGGTCACGCCCACGGGCGGTCTCGTTCTCTTCGGACCGGAGTTCGTGGTGGCGCCCCCCGTGCGCAGCTTCGATCGCTCGTACTACTGGACGAACCTGGCTCCCTGCTCGCCCGAGCGCTTCTTCGTCATGGAGTCCGTGACCACGCACGGCGGTCCTGTAGCTCTGACTATTAGTGATCACGAGTAGGACTGGCCTCACGCCGCCATTCACGTCGGCGAAGTGTATCCCACGCCTCTGGGCATTGTGTCCGACATCTCGGGACGAAAGGTGACGGTAGTCGTCGACGGCGAGTACAAGGTGACGGGCAAGAAGCTCGTTGTCGGAAAGGAGTACATGGGCAACTCCAACGGAGAGCTGATTGAGGGCGATTACGCCGGAGAGATGAACAGCGACTCCTATCCCATCTACGTGGTCGGAGACGATATCGATCAGATTCTCACCACTGAAAACCAGATGGGTTACGCCATTTCCGAAGACACGCTGTTCGTCCGCATTCCCGACTATATCGAAGTTTAATGTGTTCTTGCTCGTCTGTTTCTTGTGAATGGCTCGTCTTCAGAATGAGGGATCGGGTGTTCCACTATTCGCGGTAGCAGCATGGATTCTCTGTTTAGCAAAGTGAAAGAGATCATAGATGGGGAGAATAACGGGTATTCTCTGTGTAGCAGCGATGAGCCATAGAGAAGGGGAACCGTCCAAGAGAGTATGTCTCGATGATCAGCAATCCTTCTCATACTCCTTCTTCACGCTTGAGAGAACGGAGACGGATATCAGTATCAAAGAAGGTGTTGCCGAAATGGGTGCTTCTATCGTGATTGTAGTGTCACAAGATCGTCTGTATGTGGCGAATCGGGAGGAGAAGCGATTGCTCAAGGCAAACGAGGTGGATTTGAGCGGGATGAAACACAACCAGATTGTGGATTTGAGTGTGGAGGGAGATCGTTGGGAAGGTGACGCGCTGAACGATGAGCCGTATGGCTGGGGCGTACTGTATGACAACAATAACGGTGTTGTATATGAGGGCTTCCGAGTTGGCGAGATGAACCTGTGCTATGGTCGGAGGTATTATGCGGACATCGCAAGGATTGAGTATGAAGGCGAGTTTTGTGATGGAAAGCGATGGGGAAAGGGTGTGCAGTACGACAGGAATGGTGATGTGGTGTTTGAAGGGGAGTGGATGAATGACGAGCATGTACCTCGAGACAAACTGAAAGTAACAATGACAGACAATAGCTTACTCCTTCATAACCGCATCGAAAGGTTAGTGGTGTCTTACAGTCTTTCTTTGAATGGCAACAGTTGGAACCAGCTACTCGCGTGCCTGAAGAACTCCCTTCGGGAGATAATCGTTCAGGGTATAAGAAGCCAAGGGATTAAGAAGTGCTGGTTTGTGGATATGAGGGTTCTGGAGAGAATACGAATTGTTTGCAAGAACTTTAACTGCTGTGAGAGTTTTCGTCTGAAGAACTGTCCGAAGGTGAAGGAGCTGAAGATAGGCAAGATGTCCTTTGTGGACTGCAGAGAGTGTGTGATTGAGAATGTGGATGCATTGGAAGTGATCACAATTGGCGAGTTGAACAAGAGGAGTTCCAACTTCAGCGCTTCCTTGGTGTTAAAGGGTTTGACTCTCCACATGGTGGTTACGACTAGACTTGCCTTCGCTCAAAAGGGTCTTATTAGGAGAA
>ERZ1106948.378-NODE-378-length-21707-cov-33.906521_pt1 | contig 21707 bp, 35 predicted proteins | sample MGYA00403673_ERZ1106948 | MGnify/ENA primary metagenome ERZ1106948 (study PRJEB35170, sample SAMEA104062409) | human gut metagenome | biome: human gut; feature: human-associated habitat; material: faeces | place: Denmark | collected 2012-05-07 ...
CGAGAACTCGGTGAGCAGTTCGACGGAGAAGGCGGCGGAGTCGGAGATCACCACGCTGGAGATGATTCAGAATGAGAGCGTGACTCCCTCGCGGAGTGAGAAGGAGACGCATAGCGAGACGAATGACGAGACGCATAGCGAGACGCCTGAGACGCCTGCGAGTTGTCGGTGGATGGAGAACGACGAGAGCGTGTGTTGTATGTGCTGTGGAAAGCGCTTCGGGCTGTTCCGACGCCGTCATGTGGGAGTGGGAGTGAGTGTTGATGGGTAGCATTGCCGGAAGTGCGGTCAGTTGGTGTGTGGGGCCTGCAGTCCGCATCGGTTGGTTCTGAAGAACGGGTACGGGTTGCCGGTGAGGGTGTGTAGTCGCTGCTTCGAGAAGGAGTGATTGTGATTTGTATAGTGTTTGTGTTTGTTGTGTGGTGAGTCGTTCTTGTTGAGAAGTGGTTAATCCATTGTGAGTCAGTCGTGAGGGCTTGAGAGTCTTCAGAGTTATTGAGAGACATTAACTCAATCAAGAATGGAGAAACTCACAGCAAATCCACTGAAAGACGATGACAACCAACAAACACACCACGCCAAAAGCTCCTTCAACACCATATCATTGATGCCGCAGTCGTAGTGCTTCGATCCCCACACTCCGTGAATCGCCCCCTTCACGCACGTATATGTTACATCCATTCCCGCATTCTACGCCTCACACCGCCTCGCCTCCACCACCTTCATCTTCTCGTAGGCAACTCTGGCGCCGATCTTCAGCGTGTCGAACTCGCACACGAAGATGCGCGTCGGCGGGTAGAAGGAGAAGTCGTCCTCCATGCAGGGCGAGCTCATCGCGGACGCTCGCTCCTCGTCGGGGAAGTACCACTCCGCCATGATGCAGCCCGAGCGGAAGGTGGGGCTGTACGTCTTGTCGAAGATGGCGCGACGCTCCGGCCACGTGGGGTCGTCTTCGGTGACGTTGCGCACGTCCATCGAGGGGTAGAGAAGCAGCTAGAGTGAAGAGAGGGAGGAAATGCAACCATCTTGGAGAAGAGACAGCGGTGGAACTGCTCGCGCGCCTGCTGGACGATGCTGACGCAGATCTGACCGCCCGCACTGTCGCCCATGAGAACGATGCGGTTCACGTCAAAGTGGTACTCCTTGCTGTGCTCCATCATGTACTAGGAGTGAGAAGTGAGGAGGAGGGGAACGAGAAGACAATCGTAGCAGTCGTGCTCTGCCGTGGGGTGGTGGTACTCCGGGGCGAGACGGTAGTTGATGTAGGTGACGACGCTGTTGGTCTTGAGCGCGTACTGGCAGATGATGCCCTCCGTTGACCAGCGATTCGCCATGAGCCAGCCTCCGCCGTGGCAGAAGAAGAGGAGTTGGTGAGACTGCTCCTTGTCGTTGAGAACGGATTCGGGCGTGTCTATCCCTAAATCGACGGTGTCGCGCCGTACATGTGTACAGATCGATCATCGCGCCATCACGCACTGGAACGGAAGTGACATCGGCCACGATTCCCTTCACTACACATGACTAACGAACGCGAAGCCAACTCTTTGGGAGCTTCTTTCGAGAAGGAGTAATGAAGGAGCGGATTCGAACGACCCGCTTCTTATCCTCTTCCTGGCCGCTACGCATGATCCCCTATCCACAAACCGACTCCTTCAGCATGACATTCAACGCGGACCAGGAGAACAATCCAAAGAGATTCACCAGAAAGGGCAGATTGGTGTTGTAGAAGCCGAAATACAGAACGAGAAGAAGAAGGAGCACAGCGAGTCCCCCTGCAACCAGCAATCCTGTTTTCATCGAGAGCGTTCCAGAATCAACGAAAAAGTGATCTGTACAGAGGCACCGACAGTTTCCCGCACACTTCCGTAATCGATTCCACTCTTTCCTTCTTCGACGACGTCGGCTCTTCCATTTCCGATACGGGAGTCGGTCGTGGCGTCATCGCCCATCCCACCTTGCCGTTGAGGAATTCATTCAAACGGAAGCAATACTCTCTCTCATCCAATTCACGCTCTCACAAATCACATTTCCCTGCCCCATCTCCCTTGCTTCATGAATAGCCTGCACGGTTTCATTCAGAGCATCGAGTCCTACATGCAGATCGGTGCGCATTCGGAGAATCCTCTCACGGCGTAGATACCTCGCTCTGCAGTAGGGAGGAGAGGGAATCGTGCGTGTTTTCGATCAATCAGCGAATGACGCGACTCGTCATGGATTACTCGCGTGTTGGCGAAGATCTTCATCCGACCTACTTTTCGGAGTACGCTTCATTTCACTCTCTTTAACTCGTTAGGCTGACCCAGTTTTTGTATTTCATATTTGATGCGAACAACAGTCCCTCTTCACCGTGTCCGTTACTCCCTAGAATGTGATTTTTTGTGCGAGAAGTGGATCGCTATGCTCCTGGAGTGCGTCGAAGTGTTTGTCGGCTCTCATTCCGTGGACTTGTTCTCTCTGTATAGTACGCGCTGTTCCTTCTCTCCACCGTAGCCTACTGCTTTTCTTACGCGAACCGGAATGTGGGAAACGACCGTTTGCGAATCCACCTTGCATTTCAGACCGCGATGCTCATTTCTGAGAAGCAGCCCCTCTTTTCGGACCACTGCTCTGAGCTCCTTCTGTACCTGCTCGGCAGATATGATTCCTCTATCGTATCCCTCCTCGACTCTCTTCACTGTAGCTATTCTACCCGCAAGCCATGCTTTCGGACATCTGTAGTCTGGCATCGCGCGTGGAAATGGGCTCGTCGATCCTGCACACCCTTCTCGAGATCGCTCATTCGAGCGTGAAGAGTAAAGATGCGAACACGCGCTTCATCGCGTGCTCCCTGCTGCAGCTCATCCTGGGCACGCTGCCCGTGGACGCCTCCCTCCTCCCGTTCTGCCTCTCCTGCTTCCTCCCCGTCCTCCGCGACAGCTCGCTCTCCATCCGCGCCGAAGCCGTCCGACGCACCAGTCTCGGACTCGCTTCGCTCATGGCGGCCAGCGATACGCTGGGCACGCAGTTCCTGACGCGGCTCTGCGACAAGCTGACTCCGACCTCTCCGATGCTGTTGCTGAGCGCCGTGGCCGCCGTGCTGGAGTGGTACCATCAGAACTGCAAGCAGGCGAAGCCGAGCGTGCTCGCGGCGTTTTTCGGCGGGCTGCTGGAGAAGGAGGGGAGTGGGTGTGAGCAGCGATGCTGACGCGTAGACGACGCTTTGTTGTGCGTGGTGCTGCCGTTCATGGTGCAGGAGTGGAGCGACGACCGCGTGCTGAGTCGCCTGGTGCTGGAGCGTGTGCTGGCGCTGGAGGGGAAGGCACACGTGCGACTGCGCGTGCTCTCCGTGCTGCTCGACGCGTTCCCGCTCACCGAGACTGATGTCGCTCGCCTGCTGCGACTCGTGCGCACCACTGTGACATCTGACCCCTCGTGTCTGCAGGCAGCGTGCAGCGTGCTGTGTGTGGTGCTGCGCGGCGCCGGCGAGTCGGCGTCGCTCCTCGAGTTCACGCGCGGCGTGATGAGCGCACTGCAGCGCCACCCGCAGGACGAGGTCAACCTGCACCTGCTGCGCACGTACATGATGCGTGCGAATCGAGAGGGCGTTTCACCCGTAGAGTCCTCGATCCCGCTGAACTGCCTGCCGTTCTTCCTCTCCCTGTTCTCGTCCTTCACGACGATGGAGGACATCCGACCGCTGCTCTTCCTCACGTCCGTGTACCTGACGCACGGCTACGCCTCCCTGCCCAAGGTGTTCACGGGCATCCAGAACCGCATCGTGACGTCGCTGCACAGCCAGACGGAGAAGGAGCTGAGCGACGCGACGCTGTCTCTCCTTCTCCAGCACCTCCGCGTCGTTCACTTCACGCTCGTGTGGAACCGGCGCAGAGTGCAGGTGGACGTGGAGTCGGTCGCCCAGCGCCTCGTCGCGTCGGCGTCCAAGAGCCCGCTGGCCCTCCGCTGCGCGCTGGTTCTTCTCCGCATTCTCCCGCTGGTGTCGGCGCCGCTGTCCGCGCAGTGGGACGTGCTCCAGTTCTGCTTTTCGTTCCTCGCGCCGCTCTGCGACTACGACTCCTTCGAGCTCCCGTCGCAATACGGTTTGGACGCCCACGAGGATGTCGATCACGCGTGTTTTCTCTCCGTAGCGCCTCCTCTCCACGCTGACGTGTAGCGGCTTCGCTGCGAGATCGTGCGGGGCTTCCCGTTCTCCGTCGACGACGAGGAGGAGGCGGTGTGGTGTCTGGAGGCGCTGCACAGCCCAGCGCGAGTGACGGTGCTGAGTCGCGAGCTGCAGGAGACGCTCATCGCCGAGCTGCCCTCCTTTTTCCAGCAGGCGGACGCCGGTCTGCGCGGCAAACTCGTCGATGCGTTCCGCTCCACGTATGAGCGAGGTAAGTGAGTGGCGACGCCTCATCACGCAGTGGCGGCGCTCTCCGTGTCGGGCAAGTGCACGCTGCTCCCCGTGCTGTGGCACGTGCTCCAGAAGGGCTTCCCGTCGCGACCGTTTCAGCAGGAGGAGGCGTGGATGCGTCCGCTGGGGGAGCTGCTGGCGCGCCTGCTGAAGAGCGAGAACAGCGCGGTGTGCCAACTGGCGGCGGAGCTGATGGCGAGTTTCGTCAATCACGTGCCGAAGGAGCTGCGCGACGCCTTCCGGTCCTCGCTGCTGGAGGGAGTGCGGCGCGGCGAGCGCGGGAGCTGCTTGGCGCTGGGCTTCTTGAACGTGTGCAACGAGTGGGTGTTGGAGTGCCTGTTCCAGTGCCTGGAGGACGGCGCGGAGGTGGTGTGGAGCCAGTACTGCCTCTCACGCCTCGCCGCGCTCTTCGTCCACGTGCCTGAGAGCTGCGAGCGCGCGATTCACGCGATGCTGGACACGAGCATCGAGCTGAAGAACTGCGACGTGCGCGTGCGGGCGAGGACTCACGACTAGACGATGGACGCCGTACCGGTGCTGTCGAGCCTGCTGGAGCTGATGTGTGCCATGATCCGCGCCTCCTCCGACGAGGAGAACTACGGGTTGCGGCTGATGGCGCTGCGGACGGCGCACCAGTTCGCGGAGGCGGGGAGCGACGACCGCGTGCTGTTCCAGCTGCTGGACCTGCTGCTGCTGGAGAAGGACTTCCTCTTCGTGACGGCGCACGAGCAGCGGTTCCTCTTCCGCGTGCTGTCCCTGTCCATCCACTCGGCCTCCGCCGCCGTGCAGAAGAAGATGAACCGCGTGCTGCACGAGCTGTTCCTCTCCGTGCAGGTGCCGCAGCAGTCGCTCCAACTCTTCTTCGAGCAGCTTCTCGACGAGGTGAACGCGAACGAGCGGCGCGGCGGGAAGCCCAGCGTGTGGGTGGACGACAGCGTGCTGTTCGCCCTCCACCTCGTTCTCCACTCCTTCAGCGCCATGCCCGCCGTGTGGGACTACGTGCTGTCTCTGCTGACGGCGGCGGTGTCGGACCGCGGCTTCTCCGTGCGCGTAGGCGTGGCGTGGCGTGTTCAGCGTAGGTGTTGTTGTTGCTGTTCTCGTCCTCCTTCCCCATGGACTCGATCACGAGCATCATGATGCACTGTCCGCGCGCCTTCTTCGAGAGGGTGGTCGTGATGGCGTGCGACGTGCTGGCGTTTGTGCTGAGGAGTGAGCGTGGAGAAAGCGAAAAGAGTGAGCATCGAGAAAGTGAAAAGAGTGAAGAGAATGGGGGCATTGAAGTGCACAACCCTGCGAGAAACGATGAAACTCCTTCTAACAGAAATGACGGTACTGTCGATTCGGAGAAGCCTCCAGCGGAGAATGACAAGACAGAAGACACCTTCGACTCGCTCGCCACCCTCATCTTCACGGCCCTCTCGCATCTGGTGCTGGAGATAGAGAAGGAGGGTCCTGTCCCCTCTCTGGACACCATCGCACCCAAAGTGACTCCTTGCCTGTTCTCTCATGAATAGGTCTTCGGTCTGACGAAGCGCATGCTGTTTGAAGCCAGAGTGTCTCTGAAGGTGAAGGACCAACTGCTTGAATTCCTGCTGATTCTGGCGCAGAGGCGCTGCTTCGCCAAGTCCGAGACCGTGGAGGCGTTACTGCGACTCATTCCCATCGATTTCTCCCAGCAGGAGCCGCCCGCGTACGTGCGACGGTGGGTGGCGTTCGTGACGCGGTGAGTGTGTTGGGCGTGCGTGACGCGTAGAGTGATCGCCATCATCATCATGACGCAGAGCGCCCACCGCACGATCATTGAGCGCTTCGTGAACGAGAACAAGGAGGAGTGGAGCGCGCTGTGGCAGGAGGCGATTGAGGACGAGTTGAATGGGCTGGAGGAGAACCAGGAGTCGCTGCTTTCGGAGTGTCTGGTTGACGCGGCGGCGTTTCATCGAAGCGAGTGTTCCGCCGTGCAGCACGCGTTTCACATGGCGGAGCTGGACGACGAGCCGGTGGAGGAGGAGCTGGTGAACGAGAAGGCGAACGCCGTCCACGCGACGCTGTGTTTCTTCCGCAGCGTGTGCATGCTCATCCACTTCGTGGAGTCGTACAAGGCGTTTCGGTCGCACCGGGTGTTGGAGATGGTGTCGACGCTGTCGTCGCTGCTGCCGTGCCTGAGTTTGATCTCCAACAACGACGTCGTGTGCGAGATCCTGCTGTTCGTGCTGGAGTTTCTGCAGACGATCAACAAGGAGAGCGGGCTGGACGCGGGAACGGTGGAGGTGGCGTCGGCGGACCTGCTGTCGTCGCTGGTGGAGGTGATCGTCAACAAGGGCTTCAGTCAGTACTTGATCGCGAACCCGTTTCTGGTGGAGAGCATGCAGCTGTCGTCGCAGTTCGTTCTCTCGGTGAACGACGAGTGCGCCACGCCCAACTACATCACGTTGTACTTGCTGAAGGGCGGCTTTCTGATCGACCACGGCATGGAAACGTACCACTCGCTCACGCACGTGCACTGTCCGTACTCCGTTCTCGAGTCGTGCAACGAGGAGTGCGATGTGTTGAAGAAGGAGGAGAGCGGGCACGTTGTGGAGCCGGTTGTGGAGGAGAGCGTTCGGGTGCGTGCTCCGCGGAGGCGTCGGCGTCTGCAAGTGGTGTTGAGTGACCGTTCTTCAGAGTCGGAGGGGGTTGTGATGCCAGAGGAGAAGGGTGTGCTTTCAGAGGAGAGGGGTGTAATAAGAGAAGAGAAGGACGCGCTTTCAGAAGAGAAAGACGCACTAACAGAAGAGAAAACGCCTTCTGACCGAGCGACGCCAACCCTCTCGCCAGACCCCATCGTGCACGACTTCTCGCCCCCACACTCCCCCTCCATTCACATTTCCCCACACCACATGCACAGTCCCTCTCCCTCTACCTCTCTCGACGAGGATCATGCGCACCGGTTTTCCGTACACACCCCCTCCGCCGCTTACAGGGCATCACTCTTCACCGATGCGGTGGCTCCCTCGTCCGCCTCGTTCAACAGCGAGTTCGCCTTCCTGTTCAACACGTCGTTTCTGACCTTCCTCCATCACGCGTTCACCTTCTACTCCGTCCCGACGCAGGTGCGCTGCGTGCGCACGGTGCTGAGGGCGTACGAGGAGAACGCGAGCACGCTGGTGGTGCTGCTGGAGTACCTGTTCTCTCATTGGATGGACGCCTTCTTCGCGGAGGACAAGCCCGGGAAGCAGGAGGTGGTGGCACTCATTCTGGAGATGGCGGAGAAGCAGCCAGCGTGGCGAGCGAGTTTGCTGAGCGCGCTGGAGACGGGGATTCTGCGGACGATGAGTGAGAACGCGGAGGGCGCGGCGACGCTCCGACACGTGACGAACAAGTGGGCGCTGCTGCTGGCGCTGTACCAGAAGAACCGCGACGCTTCGTGCTGCGCGTCGGTGTTCTCGTTGGTAGCGTGGTGCGTGCGGTCGATCCAGACGCTGCAGCCCGCGCTGCTGTCGCTGTCGTTGTCGCTGTGCTTCTCGCTCGTGGACGTTCTGACGCAGGAGCACGCGAACGCGCTGTTCCTGTCGAAGAGCAAGTACGTGGTGATGAACCTGAGCGAGCGCATGGACGTGCTGGACGGCGAGGCGGCGTTCTCGTGCGCGCTGTTCCTGCTGTGGCTGGTGCAGAACGAGGAGTTCGCGCTCGCCTCGAGCCGGCAGTGCGTGATCTGGGCGTGCATTCTGCTGGCGAAGCGCGTGGTGGTGCTGCTGGAGAGCGAGGAGGAGGGCGAGGGCGAGACGGAGGCGAGACAGCGACTGAAGCACATTTTCGCGTGCATCGGACACGTGCTGCTGACCATCACGCAGAAGGACAGCGAGCGCTTCCGCATGGAGCTGAGTCATTACAGTTCGCTGGATCGTCAGCTGGCCCAGTTCTGCTGCCAGAAGTATGTACAATTGAAGAATCGATAGAAGCGATGTGTTTGTTTGCCAATGGAGATGAGAGCGTGGATGGTTGGAGGAGGATCCGTGCAAATGGCTGTCTTCCTCAGAGAGACGAAATGCCGAAGGAAGTGAAGAAAACGGAACCCCACAAGAAGTCTTCTTCCATGCCCCAAAACTACTACTTTCTCGTCGGCGGTCTTTCCTTCCTAGCGGGGTTGTACGTGGACCAGAATTACAACGTTCCCGACATCAAGTACTGGGTCCAGCACGCGGAAGAGGTTGTATGTGCTCATCTCCACGTCTGAGTTGTAGATTACGGTAATCGAGAAGAAGTACCGGAAAAAGAAGGGAAACGGTGATGATGAATAACCGTGTGCGTTTTTCGCGTTTCTTTACTCCGCATGCACGGTCCTTCTGTCCTATTTTCCATTTCTGCTGTTTGTTTCACAGCTACGTTTGTTCCGGGCGAGTTGTGAAGAGAGCCCGCATCTGCACCCATATATCGATGCGCGGGCGAATCTGAACGACTTAAATCGTCACTGAAGGGCGTTGGTTGCACTGGGAGCGTCACATTTCTCTTGATTGAAAGGAGTCTATTGCAAAGCGTGGACTTGGGTCTATTATCGGTGGTGCCTACGATGAGACAATTGACTCTGATAGTAGAGTGTTGCGTCCTTGCTGTAATTGCCGTAGTCTCTGCTTTTCCTTCCTTTTGTGGTACAGGCCTATGTAGCGGACTTGGGTCCCTATTCGGTGTCTGGCCTTTCCTTCATTTACCGCGGCTTGTACGTGCTATCGAAGTCGTCGTTTCCTTCCTTTTTGTTGCATCTGGAGGCGCGGTTCACCACTAGGTTTCACAACGATCCGCACATCACGATGAACATGCAGCTATCTCAGAACACTGCTGATTCCGATACTCCTCCTGAGATGGAGGTGCTGGATGGTGTCACTGCGTAAGAAATAGATCGCGATCATGTCGGAATACGCATTCAGGTCCCTTGGCTATGTTGTAGGCAGTGATGAGATGAATCCGAAACGCGTTTTATGTTGCGACAGTGAGGGATACACGGTTGGAGAGGAGAGTGCGTGTGAGGGGTAGAAGCAAGTTTGCGACAATCCCGGTCATTTGTTCTTCCCCAGTGATTTAGAAGGTGAGTACCAGGTGCAGGCCGTGAAGTTGAAGTGGGATTGCACAATATGCGTGAGCGATAGACCCGAGGTGGAGAAGGTGGAGTTGCACTTCGATGTGGAGGAAACGGGCGTGTACTTTGTTGTGGCATCCTCGTACCGTTGCGTTTCGCTTGCTAACAAGCAGATGTGACTACCGTACCAATCACGCCTTCGTGAGTGGTTCCTACGTGGTCCAGAATCCTTACGGCGAATTGCCGGCGTCTATCTTCGGCAACTACCCGCTCTACTGGCTGCTCCTCCTGTGCTACTCGGGCCTCCTTCTCTACTGGGCGTACAACATGTTCTCCCACAAGTCCGAGCTCATGGGCGTCCACACGGTCATTCTGGTAGGGCTGCGCCGTCGCCGTGACCCACAGGTGCTGCTGGTCGTCTGCGAGCTGGGCTGCTTGACGCGCGTGGCGTACCTGCGCTCCTTCAACCGCACGGGCACGTCGAAGCGGCTGCTGGAGGGCCTGTCGGTGCTGCTGAACTGCGTGATGCAGACGATGCTGCGTCTGATGGTGCTGATGGTGTCGCTGGGGTGAGGAACGCGAGGTGGTGTGAGGCGTAGAGCGGGCATCACGACCTTTTCGCTGACGGAGCGCGCGCGCTTCTTCCTGGTGACGGGGTGCGTGTTCTTCGCCGTGGCCGCCTGGGACTGGAGGTACCTGCTGCGCACCATGCACCACGACTCGTACGACCTGCTCCACCTGCTCGTCGTGTGTCTGTGGGTGGCGAGGGTATGGGATGACGACTAGCGTGGACACGGCGAGCGCTTCGCTCATCATCGTCTTCCTCAACAGCACGACGGAGCGTCTGCGCGAGCAGTCGCAGCACGTGAAGCTGCGTTTCTACACGCAGTTCCGGCGAGTGTTGGTTGGAGGCATCGTGATGATCCCCGTGGTGCTGGGGTGGTTCTGCCTGTCCATGTACTCGTTCCAGCTCTCGAACCTGTGGCTGTGGCAGTGGGTGTAGGGGAGAGAGGGGCGACTGAGGTGTAGCGCGCGCGACGGCGTTTGGAACGCGTTTTATCTGGCGATGGTGGTCGTGATCATGTACATGGTGAAGCCGACAGAGCATTCTTCTGCCTACGCGTACCGACTGGAGTTGGCGACGGAGGCGAGGGAGGTAGGGATGGCGCGATGCGTTGAGGGGTAGCACGATGAGGACTACGGAGTGCGCAGTTTTGACTTGCAGGGAGAGTATGGGAAGGAGCGCGTAGTGGTGCGCACGGTGGACAGTGAATTGAAGCCGATGGCGATGAGTAGTTGCTATTCATATAAGTGATTTGTGTGTTTGTTTCTGCATGCGTGAGCACGTTTCAGGGAGAATGTGTGGGTGCGTTTCAGGGAGAATGCGATTCTGCACCCACTTTCTTCTCCGCGAATGCTCTCTTCGATTGTGAGCGCCTTACATACTGTTACTGACTCTTGTAGGGAAGACGATTGTGCAGAACGCCCCTTCTGAAGTCATTTCAGCCGGTGGCATTCCGTTCCGTTTCCTATTTCTCAGAAGAAGATATGAAGAGTAGTGGATAGCAAATCGTGGTTCCGTGTAGAAATCAGCAGCTCGGACACGAAAAGCCTCTCTGAGCACATAAAGAACTTGATTATCACGAAGGGTCCGCTCTCCATCTCCGAGTTTACCAAAATCGCGCTGACGCACCCGACGCTGGGCTTCTATCACAATTGCGACGTCATTGGCAAGGAGCAGAGCCACTTCATCACGTCCCCCGAAATCAACCAGGTGTTTGGCGAACTCATCGGGATCTGGTGCGTGACGCAGTGGGAGCAGTTCGGAAAGCCGAAGAAGATGGAGCTGGTGGAGCTGGGGCCGGGTCGCGGCACGCTGATGAGCGATTTGCTGCGCGCTGCACGCCACTTTCCCGGGTTCTACAACGGTCTCGACATCCATCTGGTTGAAATGAGCACGGGCATGCGCGAGAAGCAGAAGTACACGCTGGACTGCAAGTGCGTTGCTCTCCTGCTGCGTAATGCCTAGGGCGCTGGACACGCCGGAGCCGAAGGACGTGGTGACGGGAAAGGAGCACATGAAGCTGCGCGACGCGGCGAACCTGGACGTGGAGGTGGCTGCGTGAGCTGAGGAGTAGATCTACTGGCACAACACCATCGCCTCGGTGCCGCACGAGTACCCGACGCTGATCATCGGGCACGAGTTCCTGGACGCGCTGCCGATCCAGAAGTTCCAGTACACGAAGAAGGGCTGGCGCGAGGTGCTGATCGACCTGAAGGACCACGTGGACTGGGAGGTGGACGACAGCCTGCAGAGCACCGCGAAGGGCGACGACCACGCCAGTCTGTCGCTGGAGAAGGCGGTGATGCAGGGTCAATCGGAGGATAAGGTGCAGGAGGCGAACGGCTTGGAGTTCAAGGAGATTCTGTGTCCGCACAACAACCTGGCGGCGACGGCGATGCTGGGCGGTTTATTTGAGGGCGAGACGATCGAGCAGACGGGTTCGTCGAACGAGAGTGGTGGGTGACGGGCGTTTCGTTGACGAGTAGCGTTCTTAAAGCACGTGAAGGAGCGCCGTCGCTTGCTGGAGGAGGAGATCAAGCGCGAGGGCGGCGTGAACGCGAAACCACTTCTGGATGCGACGGGGAAGCCGATTGTGGACGCGAGTGGGAAGCCGTGCAAGACGTCCATTCCGTTGGTGGACGCGAGTGGGAAGCCGTGCAAGACGTCCATTCCGTTGGTGGACGCGAGCGGGAAGGTGCTGGGCGAGAAGGACTTGAGCGAGTACCACATCAGCGAGGATATCGATGCGGTGTTGAAGCAGAGAGGGAGTGAGGGTGTGAAGGTGAAGAGTGAGGGTGCTGTGAACGGAAAGGAGAAAGTGAGTAATAACAACGAGAAGAAGACGAACAAACAAAGCAAGACAAGCACATCGCACACCATGAAGAGCGCGAGCGAGGCGATGCTGAACGTGTACGACGCGAAGGAGGGCGACACGATCGAGATTTGCCCCGAGGCGTGCATGCTGATGCAGGAGGTGGTGCAGTGGCTGGAGACGACGACGGGTGGGGGAGAGGAGAGGCGGTGAGGCGTAGGCAGCGCGCTGTTCATCGACTACGGGAACAACTACGCTCCACAGAACAGCATTCGCGGCATCAAGAACCACCGCTTCGTGCCGTATCTGCAGGAGCCGGGCGAGGTGGACATCACGGCAGATGTGGACTTCCGAGCGCTGCGTCGCGTGGTGGAGAACGATCCGTCGAAGAAGGTGAAGTACCACGGACCGATTCCTCAGGTGGGAGTGTGAGCGAAGTGTGACGTGCAGGGATACTTCCTGTGCGGTATGGGCATTGAGGAGAGAGTGCGTCAGATGGCGGAGACGGTGGAGGACGACTCGAAGGTGGACGACATCATCAAGAGCGCTGAGCGTCTGGTGCACAAGGACCAGATGGGTGAGGTGTACAAGGTGTGCTGCGTGACGACGGGAGGACTGCCTACGGGCTTTGAGGGAGAGGAACAGTTTCTTTAGAGACGATGCGTGAAGCGTGTTTGTTGCAGGGCTTACGAATGGGCACAAAACGGGGAGAAAACACTCCGAAAGGGGAGCGGAAATGCCCTCGATTTTTGGAGAGAGACGACACTTGCCAATTTCAATTCATTCAACAGCCAACTCGTTGGATATGAAGGTGCTTAGTATTGCAATTCTGAAATGGAAAAAGGACACACCCGAGCCCGTGATCCTCTGCCAGGAGTGCGAGCTCTCCCAATTCAGCTATTTCCAGAAGAACGCGTAGGGGTCGTCCACCGGGCGTCACTCGTAGCGTGAAGCAGATGCTGACGTTCATTTCGCGAACGCTGATTCAGAGAACGAATCTGTCCGAGCGACAGAGCGTGTCTCACGAGGGTACGCATCGTGCGATGGGAATGATTGCGATAGACTACATGTGCCACTGCTATCTTCGCCAGGACGGATTGGGCGCTGTGGTGGTGACGGACAAGGAGTACCCCGCGCGTGTGGCGTTCAACTTGGAGAGCCGCTTGCTGGAAGACTTTGATGCGAAGTACATGTACGCGTGATGGCGATGGGGTCATGGAGCAGGGCTCGCTGGAAGAACGCGAAGGAGGACAACCAGTTCCCGGTAACGACGCTGGCCAAGACGCTTCAGGACTACCAGGACCCTGCGAAGTGCGACAAGATTACACAGATCAATTCGCAGCTGGACGAGACCAAAGAGGTGCTGGTAGGAGTGGGGTGCGTGTATGAGGAAAAGAACAAGACCATCGATAGCGTGTTGGAGCGTGGAACGAAGCTGGACGATCTCGTGGGCAAGTCAAACGATTTGTCTGATCATATCCTTGCGTTGGGCTGACGCGGCTTCCTTGACCCGCAGAGTCGAAGATGTTCTACAAGCAGGCGAAGAAGATGAATTCGTGCTGTACTATTATGTAGAGGCGTGGTTTGTGCTGTTTGTTTCCAGAACGGGCGGGAAGTTGTTGAACGTAGAATAGGCGTGATGAATAAGAGAAAAGGGATGTGCCATTCACAAAAGGACGATGATAAGGACATAACGAGGACGAAAGAACCGCGGAGGAGGGCGTTTCATTCTTGTGCAAATCATAAGAAGTTGGGACTCGTCCATTGTTGTCGGTTAGGGTCAGGTACCATGTCAACAAAGGAGGAGAATCCCAAAATGGATGCGGACGAGCGTGAGAGCAATGCTGGGTTCCGCTTTATAGAAGAGGTATACGACGTGTATTCTCTGGATGAGGGATAGATGAAGAAGTGCTATGGGGAGTCCTCGGCGACCACGACACAGTTCATGAGTATCATCCTTTCTTATGGAAAAGGGGAGTACGTCTTGATGGAGCAGCGTGTAACAAGCAGAATTCCTCTGTCGGAAGGAGTCCGTTTGGTGAGTGCTCTTCTGTCGGGAAACGCGCCCCTATTGAAGCTGTTTTACTCCTTTCTCCCTGCGGAAGCTGTTCCCGCGGAGGAAGCGAACGATGTGGATGAGATCCGGTACGTGGAATGGGAGGCGAGTGAAGAGTAGAGGGGCCAAGGCGTATGTGAATCGAATTCGGGAGCGCTTTCCGCAGAACGAGAGTGACGTGTATGAGCGTTTCATTCTGCTTCTGCGCGGTTATTCCTCGGGCAACATTGACCTGGAATCTACGATTAATGAGGTAATTCTGGCGGCGTGGGCTTACGGGCAGATTAAGACTCTCTTCAGCAACCAGCCAGATTTGATCCATGATTTCATTGCCTTTTTGCCTCAGAATGTGCGCAGCGGGTCCAAATACGTGGTGGACGAGCCGATGCCTTCTCCTCTTCCATTTCCGGTTTCGTACTCTCCTACGTACATGACGATGCCGATTCCGGTTCAGAACTACACAGTGTCTCCGCCCCCTGCAGTGCAGCCGCCCTCCCCAGTGCCCTACGTGGAGAGCGTTGCGCGCGTGGAGAAGGAGGAGGAGCAGCCGTTTCATTTGTCCTCGCAGGACGAGCACAGCCTGCATCTCATCATGCAGGAGGGCGGCGCGTCTCGCTACGCGCAGTTCGTGAAGGTGTGCATGCTGTTCGCGCGAGTGGAGGCGATTGCGTGGCCTGATGCATAGAAGATCATTTCCATGGCGGAGTTCGTGATGCTGATCGATTCGGTGTACGAGGGTCATCGCAGCGTCGTCCACGCGATCCACGACCTGCTGGTCCACCACGGCATTCCCTCGCAGTTCGTAGGGGAGGGAAACGGAAATGAGCGGTAGATCACGCAATCGCCGGCGGCGCTGTTACCCGACCAGGTGAAGCAGTTGACTCGCTGCACGCCGTCGTACCACCACCTGCCTCCAGAGTATCTGCAGCGCGGCGGTGAGTGTCGCACGTTCGGCGAGGGCAAGATTTTGAACGACAATTGGATATCGTGTCCGATCGGGAGCGAGGACTTCACGTCGGGAGTGAGTGAGGCGTGTGGGGGTGAGGTGTAGCTGTCGCACCGCAACACGTACGCGGAGATGCTGTTCCGTGTGGAGGATGATCGGTTTGAGACGGACGTGTTGATTGAGACGAACCGGCATTGTTTGGGGAAGTTGGAGGTGTTGTATAGGGAGGTGTGTGAGAGGTGTGAGAGAGAGAGATGTGAGAAAAGTGAAGGAGAGAAGAGTGAGAATAGTGAAGGAGAGAAGAAGGAAGAGGAGAAGAACGATAAGATGGAAGAAGAGAAGAATGAAGAGAAGAATGAGAAGATTGAAACAGAGAAGAATGATAAAACGGAAGAAGAGAAAACTGAAACACACGAACAATCCACCCCCATCAAACTCGCCGACACGGCTCTCAGCGCCGTGGACAAGCGCGCCATCCGACGCCTGTACGGGAAGGGCGTGGACGAGGTGGTGATGATGATGCTGACGCTGGCGCCGAAGACCACCATCCCCGTGCTGATGAAGCGAATGCGCGAGAAGGAAGAGCAGTGGATGAAGGAAAAGTGCGTGCTGGAGGCGGTAGGGCAAGCGGCGACGCGTGAGGCGTAGAAGTGGACGAAGATCCAGCAGGAGAACTATAACCGTTCGCTGGACACGCGGAGCTACACGTTCAAGACGCAGGACAAGAAGAACATGGGCGCGAAGTTCTTCATCGACAACATCCGAGTGGGCGAGCGAGGGGCGTGTGAGGCGTAGAACGTGCTGAACGAGCGCGTGAAGGACATCGTGCCCTCGAAGTACATCCAGTTCAAGGAGCGGGGCTACGACACGATGGCGCCGCACCTGCAGTTCACGCTCGACGACCCGATGATCCACAAGCTGGTGCTCCGCGTGCTGCTCATCGGGGGGCGGAAGAACCTGCCCTACTCGGACATGAAGCGCTTCCGCACGGTGCTGTACCGGATGGTCTGTCCCGTGTTCCGCCTGAAGGAGGGCACGTTCGAGGCGTGCGAGGAGGTGAGTGCGACGCGGTGGCGTGAGGCGTAGCTGAACGAGCAGTTTCTGCAGGAGCACGACACCATGGACGAGTCGCTTGTGTTTGGAGAGTCGACTGTTGAAAACACGACAGGAGCGACTAATGAAAACTCAACGGGTGCTGCTTCTGAAGAACTGACGGACGCTACTCTTCAAGAAGGCGACGCCTACGCGGAGAGCGGCTACTGCTCATCAGTATTCGTGGGGAACTCGCTGTACGTGTTCTTCCGGTACTACGAGGTGCTGGCTTCTCCCTCCACTTAGCGGTAGATTCTGTACTCGCGGCTGCACACGGTGGCGGAGCTGTGCGTAGCGGCGTCCAACCACCTGGGCGAGTTCCAGGTTTCCAACACAGGTGGCGACGTTGAAGAGGGTTGAGACGTAGTGAAGAGAGAGGCGAACATGGAGGAGTCGGAGGAGGAGTCGAAGGAGGAGCGTCTGAACCACTTGATGAACCACGTGCTGCTGTTTCTACGTGGCGAGGAGGACAGTATCCAGTTCGAGTCGCACAGCCGGCACCTGATCGGCGCGGGCGGGTACGTGCTGTACACCATCGACAAGGTGGTGGGGAACTGCCTGAAGAGCGTGCACAACATGTTCAGCGATGTGGTGAACAATGACGTGATTGTGGGCGTTTCGTTGGGCGTTAAGGACTAGGCAAGCTACTCGTACTTCCACGAGCAGGAGCCCTTCTCGCTGTCGCTGTACCGCAGTCACGTGATAGAGCTGCTGGCGAACTACCACGTGGCGATGTACCGCGTAACGGTGAAGCAGGGCACGATGTTGATGTGGTTCGTGGGGAACGCTGGCGAGCTGGGTCATCGCATTCCGGAGTCATCGGTGAAGGAGGAGTTTTCCAAGTACGCGCGCGACTACCTGTCGGTGCACTCGCCCTCCACGCTCTTCCACTCGGTGAAGCGCGAGAGCAATCCGGAAGAGGAGTTGTACGTGGAGAGCAGCGACACGTCGTCCAAGGTGAGTAAGAGAAGGAATTGCACGCGCAGGGCGCCGAAGAAGATTCGAGAGGATACGGATTGGGATGGTGTGTAGTGTGTTTATTGTGAAACGGGTGAGTAGAGTTCAGAATGGAGAGAAGCGAACGACTGGTATGGCATCAACGAGAACTCTGCGAAGATCGTTAGTTGAGGGAACGCTGAAAAGCCCCAATATCTCTTCATAGCACGACGAAGAAGAAAGCTCGCTCAAGCATCTGATGAAGGAGTAGCGTGATTCGGAACAAGGATCGAAAAAACAGATTGAAATGGACACAAATTACAACTACACTAGCAAGAAAGGGTTTCTAAAACAAGACTCAGTGAATCGTCCGATGGAAGACCAAACGCGCCACATACGCCTTCCTCAACGCAAGGTGCGCTCGCTTGACGGACTTGCATCTCGCTTGGGGAACGGACGCGATGCCTCGAAGTCTCTTCGTTTGCTGTCCATTCGTGGAGGATGAAGCAGGATTCTGCAATGAGCACTTCGTGACAGCCATTTCAGAGCCTATTCCATAACACACAAAGAGAAAAAGGATACGTCTTTCCTGCCGATCTCTGCACTCCTTGCAATAGGGGAGGAGAGTAGGAGAGAGCGGGTGGGAAAAGGAGGTCAGCGGTCTTGTCATCCCGCACGACGAGCACAGCAGGAAGACTTGACTCGAATTGGAATAATATCCATTCATTTCAAGGAAAAGATGAGCGCAGCAGTGTCGGCGTGTGTTGTGTTTAGGGAAATGAAAGAAACGGGTTCGACCAATCCGATTGGGAGATTTCGCATGACCACCAAACCCTTTCGTGGTATTCATTCTTGCAGAGAAGGCGTTCTTGTATCCAAATGGCTGCACTATTGTGAATGGATGAGTATGAATGAGTGCTATCACTAGCAAAGAACACAGAATATGGGTTGTGTATGTTGATTGGGGATTTGTTAGAGTCGTTTAGTGTGCTCGTAGTATGAGACACGAGATATGGGATGCGCTATGAGAAGCCACGAGGAAGAGATGGGCAGTTTGATTTCTTCCGTTTGTGTTGTCATTCACAATCGCAGAGCTAACCGAACCCTCTCCAGCACAAAAAGGCACCCTCAAATCCCTCTTCTGATGTTGCGAAGAAACGACTGTGTGAAAGGAAGCGACTATCAGGAACACAACACCACCGTTGAGAAGGGATCGCATTTCGCCACACAACAGGGGAAACGTGGTCAATAGCGCAGGAATCGAAACGGGGAAACCGAGCCTCGTCAGCCAATCGGATGGCAGAATGCGTCATGGCAAGAGGGGAATCGCGGTTATTCACAACGGTTTTGTGGCAATTGCATGGAGTCATACATTTTCTTTTGGTAAAGAATGAAAGGCTTAGCGTTATTTGCCTTGCTTGGTATGCGTTCCCAACAAGTCTAATACGTAGTTGCCGTCGCTCTCGGCACGATTACCTGCAACAGCGGCGAAGTGTACGTGTCCGTGACGAAGAAGTGCACGAACTATGCGAATGAGGAGTCCTACAAGATTCTGAACGGTGCTATCGAATTGGAGACGAGCGCTTCGTTTGGAAACAACGAGCAGCGCACAAATGAGTTCTGCCTGCCCTCTACGACGAACAGCCAGTACACCTTCAAGATCATCGACTCGTACGGTGATTCCTGGGCCGCTGGTGCTTGGGTGAGCGTGGCGGGTCTGTACGGCAATGTTGTGCTGAAGGCGACGTTGGTGGAGAAGTTTCAGGAGGAATACGCCCTGTCGCTGTACTACCCCGTGACGAAGAGCGCGGAGTGGAAGATGTACACGTCCGCGAGCAGTGTGGATCCGAATTGGAACACGCTGAACTTCTCCGATGGCAGCTGGAACACGGTGACGTTGGGTTCCGTTTCGGCTGTGTCTGGCACGCAGTACTTCCGCAAGTCTCTCACTGGTCTTCCCAACATGGCGGCGTACGAGGTGTCGATGAACTACAAGTTCGGTATCATCGCTTACGTGAACGGCGTGGAGATCTTCCGTGACCACATGAACGACGGTGCTGTGTCTCCGTCCACTCCCTCGAACGGTGCTTTCACGGACTACGAGTACCACGGCTTCATTCGTCCCGCGAAGGAGATTGAATCCTCGAGTGTATTGGCTGTGGAGCTGCACTTCCCCACGACGGGCGACAACAGTGTCGACTTCAACGCGTACGTGGCTTCGCTGGCGTCCTCCCTTCCCGTCGCGCAGACGGAGAAGTGCTACGTGTACGCGTACCCCGTGACGATCACCGCTTCGGGCGGCACGAACCCCGCGAACATCTTCAACTTTGGCAAGACGGATTATTACTTCGCTGCTGCCAATGTCCTTCCCGCGACGGTGAGCTACGAGCTGACGGGACCTCGTGCCCATGTGAACGGCGTGCGCGTGTGGCCCTACACGCTGCTGAACCAGGCTCCGGGCACCTTCACGCTGGCTGGTGCGATGAGTTCTTCGAGCACCTACACGAACGTGGTGCCGGTGAGCGGCGCTAGATACGCCTCCAACACGTACAAGCTGTTCTACGGCTACTTCAACGCGAAGGCCTTCCAGTCCTACCGTCTGACGCTGACGGCGGGCGCGAATATGGGGGTTGTGGACGCTGTGGAGGTGCAGCCCGTGACGTGCGCGGACATGCTTCCCGCGGGTCTCGATTTCGAGGAGACTGCGTATACCGCCTACGCGAAGCACAGCAGTCTGAACATCCGTCCCACGAACCAGGAGTTCGTCAACTGCCAGATCGCTCCTGCCCTTCCCGCGGGACTGACGTTCACGGCTGCGACGTGCACGATCACGGGCAAGGTTACGAATGTGATGACGCAGACGACGTTCACGATGACCTCGACGATGCAGGGCCAGAACTACCAGGGCACCTTCTCTCTGCAGGTGATTGACTGCACCGCCACGCTGGTGAACGTGCTCCGCACCTACAAGGCGAGCGGTCAGTTGGAGTCGTTCTCGATCAAGGACGTGACAACGCAGCAGGTGGTGCTGAGCGTGGCTGCCAACTCGGGTCAGCCCTCGAGTATGGACTGGTCGGTGTTCGTGTGCTTGACGAACGCGAAGTACGAGATCGACGTGGGTTCCACGGGCACCGCTTGGTCTGAAGCGTCTGACTTGTACCTCAATGCGGTGTTGGCCGAGGACGAGTACGAGACGATTGCGCGCATGCGTTACGACGCCGACTTGGGTCTCGCCGAGGACCGTGTGATCTTCGCGCAGTGGTCGGTGGCGCCGCAGTCGCAGTGGTTCTACAAGATGAACGAGGTGCCGGCGAACTGGTATAGTGCGGACACGTCGGGCTGGAACACGGGCGCGATGGGCGGTTTCACGGGCGCGACGAACCAGATTCAACTGTACAAGCAGACGTTCAGCATTTCTTCGCTGACCGACGTGGCTGGCTTCGTGATCTCGCTGCGCTACCTGTACGGCTGTGTGATCTACATGAACGGCAACGAGGTGTTCCGCAACGGCGTGGAGGGCGACTTGAGCGCCTCCAGCATCGGTCTGAACGCGTACACGAACCTGCACTACCACCAGATCTCGCTGCCCAAGACGGTGACGTCTTCCAGCGGCGCTGCGGTGAACTACTTACAGGAGGGCACGAACACGATCGCCATCGCGATTGTGGCGCAGACGTCTTCGCAGACGAACTCGGTATTCGACGCTGCGCTTCGTCTGATGGACGGCGTGGGCAACACGCGTCTGTTCGACTGCACCGTGGACTACGACGACTTCGATAATGGCTACCCGGACGATCTGCCCAACCTGCACAACGTGAACTTCATCGGCATGGATTCCTGCATGGACAACTACTGGGGCATCGCCTTCGAGAACGACCGTCGCGAGTGGGTCAACGCCATTGACGTGTTCCTGCAGTTCGAGCAGGAGGATATGTTCCCTGCGCAGTTCACGCTGAAGGCGCGCAACAGCAACCTGGAGGCGTGGACGACGCTCCGTACTGTGACGGGCATGACGTGGTCGCTGGCGGGCGAGCACAAGATTGTGTGGCTGTCGAACGACAAGCCCTGGAACCAGTACCGCTTCGAGAACATCGGCACGGGCGACGCGACGGACTGCGACTGGCAGCTTGGTGGCTTCAACCTGTTCGCCTCGAACGTCCCCACGAACATTCCCGACCTGACCTACACCTCGCCCATCCTCATCACGGTCGGCATCGAGATGGGTGAGATTTACGCCAACTCGGACTACTACTTCGACTTCACCGTGACGCCTGCATTCCCTGAGGGCATTTCTCTGGACTTCAATACGGGTAAGATCTCGGGCACGTGCAACGTCCAGAGTCCTTCCACCGTGTACCAGA
>ERZ1106948.380-NODE-380-length-21637-cov-33.630294_pt1 | contig 21637 bp, 32 predicted proteins | sample MGYA00403673_ERZ1106948 | MGnify/ENA primary metagenome ERZ1106948 (study PRJEB35170, sample SAMEA104062409) | human gut metagenome | biome: human gut; feature: human-associated habitat; material: faeces | place: Denmark | collected 2012-05-07 ...
TGATCCGATGCAGTACATCTCTGTCGAGAGGGATTTGCGAATACAGTTCCGTTTCATCTTCGGTTAGCAGATTCTGAAGCGACCCTACTCCATGAATCACTCCACAGCACCCAAACCCACCGAATCGAGAATGAGATTCGCCTCCATTTCTTTCAGCTTGGGTTGGATCGGAAACGACTGGATGATGGACAGCACCGTTTGGTCAGTAATCGTCTTCCTTTCCTTCTAGAGTGAACCAACGAATCCTCTCCCACTTCCGTGCAAAACGCTGCCACCTACTACTCACGAAAGCATGTCACTCCTCGTACAGCATTCTTCTTGTCGGAGCACACAACGCGTAGAAACTGAACAGCGATTTCGATGGATTTCGGAATGTCCTCGGCGAATAGAACTCGTGCTGATGGATGAATCGATCTGTGGGTGATTCGGTCATCTGATTCGCACTGCAAGCGCTGGACAATGCTCCACTTGATACTCGGCGCAACGAACAGAATGAAGGCATTTTTGAACGTTCTCAGGAACGACTCAACGCTCGCTTCGTCCTGATGGGTTTCGTTGACAAAGAGATAGGCTACCGTCTCCTTTTCGTTGATGATGATATCCTGCGATTGAAAGGATGGTGAAATGTCTACGGCAAACATGGATTCCGCTTGGGCAGTGCGAACCATGAAACCCCGTTGCTGCAGCAACGACACACACTCCGCTTGATACGGAGAGTTACGAACGATGGCAACAGAAGAGAGCATTACTCACATCGCTTGTTGGAGGGAAATGAAGAGTTGTTGCGTGAAACGAATAGAATGCGGATTGTGTGCATGCGTAATGGGGAAACATGAACTCCGAGTGAATCCCAGTGATGATTCTGAGAATGAAAGCCTGTGTGATTACTGGTTTTATTTACTTTCAATAGACACAACCATATTCGTTGTGCACTACTCCGTGTATTCGACAACAAAGAGCGCAAAAACAATAGTATATTACGCACGAGGTTCCATAGGTAGGTCACTGTCATGACTACCTGTGCTCAGTGCTGAACTGGGCTCATTGGTGGGATTTGTAGCACTACTTGGATTTGGGGCTGCAGTGTTCTCAGTAGTAGTTGCACTCTCGACAGGATTCACAGGGGCAGTACTACTCGCCGTGTTGGGATGATCAGAAGAAGCATTAGCATTCGCAGGAGTCTCAGGATTCTCTGCAGGATTCACAGCAGAACTCACAGCAGGATTCACAGCAGAACTCATAGCAGCATCCACACTCTCCATATTCACCGTCGCACTCCCTTGATCCGCCCCCCTCTGGCGATTCGCTCTCTTCTTCTGCTTCTTCTGCAGATGCTTCTCCAACTTCTTCATCTCCTCCTCCTCCTTCGCATCCAGCTTCTCCAGGTCCTGAATCTCCGCCTCGTGCTGCTGCTTCACCATCTCGATCTCCTTCAGCTTCGACTCGCTCGCCTGCTTCTGCTTCTTCCTGTCGCTCCGCACCAGCACGAAGATGACCACGCACGCCACGAGCACCACCACCACGATCACGATGAACACCGTCAGACCACTGCTCGTCTTCCACCCCTTGCACACGCCCTCCTTGCACGTGCCCGACTCGCAGTCCTCGTCCGCGACGCACGTCTTTCCACGCTTGCACTTCGCGCTGCACACGCCGCCACAGTCCACGTCCGTCTCGCCCGCGCTCAGCACGCCGTCGTAGCACGTGAACACGTCCTCCTGACCCGCGCTCTGCGTGAACACGCGCGCTGTGCGAATCGCGCTGATGGCGAACCCGCCCTCCTTCAGCAGCTGCTGCAGCGCCGACAGCGAACTCGCGTCGTCGAAGAAGCGCTTCACCTCGCCCTCCGCGCCACTCGCCGTGTTCACCACCAGTGTCGCGTTCAGTGAAACTCCCTCCTCAAGCCGTCTGGCCGCCGTCTCCGCCACAGCCCACTCCTGGATCAGCGTGTCCTGCACGGAGAGTTGGAACTGTTTCGCGACGACTACACCTCAGGTCACTCACACACACCTACACTTCTGGAACAGAATGCGCGCCTCCTGGCTCTCGTACGCGGATTCAAACGCTTGGGGCAGCGCCATCTCCAGCACCACGTACGTGAGCACGTGACCCTCCGTCGGCTTCGTCGAGTTCAGCTCCTGCAACAGACACGCGTCGCCGCCGAAGCCCTCGTCACATCTACGCCTCACGCCTCGTCGCCGCCGCTACCTGCACTGATACCGACTCTGTCTGCACACGCCGTGTCCCGAGCACTCCTTCACGCCACTCGCCGTCGCCATCAGACCCGGGCACGAATCCTCGCACCCGTCGCCGTAGAAGCCGTCCTCGCACGCGCAGCGCGCGCCGTTCTCGCAGGTGCCGTGCGCGCTGCACACGTCGCCACCCACCACGGGGCAGTCGAGCCAGCCCACGGCGATGGTGACCTCAGTCGACTGCACGCTGTTGCTCATCTCGATGTCGTTCGCCTCGCGCGCGCAGCAGTACGCGTAGTACGTGTGGTTCAGCTGGATCGCACTCGCGCGCACCGTCGCCGGCGTGCCCGGCTGCAGCTCGCGCGTGATCGCGTCCTCCGCACCCAGAACCGCGTCGCACGTCAGCGTGCCGTTGCGCGACTCCACCAACACACAGCCCGCCGTCGCCGCGTACGTGTACTGCAGCGTGAGGTCCGCGTACAGGGGGCGCAGCGCCGTCAGCGACGTCGTGAGGAAACCCTCGGCGTAGTAGCGCGTGAAGGTGGCGGCGTCGTTGGCGTTGCCGTGCAGGTCGGTCACGGCTCCCGCGGGGACGGTGAAGGAGAACACGCCGTGCGAGAGCGGCGCGAGAATGAAGTGGTAAATGGAGTTCGAGTAGCGCAGACTGCTGAGGACACGACAGTTGCTCAGCGTCACCTGCGCCTCGTCCAGACTCTGGATCGCCTTGGAGAAGGACACGGTGAGGTTGAGCGGCTGCCAGTTCACCGTGTACGACTCCGAACCGGCGTCGAACAGCACCGCGGGACCGCTCAGATCTACGCGTCAGAAGACGAGAAGACACTCACCCTGCGCCGTGGTCACGTTCAGCGTGCGCTCCGCCAGCGACTGCAGCGGCAGGAGCCCCGACCAGGACTGCGCCGTGCAGTAGACGCGGTACAGCGTGGCGGGCGCCAGCGAGGGCACCGTGAGGTAGTTCGCGAGCGCCGCGTGCGTCACGTTGAGCGACACGCCCTCGGCGATCCACGCCTCGGTGGGCGGCAGCTGGTTGGCGGCGTACTCGCGCGCGCGGCAGTAGAGCACGCTGGGCGTGGAGAGCAGCACCGTCAGCACAACACTGCCGTAGCCGGGGTTGGTGGCGGAGGCGGGGATGGAGAGCGTGAGCACGGGGTAGTCGGGCGTGGTGAACAGCACGCGTGTGGCGTTCACGCCCTCGCTCATGCCGATGCCCGCCTCGTTCTCGATGTAGCAGTACGCCTGGTAGTTGTAGTTCGGACTCAGCGCCTCGAACGTCGTCAGCACGGGCACGCCCTGCTGCACCGCCTGCGCCGCGGCCTCCGCCTTCATCTGCGTCGGGGACAGCAGCACCTCGTTCTGGTGACTCACCACGCACCACACGCTGCCGCTCGACGTGGCGATCAGCGACAGCGACGCCGTCAGATCGCTCTGGTGCTGCAGCGACACGAACACCTGCGGCGTGTCTACGCGTCATGCCACGCGCGCGTCCCCACTGAAGGGCGTCATGCAGTCCGTCTCCGTCGACGCGATGGAGTTCATCATCACCTGCCCGAACGCGTCCTCCGCCACACAGTACGCGTAGTACTGCGTGTGCTCCGCCAAGCCGTCGATGCGGTACTCGCCCGTGCGGTTCACGCTCACGCTCGGCACGCCGTCGAAGTCCAGCAGCACGGGCGCGGCGCGCTCCTGCTTCACCATGCAGCGCACCGTCGCCTCCACCGAGCTGCTGAGGACCAGCACCACGTGGTTGTACGCGGCGAAGTGGCTCAGCACCGTCAGCGTGGGCGCGTCTGGCTATGACACACGAAGCACACACTTACAGGGGTAGGTCGACACGGCGGCGTGCATCGTCTCCAACGCGTTCTGCATCGGAAGGCCCTCGCTCGTCGCGCCGTAGCACCACACGTGGTACGGCGTCGACGCCTCCAGACCCTCGACCACCACGCTCGTGACGGCGTCGCGCACCAGCAGGTTCATCGCGCCCTCCTTCACCTCCTCCACCGTGGGCATCGTCGCCTGCTCGCGCGCCAGACACCACACGGCGCCGGGACGGTCCGAGCGGACGTCCACCTGGAGCGAGTGGTACGTGGGCTGCGTGGCGACGAGCTCCAGCAGCGGCGCGCGCGAGGCGGTGTGGTGCGCCTCGGGCTGGTCGAACATGAGCTCCTCGAAGGTGCTGGTGCGCGCGGCGCAGGTGACCCAGTAGTCCGTGTCGTCCTGAGCGACCATGAACAGCGAGGTGGGAACGAGCGCGGACACGGCGGTGCAGTAGTCGCTGCCCATCACGTACGCGAAGTCCACGGGCGTCGCCGTCGGCTCCAGCACGCAGCACATCGTGAGGTTGCGGTTGCTCGTGGCGCGCACGGCCGCCAGCGTGGCGTTCGACCACACGGTGGTGTTCCAGGCCACGGTGTCGTCGCGCGTGGTGAAAGCGAAGCGCGTGGAGGCGATGGAGTTGGTCATCACGTCGCCGTAGCTGTCCTCGCTGTAGCAGTAGCCGAAGTACGACACGCCCGCGCGCAGGTCGTCGACGCGCTTCACGCCTCTCGCCGCGCCGTCCTCCAGCACCAGCGGCGTCGTCAGCTTGAACTGCTCCACCGTGGGCACCATGTCCACCTCGTGCACGCGACACCACACGTATCCGCCTCGCTCCTCCATGCTCACCACCACGTTCACATGGTCACGCTCGGCGCCCACGCCCTCCAGCGACAGCGCGAACGGCACCACGTCCGTCGTGCGCACGCGCTGCATCATGGACGTGATCGGCGACAGCGGCTCCGCGCCCGCCTCGCTGCGGTACCAGTAGTACACGTCGTAGCTCGTCAGCGGCTGCAGACCCGACACCACGCCCGAGCACGTCTTCTCCGCCTTGCACTGCACATGCACGCCCGTAGTGACCACGTCGTTGACGGAGGGCGCGGTGGTGGCGGCGACGCGCGCGAGGAGGAACAGGTCGGCGTCGATGTTGAAGCGCGTGTGAACGGACACGTAGTAGGTGCGCGGACTGAACGACATCGCGCTCGGCACGGGGATCAGCACTACGCGTCAGCACGCCCACACGCTCCCACAGCACGCCGACTCGTCCACCTCCTCCCAGTACGCGTCCTCGCTGCACTGGCGCGAGCGCATGCCGCGGTAGCCCGTCGCGCACGCGATCGTGGCGCTGCGACCGGGGTAGGTCGTGGGCCAGTCGCCCTCCGACGGACAGTAATTGGGACCTACGCCTTCACATGCCCCCAAACCCCCTACGACACTGCGAAGCGTCCGGCTCGTGCCACTGCTGGTCCACGTCGCAGTAGCGCGTGATCTCGCCCAGCAGGTCGCCGCCGCAGGGCAGCGTGGCGTTGGTGAGCGTGTTCGTGGTGACCCACAGTCCGTCGGCGCTGCAGTGCAGTCGCGTGCAGGTGCTCATGTCGGGCTCCTCCCACTGCTGGTCCGCGTTGCAGTAGCGCGAGTACGTGCCCGAGTACCCGATGGGGCACGGGATCGTCGCGGAGTGCGAGTGCACCGTCTCGGGCCACGGGTCCTCCGCAGCGCACGTCGGCTCGTCTATGCCTCACAGCGCCTCACCGCCTCTCACGACACGTGTCCATCACCTCGCCCCACACGCCGCCCGCGCTGCACGAGCGACGGACCGATCCGATGAGGCCCTCCGCGCACTCCAGCTCCGCCGTCTCCAGCGCGTTGGTCGTCGGCCACACGCCCTCCTTGAAGCACACGATCTGCACGCACGAGGAGTCGTCCACCTCGTCCCACACGCCGCCATCGCCGCAGCGACGCGTACGGTAGCCGCGCTTGCCCAGACCGCACGTCAGCGTGATCATGCCGCCGATCGGCGTCATGGGCCACACGTCCTCCTCCGCGCAGCTGTGCGCCACGCACTCGCTGCGGTCCACGGTGCCCCATCTGCCGTTCATCAGACACTCGCGGTGCTGCAGGCCGTGGCTGTTCGCCGGACAGTCGATCGACGCCACCGTGTTGCGCGGCGTGTCCGGCCAGCCCTCCTCCGCGGGGCACGTCTGCTTGTCTACGCCTCAGGGCACGCGCCAGTAGCTACAGCATCCGGACATGTTCACCTCGCCCCACGCGCCGCTCGCGCTGCAGTAGCGCGTCATCGCTCCCTCGTATCCCGCGGGGCAGGAGGCGGTTTGCAGCGTTCCCGGGACCGTGAAGGGCCACTTGCCGTCAGCGGGACAGAACGTCGTGTCTAGACATCACGGGCGTGCGAAGCGCGTACAGCACGTGTCCGGGTCGCCGATCCACTGCCCCGTCTCGGAGCAGGTCAGAATGCGCAGTCCCGAGGCGCACGGCAGCACCTTGACCTCGTCCACCACGCCCTCGGACCAGTCGTCGAACGCGGGGCACTTGATCTGCACTACCACTCACTCGCGCAATCAGCGCCTACCGCACTCGCTCCTGTCGATCTCGCCCCACACGCCCTCGTCGCTGCAGCTGCGGCTCATCGTGCCGTTGTACCCGCGCTCACACGCGCGCACCTGCGTCGTGCCGCCCGGCGTCTGCCAGCCGTCCTCCGCGGGGCACGCGATCTGCTCGCAGTTGTACTGCACCTCGCCCCACTCGCCGTCGCCGCACTCGCGGTCCACGGAGCCCGTGAAGCCCTGCGGACAGCTGTGCTGCACCACCGTCAGCGAGGGCGTCAGCGGCCACCCGCCGTCGGGCAGACAGTACTTCCTCACTACGGTCAAGGCCTCCCCGCGCGCCTACCGCACTGCTCGTCGCGCACCTCGCTCCACACGCCCTCGCTGCTGCAGTCGCGGTACATGGAGCCGCTGTAGCCGCGCGGGCAGTTCACCTTCACGTTGTGCGTGTTGTGGATCGTCTCGGGCCAGTGCTCGTCGCCGGGGCACGAGATGATGCCTACGCCTCACCACCCACGCACAACCCCCACGGCACTGCGAAACGTCGACCGGGAGCCACTCGCCGCCCGTGCTGCAGAAGCGCGACTGCGTGCCCGTGAAGCCCGCGGAGCAGGGGAGCGTCGCGTTCATTCCGCCGGCCGTGTCGGGCCAGCCCTCGATGCCGAGGCACCACACGTCGTCTGCGCGTCACTCCACACCCACTCCCGTACAGCAGTAGTCCGTGACCACCTCGCCCCACACGCCCTCCAGGCTGCACGCGCGGCGGATGAAGCCGAAGCGATCGCCGCCGCAGGACTTGTACGCTGTCAGACCCGCGTTGGTGGCGGGCCACTCGCCCTCTGCCGGACACGTGATTTGCACTGTCCCTCACACACCCAACCAACACCTACCACACTCGCTCGTGTCCGCGATGCCCCACGTCCCGTCTGCGTTGCACACGCGACGCATCGACCCGCTCACGCCCGCGCCGCAGCTCAGCACGCGCGTCGTCGCCACGTTCGTCTCGGGCCACACGCCCTCCTCCGGACACGTCGGAATCGGCACTACGCCTCACAGCACCGCCGCTCGCCTACCGCAGTGCGTGACGTCCACGTTGGTCCACACGCCGTTCTTGTTGCAGTCGCCCGACATCGTGCCCTCGAAGTGCTCGCCGCAGCTGATGTCCACGTGCTCCAGACTGCCCGTCACGGGGAACCCGCTCACGGCGGGACAGAAGATGCGCTCTGCGCCTCAGCCCACGCCGCCGACACCTACCACAGTCGCGCGTGTCCACCTCGTTCCACACGCCGTCCTGCTGGCAGTGGCGGTACTGGTAGCCGCGGTAGCCGTCCGCGCAGTTCTTGCGCAGCGTCACGCGCACGGGCGTCGAGGGCCAGCCGCCGTCGCTGCTGCAGCCCTGCTCGTAGCACTCCGAGAAGTCGATGTCCAGCCACTCGCCCGCGTAGCTGCACGTGCGGTGGCTCTCGCCGAACTCGCCGTCGCGACACGGTCCGGGAATCACCAGTCCCGCCAGCGTGCGATTCCACACGCCCTGCTGCTCGCAGTACACCTGTCCTACGCCTCACCGCTTCGCTCCGCGCCTACTGCACTGCGTCGTGTTCGCCACGCCCCACACGCCCGACAGGTCGCAGTAGCGCGTGATGAAGCCCGTCTCGCCCTGCGGGCACGGGATCAGCGCCGTCGTGTTCGAGGGCGTCTCGCTCCAGATCGACTGCTCGGGACACGTCAGGCGCTCTATCCCTCAGCCGCGCGTCCAGCGCCTACCGCACTCGTCCTCCGCCTCCGCCCAGTGCCCGCCCAGCATGCACAGACGCGAGATCTGGCCGTGGTAGCCGGCGGGGCAGGGGAGAGACACCACGTCGCCCTCGTACGCCGCCGACCAGCCCTGGTCCGCCTGACACACCTGCTTCGGCACTACGGTTAACCCCGCGTCGCGAGCCTACGGCAGGCCGTCTCGATCACCTCGCCCCACACGCCGCTAGCGCTGCAGTAGCGCGACCGCTCGCCGAAGAAGCCCGCGCCGCAGCTGATCATCGACGTGGCGAGCGCGTTGGTGACGGGCCACTCGCCCTCTGCCGGACACGTGATTTGCACTAACGCTCACACACAACACCAACTCATACCACACTCGCTCGTGTCCGCGATGCCCCACGTTCCGTCCGCGTTGCACACGCGACGCATCGACCCCGTGAAGCCGATCTGGCAGTCCACCGTCACCTCCGTGAGAGAGGGCGTGCGGTCCCACTCGCCCACAGCCTCGCAGTACACGCGTTCTACACGTCACCCGCGCACGCCGCTCCCACCGCACTCGTTCACGACCTCGCCCCACGCGCCGTCGCCGTCGCACCAGCGCTTGATCGCGCCGCTCCAGCCGCGCTCGCACGCCTTCTCGCCCCAGCGGTTGTTCAGCGTGACGTCCCAGCCCTCCGCGGCGGGGCAGCGCACGGCGTCGGTGGTGATGAAGAAGGTGGTGCTCTCGATCGGCTGGTCGCCGGGCACGCCCTTGCGGTCCTCGGCGTACACCGACACGGCGTACTCCGTGGCGTTCTGCAGCGACGCCCACTCCATCGCGAAGGTCTCGTGGCGCAGCACGCCCATGGGCACGCTCTGCTTCACCTGCGCCGTGGTGGGGTACGCGTAGTCGGCGGTGCGCATCACCGTGTAGTTGTAGACGGAGGCGCGCACGTTGTACATGCCGTGCAGCGTGATCGAGTTGTACGTGACCGAGTTGCCCAGGTACGACAGGTGCGGCGGCTCTACAAGTCACGCTCGCCCCTCGACCCCACCCGCCAGCGTCAGGACGTGCACCTCCGTGCTCTCGAACGTGTTGCTCATCGGGATCTGACGAGCGTTTTCGGCGACGCAGAACGTGTAGTAGTCCGTGTTCGGCTCCAGGTTGCCGACCACGTAGCTCGACAGCACGTGCGCCACCACGGGCAGGCCCTGGACACTGGAGAAGACGCCCTCCACGGTGGCGTAGGGCTTATCTTCCTCCGTGTACGCGCGACACCAAATGGTTCCCGCCGAAGTCATCGAATAACGCAGAACCACGGATTCCTTGTCGGCCGTGTAGCCGCTCATCGTCAGCACGGGCGCCGTGGCTACAAATCAAATTGGGAAACGATGCCAACGAGAGAGAGTCGTTACAACGCGAACCACACGCGATGGTGAAGACATCTCTCCTTCTCCGTTCCTGCCGCTGACATACAGAGTGTACGAGGACCGCGCCTCCAATTCCTCCACGTAAATAATAGTATCCTCTCCCGCAGCGACATTTGCAGAATAGCCATAAGACACGATCGTTTCATCATCGGGGGCTACCTGCACTTCCGCAGGAAGCGGATATACATACACAATACCGTTTTGGTTCATCCTCACTGTCACTTCCGCATAATAGTCTCCTGCATTCACCGATACCACCGCAAGGAGCGGTACCGATGCAGCTACGCATTAGATTCGCTCTCGAGTCCATTACCCAAAACGGAAACCATCGATAGCACAATGAGAACCTATGCGTTAACGGACCGCCTTCCGTGCGTACACAAAAACAACGATTCATATTCCCAAGAATTATGCTCTTTTCTACTCAACGATACCGAGAATGAAACTCCCAACAGAAGGGAACACACATGATCTTCCATCCAAGCAGAAAGCGGAGTAGAGGGATTGGGGTGCAACACTGTGAATGCGGTTTGTCGAGTGGGGGTGCATTGCACACAAATGCCGGCTCCAACTGCGTTTTCAACAAGCAATGTCGTTATAGTATAGTCACACTATCGTCACAGCACGGGGAATCGCATATGAGCGTCATTCCCAATCACTAGCTTCCTGCCTCTTGTTCTAGCGTTCCGTTTGTTTCCTGAGTTGTTTCGTCTCTATTTGGTGTTGTTGCGCGCATTTCGTTGTCGTTTAGCGTTGCTGTTTGCACGTCTCCTTCATTTGGCGTTGCTGCTTGCACATCACCCCCATCCACCATCACTGCTTGCACATCACCTCCACCCACCATCACTGCTGGCATTGCTCGCCCCCTCATCTGCCTCTCCATATCACGCGCCATCACCGCCGCCACCTGGTAGTTCCCGCTCGACAGCTGCTCCACCCACTCCCGCGCCTCCTGGAACGTCGGCTTCAGCTCCAACGCCTACCCGTCACACCCCCGCACAGCCCCCACGCGCACGAAGCACTGAATGGCGCGCTCGTAGTCCTGCAGGTAGTACGCGCAGATGCCCATGTTGTGCCACGCCACGTGGTGGTTGCTCACGTACTGGATCGAGTTCTCGAACAGCTCGTACGCCGTCTCGTAGTCCCCCAGCCCCATGTAGATGCGCGCCAGCGCGAAGCTCGCGTCGCGCTGCGGGTTGAGGAAGAGAATGTGGTCGCGCGCCACCTCCAGGTCCGCTAGCAGGTCGTGCTGGAGGAGGAGCGTCTGCTGCCCGCTGAAGTACTGGCGCGCCAACGCGTCCTTGTACCGGTAGAACACGTCGCAGTCGTACCCCGACAGCCGCAGCAGCGACAGAATGCCCTGCAGTGACAGCGACGACTCCTCCTTCACCGCGCTCTACGCTCGACGCGCCCGCCAGACCCTACCTGCAGGTCGAAGAAGCACGCGGGGGTGAAGCACGTCATCTGGTTGCGGTACGCCAGGCGCATGCGCTGCCACTGCGTCCGCGCCGTGTTCACGCCGAACACGCTGCACTACCACTCACCCACACACCCTCCGCCTACCCGGAACCGGTCATGCGACTCGCTCGTCAGCGCGAACCCGCCGTGCGCCCGCACCCACTCCGACAGCACCACCACGTTCAGCGGGATGCGCACGTGACCGTTCCTCTGCACCAGTGGCGACTGCACCACGTCGCACTCCGCCATGTCGAACACGCCCTCGTCCCCCACCATCACCATCACGCCCTCGTTGCTCCACGCCCCCACGCGATCCACCAGCCCCACGAACCCTGTCGGTACTGCCACGATGCTGCGCGGCACCGACCCCGCCGCTCGCCGCACGCACGCGCCCAGCTCGGACCACCACGGCAGCGAGGTCACGTCCCCGCACTCCTCGTAACTCCACGAGAATCTACGGTGAAACGCGAGGGGAATCCCCACTTGTACGCGTCCAGGTCGGGCGACGCGGCCGAGGGCCGCAGGAGAGTGAGCAGCGCCGGCTTGATCGCGTCGCCCTCGCAGATGACGATGTCCTGCGGCATGGCGGAGAGGACGGAGGAGCACAGCACGAACGGCGGAATGTGCAGAGAGCGCGGCGAGATCGTGACCTGCATGTTGGACAGCGTGATGTCCCGGTCCGTCTCGGGGTTGAAAACGCCGTAGTCCATGTACCCCATCTGCACGAACTGGGATATGAGGGGGTCGCGGCGCCACACCTCCAGATACGACGCTGAGATCTCTGTGAGAACGTATCTATGGATTATATTCAAGTCTCCATAACCCACATGAATGGCGGGTGATCAAACTGCGGCCACAGCTCCTTCATCTCGAAAAGACGGTACATGATCAAAAACCCCAATTTGCCAAACCCAGCACCAACATCGAAGATGAAAAGCGGTTCCAGCGTAGTGTGGGACGGATCGGAGAACCAGTCCAGAATGTAGCCCAGGATCACGCTCGCATAGGCCTACAGTATTACAATCGCGCTTTCAGAGTGTGACCTACCCTCGCAATGTATCCGTTGGACGATTTCGACAGTATGACACTCCGAAACGCTGAAGAGTCGTGCGGGAGAGCGCAGAAATGGTTGTACTGCAGCCTCCAGAGGCTAGACTCGATCAAACGCTTCCTTGTCTCCGCCACAACATATCCCTGTGTGTCCTCCTTTTCTTCTTCTTTCCGTATGGATTCTTCCGCTGGGTGAATTTCCTGAGCGTCAAGCGATACTGAGGCTTCCTACGCCAGAAGAGCAATCCAGAAGATTTCCCATCTCTCGCTACGCAAAATCGACTACGGGATGACTTAAACGAAAAGATAGGACAGTGTCGAGTCTTCACAACAAAAGAATGGGAAGATCGGAATGTGCTCATTCTCATTGCTTCTCGCTTGTATTACTGAGAGAAGACGAAAGGGAAGGAAGACGCGGGTTTTCCCTCCATTCGGATGACTCGTCAATCCCAACCCATTCTCCCCGAATATGCAGGAGTCGAAACAGGACAATGTGTGCATATCCCTAATTCAGCGCGAACTGGCCGTGTTGAAGCAAAAGGTCACCAAAATCAGCAGTATCAACACACTTCTTCTCAAACAACGCGAGAAGAGCATGAGGAAACTGCGAGATGCCCAGAATCGCGAGACCATCCAAGTGTCCTTGTCCCTGCCCACGTTGCAGTCGATTTTGACGATCCTGTACAGCCCTCATCTCGCTTTCGATGTAGATGGGCCTTGACGGGAGAAGCAACGAGCATGGCGACTCTCAATGATAACAATCCCTCGCTCTTGGAGCAGGTCGCTGCACTGTTGCAGTATTCGTTTTCGCAAGCAATGAAGCGTAGAGACGTGATGACCCAAATCCTTGTTGTTATCCCATCGCGCTCCCTTTCGTCGGAAGAGTGCGCTGTCGTGGAGAGTGTGTGGGGAATCGTGGGCAACATGTGCAGTGTTGAGCGCGGCATTGTTCGCTATTCCATCCTCCCTTTTACGTAGACAATCCTCAACGCTTCCGATCGACTCTTCATCCAGTGCAACACGCTCCTCGACTCCGTCCATCACCTTGCATCCCAACCGAGTGTCATTGACATGTACCTTCTGTCTGTGGTTTTCACTATCAGCCTCCTCTGGGCGCTGTCCAATTACGCGTTGCTGAAACAGGGAAGAGAAGTGGGCTCTGCTATTCCTTCTTGACGGAAGAGAGTGCTGCAACTGCAGGTGTGGCGGTCCATTCACACGCACCTCCTACGGCCCTTCCTGCTGTTGGCATCCGTTGAGGCTTTCATCGCTAGACGCCAACTCGATTTGTCCACCAATGCACTCGTCTCCATCTTCTCCATCTGTAGTCGTGTCATCCTCCCCTCATCCAAAGACGTGTCGATCACGCGAATCGACTTCGATCATACCACCAATCCGATGCTCATCCCCTCCTTTGAGTCGTTCTCAAAGTCGCTCGTTGAAATGCAGCCCTATGTGTACGGTAGTGTTTCTGGAGTCACGGTCAGATCCACTTCCGATCAGCGACTGCTCCCCGTGAAGAAACAAATCGACCAGCTGTTCCGAGCAATCAAATCGCTGTCTCCTCTTTGTTGAAACACACAAACCAGTAAAAGAACAATCACTCCTCGAACTTGGGCTTGTTGGCCACTCTCTCCGCCACGACTTCTCCAGCGCTGTTAAGTTTATCGTACTCTGCTTTTCTCTCCGCCAAAACGCCCTTCAGTCGCTTCATCGAGAGTTTCACCTTGTGAAGTCGCTCGGGGTGGGGCATCACCACGTTTCTTGACTCGCAGTCGTACTTCTCCGTGAGCAAGAGGTTCTTCTCTTTTAGTAACACGTACCACAACTTGTGAAGATCCTCGAAACTCTTCAAGCGGAGCTCGGAAGACTTCCACGCACGTCCTGCTCGTCATCACCAAAGCAATGAACTACCGTATACGACCTCCTTCCCCGTGTTGGCAGTTGAGTCGATGAATTCTTCCAACCCTCTCATTGGAATGGAATTCTTGAGAGTTAGAATACGTCTGAAACTCATGTTCTGTGTGAGGCAGAGATTATCTGCTCGAAAGCGGCAACCGGTGTGCGTTTGCAACAAAACAGGTCAGGGATCCACCTTCCAGTCGATGGGCTCGATGTCGTGCTCCTTCAGGTAGCTGTTTGTTAACGAAAAGTGGTGGTGGTTGAAAAACGTCGGTCCCTTAAACGCAGACAGAGGGGAAGGCTATCCCTGAAACGCACGCAACGCGCCTACATGCACGGACTCGAGGACGTAGTGTCGCTTCCGATCCACGATCTTGCCCTTCTTCTACGCCTCACTCCACCAGCAGCATGCGCACCTGCGCCGGATTCCCCCACAGCAAAAACACGACGTTCTTCTTCTTCGTGTTGATTTCCTGAATCACGGCGTCCGTGAAGGTCTCCCAGCCCTGCTTTGCGTGCGAATTCGCCTTGTGAGCGCGAACCGTTAGGACCGTGTTCAGAAGCAGCACGCCCTGGTCCGCCCAGTGCAGAAGATTGCCGTGCTTCGGCGGCTCAATCCCCAGATCGTTCTTGATCTCCTGATAGATGTTGCGCAAGGAAGGTGGAATCGCCACGCCACGGTTCACAGAAAAGCAGAGTCCGTGTGCCTACGTGTGAACAGCACGATGAGCAGTCACCTGGTTGTCGTCGTGGTACGGATCCTGACCAATGATCACCACCTTCACGTTCTCCCACTGACAGTGAATGAAGGCGTTGAATACGTCCTGTCTCGGAGGGAAGATCTTCTGCCCGCTCTTCTCCTCTTCCTGGAGGAAACGCTCCGAATGACCCTCATTCCTCACGAATACAAGCAATTTCTTAAAGTAGGGCTTTGTGGCCTCGGTGTCGATGAACGATCCCCAGTAGCCGGGCACACCCGAGTGAAACTCACCGATCCACGAAGTCCTACGCCGTCAATCCCTCGGATATATATGCCACTGTGGCCTCAATTCAGAAGGCTTCGTAGGAGATTGTTTGAAAGGGGGATCGCTCTACACGATAAACCGGTGCCCAATCCTTGTACCACGATGTGCTTCTCGATGTCCTGCGTGAACACAGCTACTCGTTAACGTGCGCCAAGCAGACCTACGCTCACTCCGTTTGACGAGCTTTGCGGGAGCGCCGCTTGTTTTGAAGAACGAGTCCACCGTTTTCTGCGCCGCTCTCTTCATCTGTCCGGAAAGCAAACCAATTCTGTCTGCCGCCATTTCCAACAAACAAGCAAAACCAACGACAGCTGCGACTTCGTGTCCGTCTCGTACTTTGTAATCTCGCGGATGAGCATGGTGGCATAGCAGCCCGAATCTACACCTCACAAAGCCCCAGCACCCAGACCGAGCGAGAACGCCACCTTCATGTTGTCCTCCTGAATCGACCCTGAGATGTCCTGCGGTCGGAGCACCATTCTGCGGTACGCCCCGTGCATCTGGTACTCCCTCACGCACGTGTTCCAACAGTCCGTCTTCAGTCCCAACTCGCCCAGCGTACGCTACACGTGACTCCCCGCAAGAGCACACACCTCGTAAGGCTCCTCCAGGTAGGGAGGCATCTTCGTGTTGAGTCCGGGCAGCGGAAGAATCAGCTGCTGGATGCGGTACTTGGCGCGGTTCTCGGCAGTGATCACCACCACGTCGATCTACCTCTCAGTTCTCACACCCTCACGCACCTTGTCGTTCAGGTCGCTGGTGCTCTCGTCCTCTACACGTCACGCCCGTCCCACACACGCACCGCAGACGAGGTCGCCCTCCACCAGCTCCAGTCCCAGCTTCAGACGCTCGTTCACAAAGCGGTTGAAGAGGAAGCTCTGCACGGAGTGCACGTACAGCGTGCGCCGCGTGTACGGAATCGACGCCAGCGCGTTCTACGCCTCACTCGCTCTCCACACGCCCACGCTGAAGCCCTTGCCACCACTCTTCCCCAGAGCGCGAAACAGAGCGATCTCCGTGCTCATGTATCGCGGCAGCTTCTGCGCGTCACCTCCACGCTCCACACTCACCTTCAACGCCTCCAAACCGTCCTTCGTCTCCTCGTACACGCGCAGCGCCTCCACCATCCCGCCACTGCGATTGCTGCGCAGGATCGCCATCACCGCCGCCTCCCACTCGTTGCGCAGCATCAGACACCCGATCTCCACGTTCTTCCCCTCGTTCCCGAAGCGCTGCAGTCCGTAGTAGTTCAGGTACCCCACGTCGCGCAGGCTGCGCAGCGTGCCCTCCAGACGCTGCTGCAGCTCCTCCGCGCTCGCCTCGGGGTTGTTCTCTCTGATGTTACGCAGCGTGATGATGAAGTGATTCCCGCGGTTCTGACCCACGCCCGCCGCCTTGTTGACATACGCGAAGTCGCCGATGCGGATGTCCTTCAGCTTCTTCACGCCCGCCAGGAGGTCCGTCTACGCGTCATCGTTCTCCTCGTTCGTCACGGGACTGATGCGGTACGCCGTCACGCGCTGCGTCGTGATCGCCCGCTTGTCCTTGGTGCCGTAGTAGCTGAACATCTTGGGGTTGCGGTGCGTGATGTGCGCCAGCGAGTTGATGATCGACGCTGTGTCCTGACCCTTCTTCTCCAGCGTGAACTCGATGTAGTTCTTGTCCGGGTACGGCCATCCCTTCCGCTGCTTCTGGTGGTAGGTGGCTACGTTCGACGGAAAGCACCACGATTACTGTTGTTCTTGCAGCTGTACAGCACAATGCAATCGCCCTCCGTATCGGAAACGCACTCCGGGAATGCCTTCCGGATCACTTGGTGGACGCTCTTGCGCTGCTCCTTCGCGGATAACGGCGGCAATGTCAGCTTCTCTTCGGTGGCTGGATTGCTCTTCACCGTTTCCATGAAGGACTGGATGGAAGCACATGTCGCGTCGTCGAAGAAGGAGTGCAGCACCTTCCATCCTAGGATAAACGCTGCGCCATTTCGCCTACCTTCTTCCGGCGTCATCTTTTCTTCAACAACCGTCTCCTCTATTCCATGACACGATCTGCGCAGGCAAACCGGGAGGCAGCTCCTCCTTCACGAGTTCCACGATCTTGCCGTCCCTATCGATTTCCTGCACGATAAAGTCATCGCTGCTGTCCTTCAAAATGCCCCGTATTCCCTTCTCCTTGCTTATGTACCTACACCCTCATCGATTCTCATTCTACTGTTACGACTCGATGCCAACGTCCCTTTCACTCACGCATGTCATTCCTTTCGTTTCGCGACACTTCTTTGCATCAGGCTCTCCCTCCTTAATCTGGGCTTCCTCCACATTTCGCTTGTTTGTGTCCTCCATTCTTCTAGAAATCGGGTAATGGAATGCTACAGAAAGGAGTATCTGGGAAAACGGAAGCACTCTCCCTTTCCTTTGCGTTGCGTGTTGTTGGTTTATGAAGAGGTATTACAATGACACGCTTCCATCGTACAATTATCTGATGCAGCCCGAGAATCCCTACTTCAACAACACCCCTGACTTTTTGGCGCTCTCGAAGGACTTTCCTTCTCTACTCCCGTTCATTGGAAGAAACAGCGACAATTCGGTCTTCTATAAGTGGTCTGCGCCCAATTCGGTAAAGTCGTGCTCATTTCCCTAACTGATCATCAGAGAGTTGACGAAAGCACTCATGAAGAGAGACTTCCACTTGGATTGGGATATGCCCTCCTCCCACCTCTGTCCGGGTCTCCCTGGGCGCATCAACTATCTGAACTGGATCCACGAAGTGCTGTGTCTCCATGAGAAGTATGCACACGCGGATTCATCTCCTCTCCTGGGCATTGACGTTGGAACGGGCGCTTCGTGCATCTATCCTCTCTTGGGAAATGCGCTCTATCACTGGAAGTTTGTTGCAACCGACATCGACGAGGAGTCGATTGCGTCTTCAAAGCGGTTGGTGGAGAAGAACCACCTTGAGTCGGAGATCACAGTCAAGCAGAGGACGCCTTCGCAGCCCTTGTTGAAAGACGTCGTTGACTTTGCCTCCAATGAAGTCGCATTCTGCGTCTGCAATCCCCCATTCTTCTCGAACGAAGCGGAAGTGATGTAGCACGGTCGGAGTGACGCGTAGTGGAAGGCAAACCCGCATAACGCGTGCAGCGCAGTGTCGAACGAGTTGGTGTGCGAAGGCGGCGAAGTGGCGTTCATCTCACGCCTCATCCAGGAGAGCTGCGAGCTGAGAGAGAAGGTCCACTTGTACTCGTCCCTCGTCGGTAGGAAGAGGAGTCTGCGCGTGCTGTTGCGAGAGCTGCGACAGCGTGGCGTGGAGAGCGTGGGCACGGGAGTGTTGTACCAGGGGAAGACGTGTCGGTGGGTGCTGTGCTGGTCCTTCGACCCCGCGTTCGGGACCGAGATGAGCAAATGCCCCCTGAAGTACAAGGTGCTGGGACGCAAGAAGCTCGAGAAGCAGCGCAGAGACGTGGAGTTCGAGGTGGACCTGGGCGAGGACGAGGTGTGGTCGCGCGTGGAGGCGTTCTGCACTGCCTGTGACGTAGGAGCTGTGACCGTGTGCGACCGTAGGGAGTGAGATTAAGAGAGGAGGCGGAGACGGTGTGCGAGGTGTACGACTACGGCTACCACTTCGCGGGAGATGGGGGAACGGGGACGGAAGGGAGCGGGGACGTGGAGTGCTCCTTCGTCATCACTGTGAGCGAGGAAGAGAGGACAACTGTGGCGCTGACGCTTGTGGTGGGAGGAGCTGATCGGAGTGAGGTGTAGAACGACAAGAACAGAGCGCTGTTCTTCAAGGTCGCCGATCAGCTCAAGAGTGACGTAGAGAGAACCAATCGCCGATGGAGGCGGTTTTCGAATAAGAGAGTTGCCGCGTAGCGTCTGTTTGTTTGAATACGCGGGAGAGTGGAAGCCCGAAGTGCATTCTTCCCATTCTATTCCGCCCATTCAGGCGCGTTTGTTCAAATCGTGTAGCACAGATGACGACAAATCTGAACAGCGAGGATGAAGAGCTTCTTAAGCGCATTCGTGAAACGGTGGAGTACATGTCGTTTGCAGTGAAAAAGGACACGAGCGTGAGCGGATCGGTACGTGACGGAGTGAAGATCGTGAGGAATAGATGGGTTTCAAGATGAAGTCCGCCAGCGGGACGGATATGTCGTTCGTTATGAATATTGAGGACTCAGAAGACGGAAAACAGGGTAGGTTTTCGGAGCTACGGTTTCAACGGTTCAGCCCATGGAGAGTTCCGCGATCCTGAGGACGCAGATATTCTCGTCACTCTTCCCGCAGAGGCATTCGTGAGGATTTATTCTGGAGAAGTGGGTGTGTCTGCCGTGACTTCCCTGGTCCTGCGCGGAAAGGTCGGAGTGATTGTTTGTGAGACTGGAATCACTGGGTAGGTTCGCAATTTCGACCTGAATGGGGTCTCTTCATTCATGAACTCCTTCGAGTTCAGTACAGAGAAGTGGAATAGTTTTTATGCGTACCAGGACGAACTGGAAGAGAGGAGACGGACGGTGAGCCGTTTCGGACGAGAGTGACTCGCAGATGTTCAGCCGTCTTGCGTCCTACATGCATCCTTTTCCGTACGTCGATGCTGTCAACTTTGCCTTCAGGCCGTGGTTGACAAGCCAGTCCGTTCAGGAGCTCTGTTCACGCAATGCCTCCTCTTCACGCGTAGACTGCTCCGCACACGGCATCCCGACGCTCTCCGACTACCTGAAGAGCCCCACACAGCCCCCTCTCGTGAAGTCCTCGCGCCTCGTGACGCCAGCCTCGGCGGTGTCCCTGCCCTCGCTGGACCCCGTGACGGACGACGAGGAGCTGATGGACTCCAAGGAGCCCGTCGGCATGACGCTCTCTCCCATTCCCTCCTCCCCGGATGAGACTGTGAGTGAGACGGTGGGTAGCACTGTGAGTGACGCTATGAAGGGCACTGTGAGTGACGCTATGAAGGGCACTGTGAGTGACGCTGCAACTACCCCTTCAAGTGAAACGCCCATGCCACACCCCACTGGCGAGAAGACGCTGACGGAGCCGGGGAGCCCGTCGGACTGGCACTCTGTGTTCGTGAACCCGCCGCTGCACCGCGTGCTGTTCCGGAGCATCGCGAACGGGATCAACAGCCTCATCAGCAACGTCAACGCGGCGGAGAAGCATCCCGCGATCACGAACTACTCCGCCATCCCCTTCGGCGACGCGGACAGCGAGGACTACGATCGGATAATGAAGCGCGTGAGTGTAGCGGTGGGAGCGAGGCGTGAGGCGTAGCAGAACTTCCACAGCGTGTTCAGTACCGACAGTGCGCTGGATCTCACCATGTACAATGACGAGGCTCCTGTATGCGCGGGGAACGGGGGTGAGAGGTAGATCGACGTGTGGAGCGCGCTGAGCAACCAGACGCAGGCGCCGTTTGACGGGTTTGGGAAGAAGTACGTGTGGACGTTGTTCAACCACAAGCACTTGATTCAGGCGAAGTAGAGTTAGAGGAGGAGCGTGAGCCGTAGAGACCAGGGAGTCAAGTCCATTACGAATCACTAGTGTTCCATAGTCCGTTTATGTGACGGGTGTTTGTTACAAACAGAACAGTCGATCTTCACGGCTTTGATCAGCTTCTTTCCAAAAACCCCGACACCAGGGAGCACTGTTACAAGACTACGGCCTCACAGGGATCGAGCAAGCATACCTTTCAAGAGCGAATAGAATGAACTCCTTCTGGGGATTTGCCAAGTCGGAGGGGGCAGAGGACGAGGTGGACACAATCGTCTGGTAGGTCAGAATCATGCTACCGACGAAAGAGACGCAGTTCATGAGGAACTCCCCGACGAGCAGCAGGATGGAGAGAATGCGCCTTGAAAGGTGGGTCGCCACGACAATGGTGTAAACGTCCATGACTCCCGCAACAAAGTACGCAATAAAGATCAGAGTCGAGACAAGGTTCCAAAGAGGAAGCGAGTTCTTCTTCGCGGCGAGGAAGATGAGGAAGATGGACGCACAGCGAAACGCGATGATGCACTTGGTTGCAACTACAGTCAATCGTGGGAAGCAGTCGTACGCGAGAACCAGGAGTAGTGATTCTTCTTAATCAGCTACACGTGATCCTTTCGCTCCCACTCTCACCTCCAAGTACTGGATTTGCCAAAATAGGAGAATGCCCAGAAACAGAGAGACAGCCACGGTTGTCACCGTAATCGTAACGAACAGCTGTCTCTTCATTTTCGTCGGCTTCAGCATGGACTCGATTTCTTCGATTTCGTCGCTCATCGTGCGAGGAAGGAAAAGACTGTCATTCTTCTGTAAATGAACGATGGATCATCTTAGCGATGATCGTCTTCAGCTGCTAAGAGAGTTGGAATCCCAGATAACGGGAAGATCATGTGCCTTGCCTGTTCGTTCCTGCAATCACATCCTGCACTACAGAGAAGATGTGGCGTTTGTGGGAGATGAATGAGATTCAGATA
>ERZ1106948.381-NODE-381-length-21623-cov-29.732984_pt1 | contig 21623 bp, 27 predicted proteins | sample MGYA00403673_ERZ1106948 | MGnify/ENA primary metagenome ERZ1106948 (study PRJEB35170, sample SAMEA104062409) | human gut metagenome | biome: human gut; feature: human-associated habitat; material: faeces | place: Denmark | collected 2012-05-07 ...
CAGCCGTCTTGAACGCCTTGTCGGCAGCCTTCTCGTTCATCAGAGCGCGACCCAGTCTCATCAGCACCACCTCCTTCTTCGCGTTCTTGAACGCCTCCTCCTGGTAAGCCTTCATCGCCTCAGCGAGCTCAGACTTGTCAGCGCGAATCGCTCTCCACATGGCGAGGTGCTTAGGCACTTCGCTCACAGGAACGCTCTTCGTGCTCTTCTCCTTCTTCACGGAGCGGAACGAGGGCGCAGGGAGCTCACCGAAGAACTCGCTCAGCTTGTAGTCTCTGAAGCTCAGGTCACCATACTCCGACGGGATCTGGTCAGAAGACTTGCCGACGGAGGCGTACACGGAGTCGAAGATCTCGCCGATGGTGCAGTCGGGGTGCTGCTCCACGTAATCGAGGAAGAAGTTGTCCCACAGACCCGACATGCAGGCGTCAATGTGCTTTCCAGCGACTCTGTCGCCGGGAGGGCAGTTCGACATGTGCGCGTCGTGGTCGGGATCGGCAGAGGTCATCACGTACACGTTGATGTCCTTCGACATCTTCTCGAACATGGAGCCGGAGTGGCACGCCTCCATGAACCATACCCACTTGCCGTACAGATTCTTGTCGTTCGCGTCAAGGATGGCGCCGAGCAGGTCGTAGTAGTCCACCTTGTCCTTGCCAACCATAATGATACCGTCATCGCCGTGATCAATGAAGTAGGTGAACACCGTGTCGTCCGGTCCGGCAGAGAGGACCTTGGGGTTCTCCTTTCCCGTCTCCTTCGCCACAGCCTCCTTGTCACCCGAGATGATGCCGAGGAACACTTTGCGGTTGATATCGTTGTCCGTGTAGTCCACGTGGTCGAAGCAGCCGTACTGAGCCCAGTCGCCGTCCGTAGTGTCGGCAGGGTCCGTGAAGATCATTCCGGGCCAAGGGTTGTTGGAGGCCTTCAGGTTGGTGGTGTAGGTCATGAAAATGATGTTCTCGGGCTTGATTCCCGCCTTCACCAGCTCGGTGTACACACGGCACGGCTCCTATTGCATCAGCCCGAGCAAAGTGGACATACGCTGGTGATGGAGTAGTTCCACCAACTATCTGCAGTTCCGAAAACCATTGCGTATTTCTCAGCCAACGCAACGGCGAGAATGAGGGCAATCACTGTAAAGGCAGTTCTCATATTGTCGTTCACAAACAAAAGGAAGACTGGTGGGGAGATCTGTGTTTCGGCGTTTCGTCGGTGCCTTCGAATCGTTGGGGTCTGTGGGGAGGAGAAAAGGGTACTGCAGGGTGCTTGGAATTGAAGAATGGAAAGAGAGCGGGTCAGAAACACAGAACGGTGTGTACAGAAAGGAAGGGGGAGCACCCCAAATTGGAATCTATTGACGGATTCAAGAAGAGGGTCGCCCATTTCCCTTCCCATTCTCAATACGCATCCATTGTCATGGCAAAAGAGGGCAATAAGGCGAAGGTAGACCAACAGCGGGTGTCTAATGGGTAGCAAGCTTCTCCAGCAAAGGGAGAGATTGAGAAGAAGAAGGGCGGAGCGAAGAAGCCGTTCGGAAAGCAAAAGAAAGTCGTGGCGAGAGTCGCGGGGTGAGTTGTAGATTATGGTGGAGTGCAAGTTTGGCGATAAGTGCACAAAGGGCGATAAATGTCCCTTCCTTCACTTCCATGTTGCGCTAGAGTCGGAGTGTGACGATTAGGTGAAGGAAAAGAAAGAGCTGACCGGGCGAGAAGCCAAGAACGAGCAGAAGAAGCTGCGTCTGGAGAGAAAGATGAAGAGACCGGACGGAGAGCTGGTGTTCAAGGTACACATTTCGAATTCGCTCGATTGCAGGCAAAAGAGATTTGGAACCGTCTCCGCCTCGTTGACATCAAGAAGGAGGAAAGGGACCTGCTCGTGCTGAAGCTGATGACGCTTCTGACCGGGAAGTTTGTCGATATCAGTCTCAAGCACGACGGCAGCCGCATTATCCAGTCCCTCTACAAGTACGGATCGCCGGCGCAGCGCTCAGCCATCACAAAGGTATTTCCCTGTTGCTGTCTCTGAGGTCCAGGAAATCATGAAGTCGGTCGTGCCCATGAGCAAGACGAAGCACGGTCGCTTCCTCGTGATCTCTCTGCTTCGGTACAGCTCGAAGGACGAGATCGAGCAATTCATCAAAGCCATCACGGGCAAGGTGCAGTCGATGTGCATTCACCAGGTGGCATCCGTACCCCCTTTCCCCAGCCGTCACGCCTAGCACGTCATCGAATACGCCTACGAGGAGGTGCTCACCCACAAGCAGAGCTTCCTGCTGTTCCAGGAGCTGTATCACCGTCAGTTTATCAACATGAAGGACACCGAGTCCGCCACCGTCGTCGAGATCGCCGCGAAGAACCCGCTGCTGAAGGAGAAGTTCGTCAGCAACCTCTTCGTCGTCATCACGAAGCTGGTCCTGGCTCGCGCGCTCGCTGACGCGTAGGTGAACAAGGGTCTGCTGGACAACTCCTACGCGCACAAGATCCTGTACGACTACATCCAGATCACCGACCCCAAGGTGTGTGTGCGGCAGTCGCCTGACGTGTAGCGCATTATGATGACCATGGACCAGCTGGACAACGCCTTCCCCGCCTTCTCCACCACCGCGCTGGGCGCGCAGTTCGCCGTGGAGGCGCTGAACTACTGCAGCAACAAGGTGTGTGGAGGCGTGTGTGGTGACGCGTAGAACAAGAAGCGCATCATCAAGTCGTACAAGACGATCATCGCGGACACGTGCGTGCACCCCTACGGCTATCAGATCATCATCAAACTGCTCTTCTGCGTCGATGATATGGTCACGCTGAACAAGACCGTCATCGCCGAGATCCAGCGCGACTACGACAAGCTGCTGAAGTCCAACCGCGTAGGCGATCTGTGGCGACGTGACGGGTAGGGTTGTCGCGTCCTTCTCTCCGTGCTGGCGCCGAGTGGTGCTTGGGTGTCGCTGTGACATGTAGAGAACCACTCGTACTTCGAGGACGACAAGCTCTTCGTCGTGCCGACGGTTGTGCTCCGTGCCCACAGTCACTCCTAGTTCACCGTCAAGAACGAGAAGGGGGAGAAGGAGGTGATTCAGACCTCGAAGAAGGACTACCCGATTCGCGTGAAGGAGCTGCAGGAGCGCATCGACCTGACGCCCGTTCTCCTGGGCTCCTTCCCTCTCTACGCCACCGACAACAACGCTGTTCACGTGATCGTGGAGCAGCTGAGCCACTGCAGCGAGGAGCAGCGCGGCGAGCTCTTCGCGGCTGTGCGCGGCATGGTGGAGAAGTCGCTGGCGCAGCCGGAGTTGGCGTTGGCGCAGGACGTGAAGGCGGTGGAGGCGCCTGCGCAGGAGGAGAGTGAAGAGAGTGAAGAGGAAGAGGAGAGTGAGAAGGAAATGGAGGAGGAGGAAGAGAAGGAAGGAGAGGAAGAGGAGAACGAGGAGGAGGAGGAAGAGAACGAGGAAGAGAACGGAGAGGAGGACGAGGAGGAGAAGGAGATGAAGCAGGAAGACCAGGAGATGGAGGAGGAGAAGGGCATGGAAGAAGAGAAGGAGATGAAGCAGGAAGAGGTGGTGGTGGCGTACAAGGACATTTGGGGCATCACGGCGTGGACAGTCTTCTTGAAACGCGTGATCTCGCACTGCGAGGAGAACGAGGCGCTGAAGGCGTGCTTGATGAAGGAGATCGTGACGCCTCTGAAGGACAAGTGGGAGTACTCGGACACGATTATGCGTAGGTTCATGAAGCTCATCGAAACCTATCCTGATTCGCTGTTCCTCGTGGCTGTGGAGACGGAGTGTGATGAGTAGATTCGATCCTTGTTGAAGTGCGAACTCACGAAGAAGGAGATGAAAACGGTGCTGAAGGGGCAGGTGAAGCACATGAAGCAGCTCTTTAGCAACGGAGCGTACAAGGGCTACGACGATGTGATAAAGATGGTGACGGAGAAGTGAGGTGCGAGCGTTCCAATAGTCAACTTGCTCTGTTTGTTGCAACTGCGAGGGAAGGATTCGACGTCCCTCTCAAGTAGACTACCGAGAGAGCGAAGACAATAGCACGTTTGCCCGAGTGGTCTAAGGGGGTAGACTCAAGTTCTACTGTACAGGAGTACTCGTGGGTTCAAATCCCACAGCGTGCATTTTTCTTTTCCTCTCTCTCCTCCACTCTTTCGCTCCGTAACTCTCTTTTTGATCCCCTTCATCGCTAGTATCCTTTCGCATTCCCATAGGAGACATGAACACGCTTCAGGAGGGATACCAGTTCTTTCTGTACGTCAACGACGGAACGCGTCGCTACGGTTATGCGCTGAAGAACGGGTGCGTCGAAACGAAGAGATGGTTACGAAATAGGGAAATCAAAATCCAGAGGAAACACTACCCCATCTCCGATCTGGTCGGACATCCGTTCGGTACGGTATTCGAAATCAAAGGGAGACACCTCGTTCCCGTCGATCAGCCCCTGATCGCGGTTGATGTGGCCGATGGTGATTTCGTCTGCGCTGAATCACGCGTAGTGGATGTGAACGACGACAACGACAACCGCGAATTGGTGGACAATCGCCTGAACCAGACGCTGGACCAGGACGACATCCTGAAGATGCGCAAGGAGGGCGTGAGCGGCCACGCCATCATCCAGGAGCTGGCGTCGAGCAGCGTGACGTTCGACGGCAAGACCGACTTCTCCAAGAAGAAGTACCTCAAGAAGAAGGCGGAGAAGTACATCGTGCGCTGCATGCTGGTCGAGGCCAACTCCCAGACGGTCTGCGAGCAGCAGTACATGAAGAACCCCATCAAGCTGAAGTCGGCGAACTCGCTCTCCTCAACCGTAGTTACATGCGATTTGACACCCTCGCCTATATGCTGTCCGTGGCCAACGTGTACCCGGGATCGAAGGTGATGGTGTTCGATGATTGCATGGGCATCGTCGTCGCCAGCATCATGGAGCGACTGGGCGGCTACGGTCTGGTGTTCGCGGTGAACAAGAACGAGAACCGCATCCCCGCCTACGACTGCGTGAACCGCCTGAACTTCAACGTCAACAGCGACCGCAACGAGTACGCCGTGGACCACACGGGAACGCTCCAGCCCACCGTCATCGACCCGCCCGAGCGTCCCCTGACGCCCTCCGACTACTGGCTGAACATCCGAAATACCCTCTTGATTTGGCACATGACCGACCTGCTGAAGATCACGCCGATCAACCACGCAGAGACAGCGGTGGAGGACGACACCCCGTTGCCGCTGCCCATTCCGCAGCCCGAGCCGACGAAGGTGGTGGTGCCCGAGACACTCTATCACACCAACTCGGACCTGCCGATGAAGCACCGAGACGGCACGCAGATCTCCGACACGGAGCTGATCACCATCTTCAGGAAGAGGCTGGACAAGAAGCTGCGCGAGGCGTGGCAGCCCTCGCTGGAGGCGCAGACAACGATGCTGCAGAGAGGCGTGAAGAGTTTGGTGGTGGCGTCGAACAACCCGCTGGAGGACCTGCCGCCACTCCTTCCCTACCTCGCGCCCTCGGGCGTGCTGGTGGTGTACTCCCAGTACCAGGCGGTGCTGGCGGAGGTGTTTGCCGGACTGAAGCGGAGTGGGCAGTGGATCAACATCACCTTGAGCGAGAACTTCATGAGGAAGTACCAGGTGCTTCCGATGAGAACGCACCCGTACATGAACATGTTCAACAACGGAGGCTTCGTCCTCACGGCGACGCGAGTGCTGAACGAGAATGGGGCGAACAACACAAAGGAGGGCAACGGAATTCGAACGGGCGCGACAGCGACGTCGACTCTGCGAAAGAAGAAGCTGAAGATCATGTGAGGGGCGCTGGAAAGACACATTTTCGATATCGTAGTCCATGTTTGTTGAACTGAAAGCGGTGGAGGGACCCTACAGCGGGAAGAGTAGAGTCGTTCTGTTGAAAGCTCCAGACTACAAATGTCTCTTCGGAAGGACCGTTCCGGAAGGTAGTGAGCGCTTGTTCGCGTATCATGGGAATAGAAGAGTTCCGACTTGACCTGGATCCGGAAATCAGCGGGAAGCACGCGCTATTCCGATGGAGCATGGAAAGAGACTGCCTACAGATACGGGACGAGGGGAGCTTCAACGGAACAGCGCTTGATTTTAAAATCTTGGAGAAGGGCAAGTTCTACGACGTAAAGAGCGGGAGCTCGCTTCTCGCCGGAAAATCAAAGTTCATTATTACGGTCAAAGAAAAGAAGGACGATTCGGAAGAGACAAAGGCGGCTTCCCAGACTGACGTGTACTGTCCCGTCTGTTTCAAGGACCTGAATCAAATGACGGAAACGGGGAGGACGCAGCACGTCAACAACTGTCTCCCGACGAATGAGCCTCCCATACTGACCAAGGCACTGCAAATGACGAAGAGCCAGTCCTACGAGTGAGTGTATCGTTGCGACGTAAGCAGTAGTGCGATGACGCTTCCCCAGCTATCCTCGCTGAAGCAGCGATTGGAGGGAGTGAAGACGAAGCTGGAAGTTTGCTCGCTTCCTTCGCGTCACGAGTAGATCGAGCTGCAGAAGGTGCAATCTGCGTACTACCGGAAGCGTTCTGCGGAAATGCTGCAACAAACAGAGAGACACTCCGAATTCGGGGTTCAGCCTTCCGACAGACGGAAAACAATGCAAACGCAGCGCGATCCTTCCCAAGCCATCAATGTCATGTTCTCCCAAGATGACGACGACGCCTCGCAGATCCCCGCAACGATATCTCCTGTCCAGTCTAAACTCACTGGAGGTTTGTCTTCTTCGCCTGCTTCACCACTAGCAACTCTGCCGCTTCCCGCGCTGCTCAGCCCGCTCCAATCTCCCGCCAAGAAGCGAGCCTCCGTGCTTGGAGCCGACTCCGACTCGAGCAACGACAGCATCCTCTCACCCCAAACGCCCGTGAAGAGAAGTCGTCTCTCCCTCCCCACTTCTCCCTCCAAGGGCATCGCGCGCGTCACGCCTCGACGTTCCAGCATCCTCGTGTCTCCCTCCAAGAATGCTCGCCAGGGGCGTTTCACCGTGCAGGAGCGAAGTCAGCGCTACGCGTTCTACGTGAAGCAGGTGGTGGTGTGGAGAGCGTGTGAGGAGTAGATTCCGTCAACGCTGAAGGGCATGAAGGCGAGCGAGATCCAGCAATGGATCCGCTCCATCCTCGGACAGTCCGCCGAGGAGATCCAGCAGACGAAGGAGAGTCTTGTGGAGCAGGAGCAGACGGCGACTGGCGAGAAGAAGGAGCTGTTCCGATTCCTTCTGCGCATTGTGGGCGATGTGGCCTCAGAGCTGGAAAAGGACCAGGGTGGAACGGGTGCTGCGCAGAAGGAACTGTTTCCAGAGATTACGGACGAATTGACGAAGCAAGTCATGGCGGCCATAAAGAAGGATACGAACCTCGCATATCAGCTGGGAGCCAAGCAGACAATGGTGTTCGACCGTGTTGCGTCCTGCGTTGGTGATGGCGCTGTGGATGACGCGTAGGTGAAGAAGGTCCTCCCTTCAGTCACCCCGCAGACGGTCCAGGCTGTGCTGGATAAACAGGGGATAAAGTATATTATGAAATCGTAAGCCTGTTTGTTGAAGAGGGTAATGGCGCCGCTTCCCTCTCCTGCATTGTCAGATGCTTTCTCATCGCGTGTCCTGTGTGGAGAGAGAAATCCGGCAACTTTGGAAAGAGAGAAATCCGGCAACTTTGGAAAGAGAGAAAACCGGCAGCTTTGAAAAGAGAGGAAGCCGGTAACTTTGGGATTTGCCGCGCTTGAGCAGAGAAGAATCCGGAAATGGGACAGATTTCGGTCGGGGTATTCAAATTCAAGCACTTCCCCAGTATTCGTTAGCACGTGCGAGTCGCATTTCCCACCGATAATGCATAGTTTGGAAATCTCATATTTGAAGAATGGAAGCTACTCCCGTAGAGAATCAGACGGCCGCTGTCGAAGCTCCTGTCGCTCCCGCTCCCGTCGCCGCGTGGGTGGTTATCGGATAATGGCTCATCTGCAGTGAACAGCCCGCTCCCGAAGTGGCCGCTCCCGCTGCTGAAGCTCCCGCCGCTCCCGTTCCCGAGACCAAGGAGGCCGAGGTTCCCAAGAAGAAAGAGGAGGCTCCCGTGGAAGAAGAGCCTGTAGCTTCCGTTGTTGAAAAGGATGAGCGGTAGAAGCCAGCTCCCCAAAGGAAGGAGAAGAGAATCGAAGAGGAAGACGAAGAAGAGGAGGAGGAGCCCATGGACGACGAAGAGGAGTGGGTTTCTAGTGACGACTTGGCCGTGAGAGTTTGCACGCGTTTTGACGGGTAGCCCAAGAGACGCGGCAGAAGGGGCGCGTATGATGACGACGACGAGGATGATGAGGAGTATGGACGTTCCAAGAGAAGAAAGGTTGTCGTCGTGAAGAAGCCTGTGAGAGCTCGCAACGTGACCGCAAACGAGCCTGCCGGAATGAAGGCTCTTCGTTCTTACACATCCGCCTTGAAGCTCGGGTATGTGAACCGTGTGGAGTTGACATGCTAGTCCTCGCTGCTTCCGCGGCTTGAATAACATCGCAAACGTGAAGGACAGAGAAGCCGAGCTGATCTCCCGCCTCCATGAGTGTGGTCGCAGTTGGGCCGGCGAGTATCCTTCTCCCGAGGAAGTCGTTCTGGTTTTCGCCAGTGATGAATAGATTCTATTGGCGAAGGAGGAGATCCGCCAGAAGAAGGCCGAGAAGGCGAAGGAGTTCATCATTGAGAACGACACGGGTGTGCGAAAGGCTGCGCAGAAGGCTCGCGAGTTCGTGAAAACGCTTGGCGAGGAGGAGGGTGAGGATGAAGAACCCGAGGCGGATGTGGAGGCTGAGGTCGATATCGATGATAACAAGGACGAGGAATAAGTCCCTTTTCGGTTGTCTCTAGTAGTGTCATAATTGCTCCGTTGTTTGTTATGCAGTAGTGGCAGGAATCAAGGGAGCTACGTTACTGATTCTGTTCCTCATCGTGGGAAATATACTGCTCAATCTCTCTTTCAACGTGACCTTTCTCTGTCTCGTCGTCTTTCTGTTCTACTTCCAGGTCTCAAACAGTGGTATCTTGTGGTCAGCTGTATTCCTCCATCCACGTAGTCATTCCTGGGTTTGCTCCCTGCTTGGAATTGTCTCGTTTGCATTGTATGCGATCACGAACTATATCCATTCGCTAAGGGAAAGGTACAGAAGGGTCATGCATGTCAGCCATAGAGCACTCGTCTCTACAAGTGGAGCTATTTCACCAGTTTCGGTCTCTAGGTGGTGCTGTGGCTGCTGCATTGATTGCTGTGTGTATTGCTGTGGTGAGACTTCGTCCTCTGCCCCCTGATATTACGGAGAATGATACTGTCTATGGTCCTGGTAATGAACGGCCGATATACACCCATTCGGAGCAATCAATTCCCTTGGCTTCCGTCGCACACGTGCAGTCAGCTCCTATGAACCCCATTCCGCTCGTCGTTCCTTCCGGGTAGTTTAGCTGTGTTTCGTTCATTTGCAGAGAACTGTCTGGTGTGTCGCCTCAACCTGCAGTCATGTCACCTCCTCAACAAGAAGCTACATACGCACCTCCTCAACCCACACTCTCCTCTCTCCATGTATTCTCCCCACCCATCAGTCATATATCCTAATGCCTCCAACCCCCTACCCCAACCTTCCCTGCAGACTCCACTTTACTACAACATTCCAGATGCATCGAGACCCTACCTGTGGAACACGTCCTGTTTGTTTTCCAAAAATCGAGCCGTTTTCCCACACTGTTTGTGTCGACAGACTTCATTCAGAACTGTGCGGATGATGGACGACAACTCATCGGAGACGATTCGGGGCAACTCCTGCCTGATTTCGTTGATGATTACGTTCAATGCCGTCGTGAACCTCTGTTCTCCGATCGCTTTTCTCTGGATATGCTTTATGAAGTTCAAGTTTCATCTGAAGAAGCCGGGGCCCATTTGGATCTTCGTACGGAGCGAATTCGTGCCTTGAGACGTAGTGCAACAGCTGGCTCGACATAATCCAGTTTTTCGTCATGATCACGTTCACATTCCGTCGGTTTAAGAACAATGTGTCGCGAACGTACTGATTGGGTTCTCGTCTTTGACCGTAGGGGACTAACCGTGTGCACAACCGTGTCCTTCTTCTTCCTTCTCGCTATGCAAACAGCGTCTATGGTCGTCGGGAGTGCATTCTTCAAAACGTGGATCCAGCCTCCCATCCCTCGTCTGAAGGTGACCTATCTCATATACATGGTGATCAGCTGGTCCTTTCTCGCATCATTACTCATCGTCGTCCTCGTCTGTTCCCACCGGTTTCCCGCTCTCAACCCTAGGTCTCGTCGTGTACAAATGCAGACAGAAGCGAATGAAAAAGGAAGCCGAGCCGTTGCTAGAAGAGGAGGGAAAGTCGTGCTGCTGTTGCTGTCACACGAGAGGAGAGAAGGAGTGCTGCAGCAACTGCCATCGCTGCTGCATAGACTACGACGTGGATCCGAATCGAGAGCGCATCAACAACTCGTGCTGCTGCAACGGCTGCTGCACGTGCTGTGTGGACTGCTGCATTTCCTGCTGCGGCGAGCGGAATATCGACCTCCCGGAGGGCATTGCTCCGAATGACATCGTCACGGTGAATCCGCACCATCACATCATTTACGTGCCCGATCCCAACGCTCCTGTGACAATGAGCAACACCGCGACGACGTTGGAGCCCATTCCCAGGATGGCGGGAGTGGGTTCCTTCCAGAACGAGCGACACTTCGTGTAGCTGATCGTCGCCCTTCTCACGCCTAGTCCCGCCGTGTTCTACTCCGACCTGCAGGCAGCCGCGGTAGGTGAAGGTGGTGCGTGTGAGCCGTAGCCCGGAGCCAAAACACCTCTGTACATTGTCCCGTCTGACATTCCAAACCAGCAAACTCTCTTTTCGTCCACGATGGCTCCCGTTGTTCCTGCCTCTTCTCTTGACGACACCTCGCGTGTGGCAGTGCAGAATGGATCGAACCCGTCCGAATCCAGCGGGAAGCAGTACGTGATCATTGACGGTGTAAGATATGTGGTGGAGAATACTCCCGTCCACAACGCTTGGTCTGTTTGTTGGAATGGCGTGAGAGTCGTTAGAGCTTCATAGGACCAGAAGCCCTCAGATCTCCACCAGGACGTCGTAGACACTTCGTGAAACTATCTGAAACAAACACAAGGCAAGTTAATGCTGTTCACAGGGGAACGTACGGTAGAGGTGATTCAGAGGACCCTGCTTGCCCTTCCCCACGTGGAGGAAGCGGCTCGCAATCACGCCCTGATTCACGTACTCCTTTGCAGCCTTCACTGCCTCAAGAACGGGCAGTCCTCTAGCGAGCTCAGCAGCGATGGATGACGCGAGTGTGCATCCAGTGCCGTGAGTGTTACGAGTCTGAACATAGGACACCTTGAAAAGTTCAATATCTCCGTTGTCACCGTAGCAGAGGACGTCGCACGCCTCGTCGCTCCCGTCCACGCGACCGCCCTTCAGATACACGTTCTTGCATCCCAGCGAGAGCAGTTCCTTCGCAGCCGCCTTCAAACCCTCCACCGTATGGGGAATCGGATGACCCAGAAGCGTACACGCCTCGAAGTAGTTCGGCGTGATGATCAGCGCCAGCGGAATCAGCTCCTCCTTCACCACCGGCACCGCGTCAGGAGCCATGATCTTGTTGCCGCTGCGGCAAATCATGCACGGATCCACCACCAGCGTCTTGATCTTGTACTCCTTCATCTTCTCCGCCACCAGATGAGCCACCTCCTTCGTTCCCAGCATACCCGTCTTCACGCAGTCAACGTGAATGTCTTGCAACACAGAATCAATCTGCTTCTCGATCCAATCCACAGGAATGGAGAAAATGTGCTGGGCACCCTGCGTGTTCTGCGCAGTCAGTGCCGTCAATACAGTAGTCGAATACGCACCCAACGCACAACAAGCCTTCATATCGGCCTGGAGACCCGCGCCACCGCCCGAGTCGCTTCCGGCAATGATCAGCGTCGTTGGCAGCGTGTCGAAGTGCTGGTTCGGGTAGAACGCGCCACCCATCAGCGCCATGCCAACCTCGAAGATATGCTCAACAAAGAATACAGTATCCTTAGGGAGAGCATCGATCGAATACACCATCGCCGTCAGCAGACGTCTCGCCTTCAAGCCGTAGCTCTCTACAGCGTGAATTTCGCTTGCAGAGGGAGCCACGAGCACGGGCAGATCCGTCTTCAGCAGCTGGGGCAGCTCCATGAACGAGCCGTAGCCCAGCGTCACCTCGTCCTTCTTCTCGAAGTCCGCGAGCGCCACCACCGTCTTGCCGTAGTCCTTGCCCATCTCGCGAATCCTCTCGTCCCACTTCTTGCAGCACTCGCACGTCTCGCTCGCAGTCGCGGGCAGCGAGCTCACGAAGGAGGACAGACCCTCGCGGTCGGCAACGGCGCTCTGGTGGTCGCACACCACCTCCTTGCCCTTGCAAACACTGCCGGCAGCGACAGAGAAAATGCCGGTCGTGGGCGCCGCGAACACGTGGTTCTGCTGGTTGAAGAACTCGAACTCCAGACGCATCGCCTCCGCGTAGTAGAACTCGTTCTGCTTCTTGTCGTCCGTCGCAGACAGCGTGTTCAGCATCTCCTCCAGCGAGGCGGTGGAGGCCGAAATGTCGTCAGAAGAATAGACGTCGATCCACTCGGAATAGGTGTGGTGATGATCAGGAATCGCCTTCTTGATCTGATGTCCGATGAAGTCGTACAGCTTCGTGCAAGGCAAAATCGCGGCCACGATATCGCCAAGGGAACCCTCGGTATACGCCTTCGTCAATAGGTCGGTGTAGCCCTTCGTCGCGCGGAGAATCTGCGGCTGCTCGATCTTCTCCCCTCTCTCCGCAGCGCGCTTCAAGTGCTTCTCCTTCTCGTCCACGATGCCCTTGATGAGCTCCGTGAAGCACTTCTCGTAGTCCGCCAGACCGGCGTTGTGGCACAGCTCAATCGCCTTCAGGTACGCCTTCTCGTACACGTCGAGATAGAAGGAATCCTGCTGGATGTACTCCACAAACGCCTCCTTGGAGAGATTGCCGTTGGCCAGACCCAGGACGAAGGGGTTGTATAATGACGCCAGCGCGTCCGTATAATACTTGTTCCAAAGCTGTTCACTGAAAGACATCACGAAATAAAGAAATAATGGGAATTGTGTGCCCTGCGCATTCCCCAATTCGGAGGAGGGGAAATGCAACGATTCCCGCGACAACAGAACAGCGTCGTCTGCGGAAGACAACTACGCAGTCTGGCCTCCGATTCCGACGTCTCATCGCTTGGAAGGGACTTTGGAGGCCAAAACGCGAGACGTGACACATCACCCTCATTCTTCTCCTGTTTCGGGTATCATGCGTGGCTCCACGTAGTCCGAGCATCTCTTCACACAAAACACGAAAGAAACGTTGTTATCAGACTCCAAAAATCGGGGGTATTTCCAGGGGTCGTTCAAATAAACGCCAAGATGATGTCCAATAAGGTGTTTGCTTGCATTTTCTGCTTTTTCCTCATGGGTATCATGTACGCAGGAATGCAGATGGCCTTTGTAGCGAGTGTGCTGTGTCGCTGACCGCTAGTTGTTACCGAAATTGCAGTACACCGATCTGTCGGAAGCGGAGTTTCGCAGCCAAACCACGATGGAGAGCATGGGTCCGGTCCGTCCCAACCTCATTACGCGTTGGATGAAGTTCCAGGCGCAGGAGAATCCCCAGCAGTACGACCTCGACGACGGCATCGTGATTGCGCAAGAGGGTCCCGACCCCGTCAAGGAGAAGAAGAATCTTCGTAGCAAGACGAAGGACACTCTCTATCAGGATAGCATCATCGTGAGCATGGGAGAGGGAACCGCGAAACCGCAACCAGTTCTCACCGAAGCGCCTTCCAAGGAGTACCACCATCCTGTGAGGGTGGAGCTCTTTATCGAGAGTTTCTGTCCCGATACGCACCGTTTTGTGAAGGGAGCGCTGAGCAAGGTGGCTCATGATCCGGACATAATGCGCATCACGGATCTCCACATCTACGCGTTTGGCAAGGGCTTCCAGACTTCTGTGGAGCCCCAGCAGTTTTCGTGTCAACATGGTCCGGCCGAGTGCTACGGTAATCTGGTGGAGAACTGCGTTCTGAAGTACGTGAGTCCTGGAGACGCCATCGACATGCTGGTTTGCTTGCATGATCGCCGATCGTTTGACGAATCGTCCATAGCTGCGTGCTCGAAGAGCCTCGAGAGCGGCGACGTGAAGACGCCCGTTATGAACTGCATCAAGAGGGAGGGCAAGTACCTGCTCCAGAAGGCTTACGACAAGACGCCGCGCAATCTTGCCTTTGTCCCCTCGATGCGAATCAATAAGGGAGAGGTTGTTCCGGCGACTTCCAACCTGAAGGACACGATTTGCAAGGCGTGGGAGGGAAAGAAACCGCAGAGCTGTACATAATGTATTCTATTTCCCTGTTTTTGAGATCACCCGTCTTTTGTATAACGGAGAATCATTTGTGGCTTCCCACTCCTGAGTGTATCCGGAGTGCTTGACACGTAGTGAATGCGTTCGCTGATATCGTTTGCATTATCTCTTGTTCTGTTGGGTACTTGTCTGCTCTCGCGTTCATGACTAGGAATCGTTTGTTCACTCGATGTCCGCTCCATGCCACTCGAGTCTGAGAGGGATAACGACTCTGGCTCGCAATCGCGGTATTCTCTCCCCTCCTCAGGTTATGGAGTTATGAATGATCAGAATGGGAGATGGAACACTGAATTCGGTAATGGGAGCGAGGAAGTGTGCGAAAAGGGTCAAACCGCCGTCACACTGGAGTTTAGCATGAACAGTGATGCAGAGTTGTGCTCGTTCGATCTGCGCGAGAAGGGGAGTGACAGCGGGATTCGCGTCTCGTCATTGTCGGGTGGGTTCACGAAACAAGCGTACTGCCAGGAACTCGGAGTGTACGTTCTCACGCTCAAGAAGAAGGACAAGTCGGGGTGGCAAGACAACTACGTCCGAGTGAAGCTTGCCGATTCCTCTACTGTCTTGAAGGCGTCGCTGCGTCAGGGTCTGGAAGAAGAGGAATTCGTGTTCAGTCTGTTGTTTCCCGTCCCTCCCACATCCTCCTCTTGGCATTACACCTACGCTCCCCAGCCCTCGTCCCAGTGGACCCTGCTCTCCTCCTCTCACTCCTCATGGCAGTTCGGACTCCCCGGCGCCTTCGCGAAGGTGGCAAGCATCACTCAGTACTTCACCACTGTCTTTTCCGTGTACAGCCTCGCCTCCTTCGTCTCCCTCCGTCTCGGCGCGGTGGTGTACGCCGGCGCTGTGTTCTATCTCAACGGCGTGGAGGTGCACCGCGTGAACATGGGCCGTGGCGTGGTCACCAGCGAGACGACGGCGAGCAACAGCTTCTCCAAACCCACCTGGTGCTTCGTCAGCGTGTCGCTGCTACGCGGGATCGTGCAGGAGGGCGACAACCGCTTCAGCGTGGAGCTGCACTGCCACAACCGCTACGAGGAGACGATGAGCTTCGACGCCAGCGCGCTGCTGCTGGCGGACGACTCTCTGCTGACCGTCAACGGACAAGGCTTCTCTCTCCAGGGCGTCGCCAGCGCCGCTTTCGACAACAACCCGCTCACCGACTTCACCGCACCGAGCTGCGCGGACACGGTGCTCACGTGGAACTTCGGGTCCTTCCATGAAGTCGTCACCAAGTACGTCATTCGACCCTCGGCTGTCTGCGCCGACCACGCGCCCTCCGCCTGGGTCTTCGAGGCGTCGAACTCCTCCGTCTGGACCACTCTCCAGATCAAAACCGGCGTCTCCTTCTCGGGGGCCGAACGCTCTTTCCACTTCTTCAACACACAGCCCTTCTCCTTGTACCGTCTGCGCGTCACCGCCTGCGAGTTCAGCTCCTCCTCCTGCGGAAGCGGCGGATTGGCTCTGGCAGATCTTCTCCTCTTCGCCCACTTCGACCAGCCCTACTGCTTCATGGACGAATTCCCGCCATCGCTGCTCGGAGAAACCTCCTACCTCGAGTGCCCCCCGTTTTCGACCGGTATGCGCTCCGTGTTCTGCCGTGCTACCGGCTTCTCCGTCGCCGTCAACAACTGCTCTCCGACAAAGCCCGAGTACTTCGTGTTTCCGCAGAATCGCTACGTGTTCGTCGTCAATCAGGCGATTCCGGAAATCGAGCCGTTAATCGGCGCCTGGAACTTCAACGTGATGGTCGTTCCCTCGCTTCCGGAGGGCGTTTCGGTGGACATCGCGAGAGGGTCTCTTTCGGGCGTGCCAAAGCAAGGGCAGGGAGACATCACGTACACGTTTGTAGCGGCGAATCGAGCTGGCGAGGTGAGGGCGGAATTGACCATCGCGGTGGAACGCTCGATGTCCGCCGTGCTGTGGACGATCGGAGAGATTGTGATTGCGCTAGTCGTCCTCATTTTCTTGGTTCTTGTGATTCGGCTCATTCGTTCGCGGAGTCTTCAGCATCGGAGGAACCTCCAGAAACAGAGTGCGGAAGAGGAGTCTGTGTAGTTTATGTTCATTTACTGTCTGCTGTGATTCTTCCAACAAACACTCAAACTAGCGATATGAGGAAAGGAATAAATAACTCTCTGGTTCTTGTAGCAAATGCCCATCTTGTTCACGTCTTCGTACAGTGTGTCCAGCTTCGACATGAATTCGTAGCACGCCAACTGCATCAACGGCTTTTCCACTGTCCGAATGTCACCCATATACTTCCTTCGCAGTTTCGAGCTAGCGATCAGACCTCCCACCCAAATGCACTCATGATGCGCGACATCCATGGCAAACGCCTGCGTGAGGATGTAGAACCGGTACCCCATGTTTCTCAAGTAGTCGATGTACTGCACCTTGTTGCACCCGTAATCAACGAATCGCTCGTCAAACAGAATCGTGCTGTTTGTGTACCGCACCATCACGTACCTACGCGTCACCTCAGCCCCTGTCACACACGGCTCCTGGAAACGGTTGTAGAAGCAGGTGAGCTTGGCGAACCGGAGACGCGAAGGAATCACTCTCCACTGTTGATTCACGTACAACTACGATGAAACTCCCCTCCCACCTCTACGTGCGTGACCGCAGTCAGCTTGGTGGACGAGCACGCTCCCCTTCGGAGACAGTTCACCAGCTCCGTTTTGTTCCGCGGGAATGCGCGGTTGCTCCTACCCCTCACCCAACTCCCACTCGCCTACAGACGCGCACAACTCATAATCGTGTTGCACGACGCCAGGATCTTCTCGCGCTTCAAGAAGAACGCGGGCACGATCACGGCAGACCGCGTCGAGTCCAGCAGCCTCAGCGGCAGACGCTTGATCTCCGCGTACAGGTTGTCTATCGGCGTCATTTCCTTAACAAACAGGTACGGCTGGGCCACATGTCCATGTCCAGCACGAGGAAGTGCGTCGTCACCACGTTCACGATGGCGATGTTACGCAGCTTGTTCACGGGGTACACGCCGGGGATGTCGCGGCTCGCCAGCGGGACGTAGAGAACGACGCGGACGCGGTCGGGGAGCTGGAAGTGGTGGATGGTACGGACGGCGTCGGGCACGTCGTTCTTCTTGACGTACAGCGTGATGCAGATGCTTCTACGACTCATTCTCTCCTCGCGGAATCACCCTTGCCAGCGCTCCAGGAAGAAGGGAATGAAGCCGAGTCTGTCCACGCTGTGGGTGATCCCAAGCATTCGACCTTACGTGGCGGTGGCGATGATCGTCACGCCGAACACTGCATCCACGGGATAGTGAACTACCGATGAGGAGAAGAGTGAGGTGAAACAGGGGTAGTGCGCTGTGTACGGCACTTCGGTGGAGCCGACGAACAGCCGGCACTTGCGACACTCTGCGAGTTGCGACTTGTCCTGCTCGAAGGGCTCGAACAGCTTCTTGGCGAGAACGGCGTTGCCTGGGGGTTACCGAGATCACGTGGTCTCACTCTGTCCCTTCTGCTGACTCAGGAAGATGGACTGTGCTTGATTCGGCTGGAATACTGCCTTCTGCTTCTTTCCTTTCTGTTCTTCCGAAGCCCTCTTTCCTTTCTGTTCTTCTGAGGCTTTCTTCGTTTTCTGTTCTTCTGAGGCTTTCTTCGTTTTCTGTTCCTCTGAAGCCTTCTTCGTCTTCTTCGCTGCGCCAGACTTCTTCGCCTTGGACTGTCCCGATCTCTTCTTCCCTTTCAGGTCCTCGGACAGCTTCTTCTTGTAGCTCGCCAGCGACGAGACCTCGCGCACCACCGCCGACATCTCCTCCGAGTTCAGCATCGCCAGCATCGTGGGCGAGGGCGCGTCGGTCGGGAACACCGTCTGGTTCGCCGTCCGCGTCACACCGCTCGTCTCGTCGCGAATCACGATCGAGTCCACGCCCTCTTCCTCGCTCTCCTTCATCTCCTGGTGCTCGTTCTTGATCGTGAACGCGGTGTCGTTCAGCGCGTAGATCACATCAGCTGTGGGCGCCACCACCGCCTCCTCTTCCTCCTCGTTCTCCTTGAAGAACGCCTGCTCCATCTCCCGCGTCTTTCGCATCATCATCAGGAACAGAGCCACCTCCTCGTCCTCCTGGCGCTGCTCCTCCTCCGTCTTCTTGTTCTCCTCCATGAACGCGCGGCGGTTCTGCTCGTCGATGTCTTCTTCTCGCAAGCCCGGCTTCACGGTCGCTTCGATATCGGGCTTGACTCTGTCGACGACTGAGGGAAGGGAGTTTCCTTGTGGAGAGTGGAGTGGAGAGGGCGAGTGCTTCGACTGGGTCTCTTGAGAGTGAGATATCGGGGTTGAGTGGAGGATGTGGGTGTTGCGTGACGACGAACGAGTGTTCACATATCGAATGTTCTGAAACAGCTCTCTGCGAGAACGGAGAACAGGCGTTGGAGGAGGTGTTGCAGACGGCTTCTGAGAAGGCTTATGAGACGGCTTATGAGAAGGCTGCTCAACGATCACAGGACGAGGAGTCTCTTTCGCAACTTCTCTTTCCACTTGGTCACTCTCACTCGTTGACACAAAAGGCGTGAACGAATGAGAGAGGATGGCTGCCTTGGATGGAGACTGTTCAGGAGTGTCCGTGCTCTCTTGTGGAGTGTCTACACCATGAGAAGTACAAGCGATAACCACCCGGCACAGGGGAAACGGAGGAAGCCGTAATCGTCTTTATCACCAACGAGGGAACTTCCTGTTCATCACAGCACATCACATTCTCTTCAGACGGAAACTACCCATGAAACACAGAAATGAACCGCATACCGTGCTTTTGGTAAACTCTCCTTTCATGGAATAATAGGATAGGAAAATGCCATTTGCATCTCGTCTACAGCATGAATGGAGTGAGAAATAGTAAATTACTTGTAAAACTGGAAAAAGCACACATACAACGGTACTAGAACAGCAATGCCAATAAATAGATTCCATCTCCTCATCTTCGCAAAAGGAGAGAGGAGAACCACGAACACGGAGAGAATGATGAACAAACAAGCCCACTCATGAAACACGATCACTCACACGATATATAAGCGACAGAATCTTCACCTTCTCCACCATTCCATCTGCCCCTAAGCCTCGTTCTCCACACCTACTGCTGTTGGGGATGAGTTGATACAGCCTGTCCTTCTCTTCTTGGGAGAGCTCTCGTTTCAAAATGCTGCTCGCAATCTTAAATAAGTCGGTCATGCGAATGCTATCCTGGTCCGAAGCAAACGTGTTGCTCATGTAATCCATGAAGATGGTCTACGATGATCACACGACCACCACTCGTACGTCGAAGTTGTCAATGCCACGGAAGAGATTCGAGAGGTACTTCGCAGCCGTTTCCCGTTTTAGAGGCGATTTCCGCATTGTTCGATTCCGAAGCTGGAAAAAGGAATACAGCATGGCGCACGAGCACGCACTAGTTCTCACTGCCGCCTCCATCCCTTACGCCAGACCCGTGACACCATAAAACACATAGTTCACGGACTCGAGACCGGAATGAAGGTTCATTCCGAAAACGCTCGTGAGGAACGTGCCGAGCGCAATCGACACTTCGGCAATGCCCAGACTCAGATTCAGGTTCAGAATCTTGTTTCGGTAGTTATCCATCGAAATCGCGGCTAATTGCTGTTTTCCCTCGATATCCTCCAGATGCATGTCGCACTGTCTCGCGATATCCGTGTACTACGCCTCAGGGCTCTCTTCATTGCGTACTCTTCGGAAGTAGTTCTCCAGCAGTAATTCCACAGAGAGATGCATCTCCATGGGCGGGAGATGCCCCAGCTTATTCTTCTGTGTGAGCAACAACTCGAGCATGTCTTCGTCGGAGGAGATGATGTCCTACGGATGACGATGCGAGATCAGTGCGACCTGGATGCATTTCGCAATGGCCTCCGAGTTGTCCTGGAGATGACCCAGCCGCACCTTCAGGGGATGGATTTCCTGGTACACATCCTACGCATGAGGAAAGGGGACGGAGACGACGAAGTTGGTGTAGTTATCAGTGGTATAGAGAAGCTTGTGCGCCATGTGCTGGTAGGAGTCGAGCTTATTGTACAAGTGGTCACTGTAGAGAATGAGCACTCCCTCCAGAGCCTGGAGTTCAAACGGGAAGCTGCCTCCAAACCGCCGCGATTCTATCCGAATGTAGTCCGCGATATCTCGCGATATCTTTGAAATGAACGGGTTATCAATCTACGGATCATTGATAGTGCCGAAACGATCACATTGAAAATGATCATCGATTCGTCAGATATAATACTCCGAATGGAGTTCAGATTCACGAGAATCGCCTTCTGTCTTGCCAAAATGCACGGCGTTGTCCTGTGCGTGCCGGGGTGGATGGCCAGGAAATCTCTGCCGTGGAGACCGTACTCCGTCATCAAGGACGGCATCGAACACATCTTCTGAACAATCTCTCCATTCGAATAGATTCTACACGTGAAGTACGTTCGAAGGGCAAACTCGTAGGATTTGAAAAGCAGAGCATCGTCCGAAACCAGACTCTTGTTTATCGATCCTTTTGAATAGTTGCTGTTGGCACCACGGACAAGCTGAAAGTGATTTCCCATTCGCAGTATTACTCTAATCGAGAAGGATCGTGCTGATATCGCTCTTCCGATCGTCACCATGCCCCGTGATACCTGCGGCATGCGAAAAAGACGATTCGATAGGAGTTGCATCTTCTATTTCATGAATTGGGACTCCTTCTGGAAGAGCGTATACTCGAATAGTTGGGATTTGGGGGTGTCTCTGTTTTCCTATCTGGAAGGAGTAGTGGCTTGCAATGCAGTCACAGTACACTCCCGTTCATCCGAATTCAAAACAATCCCCTCTCTCAGATCGCAACGAGAAACGCAACCCAAGCTCATCTCAACAAGGAAATGGTAAGAATTCGCTGTATCCCTCCTCCGAAGCTAAGAACGAATTGTCTTCATTCTTCCCGTGGTTATTCGCGGGAAAACGCCCTGGCGTTTCAGTTGAGGGGCGCCATTCATTGACGCTCACTTTCTTTTTGACAAGAGATGTTTTCGACTCGCATTCTTAAATCATTCGCTCCGGTTGCCAAGTATCTCTCCCTTCCCCTAGACTGACGCGTAGAAACCAGCTCATCCTCGGTTGCGTCGCCCGCAACATGGAGACCACCGGCGCGGCTCTGGGTCTGGACAAGT
>ERZ1106948.387-NODE-387-length-21493-cov-32.516793_pt1 | contig 21493 bp, 29 predicted proteins | sample MGYA00403673_ERZ1106948 | MGnify/ENA primary metagenome ERZ1106948 (study PRJEB35170, sample SAMEA104062409) | human gut metagenome | biome: human gut; feature: human-associated habitat; material: faeces | place: Denmark | collected 2012-05-07 ...
TCACTTCAGGGAGGAATCCGCAAAGGGGTTCGCAGATATGAAGGAGATCGACTAGATTGAGGTTAGGAAGTGATTCGAAGGGCGGGAACGGGGAAGGACAAGTTGAGGACCACTCACGTACACTTCATTCGTTGAATAGATGCACAGAAATGCGATGAGAAGGAGGATGAGCGAAACGCCACTCGCGGTTCTTTCCCGGTTTCCTTTCCAGACGTCCACAGAGCAGATTTCTTAGGCTACCCCTCTGCAAATACTTGTAAGTGTCATTTCGACATGCCCTCTCCTCGGAGGTGTGAATCATTGCTCACAAATGCGGTAGAATCACCATGTTGATGAACATTCTCGCCAACGCTCTTAAGACCATTACCAACGCCGAGAAGCGTGGTAAGCGTCAGGTGCTCGTGCGCCCTTGCTCCAAGGTGCTTCTGAAGTTCCTTCAGTGCATGCAGAAGAAGGGTTGGGATTTGGAGGGTGGATTCATGGTCAGGTTACATTGGTGACATCACCGTGATCGATGATCACCGCTCCGGCAAGGTCGTGGTCGATCTCATTGGTCGTCTGAACAAGTGCGGTTGCATCTCTCCCCGCTTCGATATCAAGGTGGACGAGATCGAGATGTGGACCCGCAACCTGCTTCCCTGCCGTCAGTTCGGTCACATCGTGCTGACCACCTCTGAAGGTATCATGGACCACGAGGAGGCCAGACGTAAGCACGTGGGTGGAAAGGTCATTGGTTTCTTCTACTAAGCGACCAAGCCAAGAGGACTGCTTGAGATCATACAGGGTTGTTTGTTGGCAAGAAACAGGTGCTATCTCTTCCCCTGGGATCGAGGGGCTCTGAAATGGAACATGTTCTCCTTGTTGTACAGGGCGCCGTAGCACTCCAGCAGCTTGCTCTTCGTGTCGATCTCGAGCTTCAGCTGGTCTCGTTCGAGCATCAGGAAGTCGATGACGCTCTTACACGAATCCAGTTCCTGTTTTGCTCGTTCCATGTTTTGTCTGATCTTTTCCTTCTCCTCAGCTATCTCCAGAAGGGTATGGTACAAGTCTTCGTTCTCCTCCACTTTATCGGCGACCTCCTGCAGCAAATAGTCCCTCTCGGACGTTGCCTTTTGGATATCGTCCGCTAGGGACGCATCCTGTTCATCCTCGTCGGATTGCTGTCTTGCTGCGGGTATCAGTTTCATTAGGCAGGCCTTTTCATACTGCAAATCCAAATACGCGTTTTGCAGTTCCTTCAGTTGGGAGCGGATTTGGTCGGCTGTGAGTCTTCGTCTTGTCTCTACTCCGTTCTTATTGAGAGAATGGGGCTTTTGGGACATGATTGGGGTTGGAGAGGGAATAGAGGGTTGGAGGGAGTTCTTTGCAGGAGAGGGGGTTGGGAGGAAATGAAGGTGATGGGAAGTGAATGGGTGGGGAGGGTTTTGATGATTTGGTGGGCTTGAGGGGCGTGGAAGCAACAAATCAAATGTTTTGAAAGATTTATTGTTGCCGCTCTTCCAAATAACGTTGAAGAGCTCCGATATCTAATTGTGACAGAATGGCAGCACGAGTACTTCTCTTTGTGATATCACACGTGTCCTTGAATGCTCTGGGAAGATATACCTTTCTGAGATTGGGCATGTCTAAACCTCAACTCAAGGAGTGAGAATCACCTTCAAGAACGATGTGGTGAGGATTATTGAGTGATTCACTATCGAAGCCTTTCGTGGTGAGTGTAGTGAGTTTGGGCAGGTCTAGTCAATCAACATACACTCCATTCATCACTTCGCATGATTAATGTGCTTGGAGTGTCTTCAAACTCCTCGTACGTGAGCGCACTGTCACCCATACGAATGGACTCCAGTTCAGGCAAGTCTATTCCATCAGTAGAACGAGAATCAAGAACTCTCGAATACAATACGAGGGCAAGTGCAAAACGCATAACTGCCAAAGACGAGTGATTTGAGAGAAGGCATGTCTAGTCATCACTCCTTGTGAATGAGAATACTCTTTAACTCCAACGGAGCGGAATAGAAGTTGCCACTCTCATAATTCAAATGACCAATTTCAATCGTTTCCAACGCGTCCACATTCTCAATCTCAATCACAGTGTAACCATTGAACGAATAACGACCAATCTTCAGTGACCTCAACTTGGGGCAGTCCTTCAGATAGAAAGAACCCTCTGATAAACCACCATAGCTGTTCTTATCCTCGACGAACGAATTCATCCCAACCACCACACTCTCCAACTCGCTCAATCCAATCAACTTCAACGTTGACACAAACCCAAAGCAAAAGCTCCCGATTTCCAGTTGCTTCAACTGCGAAAATCGAGACAGATCCAATTCAGTCAAACCAGGCTGACTAACACCACCGCCGACGATGATTTCGGTCACAGTGGAGTCGAGCGAGTTCCAATCACCGATACTCAACACGGTTGCATTCGGGTTATACTCCGGAAGATTGTGGTGGTCCCCCAACGCCCCAGTATCTAGTGATCAAAGAACCACACAGCACCCACTCGAGCAATGCACCTCATCGTAGTTGTCGAACGCTCCTTCAGGAAGATACATATCGGTGAGATTGGGCATGTCTAAACCTCAGTAGATAATGGAAGTGAATCACCCTCAAGAATAATGTGTTTAGGAAACTGAAATGTGGAACTGTTGGCACCCACTGTCATGAGTATGGAGAGTTTGGGTAAGTCTAGCCAATCAATTCCCATTCAGTACATCACTTCGCATGATCAACGTGCTCGAATCACTGCCACGAAAGCAAAGCGCATCGTTACCTATTTGAATGGATCGCAATTCAGGCAGGTCTATTCAGTGAGTTGGCGAAGAAGAAACTACTCTCAAGCACGAGACGAATACAATCATTAAACGCTTGGCTACCAAACACGAGTGATTTGAGAGAAGGCATGTCTAGTCATCATTCTATCTGAATGAGAATACTCTTTAACTCCAACGAAGCATCATAGAAATTGCAACTCTCTTTATTCAGATTACCCATCTCAATCACTTTCAACGCATCCACATTCTCAATCTCACACACAGTGTAATCAGCGAAGGATAATGAGCCAATCTTCAACGACTTCAACTTGGGACAGTTCTTCAAATAGAAGTGATGATTGGGGTTCGATTCGCATATCTCATACCGTGCGAAACACTTCCCTTTTATCACCACACTCTCCAATTCCTTCATTCCAATCATCTTCACTTCTTCCACATACGTAAAGCACCTGGTACCCACTTCCAGTGATTTGAGAGAAGGCATCACACTCAAATCGAACACACTCAACTTCTCTCTATTACAACAGGAATCGCTCACAACCAAATGCTCAATAAGGCTGTGGAAAGGTTCAGAGTTTTGAATAGTCACCACTTTGTAGTCATGTTCATCATTCAACCACTTCCCTTCATACACAATATCACCATTTCTATCGTACTGAACACCCTCGCCCCAGCGCAACCCCTCACAAATCTCGCCCTCGTACTCAATTCTTGAAACATCAGCGTAGTAACTGCGACCATAACACACATTCGTGTCATCAACCCGAAAACCCTCGTACATCACGAAGTTGTCCTTGTTGTACAACATACCCCAACCACATGGCTTGCCGTTCAACACATCGCCTTCCCAACGATCTCCGTCTTCGTTCAAGTCCACAATCTCGTTGTGTTTCATCCCACTCAAATCATCCTCGTTCACCTTCAACAGTCTTCTCTTGTCCACGTCAACCACGACCACTCCCTTGTCACCACTCTCGGCAATCATGCAATCGTCCACTCTTGATACGCCCTTCACGACATGGAATCCAGTAACACTTTTGTCATGCTTAAACGTGAAGATACTGTGTTGAGAATGTTCAGGAACCATAGAATCGGCAAACGCCACAGGAGAACACTTTCCTTTGAATTGGTTGAAGACAGGAGATTGGTTCTCCTTCCGGATTCTCTCCGCAGCCTCCTTTACGAATGGGTGCTAATCTCAACGCATCTCAGCAACACTCACATTCAACAAATCCCTCACAGATGCCCTCGCATTCACGTCCATCAGTAAACACCGGCTCACGAAGTCTGCCAACTCATATGACCATTTGGAGTGATTCTTCCCACCCATTTCATTGGTATTAGTGGCGAATGGGTCCCACCCCTCTGTCATCTTCATCACGCTCATTCCAAGAGACCACACGTCACTCTTCAAACACGGCGTATTTGCGACCACCTCAGGAGCGATTAACAAAGAAGAATCAACCACACGCTGTCTTTTTGAACCATCATCTTCCAGTTGAACGCTAGCATCACACACATCCAATTTCAATAAACCATTCTCCGAAATCAGCACATTCGCGGGTTTCACATTCTACGGGTCAATATCATTATCATTCAATTACCCCATGAATCATATTACGAATGTGAAGATATTCCAAGCCCAACAAGCAACAACTCAACACCACTCGCAATTCGTCCTCATTCAACTCACTTCCCCTCTCCAGATACGATTCAATCGAGCCATAACGACTGTACTCCGATACAATCTACTACTCACTCACTTCAACAATTCGCACCCATAACTCATTCTCTTTGTGAATCACGTCATAACACTTCATTACAAACGGCGATTCACATTCTTTCAGCCGTTTCGATACACTCTCTCTCTGTTCCTCATTCCACGACCCTTTCATCTTTCGAATCGTCACCAATTCATTAGATGATGTATCCGTTGCCAAATACTCTTCTATCCCCTTTCTATCTCTAAAGCACGGAATACACAACATACCCTTCATTTAACCGTCTCTTTAGTTGATATGGAGTATTGGAAGCCATATGGATACAAAAGGAGACGAATGAGAATCAAACAGTGAGGAGTGTTGAAAATACGTCTATAGCTTTTCATCTCTATGCTCAAATCAATGCCACTGCCAATTCTCCAGTTCTGTGTGTTATCCATAATGATCCTTATTCTGGCTTCGTTTTAGTCTCCTTCTATTTTCACGTACAAATGCAACTATCCAGCGATGATTACACCATCACTCCGATTTGCAACAAAGACAGCACAACAACACTAGCTACTTCCCTGACTAGTTGAAGTAGTCAACGAGAACTCCAATGTCTATTCATGAGAGAAAAGCGGATTCTGGACTTCCAGTGATGATAACGTCAGCGTCGTTACTAAATGCCCTCGGAAGATGCACATTTGTGAGATTGGGCATAGCTAATCATCACTCTCTTCGCAATGCAATCACATTCAAGAATGATGTGACGAGGACAAGCGAAAGAGGGGTATGTATCCCAACCATCCTTCGTTGTTAGCGATGTGAGTTTGGGCAAGTCTACCCGATCAATTCACACTCACTTCATCACTTCGCATGATCAATGTAGTTGCGGGGTTACTCATCAGAAATGAAAGGGCGTTTCTTCCCAAGAGAATGGACTCCAGTTCAGGAAGGTCTAACGAATGAGGTTCGGAGAAAGAAACGACTCTCAAATACCACACGAATACAATTGTGGAAGGCTAAGTAATCGAACTTGAGTGATTTGAGAGAAGGCATATCTAATCATCACGCCTTTCTTCAAGACGCACTTTTCAACTCCAAAGACGCGTAATAGAAATTGCAACTCCATTTGCCTTCGTTACCCATATCAATCACCTCCAACGCGTCCACATTCTCAATCTCACACACACTGTAGTCAGAGAAGGAAAACGCGCCAATCTTCAACGACTTCAACTTGGGACAGTTCTTCAAATGGAAGTGACGACTCGAATCGTCTCTGTACCAACTCTTGCTCTTCGTGAAGCTGTTCTCTCCAATCACCACACGTTCCAACTCCATCATTCCAATCAGTTTCAACTCATTCACGAAGGTGAAGCAGTGATTCCCGATCTCCAGGCGCTTCAGCTGTGAGAATCGACTCAAATCCAGCTCAGTCAAATCCACTCCACACACAACGTTATCCACGACGATTTCGGTCACACTCCCTTCCAATGACAACAATTCACCCACACTCGATACAGTCGCGTTCGGGTTGTGTTTCGGCAGATTCGGATGTTTAGCCAACACACCAATGTCTATTCATCAATCCATTCACACAACACCTTCTCGAGCAGTCAATCTCCCAGAAGGTCGCGAACGCGCATGGAAGCACCACATTCACCAGATTGGGCATGTCTAAACATCACATCACATTCAGCAAGAACCACTCTTCAGCGTCACAGAACGAGCGTTCTCGAACGCGTTGCCTTCTTTTCTTTCAGTAACAAGAGAAGTGAGTCTGGGCAAGTCTATCAATCAAGCCCTGTGTGAAATGAAACCCTGCAGAACCAGCTGACTCGATGTATTGCCGTGTTCAAACGCAAACACGTAGATGCCTAATTCAATGGACAGCAGCTCGGGCAGGTCTATTCTGTGAGTCGGACAGGACGAATGCACTCGCCAGCACAACACGAGAACCGTACTGAAAAGCGCTGTCGCCGAATGTGAGTGATTTGAGAGAAGGCATGTCTAGTTATAACTCCCTCGTCGATGAAACACCCTTCAACTCCAACGAAGCGTAACGGAAGTTGCTACTCTCTATGTACAACTTGCCCATCTCAATCACCTCCAACGCGTCCACATTCTCAATCTCACACACACTGTAGTCAGAGAAGGAAAACGCGCCAATCTTCAACGACTTCAACTTGGGACAGTTCTTCAAATGGAAGTGACGACTCGAATCGTCTCTGTACCAACTCTTGCTCTTCGTGAAGCTGTTCTCTCCAATCACCACACGTTCCAACTCCATCATTCCAATCAGTTTCAACTCATTCACGAAGGTGAAGCAGTGATTCCCGATCTCCAGGCGCTTCAGCTGTGAGAATCGACTCAAATCCAGCTCAGTCAAATCCACTCCACACACAACGTTATCCACGACGATTTCGGTCACACTCCCTTCCAATGACAACAATTCACCCACACTCGATACAGTCGCGTTCGGGTTGTGTTTCGGCAGATTCGGATGTTTAGCCAACACACCAATGTCTATTCATCAATCCATTCACACAACACCTTCTCGAGCAGTCAATCTCCCAGAAGGACGCGAACGCCTGTGGAAGCACCACATTCTCCAGATTGGGCATGTCTAAACATCACGACACACACAACACACTCACCGCTGAGAACGACGTGATGAGGGCTCATAAAGGAATCGCTGTCTTTGTCTTCGGTCGTGAGCGACTTGAGAGCGGGTAGGTCTATTCCGTCAGCTCACGCGCACTGCGATACTGTCCATGGTTAACTCGCTGGAGTTGTCGCCGTTGAACCCCAGCGCCCCGTTGCCCAGGTGAATGCATTCCAGCGCGAGCAGGTCTATGCAGTGACTTCACCGAACAGCCAGTACTGCAAAAGATGGCGTCAGAGCACAGCGAAAAGGCGCCTGCTCCCAGCGTCACGGTTTTGAGCGAATCCATGTCTATTCATAACCCATTTCTTTGTTCGCCACCCAGCAGCTCAAACGACGCGTACTCGAAGCAGTCGTCGCCGATGTCGATCACCTCCAACGCCTCCAGGTCGTGGATCGTGCAGACAGTGTAGTCAATGAAGGAGGCGTTGCCGATTTTCAACTCCCGCAGCGACGGGCACGCCTCTACGTACAGCCGGTAGTTGTTGTCCATCGCGTAACGCAAGTCCTCCGTCCTGAAGCAGTACGCTCCGATCACCACGCTCTCCAGCAGACCCATTTCCTCGATGCACAGCTTCTTCACGTACTCGAAGCAGCTGTCGCCCACGGAGAACACGCGGAGAAGCGGCATCAGGCTCAGGTTCATCTGCAGCCACTCCTCGCCGTTGCAGCAGTTGTCGTCCACGATCAGTTCTTCGATGTGGCTGTGCAACACGACAGGTCCTTCTTCGCGGATCGCCATTCTCGTCTCCAAAGGCTCGTCATGCAACCACTCGCCCTCATACACCACGGAGCCATTGCGGTCGTACTGAGCGCCTCGCCCCCACCGAATCCCCTGACACCACTCGCCCATATACTCGACCCTCCCCACGTCGGAATAGAACTTCACTCCATAGCACACGTTCACGTTGCCAATCCGGAAGCCCTCGTACTCCCTCTGCCCCTCCTTGTCGTACAGCACGCCCCAGCCGAAGGGTTCCGCGTCCAGCGCATCGCCCTCCCAGCGATCGCCTTCGCCGCTCAGGTCCACGATCTCGTTGCGCTTCAACTCGCTCAGATCCACGCCCTCGACGCGCAACAGCGCCTTCTTCTCCACGTTCACCATCACCATTCTCTCCCCGTCTTCAACTCTCGTGGAGTTGTCCAGTCTCGCGACGCCTTCGAGAAGCCGCGACCCCGCGGAGCTGTTCTCGTATCTGAACGTGAAGATGCTGTTGCGAGAGTCCTCGTGGTTGGCGATGTGGATGAAGAAGGGAGAGTACTTCCGTTTGAGCTGTGCGAGGAGCGGAGATTGGCCTTCCTTCTGAATTCGCTCCACAGCCTCCTTCACGAACGGGTGCTAATCTCAACGCATCTCAGTAACACTCACCATCAACAACTCCGCCACCGACGCGCGCTTCTCCACGTCCCTCACCAAACACCTGCTAACAAAGTCCATGAACTCGTTTGACCAACCATGCGAGGCAGAGAGAGAAGGAGGGTCGTTCTTCAGGATCCTCTCCTTCAGTTTCTCCCCTTCGTACAAAAGAAATGTATCCCTGCCCTGAGCCATCTCCGTGGTACTGTATCCCAGCGACCACACGTCGCTCTTCAAGCAGCTCCTGCCTTCAAGCACCTCGGGCGCGGTGTATGTCGAGCAGTGATGCTGCCGCTTTGAGTCGGAGTGCTCGAATAGACGATTCAAGCCGAAGTCGCCCAGTTTCACAACGTCACTCTCGGACAGATACATGTTATCTGGACTCACATCCTACGCCTCAATCCATCACGAGTCAACTACTCCGTGCATGATATTGCGACTGTGGAGATAATCCAATCCAAGCAGGAAGCAGCTCACGATTTCTCTCAACTCGTTCTCATCCGTCCAAATTACGCCATGTATGTACCTGAGAATCCGACCACGAGGGCAATACTCCGTTACAATCTACAATTCACTGATTCCACCAATTCACACCCATAACGCATTATCCTTATATACAATCTCATGATATCTCACAAGAAATTCAGATTCGCATTCCTTCAACGGTTGTGACAACCTCTCAATCCACTCCTCGTCAAATGACCCCTTCACCTTCCGAGTGACCACCATTTCATTCGTATGCTTGTTCTGTATCACAAGCAAGTCGTCATAGTCCCTAGCCCTAAAGTGCTTCACTGAGACATACTCTTTATCCATCTGAAGTACAGATCTACACTCTGCTGCAGTGTCCAGTTCCATTCAAAAGGAAGCAACAGTGAAACGAATAATGAGTGGGAACAACGATACACGTCTAATCAATACAGCACCACCCAGAGATCCCAATACCGCACAATCGACGTCGATCGCTTCTCCCTTGTCATGCCTGCGAAAGAGCCAATGCGCCGTTTTCATGGACTGTTCCCATTATCGCTTGTGAGATGAGTCCGTTTCAACGAGATGCGTTTGTTCGACTACTGTGGGACATGGACATGACGCGTTGTGCAATCAACGAAGAATGAGTCGTAGAGGAACGAATCAATGGAGTCTCACGATATATGGGAGAGCACCCGGAAAATGCAAAGGAAATTGTATCGGTAGATTCTGTTTCGTCTCGTTGAGGGTAGATCTGGGAGGAGCAGCTGAATGACACATTTGGCGATAGAAAGCTTCTCTTTCTGTTTCGTTTATGTCATTGGAATCACGAATAGATATGTAATGAACGATGTGATTCAAACCTACCGCAAAACGACTCTGAGTTATTTGTTCACCGAGGTTTATCGCGATCATATGATATGACCTATAGAGACTGGATAGTATTGTGTACGGCGTGATTCGAGACGTACCCTCCTTGGTTCCGAAAGTAAATCGACTCATCGATGTTTGGAGAAGTCGGAAGGTGATTGATGACGGCATTCGCGACTCCCTGGAGGCTTCTGTGAATACAGCGCTGGCAGATGCTCGCGGTCATAGAGATAGGCGGAACGTAGCGAAAGTGGAAACGCACTTCGATGAGCCTGATTCTGTCCCCGAGGATGCTGTTTCGATTCAAGATGAGTCCGTGTCGAGCGATATGGGAAACGAAGAGGAGGTGAAGCCGGAAGAAACGGAGTTTGACGATACACAGAACCAAATGCACATAGACACCTTCCTCTGCGAATCGGCGGAATTGTACCATTTGAAGAAGGATCTCGACGCACTGCGCTCCAACGTCGTTCTCTCTCCTGCAATTCATGCATAGTTTGAGTCTCTGCCCGATTGGGTGTTTTCTCCCTCGCAATTCAACGCCCTGCTCACGGACCTGGTGAATGACTCCGACAACACGATGGATGTGCTGTACAACGCGATGGGGGCCGTTGTGGACATCGAGAAGAAGGTGAAGGAGATTGGACAAAAACGGGAGTATTTCTACAAGGCGCTGGAGGAGGTGGAGACGATGAAGAGACGGCACGTGGAGTACTTGCAGAAGGAAATAGAGGCATGCGAACGCATGAGGGACACAGTGGACGCAATGAGCACGGATGATGGCGATGTCATCCGTCGTGTGCTGTATCGCCCGCGACAGACCGCGTCGATGATGGTGCAGGGTGTGAGTGCGAACGCGCTGCAGTCCATCACGAATACGTTGCAGCAGGCGGAGGAGGAGGAGAAGAGGCGGAAGCAGGAGGAGGAAGAGAAGAAGAAGAAGGAAAGTCAGATTCGCGACATGGTGAACAAGGGTATTATGAAGTCGAGTGCGGAAGACATGATCGGGAAGTCGTGGAACGCTTCCGCGTTGTTAGATCGGATTCTGTTTTGTGTTTGTTGGAGATGCTGTTGTCGATAGATCGAGGGAGAAACAGTTAGAAAGGGAGTGAAAAACACCCACACAAACGATTTGAAAGAAACACCTCTTAGAAGTCACTACCAATAAAGAGAATTCGCCGTGACTTCCGGAATCACGTGGAAGCGCGTGTGGAACAGCGCAAACGCCTTCCTGCTCCCCCTCTCAACACCCAGCTCCTCGTACACTCGCTCCACTCCCTCCACCACTCGCTCCAAATCGAACGGCTTTCCCCCCTTCACGTACACCTCCTTCAGCCGGCTCGCAATCAGCATCATCTCCTCTCTCTTCTCCGGCTTGATCTGACCTCCTCCGTTCAAACAACCGCTACGCCTCACTCTCCACTTCGTCGCTCACCTCGGACACGCCATCACCTCCACCACGTCATACGCGCACTTGCGACGCTACAATTTACGCTCAAACGCAACGCGCACCTTCACTATCATCACGAGATTCTGGATGTTGCGGAACCCGTAAATGAACGCGCCACTGAACACTTTCTCCTGGTTGTCCACGACCGTCACCTCCACGAAGTCGCTGTTGCGAACGTTCCTCGTTCTACGCATCACGCCTCTCCCTCTCCCTCACTGGACCGACGCGCTGGGATGCTCCCGCAGCACCGACGACACGATGCCTTCCAACACGCCTCCCGAGCTGAAGAACGCCGAGTCGAAGTGGGTCAGCAGCTCCGTCTCGAGCGCGCGCCACCACGCCTCTTCCCACACGAACGAGGACGGCTGGCAGTCGCCGGGAGGGTTCTGCACCAGCTCGTACAGCTCCTGCGAGGAGAGCACGCAGTTGATTTGGTGCACGCCATCCATCTCCATGAAGTCTCTTCTCGACGCCTCCTATGCCTCACTCATGACCTGCACCGCTACCAGCTTCCGGTCGTAGCACGACGCCACGCTGGTGATGAATATGTCTGCACTTGTAAGGGGAGTGGCGGTGTGACGCGGGAGAAGCGTGCGGAGAAGCGCGCCCATGATTTGCTGCGCGGACTGCACGGTGGAGAGAAGGGGAACGAGGGTGTGCGCTTTCTTCTCCGCGTAGCACACCCATCTATGCGTCAGGGAGAGACGCGTTGCGCACCCCGGACAATTGCTGGTGATGTACGGCCTGTTGGGGTCAATGCAAGGCTGCGTGTCGGGGAGAGCGAAGTAGTAATCGTTGTAAAGCACGTCATACTCATCGGTGGAGTGGGTAACGTGATCGAGATCGATGGCGCTGATGAGCTGGTTGTTCTTGGGGTAGCTGGAGGTGAGAGGGGGTAAGAGAAATCACATGGTCACGTCCTTGTTCACGGCGTACGACGGTCTTGTGAGCACCGACGAAAGGATACAGGGCGACACCTTTCGGTTGGCAAACTCCGCTATAGACTACAGTCACAGGCAAAGGCGACAAACTACTTCTACTATGGAAATGCACTCTCCCACGTCTTGGCGCACGACAATATCCACACCAATGGACTAAAAGCGTGAACAGTGACGAATGGCACTCACTCTGAGGACACTTGTAATTCGACTGTATACTTCGTCGACTGGGAGGGACAGCTTGTCAGCAATCGACACGCAAGACGGTCTGGACACGATCACAACGTACACCTTGTGCTTCCTCTATCGATGATACAGACGTCGAAAGACAACGCTCTTCAACTCCTCGAGGAACGTGGACGTGCTCTGCTGCTGAATGAGAATCGTTTCAGCACTCGTTACGCACCCACTATGCGATGAGACCCGAAGAGAACATTAGCCTACTTGCACGCAAGACAATCCTCCAGCGTAACCGTTGCAATCTTCGCCGCACTCGAACGGATCACATTGGCTCTCGATGAACTACGCTTCAGTCAGCCACTCGCACAATCCACTCGAACGACTCGTCCAAGTCGTCCTCCATGACGAGTTGCGCTCCGTGCGTCGAAGAGGAGTTTGAATCGCCGAACAACCCGGTGGTACACGCTTGGGCGGGAGCGATGAAGTCGTCCAAATCGCCAAGCAACACTTTTCCAGAGAAGTAACTCATTTTGAGCGTGTTTCGTTTTCGCGGAAATCTCCCCGATTTTGGGAATTCGCTGTGACTCGCAATTCCAGGCGAAAGACACATGGTTCGAAAGAACGAGAGAAAGGGGATTATTACCCTCTCCGAGAAGAACATATTCCCCCTAGATAGCTGCGTGATACCCGATTTCTTCAAAGTGACTTCCTTTGACGTTAGTGATATGCAGGATAAAGTGGAATCCGTTCTTATTATGAATGGAGTGATTGTGGACCGAGCGGTGAAGCTGGCGCACGATATCGCTGATGACTTTCCGGGTGAGAGTTTGCATCTTCTGTGCGTGCTCAAGGTGCTTGGAAACTCCATTCCATGAGGCGTAGGGAGCGCACTCCTTCTTTTCCGTGTTGATGAATCAGTTGTCCGTGCTGGGCGTGCAGTTCTCCTACGACTTCGTGAAGGTGAAGAGTTATTGTGGCATGACGTCTTCGGGAAAGGGTACGCAGTGTGCTCGTTTTCTGATGGGGTAGTGACAATCACGGGCTGCAACACGGAATCGTTGAAGGACAAGAACGTGATCGTTGTTGAGGACATCATCGACACGGGCAGAACGATGAAGGAGTTGCTGCCGTATCTGGAGGGATTCGGCACGAAGTCTGTTTCCGTCCATATCGTGTTGAGCGCATAACCCGTAGTGCTGCTGCATGCTGGAGAAGGACACACCCCTCAGCTGCGGATACAAAGCGAACTACTGCGGTTTCATTGTTCCCGATTTCTTTGTGGTAAGCGAACCAGAACAGTGCGTGACGTGTAGGTGGGATTCGGTCTTGACTACAATCAGGCAATGCGCGAGTTGCAGCACGTGTGCATTATCAGCAAGCACGGCATTGAGTACTATAAGGACGAGTGCTCTGTTTGTTTTGCATTCTCTTCACGGACGAGACCCCCTTTTCCCTAACCGAAATCGCCTCTGTTTGTGTTCCCATGTTCCTGTAAACGATGGAAGAGAAGAAGCCAAAGACTTTCTACGGATACACGCTGACCCAATTCCTTTGTTGTATTGCGTGCTACTGCGTGTTCTTCTCCTTTGGAGGGACTGATGCCTCAAAGAGCGTTTATCTCCCGCTGATTCAAAAGTTCTACAATCTCGGTTACGATTACCAGGGCTTGTTTGTGTTTACGTCTTCTCTGGGATACACTCTGTTCTCCCTGGTGATTGGGTATTTGCTTCCCAAATTGGGTATTAAGTGGATTCTGCTGATCGGACTGCTGATCCTTTTCACTTCTTTCGTGTGCGGCATCGCGTTCGTGAACGTGTGGGTTGTGCTCGTCTCCCTCGTCATCGCGGGCATCGGACAGGTGTTTTTGGACGTCGGTACCAACACCTGGGCAACCATTCTCTTCACCTCGCATAAGGCGGTTATGATGAACTTGCTTCACTGCTTCTACGGATTTGGAGCCACCGTCGGTCCCACTTTCACCGGCTTCGTGAGCAAGCGACTGAACATGAGCTACCGTGGCGTGTTCATTGCCGTCCTCTTCCTGCTTTCCGTGGCCATCGTCATCGCACTCTTCATTCCCAAGCAGGAGGAGAAGAGCACGATTGAGTCCGAGACCAAAGAAGAGGGCAAGAGCATGACCATTTTATCTGCTCTGAAGCACCCCGTGGTCATTCTCCTCGGCTTGGCGCAGGGCTGCATCGCGGGAACGGAGAACATCACGATGAACTGGGCGCCCATCTACCTTCGCGACCTCTACGGCTGGGACCCGGAGACCAAGGGAGCCTACTTCGTCACCATCTTCTTCACGGGCTACACCATTTCTCGTTTGCTGAGCGGCTTCCTGATCGACGCTGTGGGCGAGATCAATTCCATGATGATTTACGTTCCCATCCTTACGGTGCTGTTCGTGGTTGGCTTTGCTCTCGGCGAGAAGGGCGTGTACGCGCTGATGGCTACCGGCATCTTCATCTCGCCGCTCTTCCCGACCATGCTCACCGTGGCGATGATCTACTTCGGAAAGGAGGTGGAGACGTGCACATCCGTGATTCTATTCACCTACATGATCTTCAGCCAGACAATCCAGCTGATCGTTGGTTTAGTGAACAAGTACTGCGGCGTGCAGTGGGGCTATCGCGTGGCAGTGGTGCTCATGTTGATCGTCTTCTGCGTGCTGCTCAGCGTCAAGGCGCTGCTGAAGAAGAAGGAGGCGAAGGAGAAGGAGGCGCTTCTCGACTCGGAGAACGGGGTGAGTGCTTTTCCTGTTTGTTGCCATTCACTTCTTCCATGCTGCGCTTCCTCCCGTTCGATAGAGCTTTCCCTCTAGTTCGCAGTATGCTCCGCGACTTTTCCACCACTTCTGCCCATACGCTCCTTGTCTGTTCCGTTCCCTTTTAACACATGATTCGTAGTCTGTGGTCCTAGTGGAGTGGGGAAAACGACGCTGATCAAGCGATTGATGAACGAGTTCCCCGATCGGTTTGGGTTTTCAGTGAGTCACACAACGAGAAACAGACGTAGCAACGAAGTGGACGGCGTGAGGGATTCCAGTTCGGGTGAGGAGTAGGTGGACTATCACTTTACGGACAAACCAACCATGCAGAACCAGATCGAACAGCACGAATTCCTGGAATTCGCAACGGTACATGGGAACCTGTATGGCACGTCCTATCGAAGCGTTCAGCGCGTCATCGAGGGGAACCGGTCCTGCATTCTGGACGTGGACATCCAGGGAGTCCAGAATGTGATGAAGAAACAGGTCAAGGCTACATACATCCTGATCGTGCCGCCCTCCATCGAGGACTTGAGCAAGCGATTGCACAGCAGAAATACGGACGACGAGCAGTCCATCCAGCTACGGCTACGCAATAGCGAGGAGGAACTCCGCATTGCGCGCACACTGCCCTTTTCCCATGTCATCGTGAACGAGGACATTGACAAGGCGTATAGCCAACTGAAAGAGTGTCTCGTCTCGTTGTTGCGGTGTTTCTCTTTGTTACAGCATTCCTCTCACGGAAACAGCGTGCGGCTCCTATATGCAGTAAGAATGCGCGTCCATATCGAATGGTATCTGTAATCCAGCACTGCTTTGTGCTCGATCTTTTCCTCATTCCCTTTCTCCGGAACGGATGGGAGGGAGTACGCATCGGATCGCCGTATCCCTCTTTTGCCACTCCAGCACTACCACGCCCCAACCAACGGAATGACGGTATTCATAATAGAGACCAACACACTTATAACACAAAACACACTCTACCCTCCTTCCAAAAGATGAATGTGAATCCCGAGGATGTGCTGATGCAGGGCTATGTGCTAGCGACAGGAGAGAACATTGGATATCGCATGGGGTACAAGCGGTTTTACTTTGTTTTGACGGATTGTCTCTTCTACTACGAGACAAAGGAGTCTTTCGAGTCGCGCTCAAAGCCCGTGGGGAAGCTTCCGCTTGAAGCGTTCAGCATCGCAAAGAACGAGACGCGCGGTCGGTTCCAGCTGGCGATTCTTGCGTTTGATTTATGTGGTCGATTTACGTACAGATATCCCTATTCCGTTGAGTTCAATCTCGATTCCGCTGAATCGATGAAGGCGTGGCTTGATGGCTTTGATAGGCTCATTTCGCAGTCTGTGCTTCCCCGCTTTTCAAATGGCGTCTTTCTTTCGTGATAGTTGATTACTCTTCGTTTTGTGTTTCTTCCCCACATTCATCTATATCGTCGTGCACCGAACCCATTTCGCGTCTTTCCGCGATCTTCTTCTTCTGGGGAGGGCGTTTCATCGAAGGAATCTTTGCTTGATTCTTCACAATTAGGATTGATACCGACACCTTTGTGTTGTATTCGATTGATTATTTGATTCCCGAGAGAAGTATTGATATGTAGCGTGAAATCGGGGTGGGTTACGGATTAGAATGAACAGTTCAAACGCAAATGGAGAAGATGCCGTATCCAGGGCAAGCCGCATCAAGGAGGAGGTGGGATCGTCGTGTTCGGTTGATGTCTAGTTGGAGAGGATCTTGAGCTTGGAGTACTTCAATCAGAACATAGACATTCTTGACAACCTAAACGAGGAAGGATTTCTTCCCATCGCCTATCTTCTGGCCTTGCCTTCCTTCTTGGAGCTGAAGGCCAGCGTGGATGACGTGGTGAACGCCGCGTTGGAGTCCACGACTCTGGACGTGTCTTCGGACCGGACGTCGGTGCGTTTCGTCATTCCCGTGGAGCGCAAGACGATTATCGTCCGCGACGTGCCGGATGACGTCACAGAAGAGGAAATCCGCAAGATCCTCGATGGTTTCCCGGTGGTGGGCATGAAGAAGGAAGTGGCTTCCTCGTGGTTCATCACCTTCCCCGACGAGACTATGGCACTGAGTGCTCTCACCCACTTGCACTCCCAGTCGCTCCGTGGCCAGCCCGTGAAGGCGCGCGTGAAGAGCGAGTTCTACCGCAAGGAGCTGCTCCACCGCATTCACGACTACGAGCAGAGCCAGCCCAAGCGGAAGATGTCGAGCGCCGCGACGCCCTTCACGATGCCCGAGGGCTCCTTGCCAACGGGCTTCTCGTGGGGCGGCATTGGTCTTCCGAACGGAACGGAGTCGCTGCTTGACTGTCGTCTCACTCGTAGCTTTGGGTACTACAATTACACAGCGATGACCATGCACCCGAACCTTCCGTTGGTGATCACGGCTCCCGCGGAGAAGGGGTACGAGGGCGACTTCGTTCATTACTCGTCGGAGGAGATTAACAACATTGTGCGGAAAATGAAGGACACCTCTCTGCCCCCACTCTGTGCGGACGCGCAGGGACTGGATATTGTGAGTTTGGGGAGCTGCGCGTAATGAAGTAGATTATGGAGGAGGCGAACGTGAACCTGGTGGAGAAGGGACGAACCATGTCGATCGACCAGGCGCTGAAGGAGGGTGCGCCGCGCACGCTGTCGGTGGATAGCGTGGACTACTCGAACATGATCGGCGGGTACTTTGACGAGAGCACGATGCAGTCGTTGCGCAAGCACAGAAGACATCACAGAAAGAATCCGAGCTGATTCACTTCTTTTGTTTGTTCCACTCATCCGTGTGCTATGGAGTCTGGAGTGAGCTTGGACATCGTTTTCCAGTGGTCGTCGCTTCACGCGTAGGATTACTTGAGGAGTGGATTGGAATCGTTAAAGGAGAACTTCATCAACTCGCTGTAATTTGCTCCATTTGGTACTCACAGAAAGAGCTCCGTCCGAGTACTGGATCATTAGCGGGAGAAATGGAAGCACGCCTCCTATCGAGTTCAACGTAGTATCCACTTTTCTGGTCTCACGCATAGGAATATTACCGAAAGTGCTGCGAGTGGCTCCGTTTCGTTCCCATAACACGTAGGTTTAAGCGGTATTCTCCGTCAAAGAAACCGTCGCTTAACAGTTTGAGTTCCGTGTACGAATTCCCGTGCTGTCTCCCCAGTAGGAATCAGTCGCGTTTCCGCGTAGCGTCATCCGAACAAACAACAAACAGCAACAACCAGTATGTACGGGATCTGAAAAGCCGTTTCCGCGGAGACGCGCAGGGCAACATGTCACCGCGCTTTTTGAGCGAGCGTCCTGCCGTGTCGGGTTCTCCATCACACAACGAGTTCTATCGGTCGAAGTCCTCCTTCTCCTATCGAAGACACCCCGCTTCGTCTCACAGCGATTCTCTGGGCGTTACGGAGTCGGACATGCCTTCCTTTTCCATGGAAGAGCTGTCGCTCGCTCCTCTCAAATCAACAAAGCGTCGCGTCCAAGACCAGCCAGGTCACTTGCCCGTGAACAAGGAGTCTCTTCTTTCTCTGAACAAGGACCTCTCGATGGGCATGAGCACGTACGACGAGTACAAGAACGGCAAGTTGGATGCCTATGATACGATCGATGGCAAGCTTCCTGAGCGCGTTCAAGAATTGGTTCAAGAACAAGTTCAAGGATTGGCTCAAGAATCAGTTCAAGAACAAGTTCAGGAACCAGTCGTGGAAACATTACCGAGGCGCGACGCAGAGTCCAAACACTCAACTGACGCGTTCAACACAGCGAGCACACTCAATGCGTTCAGCACAACTGACACACTCAATGCGTTCAACACACTCGACACGGAGCGTCTACAAGAGACGGCTTCGGAGGAGGAGAGCGCGCTTCACCTGCCGTGCGTGTTCGAGGAGCAGGAGAAGAACAACGAGCTGAAGGCGAGGATCCTGGCGGAGATGAGCGGCAGGCTCGGACCCCAACCACCCCAAGAATTCTTCCTCGACGACATCGTGACAAACCAGGCGGTGTCGCCCTTTCTGGACACGTCTCCCAACGGAAGCACGCTGATGGTGACTGCGCCACAGTCCGCCTTCTCCTTCGTCAACTCGGCGTCGGCAACGAGCGACCGCATCAGTCCCGACGTGCTTCCTGCGCAGGCGGAACCGTTGGAGAACAGTCATTCTGCTGAGCTGGAACCCAACAACGAGCCAGTCGACCCGAATATATCAAGAATGGAGGTGAATGAGAATGAAGAGGCGGAGACTGTGTATGATCGATCATCGCTCAGTTCGTCTATGTTCCGTTCGTCTGACCAGAGCTTGGAATCGAAGCCGGGCACTCGTCTGAATAGAGCGGTTGGGGCTGCCATGTACGACTTTAGCGCGGATGAAGAGAGCGAAGCGAGCGAGGGCGGGTATACACGGACAACGTACGCGCAAGACGATATGTACGGATATGACGAGTGGGAGAAGCACCCCTCCCGGTTTCCCAGTTACGACGGGAGGGAGTGATAGTTTGAAGAATCTGTGTTTGTTGCGATATATCGTACCCGATGCACTGAATTCGAGAAGTCTCTGGGAGTGTTAGGTTTCCATTCTTTGCGAGTGATGCAGCACGTAACTCAGGATTGTTATGAACTGTTGGGAGTCGATCCCACTGCATCGTAACGAGAGTGACAGAGTGTTCATATGCGTAGTGTGGACGTGATTAAGAAGGCATACAGAAAGCTCGCGCTAAAATGGCATCCCGGTTGCCACAGAATAGAGAGTTCACGAATAGATAAGAATCCGGACAATTTGGAGGAGGCGACGCAGAAGTTCCAGCTGATAGGGAGAGCGTGGGAGGTATGGAATGCAACCGATTCTAGTTCATGCCTAGATTCTGTCGAATCCCCAGGAACGCGCGTGGTATGATGCCCACAGAGAGTCCATATTGGCGTGAGTGCATTGCGGATATTGTGATACACAGTGGTTGCGACGGCGAGGGAATGGACAGCGACGACTATTGCGAGTTCATGATGGCGTACTTCTCGCCCACCTGCTTTACGGACTTCAAATCTGGGCCGCATGGATTCTACGACGTGTACGGCACGGTGTTTTCCGAAATCGAGAAGAAGGAGAAGATTGCAGACAAGACGATTCACTTCCCATCGTTCGGAAGCGAGATGGACGACTTCGAAAGTGTACTTGCGTTCTATCGCGTGTGGTCGTGTTTCTCGACTCGCCGCTCCTTCGCCGCCGTAGACACGTACAACCCCAACGAGGTTTTCGTGCTCGCGCGTTGTGACGATTAGGCGTACAACCGGTTGCAGCGGCGCGCGATGGAGAAGGAGAATTCGCGCAGCCGCGAAGAGGCGAGGCAGCAGTACAACACGACGGTGCTGAAGCTGGTGGAGCTGTGCAAGCGCCTGGACCCGCGGTACAAGAAGGCGCTGGAGATGAAGAAGGAGAAGGAGGAGAAGCTGGAGGAGGAGAAGAGGAAGAGACGCGAGGAGGAGAAGAAGAGGAGAGAAGAGGAGTTGCTCGCGAAGATGGAGACGTGTGTGACGGAGGTGGGCGTGCGTGGAGGGAGTGAGGAGTAGACGGTGAGCACGGAGCGTGCGTTCCGACTGGACGATTCGGTGGACGAGGAGACGGGAACGGCGAACCTGTATGAGTGTGTTGCGTGCAACAAGGTGTTCAAATCGGAGAAGCAGATGAAGAATCATGAGAATATCCTTGTTGAGGGTTGTGAGTGTCTTAACGCGCAGTGAGCAAGAAGCATATCATGGCGGTGGAGGCGTTGCGAAGAGAGCTGGAGTTGGAGGAACAGGCGATATCTCAGCACGCGACACCTGTGGAGGAGGTGGAAGAGAAAGAAGAAGTGAAGGAGGAGGTAAAGGAAGAAGTGAGGGAGGAAGAAAAGGAAGGGGAAGTGAAAGAACAAGACAAAACAGAGAAAGAAAGCGAAACTGAAAAGCCTTCAAAGAAGAAGAACAAGAGACAGAAGAGAAGAGTCATCGAAGTGAACACATCGATTCCGGAAGAGACGGTGGAAGAAGGGGAGATGTCCGTGCTGGAGATGATCGAGAAGATGAACAATCAGAACATGACGGGCAGGAAAGCAAAGAACATGAACCGGAGCGATGACATGCCGTCAAAGAAGAAGGGTAAAAAGGGAAAGAACAAGTAGTCGCGATTGTTAACAAACACAACAATTCCACCTTTCAACAATCATGCTTCATCGACTTACTTCTTGGCAGACACACCGACAGACTTGCCGAAACGACCAGTCGTCTTGGTGTGCTGACCACGGACCTTCAGGTTCCAGTAGTGGCGGAGACCAC
>ERZ1106948.389-NODE-389-length-21485-cov-32.383714_pt1 | contig 21485 bp, 26 predicted proteins | sample MGYA00403673_ERZ1106948 | MGnify/ENA primary metagenome ERZ1106948 (study PRJEB35170, sample SAMEA104062409) | human gut metagenome | biome: human gut; feature: human-associated habitat; material: faeces | place: Denmark | collected 2012-05-07 ...
CCCTCTCGTGACTCTCACGCTTCTGACGAAGAGTGAGTTTCCCTCTCGTGACTCTCACGCTTCTGACGAAGAGTGAGTTTCCCTCTCGTGACTCTTCTTTCTCTCACAAACAACACAAAACCACATTATGAAACACTAAACGAACAGCACCAAACCGCACCTGGGTCCGATCATCGTCAAGTTCATCACTTCATCTCCTCCAACTTCTCCTTCTCTTCAATCACATCATCAAGCTAGCACGTCATTTCAACTCAAAATCGACAACCTCGTCTGCAATCTTACCACACTTCACCTTGGCATCCCAAACATCACCCGCAGAACCGATTACAGCACCTGCAAGAAGCGGAGTGTACCGCTTCATCCATATACTCAACGGAACCGCCAATAGCGTACAACCCGTGAAATACTACACCATAACGCCATTTTCATATTGAACGGACTCGCACTCTCCAGGAAATGCACTTGTCGTAGTCCTTTCGTAACATCTGCTCTCGTCCCTTCAGAACACGAAGGCGATCCTCCACTTCCACCGGACACGGCTTCACTGAAGCGTCAGAAGAAGAATCTTGCTCCATCGACGAACAGAATAAGAGTATGCGCATGACGGCTCTCAAAGAAACAAGGCAAAGGAACAACTCAATTATTACCAAACCGACTATTCAACGAGAGGAGGATATCCTCGTCCGTGTAGTTCTCCTTCATCAGACGGAAAATGTACGAAGGAGCGTACTTACCCTTCGTCGTCAGAATCAGAGAAATGTACTCCGGTGGAATGTAGTCGTACACGGGGTTGACGACGTCCACCTCCGCCAACTGCGAATCGCACAGACTGTACGGCATGATGTGGTTCGGAGAGTCGATGTCGTTGATCGTCGTCTGGTCGGAGCAGAACTGCGGGTACAGCTTGTACATCCCCGTCAGCACGATCACCGGCACCTTGGAGTGCAGGGCGGCGATCACCACGTTGTAGCCGCCCGAGGGTACCAACACGCCGCCGTTCGCCAGCACCGCGTGACAGCCGATGACGACCTTGTTGCAACGCGACATCACCGTGAAGGCGGCAGCGTCGTGGATGAGCAGCGTGCTGATTCCCTTCTTCGACAGCTCCAGCGCGAACTGCTGGCCCGCCAGAGACGGGTAGGTCTCGCAGCAGATCACCTTCACGTGCTTCGTCTGGTGCGCCTCGTTCGCCGCTTCGAGGAAGGCGGCGACGGCTTTGGACTGTCCGTAGGTGATCACCACGTCGTCGTAGTGAATGAAGTGGGAGCCGTAGTGGCTGATCTCGTCCGCGGCGTTCTCGATGTCGTAGTAGATCTCTTCCTGAATGGCGTCACGGATGCACTTCCACTCACACTCCACCACAATTCCTACGCTCTTCAGCGCCGGCTCGTCTTCCAACTGCTTCATCATCATGTCCACCGTCAGCTTCTCGTAAAACATGGAGGACAGGGAGTTGCCAAAGGAAGTGGCGATGCCGTAACGACCCACCTAGAACTCACGGATGGCGCAAAGTCCGACCTTCTTGTACGCAGCAATCGTCTCCTGCTCGATGATGGATATAAAACGAAGAGTCACGGAGCCAATCGACAGCGCTAAGGGAAAGGACGAGCACAAAGGACCCACACATCGGCTGCTTTCTCAGCAGGCAGTAGGCCAGTCGTCTGATGTTGGAAATGAGCTGTGTGTAGTTTACCAAGGAGGTTTCGTCCAACTACACGATAACGGCACGATTCGCACGACAATACGATTTGAATCAGCAGCGAAATCGTTTTATTCGCAGCCTCGTACGCGGAGTGGATCTCTCTAACCGTAAGCTCCTTTCGGCATTCAACTACCTTCTCTGCAACTTGATCGAGAAGTTGTCATACTCCTTTTGAATGTGCGGCCACTGAGATAACCACTCACGAAGCTCCACTTCTGAAGCGTTTTCCTCTAGCACGTGAGCCACCATCATGTTCGCGATCCCTACGCTGAGAACTCATGCTTGGTGCTCTCTCTCTTAGGATTGTCTGGTTGCTCCCACCCGGTTGGAATGGTGCAGTCTCGATTCCAGTCATCATAACGATTCTGATTCTGTCGTCTCTCTCATGAATGAAGCGCTATTCCCCTAACCCATGCATTCTCTTTAACACACAATGTGTATACTCCTTGTGGGTTTCGTTCGGGAGAATCATCAAAGGGGAATGAATTCCAAAAACACGCTCCATTTTGCTCGCTCATTGAAAGAGACAAAAGAGAGTCCGAATGACCGAAGTTCTTGGAAAGTTCGTGTGGAGCAAGGAGGACGACTCGTTTCTATCCGTTGTTTCGTCCCTGGCGTTCATGATGGTGTAGGTGGAAGGATGCTTCATCGAGGACGAGTCGCTTAAGGAGCTCAAGGACAAACTGTTCAGCTGTATTGTTGTAGCTCCTCTCGTCTCCTCTTCATCCGTGTAGGATTGCGGCCTTTTGACAAACTCAGACATATCGGGAGAGACGAGGTTGCGTCGGCTAGCGAGTCGTTTCTGGGATTGGGCATGATCTCGTAGTCACCTATGATTCGTTTGAGTTTGTCGTCGTGTGGAGTGGCTCGGAGTTGCACGTAATTAAGCGTGGTCTGTAACAAAGAAGATTGGATATGGGTTTGTTACAATCTGGAATTGACGAGCATTCCCGTAGCGATACCGCCGATAAAGATACAACACGTAGAAACGATAGAGGGAATCGCCATGAGCGCCATCCCGCTCAGTCCGTGACCGCTCGTACACGCATGCATGATCTTCGCGCCCAGCAGCAGAAGAACACCGCCCACAAAAGCCGCCAGAGGAGAAGCGCCTTGGATGCTTGAAATCGCCACGTTCGTCTTTCCGGTGTAGCAATAGGAAGCAATGTAGGATCCCAGCACGGAGCCAGCGCACAGGAACACTTGCCACCAGTTGTGCTTGCTCGCCTCCATCTCGTCACAGCAGGAGTACACGTTCGCGCAGATCGTCATGTACGAGCCACTCGTTCCGATCATTCTTCCCAACAGTCCGTTCAGCGGGAGCTGGAGCAGGCCCACGATCACGCCGCACACAATCGGGGACCACGCATAGGAAGAGAGCGACATGGACGTCGTCGAAGAAACGTCGCTGCGCCACGGTCTCCACTTCTCCACAACGAACACGATGCCGTACATCATGCTCGCAAAGAGAACGGCCAGCACGGGGTAGCTGATACCCGTGGCTTCCATCACCGTCTTCGGACGACTGCTGACCGTGGACGACATCTTCTCGATCCCTACGCGTCAGTGGGCAGGAGGAAGGGTACAGGGCTTCAACATGGCGTACAGGTACGTGCCGACGAAGCAGCCGAGGAAGGTGAACAGCGAGTTCTTGACGAAGGCGCCGAGCTACAATGGACACGCGTCGCCACAGCTACCTCCACGTAGATCATTCCGGGACACGTTCCGGCCAGATCCAGACCCGCGCCGAGAAGGATGCCTCCCACAATGAAGGGAAGGAACCCGCGATTCATCAAGGACGCCATGTTGTTCTGGGTGGTAATCACGTTCGAACGCGTAGGCTTCAGCATGTACAGTAGTGCAAAGGAGAGGGCGCCTAGTCGTGAGGGAGGGAGGACAACAGCCACTCGTGCCCGACGCCGTCAGGAACAGTTTCAGCATCACCTACACGTGAAGGAGGAGGGAGAGAGGCGAACGAAGCGAGACATGGTCATCTGGTCGCGGATGATCAGAGGCTCGACCACTCTCGCCTTGTTCATCGCAAAGCCGAAAACGATGCCGGCGAGGAGGCATATGACATAGCCCTGTCGAGAGTTCGCGTTTATTGCAGCTATACATGACTCACGACGCCGAGCCCAAACGCATATGCAAAAAGAATGGCGTGAAAGCGGTTAAGAATGAGCAAATGACTCCAAAGGAGGCGTTTCACTGTTCCCCACTCTGTGTTTATTGCACTCGTGCTGGTCGCGCCATGACGGAAAATGGCGATTGGAGGAGAACCAAGGCTATTGGGAGGGAGGGAGTGTCCATCGAGCGAGGAAGGTCGAAGAATGGGGGTCGACACGCTTGATCTTCATCGGGCAGTCGAGGGCAGGCAGTATCGACGCGTTCCGCTGGTGTTGTTCCATACTTCCGTGAGGTTCCTGCGAATCGTTCAGCCAACCAGATTGCGCGAACTGCGGGGGGCGCCACCGAAATCGCCCCGGATTTTGGTTTGTCGCGGGGACCCTCACAGCCGTAAACTTCATTTCATTATTTCTTTTTGTTTCCTTTATCGTTTTACCTTATATGAGTCATAAGCAACATACCACTGCAGGAATCCTCAAGCCCTACGTGGCTGGCGGTTCAGCTGCTGTTGTGGCTACGATGTGCGTCCATCCCGTCGATCTTTTGAAGACCCGTGTGCAGGTGCAGGTTATCCCTGTCGGTGGCAAGAAGGTCGGGTCTCTTCGGATGGCCAAGACGATCATCCAGGAGGGAGGCGTTACCAAGCTGTACGCTGGTCTGTCCGCTGCCATCCTGCGTCAGGCCGTCTACGGAACGGCGAGACTGGGTCTTCATGACCAGCTGTCGAAGATGTTCCAGGACCGCAATGGAGGCAAGCCCATTCCCTTCTACCAGAAGGTGGCCGCCTCTATGATCTCTGGTGCCGTTGGTGGTCTGGCCGGCAACCCGTTCGACATTGCTATGGTTCGTATGCAGGCCGATGGTCAGGCTCCCGTGGAGCAGAGACGTGGTTATACAAACGTGTTCACCGCTCTCGGTCGTATCGTGAAGGAGGAGGGAATCCTGACTCTGTGGAGAGGTTCCGTTCCCATGGTGTTCCGTGCCATCGCTATGAACACGGGTATGATGGCTTCCTACGACCAGTCGAAGGAACTGCTTGCTCCCTACACGGGTAAGGGCAAGACGACGAGTTTGATTGCTTCCGCCATTTCTGGCTTCGTGTGTGCGTTCACGACGCTTCCGTTTGATCTGATCAAGTGCCGTATGATGAACATGCGTGTGGACCCCGCCACGGGCAAGCTGCCGTACAAGAACCTGGTGGACTGTGCCATCAAGATCTTCCGCTACGAAGGCGTCACTACGTTCTGGAGAGGCTACTGGACGTTCTACGCCCGCTCGGCTCCTCATGCTATGATTAGTCTGCTCTTGAAGGATGTCTTCAATGATTGGTACAACAAGGCTTTCATGTAAACTATGTCGTTTTAGGGATTTGTGTTTATCATAATTGTAACTCTATTCGCTGTTTGTTCGACGACGCTGATGCATTCCATTCTCTGGCAGTGCGCGTTCCTGATGGCGATTGTCGCAACCGCTGATCTGCCCTTTCCCGAGGCGTTCTCCGGGGAGTACATTACCACTGCGCACCAGATTCCCGAAGTAGGTTCGTGTCGTATCTGTCAAGAATAGACGAGTGAGTATCCTCAGCGCGTAAAACAGTACCAAGTGAATGTGGACCGGGCGCTTGGAGGCAGTCGAATCACCTACGAAGAGGAGGGAGAAGTGGGAGTCACTATCATCCGGAACTACAAGGAGGTGCGGAAATCCGTCCACTCTCTCATTCGCTAGCATTACGAAGTGCGTCTGGAAACGGTGGATGGGATTCAAACGTGCGAATACAGCTTTATGGCGGAAGCGATGCCGGAACCCGAACTGCAGAACATGAACGACAGCATCGTTGTTTTATATGCGATTCGCTCATGTGCAGGGGGAAGTTACGAATGGCGGTATTTCGACCATCGGTTACTCCTTCCAGGATAATCGGCAGTACATCGAGTTGTACTACGACTCCAAGTCACAACGTATTCCACGACAATTGCTGATGACGTAGTGCCCGTGCGAGCGACGGAGTTCTACATCGACGACGACAACAAGCCGTATCCCGTCTTCTCTACCGTTTACAAATCAATTGTCGAGGGCCCACAGGACGAGTCGCTTTTCCGCGTGGAAGAATAGTAGCAACAACTGTGTTCGCTAACCGCTAGCATCCAGAGTGGCAAGTGCGCAAGAAATGGGAAGGGATGGCCCTACTATCACATTTTCGGTCCTTTTGTTAGAGTGTAGTGCGCTTTGTTGGGATCACTTTCGCACACAATCACAATTATGTCGATTCTCAACTTTGCTTCCAACTCCTTCTTCGACGACAACGACTACGGATACAGCACTGCGGCCAAATCCAGATTGAGATAGTAGGACGTCGCATTCTCTTCCCCTCATCCTGCAGTGAAGAAACGGGAAAGGATAGATACCACATGAGCATAGACTTCATTGAGGTTGCAGATTCGGCACTCGGCGTGATCCTGTAGACTCCAACACAGTTCGTCGCCATCTGTGACGCTCCGGGCATCCCGAAGGACCGCATCAAGATCCAGGTGAAGGATAACAGAATATTCATCGAGGGCAAGCGAAAGAAGAAGATCATCTCCGATAAGGACACGTATCTCGTGGCGGAGCGTCTGAACGGTCCTTTCAAGCGCGTTCTCACGGTTGCTCACCCAATTCCGTGTGATGGTTAGGTCCCCCTCGAGTGCGACGCGAATCAGATGGCCGCGAAGCTCGAGGACGGCCTGCTCGTTCTGACGATGCCCAAGGTGGAGGCGAAGAAGGAGACTGTCGCCATCGCAATGAAGTGTCGTGTTTGTTAGGAAACAGCCGCTCATTTCTTTACTGTGACATGCTTTACTATTTCGTCCCGGATGGCGTTGAAGTACTGGACATCCTCCTGCAAACACTTCACATCTACATCTCATTCGCGTGCTCAACAATCACTCTGAAGCTGCCCTTCGACGAAGGCGCGATCGATCTCCTGAAACGTCTTCTGTACTCGAAGCCATATGCGCTGGGAAGGATTCTCGTCCACGAGGTAGCCTCGAATCTTCTTGACGCCAGTCCGGAACGTCGTGATTTGACGGAGAAGCAGTATCACCGCATTGTAGTTGGACAGTCGAACAGCGTTCACATTAATTGATTTGCACGCCGAGTTCACCTCGGACTTTATGGATTCAAAGGCAGACGTGATCGACTCCACGCGACCGTTTACGCGTTCATACTGCTTTTTCATCGTTTCTATATCATCGATCTGATTGAACAGCTTGTCTTGGTTCTGCACCACGATGTCGCGCAAGTCCGCGTCAATTGTCTCAAGATAGATGGAAAGCATCTTTAGACACATATCGATGTCCATTCCCTGTCCCTCGTTCTTGCTCGCGCTCAACACCTCACTCGTGAACGCATTCGAGTCGAAGTCCGGATTTGTAAACTGGCTGAATGTGCCTGCATGTCAGCGCCACGCGGCATCGTCCTACCGTCTCGTTTTATTCTTTGAATCGAGGGAACTTGACTGGAATCCGACATGACAAAGAGAATTGTGAGCAACGCCAAACAAACAGTTCACACGCCGTACTTCGCCAACAACTCGTAGTATATCTCGCTCAGCTGAATCTCGCTCTCCCTCGAGGGATCGTCCTGGTACAGATCCATCGTCTGCTGCAGTGTCTACGCGTAACGCGTCGCGCACACAACCACGTCAATATCGGCTTCTATCTGGTCAAAGTCATTCTCCCTCTTGTCCTTTTGGTACTCGATAGCGCAGTCCTCAAGCACGGACAACAGCCGCTCAATCTCCCGAATGTACAGAGGATTCACGGAGCCATCGTCACTCCCCGCATCGAGTCTTCCCAGTTGCAGTTGTAGTCTTATGATCCGTGTCTAACAATCACACACGAGATATGTATGTACGAGTGCTCGGTCGATCTCCTTCTCTGTCTCGTTCACCTGCTCCATGTTCCCGTTCATCGCATATTGGCTCTTCTCCATCCGCAGACTGTCCAACTCCCTCTTGGCATCTCTACGTCTCATCTTCGTCCAGATCCGCCCACTCAAGACGATCAACGCCCTCACCTCCGGAATCAAGAAGAACGTCTTTCTAATCGAATGAGGGACGGATCCATTCCCTGCCTGCGGTATGTGAGGCGTCGAAATCACTTTGCAATGCGATGGAGTGTGATAGAACGGGAGGAGCGAGTGCACCACGTCCGAGTCCCTCGCCTGGTCACTGCGATCATCATAGCACACAACAACCGTACCTTGCGAAGGAAAGGGCCGTTCCGTCAAGAAAGATCGGGTCGGGAATGTTCTTCGGGTACGCGAATCCGTCGATGTCGATTGTTTCTGAACAGTGATGCGCCACGCCAGAGACATACCCTTCGACTCCAAATCCGACGGTCTCACCACAAACCCCACGTCTTCTGCCGCCATAGGAGAGGCCATCTTGTTCCCACTGTCTCGGATTTGGCAAGTCCGTTGGACGTTCTCCACTTTCCGGGGCTTTTTCGGTGATTCATATTATCCGGTTTTGAATGGAACAGGCGACCCTGTCTCTGAGGAAATGCGGCTTAAACTTGAAGAGTGAGTGGTAGGCAGCGATTCGCTATATGAACTGTAGGATTGCCTCCGTCCTGCCTAATCTCCCCAAGTAGTGTTCCTCTCGTGCTCCAACGCTGTAGAATGAATCTCCAGTCGGAGCTATTCAACGCTGCCATGCAAACGGACTTCCCTCTCTGTTCCAATGGCGTCGTCAATCCCGCCTCGCTGCAGAAGCAGTCGTCTGTTGTCAGAGAGTGCGTCGTTTTCCAGGTGAGATGTTGACGGAATCGTTCATTGTAGGTTCAGTCCGTCTCAAACGTGGCAATGCCTCTCGAATCGCAGTTTGCCGACTCTGCCAACCGATTGCTGAAGCTGGAACTGACGGACGGCGCCACCACCTGCTATGGCATCGAATACTCCCCTATTCCATCCCTGACTGCCTCGCTCCAAGTGGGATACAAGATCAGTGTGCAAAACGTCCAAGTGGTGAATGGACTGTGGCTGCTCAACGCCTCCAACACCGTTTTTCTCGGAGGTCACTCCTCTCGTGTTTTCTGCAAACAGAACGACAACACAAACTTATCGTTTCAGCTCCATTTCGAGCTCTTGTCGCCGGTCGCGCTCGGACTCCACGTCCATTTCGAGCTGATACTTGCTTTCCAAAAAGTAGTTCGCCGCGAGTTCAATGATCCTCTGAATCGCGTACAGTTTAATCTCCATGATCGTCGGCTCTCGGTTCTCCATCTGCTGCACCGAGCGCGTGTACTCCTCCTCCAGCGGCTCGATCGCCACGTCCAGCTCAAAGTCGATCACGAAGTGGTCCATCACCCAGTTGAACAGGTTGTCGATGACGGTCGCCAGCACAGACAGCTCGTAGTTCGTCAGGCACGTGCGGTTCTCCACCGACTCCCCGACCAGCACCTCCATCTGCTCCGCGCGGATCTTCCACAGCAGGCGCTCGCCCTTCTCCTTCTCCAGCTCGCGCTTCAGCGTCGTCGGGTCCTCCGTCGGCGAGGAGCCGTGGAACGAGAAGGCGCCGGAGGACGACCGGTCGAGGGCGGTGCGCATGTACGTCGACATGTCGTTGATCTGGCTCCGGTACAGCTGGTTCTCCGCGCTCAGCTTCTCGTTCTGCTGCCGCAGGTAGGTCAGCGTGTTCTGCGTCGCCGCGTCCCCGTCCTGCGGGTCCAGCGACACCATCGTGTTCATCGTGCTGGTGTCGAGGTCCTCCAGCTGCTGCAGACGCGCCTTCATCAGCTCCGTCTGCTTCTTGAACGTGTCGCGCAGCTGGCTCAGCTCCGTCTCCTTCGCCGTCTCCAGCGCGCTGTACCTCTTCTCGCTCTCCTCCAGGTACCGCGTCAGCGAGGTGTCCACCAGCGTCGTCGCGTCGCCGATGATCCGCATCACGTCCTCCTTGAAGTGCTTGTTCACCGTGCGCGTCCCCAGATGCGATATCGTCCGAACCAGGCGGTCGCACAGCGCGGGGCTGATCCCTTTCCCGCTGCAGATCTCGCACAGCGTGTACACGAACATCACCGCGCTGTTGCTCACGTCCATCATCTCCTCGCACGCCTTCTTGCTCGTCGCCTTCTCCGCCTCCAGCGCCGCCTCCATGTCGCTCTGCGACTTCGTCTCCTCCATCGGGTTCTGCACGCTGAACTGGAGGAAGTCGTTCAGCGTCTCCGTGTTCACCAGCTTGTCCTGCAGCTCGTTGATGAACTCCTCCTTCTTCTTCAGCTCCGCCTCCAGCTCCTTCACCTGCTTCACTGCCTGCGTGTCACCCCTCTCCACCTCTCTCACCTGCCCGCTGCGACTCAGCGACTCCGCCAACGCGTCGTTCCGCTTCTTCTCCTCGCTCACTTCCTTCTCCTTCTCCTCCACGCTCTTCCTCAGAAGCACGTTCTTCTGCTCCTGCAGCGACATGTCCTCCTTCAGGCGACTCACCGTGCTCGTCAGCTCCGTGCATCGGCTCTGGACCGCCTGCAGCGTCTGCGCGTCCTCCTCGTGCTTCTTCTTGTGCTCCTGCAGCTGCTCGCCCAGTGCCAGCAGGTGGCGCAGCTTCTCCTACTCCTCACCCTCCTCACTCTCGCTCACATCCAGCGCCTCGCGCAGAATCGCCACGTCCGTCTCCTCGTGCATCGCCGCCGAGCACTCCAGCTGCTCCACCGGGTTCACCAGTCGGTCGTAATCCTGCTGCAACGTGCTCAGCTCCTCCTGGACAGCCGCCAGTCGCTCCTCCGCGCTGCTCCGCTTCCGCCTCTCCTCGTAGTAGTCGCGCATGCAGCGATCGCGCTCCTTCTCCAGCACCAGCATGTACTACGCGTCACGTGCCGCTCCACCGCTCACGTCCTCTGTCCCCTCCACGGGGATGCACTTGAAGTGCGTGAACGACTTCAGCGACTCGAACAGGCGCTGGTTCACCTCGCGAAGACTCGCCACCTGGCGTCGCAAGTCCGCCACCAGCGGATCCTCGCCCTCCTTCGTCTCGCTCGCGGTCCTCGCGCTCTCGCTCAGCTCCATCAGACGACCCTCCTCGGTGATGAGCTTCGTGCGCAAGAGACGGTTCGCTTGCTGCAGAGCCGCTTCGCGCGAGGACAAATCCGAGCACTGCGCCTTCAGCTCCGTGTTCTCCTCCTTCATGAGCTGGTTCTTGGAACGCAGCAGCGCGTTTTCCTTCTTTAGGGAGATTTGCGCCTCTCTCAGCTCCTCCACCTGCTGATGTGTTTGACTCAGCAGACTCTGAGTCGCTGCAGGGCCCATGATGGTGGCCGGACTCGAAGGACTGGATGGCAAACTGGACTGGGTCTCCTTCAACTGCTTTTCCAGAACATCGATCCGATCTTGGAGCTGGGTTCGCTTCTGATTATCGTTTAACGATGACACGAGAAGTGATTCCACACGTCCGTTCAGTCCGTTGATTTGTGTTTCCTTTGAGGCCAAACTGCCCTCCAGCTCTCGAATCCTGTCTTTTAGCTTGTTCACCGTGTTTTCGTTCTCTTTTGTCTGCGCTGTGACATCCACAAAGCAATAATACCTTTGCGTTGTATTCATTCTGAAGCACGGCGTATTCGGATGACATCTTCTACACAATCAAATCGTAGCACGAAAAACACTTCCAACTCGCGCTTCTTCTCGTTCAACAAGTCACCCGCTGCCACAATGCGGGAACCGAAGTTGGATAGTCTCTCCGTAGTCTGCTTCAACTCGTCCTGGTTCTGTCAGCCTCCTGCACAAAACCATCTACCTGTAAAGAACGCAGCCTCCTCTCTTTCTCCTCCAACTGCTTGCGGTATTCCTTATTCTCCTATTCTCTAACAGGATTACCGCCACGGCCTACCGATTCCAGGTCTTGGCAACGTTTTCGTTGCTCCTACTCCTTACGCGCTCTTTCTACCCGCCTACAGATCCAGATCCCATCGAGGTAGTCTCTATCGAGTTTCCGGTCGGGCAAGCGACGACGCACCAAAAGAATGAGTGCTCTTCAACCAACACAACGATGCTCTTTCAACAGATACAACGATACTCTTTCAACAAACACAACGATACGCTTCAGTGCTTAAGCGATAATCGGGTACGAGGGGCTAGTGGCAACGCCGCAAATGTTGCCCTTTCTAGCAATCTTGATGTAGCCCTCATCACCCCACCAGGTGGACCACGAATTCTTGATGATCCAGTAGTCCTTGCCGTTCTCCGTTCCGTAACCCACGGCGAGAACCGCGTGCGCCTGATCCTCGACGGCGGATGAACAAGTTTCATCGTCGAACACGCCCTCGGCGTAGAACAGGAAGTTCTTGTTCACGGCAACGCCCACAGAGATGGGACCCACGTTGGCCACGGCGTCCTCCAGCTCCTCGACGGAGAAGGGCTTGGTGAGCACGTAGTCCGTCACCTTGATGGCGGCGGCGCTCTCGTCGAAGTGGCATCTGCCGTCAATGCCCAGGTAGTGACCGTAGTCCTTGTCCGTCATCAAACCGCCGTTGTGGATCATCCAGCCGTACGCGCGGAAGTCCTCGCCACCGTTGCAGCCGTTGTTGCCGAAGTTCCACGAGCAGTCCAGCAGGTTCTGCTCCGAGAACTTCTCCAGCTTGCCGTACTTTCTGTAGTACTGACCCTCCAGCACGCCCACCGTGCCGAACGTCCAGCACGAGCCGCACATGCACTGGTCCTTCACGGGGGTCACGGCGCCCAGCTCTCTCCAGTCGATCGACTCGGGCTTCTTCGCGTTGGACATGGTGTACTTGTGGCCCTCGTAGTTCTTGTTGTGGGAGTGCTTCAGACCCATCAGCGCGCGCAGCTCCGCCTCAGAACGGTCCGCCAGGTGGTTCAGCTTCAGCTTGTAGCTGCGGTTCTCCTTGTTCACCTTCTCCACGTACGCCTTGTTGCGCATGTAGTTCAGTCTGCGCTCGGCGTACTCCGCGTCGTTGTAGCAGCGCTTGTTGTCCTTCAGGAACTTCTCGAACTCCACATCCGTGGGGTGGGGGAAGCGCGCAGACAGGAACTTGTGGGAGTCGCCCACCACGGAACCGGGTCCGGGGAAGTCGATGCAGGTCCAGCTCTTCTCGGGCTCCTCGAACACCTCAGGAGCCTGCTTCTTGTACTCCACGTTCAGGTAGTCGTAGATGTACTCGTCGAAGTGGGAGTGCAGGACAGTGTTGTAGCCGATCATGTAGAAGCGCACGGGCTTGAAGTTGCCGATGTCCCTACCGATCAGTTCCCGGCTCCATAACCCACTCGTAGTACCAGTACTTGTTCAGCTTGTCGCCGTTCTTCTCCTCGTGGTACCAAACACGGCAAGTGTGCTCACGAACCACTTCCGTCTTCTCCTGGAGAACAAAGCCTTCGAGATCGGGGAGGATGGAGTTGAACGCGAGGTCGTCCTTGAGAATGTTGAAGCAAGTCTCGTAGGTGATCACGGGCACGATCGCGTAACCGACTTCCTTCGTCATATCGTAGTAGTATCTGTTGATGCCACCATCTAGAGGGTGAAACAGCCTCCACAGCCTCACAGTAATCGAAACGCACCTTCTTCGAGGGACCATCGTAGTAGACGGTGATCGGCTCCACGAAGTCAGCGTAGGGGAGGGTGACCGTGACGTTGGCCATATAATACTCAGGGAACTGAGGATACGCCAAAACGACGGATAGCAGCAGGGCACTACGGTCAACATTCAAAAAGGCTTCCTACAACACAAACATCATTGCTCACAAAAGGATTATCTGGGATAGTGTTGTAGAAGCATCTCGAAAGCTGATTGGCGCACGAAGTTGTTGCGAGGTGATGACGAAATGATCTTGCAGAGGACGCCGACGGACTCCTTCCCGCCCTCTGTGTGTTGTTCGAAGTGTGCAGAGTGCGTAGGACGATGCTATCCTTGCGGATGATTCTCGGAGATGAGTCGAATTGGAGGTCTATACGCCGTGTGCTGAATGGGCAGGATGTATCTGAGTCGCTTGGAGTCCCATATCCCGCTTCGATGGGAGGAGGCAATCGAGAGAACAGCAGTACTGTGGAGCCTTTGTTTGTAGTTGCTGGTTTGAAATGGAATGTATTCGCTGGATGATGACGGTTCATTCTCCGGAAAGAGTAGGGGAGGGAAGGAGCAGTACCACACACAGTTGGATGCGAAGTTATAGTGGCACAGAGTGGAATAGGGTCCTCATTCTCTTTCGTTGTCGCTGTCAAACCATGTCGTCCATTCTGTTAATGATATGACTTGTCTCACAATCCCAACACCAACCACAACACATCCAGACAATCACCCCACACAGTGTCCGATTCAGCCCATAACAAACAAACCATTCAAAAGTTACATCTTGACTATATCTAAAAGAGGCTTTATCACTTCCGGTTCCATAGAGTGGAGCAACTGCTGCATGGAGTCCATTCCATAGCGAGATATCATTTGCTACGCATTACTCACACCGTCTGCACGTACCTGCATAAACGATCCCCAGTACTGCTGCACATTCACCTCTGACACGAAGCACTTCAAGTACTCCTTCGAGTAGTTTCCCGCACTCCCCATCGATGACTCCAAGAACAGCAGTCGCATCTTCTCTTCGCCCACCTCCACCTCCAGTAGCACGTTCACGATGCAGTCAGTCACCTGCTCCAGGGAGTACAGGAGCTCCTGCGACCCTCTCATGATGCACAGGAGCATGCACTGGACGAACAGACTCCTCCGCACGTACCCAATGGCACCTCCTCCCGCCGAGTCGAAGCTGCGCAAGAGAGACGACAGAATGCCGGAGAAGAAGGCGTCGTTCGCTACGCCTAACCCTTCTCCCACGCCACTACTCAGACCCATTTCTTGGCAGACGGAGGCGATCACGGAGTTGAACTCGTTGTCGTTCAGCAGCAGCTGGGACACGATCAGCAGGTACGCCACGTAGCACGACTCGGGGAGTCTAGACGTCACACGCAGTCGTCACACGCACTCTCCGTTCGAGTTGCTTCGCTCGCGCTCGAACAGCACGTGGAGAATGCGGCGCGCCACGTCGGCTACGATCGCCACGCTCTCGCGCGGGTACACCAGGGTCACGCAGTGAATGGACGTGGCGAGACGAGTCATGTCGCGCGGAGACACGACGGAGAAGAGAGTTTGGTAGAAGGCGCTCAGCTGCGCGGCGTAGCTCTGGATGAACTGCTCCTTCCCGATGAAGTAGTACGAGTCGAGGATGGACATGATGGACGGGAAGCACTTCATGTTGTGCGAGTACACCAGGAGAAGCGACTGGAAAAGGACGTGCAGCGACTCGGAGTACTGGAGCGACGGCAGCTTCATCAGCAGGCTCCACAGCTCCAGCCCGTCCTCCAGCAGCACCGAAATCACCTCGCCGCTCGCGTCGTGGATGGCGTACTGCACGATCTGGAAGAAGGAGGAGAGCGAGGACTCCAGCAGGGACGGGTACTTCTATGCATCAGCGCGAGCGAGCAGCGCCACCTTCACTATGAGACACGCCAGACGCACCAGCAGCAGCTGGCTCATCTCGTCGCTCAGCGAAATGGCCTCGTTCCACATCAGCTCGTAGCAGGAGAGCAGCAGGGAGCTGATGTGCGTGCTGTCGGGAACCGTCTCCACCAGCGTCGTCAGCAGCGAGATCATGTACGTCTTCGACTGCTTGGACTGGGTGTTCTACGCGTGAGCGCGTCGTCACGTCGCCACCTGGTAGATCCGGAGCAGACTCTCCACGATGGAGGAGGCCAGGTGGTGGACGACCGCCAGGTTGCAGTTGGCGTTGTGGATGATGTGGTTCAGCGCCTCCACGGCGGTGAGCTGCACCGCGATCGCCGCGTGACCCATCTTCTCGATGCAGAACTGGATGCACTCGGAGCGGTTCGCGTCGGAGAAGAGGTGGAAGCACACGTCGCAGATCAGCACGCACTCCATCACACACAGCGCCGGCGAGGACGGGTTCGACAGGATGGGCTGCACCACGCTCGCGAACACCGCGTCGTAGCTCATGCTCTTCGACACGTACCCGCATCCGCGCTCGATCATGCACAAAAACCCGAACAGCTCGCGCTCCCCCAGCCGGTCCAGCGACTGGAACTCCTCCTGCATGTACTGGACGGCGCAGTCGCTGTGCTGCTTGGCGAGGGTCTCGAACAGGCTAAGCACCGCCTTGCGGTAGCACGAGCCCTGCTGCGGGTGAGTCGCTCCACGCACGCCTACGTAGAGAGGGTAGAAGTCCTCGTCGTCCTGCAGCAGCATCGCCATCATGGACTGGTTGAGCGGGAGCATGGAGTACTGGAGGCAGCGCAGCAGCTGCTGCAGACAGCTCGGCGTGTAGAACGCCTGCAGCGCGGGCATGGCGGCGGACTTGGTGAGGAGCGCGGTGCTCATGGAGACGGTGACCTCGACGATCGGCAGCAGGTCCTCTCTATGCGTCACGCACACACACGCTCTCCGACAGGGACTGCGTCTGGTCCTGGAACAGGGCGAACAGCACCGTGTTGGAGAGCGACGCGAAGGACGCGTAGAGAGCGTCGTGGATGGGGAGCGAGGACGCGCAGTACTGCTGGATGGACTTGAGGCCCCACTTCACGGACTTCAGCAAGGAGGCGGTGAGCGGTCCGTCTGGGGTGTACTGGAAGGAGGCGAGACTGAGCTGGACGATCACGAGGAGTTGGTCGAAGAAGGAGTCGAGCTGAGGGCGGAGATCGTGGTTCGGTATCGCGCACACGCCGCGGATCAGCAGCTTGTTCAAGGACTAGAGGTGGAGGAAGGAGCACACGGAGTACACTCATCGCACAGTGGAGAATCTCGGCGAGGATCTGCTGCCCTCCATCGCTCTTCTGTGCGTCCTGGAGCGAAGACGCCAGATGGGTGGAGTAGTTGATGAGGAAGGGAGTCAAGTCGTGAGCCAGCTTGGAAAAGGTTTGTCGCTGCTTTCCGATCCGGCACGTGGAGAAGGTGCGAACGACGCACAGCAAGGATTGTCTAGGATGAACAACGAGAACGGAACGTACGTTCCCTGGTACACGAGGTAACTGTCTTGCGACGACAGTAATCGGAGAAAGACGTCAAGGAGGTTGCTCATGCGCGTGGGATACTCGATCCTGGCCACTCTAGCCACAATGAGCGACAGCTGCGATACTAGCGTTGCTTCACGAAGAGGGACTGACAGCTACGCTCAATGCCATGTACCATTCGTACGTATTCCAGTAGTGATACCGAAAACGACTCCTTCTGCTCTTCAGAGAGATAGGCCCCGCTGTTATCTCGGGAATGCACCCACCAGCGCTGATCCACGCAGTTCTTCACAATAATGATAGCCAGATGGCGAATGTTGAGTTCGTAATTCGTGTTGTACACGATTTTCTATGCGTGAGCGACATCCGCGTGACAGCGACCATCATCACATTCAGAAAGCCATCCACTCTCTGCAGCTCTTCTACGTACTTGCCGGATAGGAGGGAAGACGACTGTGCCGGATTCAGTATCTGGCGAAGAACGTTCACCAACAAACCCTCGTCAGCGTCCGATAGTCGAGTTGGAAGCTGTCCTTGCATTCCTCTCTGCGATGTAGCAGCAAACGCTTTCTGTAAAGAGGAGAATGATGCAAAATGCAACAAACAGTCAAACCTAAACCGTAGAAACACTTCACTTCTCTTCCTCCTCCTCGTCTTCGTCGTCCTCATCGTCCTCATCATCATCATCATCATCATCGTCATCATCGTCCTCCTTCTCTTCCTCGTCGTCCTCCGCTTTATCGTCATCCTCCTCTTCCTCCTTGTCGTCGTCCTTCTCCTCATTCTCGTTCTCCTCGTTCTCCTCGTTCTCATTCTCCTCCGGAATGGGGTTGCCGAGGTCGATGGTGTCCTCCTCCTGGTCGCTGGGCTCCGCCGTCCTACGCCTCACTCCCTCACCGCTCCCTCACTTCAGCCACTCCACCATGGGCTGCGCCACCTCGCTCAGCTCGCCGAGGAACTTGTCCGTGAGGCAGGAGAAGCGGTGTTTCAGAGGCTTCGCCGCCCACTTGAGGATCACGCTCTCGCTGAGAATGTCCTTGTCATACATGAACTACACCTCAGACCGCATCAGCGCACTCACCTTCAGCACGGCGGCGAAGTAGGCACGCAGCGCGGGCGTCTTGAGCATGAGCAGCTCCAGCGAGATGAGGATTCTCTCCTCCATCGACGACTTGCTGATGAACTACACGTTATGCGCAGTCACGGCGCCCACGCTGTGAATCACGCTGCCGAAGCGCTCCAGCACCGCGGGGATCTCCTGGTAGCTCGCCACGTTCATGCAGATCGCGTAGGTGGCGATGGCGGCGCGGTCGCTCACCGACAGCGAGGTCTTGCTCTGTACGTCCTTCACCACGTCGATCAGCGCCTCGGGCGTCGTCTCCTCCGTGATGGCGCTCGCCACGTTCTGCGCGCACTCCACTACAACTCACACCTCCCCACCATGCATACGGAAGGTGGTGGTCGACGACTTCTTGTCCGAGTCCTTGTCGCGCTTGTGCTTCTTCTCCTTCGAGTCCTTGTCCTTATGCTTCTTCTCCTTCTTGCTCTTCTTCTCCTCCTCCTCCTCCGGGGTCTTCGAGCTCTTATGCTTTCTGTGCTTCTTCTCCTCGGGCGCCTCCGCAGCCTCGCCCTCCTGGCCCTCGCTCTTCTTTGATTTCTTCTTCTTTCCAGACTCGGACGATTTGCTAATCTCATTTATAATGAAAGTGTCTACGCCGTCACCATTTCCCCTCACTCCAACTCATCTTGTTGTCAGCGTCGATCGGAGACTCGGCACCGCAGGCGGCGCAGCGATGGTACAAGTCCTTCTTGTGCTTCAGCACCAGGATGGTTTCGGGAAGCTTGCAGCGAGGGCACAGCACGTACACGTCGATGAACTTGTTCAGTATCTTCACCAAGTCCGCGTTCGGATGGTCACCGTTCACCGACGATTTGTCCTCCTTGGGATCGTACTTAGACTGCGCTCCCAATTCATAACCGAAGAACTAGGGATTAACTCAATTCATCGCGCAAATCACTTTAGGAAGGTACGAAGTGGGTCTGTGAAGAGCGTCCGCGACCGCGGTAGCGTTCACGAGAATCGTCTTAATACCGTTTCCACGACCCTCCGTCTTGGACTGCAACTTGGGCATCTTGTAACGATAGGCTGGGTCGTTGCTGTTACCGATATTCACAAGAGACATCTTCTACGAATACGGTTAGAACGGACACAACGCGGCCACCAATCCCAGAGAATGAGGAAACACGTTTTGCCTCCGTCTCTTCCCACTCTCCTGCCCGGAAATACGCACGGAATTCAACGTACTGTATCGAATACGAACGAGATGGTGTTATTCTGTTTTCTTCCCTAGCCGAAATCACGGGAATTCGGGCTCCGCCGCGGTCCTGCGGTTCTCGTGAACAACCCCACTTCAACAAACACCGCTGCGAATACTGTCACACAGACATAAAAGTTAACAAGCACATCCATTCTTCTCCTTCTTCATCTCCTTCAAATCCACAGCAGGGCCTACGCGTCACTCCCCTCCTCTCTCTCGCACTCTTTATATCGGACTCCTCGCTCTTCGTTTTACTCAGAATCAGACGACCCATCTCCTGGAACGCAGCATCCACGTTCGTTCCATCCACCGCGCTCGTCACGAAGTACTTGTACTTTAGCGAAGATGCGCAGTCCTTAATCTCGTCCTCCGTCACCTGTCTTTTGTCCTGAACGTCCCCGTGCGTGCCTATCAATATGCAGCACACGTCCTCCGCTCCACTCTACAGAATGAGCGAGGAACGAAGCGCGAACATCCTCGATCTGTTTTATCCAAGTAGAAATGTTCGCGAACGACGAGCGCGTCGTGATGTCGAACACGAGCATGATTCCCTACTCCTCAGCGGCAAGCGGGAGGAATCTACTGCCACATCGCGCAAGTACGACTTCGTGATCGCTCTGAAGCGCTCCTGCCCCGCCGTGTCCCACACCTACGACCTAAGTGCGAGTACGCGCAGATTTACCTCCAATCTGCACGCCTTCCCATCAATCGTCTCCACCTTTGTACGATAATCAATTCCCTACGACGTAATGCCACCTCGTCTCGATCCCATACGATTGTTGTGTAAAACTCCGCGGAAAAGGTCCCCTGGATGTAACGGTTCAACAAGCACGTCTTTCCGACAGCTATAAATCACAATCCACCGACGTAACGGAAATACCCGAATCACCGATGAGAGCGATCTTCATGGTAACGTCACAGGGAATGTCCTCTCCGTCTCCAGCCGTACTGCTATCCTTATTCATTCTTCGGGTGAGTGTTCGCTGACTTCAATTTACCTCTTTTCTAGTGTGTATCTTCCTCCTGAAGCACTATTCTGCAGGAAAACACAATTGGGGCAAAACGGTGTATTTGGATTCGATGACCCATATGTTGCGCGTGGCTCCCACTCGCAAACTCCGTTTTGTTTTGCTAACAAAGACGATCAATGGTTGCAGATTCGTGAAGAATACTGCTGCAGCTGTTTCACGAAGCCGGGATTGGGTCGCACTTGCTCTCGTTTTGACTACAAATCATGTGCTTGCAACGTTCCCACCTTCACATACGCGAAGGCTTGCTCGTAGGTCCACTTGTTCTTCCTGATGAGATACGCCATGACAATCGAGGCAGAACGACTCACGCCCAACTACAGTCAATGTCCCACCCCTCCGCTACTTGGCAGTGAACAAAAACGGGATTGTTCGTCGTTAGAGAAGCATCGATCCACTCGAACGCTTGATCAAAGAAGTCCGAAATGGTCACTTCCGGCAGGTCGTCGACACTACATTCAAGAGACCGAGCCAGCTCTACAAGATGCGGTGGTACACGAACTCTCCCTCGAAGAAGGCGGGAATCTCCGTCGTGACGTTGACGATCGTCCGGATTCCCGCGGCTCGCAAGCGGTCGTGGTCCGCCGCGTTGTACTCACTCCCCAAGAAGAGGTTGGGCAGAATGCGAGACGCCTCGTCCATCTGTCCGTAGCAGACCAGAATGCTCTCGTCGATGAAACTCCGGTACTTGTCGCGGTGCTCGCGATAGCACGAGAACTGGGACTGGATGTAGTTGTGCACATCTGCGGGACGCACCGTGTCCAGGTCCGACGCGAACAGGAACTGCTTGATGCGTTTCACCATTTCCTTCTTCACCGTGTCTTGGGGCGACTTTGCTTCCTCCATCGCGCACGCGGCTAAGGAGCGCACTTCGTTAGGATCAATAGCGTCGTCTCGATGATACACGCGAATGACTGACTCCTTGTGGAGGTGTGATTGTTGTTCGCTGTTATCCCGAGCGTTGTTATTGTTTGAGTTGTTCAATTCACTGTTTGAGTGGTTCAATTCACCTTCGGATTCACTCAACTCACTCTCCGACTCGCTCAACTCACCCTCACGCACGTCCACAAAAGAAGCATTGCAGGTCTCTTGAAGACCGGATGGTCGGCAAAGAGGCACGCGCAAACGATGGAAACGGGGATTCCCGTGAAAAGCAAACGGGCATAGCCACTCTCCTCGCTCTTCCGTTCTGTACATGCCTTGTGCAATCGATTTATTCAGCGAAGACGTTAAACTCACCATCATCCTCCAACCATCGCGAATCGTCTGCGTTTCAATCTCCAATCTATTTGTAACATCGTCTAAAATGCCAT
>ERZ1106948.392-NODE-392-length-21452-cov-4.348881_pt1 | contig 21452 bp, 18 predicted proteins | sample MGYA00403673_ERZ1106948 | MGnify/ENA primary metagenome ERZ1106948 (study PRJEB35170, sample SAMEA104062409) | human gut metagenome | biome: human gut; feature: human-associated habitat; material: faeces | place: Denmark | collected 2012-05-07 ...
CTTAATGTGCTTTCCGTCTTGCGCAGGACTGTAGAGCAGCAAACTTAACCCGCCCCGGCCCCCGATGGCCCCAGACCGGCGGGATGGACCAGTTCAGATGGGGCTTTGATGCATGGGTGGTCTGTTGTTGTGCAAATGGGTATCATACTGTGGTTACTGCGTCGAATCTGTGATGCATGTTTGTACGTTCCCGGCGGTCGGTTTGCCAGAAGCGCCCCGTCGGTTGTTCCAGACCCGTTTCGAAGAAAGGAAACCACACGAACCTATGGCAGCTAAAAAATCATCTCCCTTGAAGATCATCCCGCTCGGCGGCCTTGACGGCATCGGCAAGAACATGACGGTCTTCGAGTGCGGCGACGACATGGTGCTCGTCGACGCCGGCCTCATGTTCCCGGATGACTCCCAGCCTGGTATCGACCTGGTGCTTCCCGACTACACCTATGTTTTGGAGAACGAGGAAAAGCTCCGCGGTATCGTCGTCACCCACGGCCACGAGGACCACACCGGTTCGCTTCCGTACCTGCTGCAGGACCTCAACAATAAGGTGCCCATCTTTTCGAGCAAGCTGACGCTTGGCTTTATCGAGGGCAAGCTTTCTGAGTTCCGCATCCGCGCACCCAAGTTCCGCGAGGTCAAGGGCGGCAGCCATGTCAACCTCGGCGGCATCTCGCTCGACTTCTTCTCGATGACGCACTCCATTCCCGGCGCTCTGGGCGTGTTCATCCGCACCAACCAGGGTACCGTTATGCACACCGGCGACTTTAAGCTCGACCAGACGCCCATCGACGGCGTCACGCCCGACTATGCCGCTATCAGCCGCTTTGCCAAGCAGGGTATCGACCTGCTGCTTTCCGACTCCACCAACGCCACGGTTCCCGGCTTTACCAAGTCCGAGGCCGAGGTTGGTCCCAACCTGCTGCACGCCATCAAGAACGCGCCGGGTCGCGTGTTCGTTGCGTCGTTCTCGAGCCACATCCATCGTTTGCAGCAGATCTGCGATGCCGCCCGCAAGTGCGGCCGTAAGGTCGTTGTGACCGGTCGCTCCATGCTCACTAACACCCGCGTGGCGCGCGAGCTTGGCTACCTCAACATCGACGACGCCGATATCATCGATGCCTTTGACATTGATAACCTGCCTGACGACAAGATTGTTGTCATGTGCACCGGTTCGCAGGGCGAGCCGCTGTCGGCCCTGTCCCGCATGGCCAATGGCGAGCACAAGACGCTCTCCATCCACGAGGGCGATACCGTTATCCTCTCGGCAACTCCTGTTCCCGGCAATGAGAAAGCCGTCCAGCAGGTCGTCAACAGCCTGGCCAAGCTCGGCTGCGACGTGTGGGATAAGAACCGCGCCCTCGTTCACGTTTCCGGTCACGGTAGCCAGGAGGAGCTCAAGCTCCTGATGGCCATGGCCAAGCCCACGTACTTTATGCCGGTTCACGGTGAAGCCGTGCATCTGCGCGCCCATGCCCAGCTGGCCCGCAAGATGGGTCTCAAGGACGATCATATCTTTATCCTCGACAACGGCGACACGCTCGAGATGCGCGGCGGTATCGTTAAGCGCGGTACGCCCGTCGAGTCCGGCGTCGTTTACGTCGACGGCCTGCGCATCGGCGATACCGACCCCATCGTCCTGCGTGATCGTCAGAAGCTCGCCAACGACGGTATGGTTACCGCTGTTGCCATCGTCTCGCTCAAGCACAAGAAGATCGAGGCCATCGAGTTCTCGGGCCGCGGCGTCTCGTTTGCCATCGACGACCAGTTCTCCGAGGATGCCTCCGCGTCCATTATGAAGACGATCGAGAAGGGCAAGTTCAGCTTTACGAGCAGCGGTTCCGATGCCATTCGCAAGGCCGTGCGCGATTCGCTCTCTAACTTTATCTGGAGCCGTACTCGCACCCGTCCGATGATCATCCCGGTCGTCATGGAGGTTTAGTTTGGCGCGCGGATCTGCACAAAACGCCAAAGGCAATAAGGCCAATAACCAACCGGCATCTGCTAAGGGTGCCGGTTCCCATCTGCGTGCCAATAAGGGCCACGAGTCCGAGTTCGATGATTTCGAGCCCTTGGTCGAGCCCTCGGCCAACCGCGATATCGCCGGCGTGGTCATTGCCGTTTTGGCGATTGCGTCCTTTATTGCCGTGATTTCGCCGGCGACTGCGCCCGTTACGGCTGCGGTTGCCGGTTTCTACCACTTGGGCTTTGGTCTGGGCGCCTACGTGCTGCCGATCGTCATTTTGCTGTTTGCCGCCACGCTCTTTTTAGGCGAGGACTCGCCGCTCAACGTGCGCTCGGTCGCGGGCGGAGCCGTGGTCTTTATCACCGTTGTCTCCATTCTTTCGCTGATGGTGCCGGGTACGAGCGACTCGTGTGACCTTATGTTCACGCCGCAAAATCTGTCCGCCTCGGGTGGCTACATCGGTGCGTTTATTGCGAGTGCGCTGCAGAATGCCCTGGGTAAGCCTATCGCGATGGTGGTCCTGTTGGGTCTGGCCGTCGTTGGTTTTGTCATCATCGGCTTTTCGGTGGGTGGCGTGCTGCGCTCTGCTCGCGACCGCGCGGCCGATTTTGCCGAGCGCCGTCGTGCCGATGTTAACGCGAGTCCGTGGGGTGACGATGAGGCCCTGTCGGTGCCCGGCGTTGCCCGTCCTCACCTGAGCATTCTTCGTCAAAAGGGCTCCGATGCTGCCGTGACCACGGTCATGGGCAACGATGTGGACCCGGTTTTGGACGATGACGACGAGGACGAGGATCCGTTTGTCGACGTGTCCGATGCCGTGGAAGCTGAGCGCGCTAAGACGACGCTGTTGCCGCGCCGCCATGCCAAGAAGGGCAAGGCTGCGCCCAAACTCAATACGAGTGAGCCCGACCCGTCTTGGTCCGAGAGCGAGATTGAGCTCACCGAGGGCGATGACGAGGACGACGAGGCTCCGATTGAGACCGCAAAGACAACTTTGCTGCCGCGTCGCCATGCAAAGCGCGACCAGGTAACCGGTCAGCTTTCGATGGAAGACGACCCCGATAAGATCGACGAGTCCGAGCCGCCGTTTGCCGTGAATCCTGTCTCGGCAGCACCTCAGATCCCCGACTTCTTGAAGCATCCCAAGGTTGCCGATGCGCCTGCCTTGAGTGCTGTCGAATCGGCTGCGGCTAGCGATGGGGGAGCGGACGGCGGCGCCGCAGATAACGAGGGCGAAGAAGAGGACGGCCTCAAACTTCCGCCACTTGAGATTCTGCATGCCAACCCGCAGTCGGCTTCCTCCGCGTCTTCTGACAAGGAGCTGGAACAGACTGCCGAGTCGCTTCAGTCCACCTTGCTGGAGTTTGGTCGTAGTGCCCGCGTGGTCGGCTGGATCGCCGGCCCCACGGTGACGACCTTTAAGCTGCAACCTGGCGAGGGCGAGCGCGTGAGCAAGATTTCGAGCCTCGAGGACGATATCGCGCTATCGCTTGCTGCCCAGTCCGTGCGTATCTTTGCCCCGATCCCCGGCACCTCGCTTGTGGGTATCGAGATCCCCAATCGCAAGCGCCAGAACGTCAACCTGGGCGACGTGCTTCCCTATGTGAAGGGCGGTCCGCTCGAGCTCGCCATCGGTCGAGATGCCGAGGGTACGCCGGTCGTCGCCGACCTTGCCAAGATGCCCCACCTGCTGATCGCCGGTACCACGGGTTCCGGTAAGTCGGTCATGATCAACTCCATCATCACGACCTTGCTCATGCGCGCCCTTCCCGCGGACGTTCGCCTGATCATGGTCGACCCCAAGCGCGTCGAGCTTGCGGGCTATAACGGTCTGCCGCATCTTTACGTGCCTGTAGTGACCGAGCCCAAGCAGGCCGCGAGCGCTCTGCAATGGGCCGTGTCCGAGATGGAGCGTCGCCTGAAGGTCTTCGAGCGTCTCAACGTGCGTAAGATCTCGACCTACAACGAAAAGCAGGCCGCCGGCGAGTTTGAACATTACGACAACCCGCCCCAAAAGATGCCCTATCTGGTCATTATCATCGACGAGCTTTCGGACCTGATGATGGTCGCCGGCAAGGATGTCGAGGCCTCGATCGTTCGTATCGCCCAGCTGGGCCGTGCCGCCGGTATACACCTTATCGTGGCTACGCAGCGCCCCAGCTCCAACGTGGTGACGGGCCTCATCAAGGCCAACATCACCAACCGCATCGCCTTTAACGTCGCCACGGGCATCGACTCGCGCGTCATTATTGACCAGATGGGTGCCGAAAAGCTCACCGGTTTGGGCGACATGCTGTTCTCCAAGGTCGACTGGGGCAAGCCTCGCCGTATCCAGGGCTGCTTTGTCTCGGATGACGAAATCAACGAGATTGTCGAGTTCGTCAAGTCGCAGAGCGAGCCCGACTACCACGAGGAGATTCTGTCTGCCGTGGCGCCCGCTTCCATGTCCATGGCGGGTGGCGGCGGTATTGTCCGCACCGGAGTAGCCGAGCCGCAAGACGATGATCCGCTCATTTGGGAAGCCGCCCATATTGTGGTGGAATCGCAGCTTGGCTCCACATCTGGCCTGCAACGTCGTCTGAAGGTTGGCTATGCGCGTGCCGGGCGTATTATGGACATGCTGGAAGAAAAGGGTGTCGTCGGCCCGCCCGACGGTTCCAAGCCGCGTGAGGTCCTGTTGGACGAGGAGGGGCTTGCCGCGCTGGAATCTGTCGACGCCGAGATGGCACGTGAAGATCGTGAGTTTGGAGGATTCTGATGGCTGCACGCTTTGGTGACATGCTGCTCGAGCAGCGTCGCCGGATGGGCCTTTCCATTCAGCAGGTCGCCAACACCATCAAAATCAGGCCGCAGATCATCGAGTTTTTCGAGACCGGTAACTTTGCTTCGATGCCGCCGCGCGGCTATGCGCAGGGCATGATTTCGAGCTATGCTCGCTTTTTGGGCCTCAATCCGCGCGAGGTCGTCAATGCCTACTTTGACGACCTGATGGCATACGAACGCGAGACGTCGCAGCAGGGCGGTCGTTTTCAGGACGCCGCCGGCTACGTCAATTCGCGTTCCTCGGTCGATAACGGGCGCTTCCTGATGGTTCAGGGCGGTCGTTCAACCCGCTATGGACAGCGTCCTCAGCAGGCCGGTTATATTACTGAGACGGGTTCGGGCGAGGAGATTCGCTCACAGCGTGACCGGTTCCGCAGTACGCCGATGCCCGAGGACCGTGCACTTCCCGCTGCCCGCGGCGTGGCGCGTGACCCTCGTGCCGGCTACGGCGACGGCGGCTATTCCGATCGCGGTTACCGTGGTGCCTCTATGGGACGCTCTCGCGGTGGCTATTCGGATGCCGATACCACGCAGGTGACGCCGCGTCTTCGCTCTCAATCACAGCCGTATGGCCAGCGCTCTTCGGCTCCGCGTTCGGTCCAGCGTGGCTATCAAGGCCGCGGTGAACTTGCGCCCCGCTCGGGTCAGCGCAGCCTTCAGGGCCAGGGCGGCTATCGCGGCCGTTCCGATAGCAATCGCGGTCGTATGCCTCAGGGAAGCGGCCGCAGCAGTTCCGGTCGTGGACGCGGCGGATCACGTACTCCTCAAAACAACGGGCTCGATCCGCGTATCGTCTACGCCGGCATCGGTGCCGTTGTGCTGCTGTTGATTGTGCTCATCGTGGTGCTTCTACGTGGCTGCGCATCTTCGGCGCCCGAGAACACGCCCGAGACGCCCACTGCTACCAAGATGACGACCAAGAAGTCTTCTAAGAAGACCGAAACGGTCGACGAGGACGATGACACCGATGAGGCGACGGATGAGTCGACTGATTCGGACGCTACCAAGACGACGGCCAAGAAGGAAGAGAACGAGGTCACGAAGGTCAAAGTCTCCGTTGCCAAGGGAAAGACCGCGTGGATTGAGGTCAAGGTTGACGGCAAGTCGGTCTATGGCGCCCAGGCGACTGGCCCCTTTGAGCAGGAGTACACGCCCGAGTCTTCGATCGAGATCACCACGTCCAAGCCTTCCGATGTCACCGTTACCAAGAACGGTGAAAAGGTTCGTTACGATACCAAGACCTCGGGCGTGGCGCGTGTGACGATCACCGTTCCCAAGAAGGAGACGTCTGATTCCGAGAATGGTGAAAGTTCTGATGGTACCGACACCACCGATGGTACCGATGCCACCGACGGTACCGATGCCCAGTCCACGGATGGCGCCGATACCGCAACTGACGGTCAGACACCCACCGATTCTACCGACAATTCGTACGATAGCTACTAGGCCGCTCGTACGCGAAAGGAAACATCATGGCTAAAGATTCCAGCTTCGACGTCGTGTCCGAGGTCAACATGCAAGAGGTCGACAACGCCTTCCAGCAGACCACGCGCGAGATTTCCCAGCGCTATGACCTTAAGGATTCCGGCGCCACGATCGAGCTTTCGAAGGGCGACAAGCTCTTTACGATCAACGCCCCGGCCGACTTTGTCTCCAAACAGATTGTTGACGTGCTGAGCTCCAAGCTCATCAAGCGCGGCATCGACCTCAAGGCTGTCTCGTGGGATGCTCCGCAGGCGGCATCGGGTGGCACCGTGCGCGTGCTCGGCCATATCGTCGAGGGTATCGACCAGGCGACCGCCAAGAAGATCAACAAGGACATTAAGGATCAAAAGCTCAAGGTCAAGGTGACCATCGAGGCCGACAAACTGCGTGTTTCCTCTGCTTCGAAGGACGCGTTGCAGACCGTGATTCAGTTCCTGCGCGACCAGGACTACGGCCAGCCGCTGCAGTTCACCAACTACCGCTAATATCAATCGAAAGGACCGCTCTCCAACATGGATACACCGTTGGGCTCCGTGCTCTACATCACCCTCGGGTGCGCTAAGAACGAGGTTGACACCGACCGCATGCGTTCTCTTTTGACCGCCGCGGGCTACGAGGAGGCATTCGACCCGCAGGATGCCGATATCGCCATCGTCAATACTTGCTCGTTCCTCGCCTCCGCAACGTCCGAGAGCATCGAGACCACGCTCGAGCTCGCCAACGAGGTTCAGGACGGCGTTCGTTCTTGTCCCATCGTCATGTGCGGCTGCGTGCCGTCGCGCTATGGCGATGACCTGCCTGACGAGCTGCCCGAGGTCGCTGCCTTTGTGAAGGCCGACGAGGAAGATGGCATCGTGGCGGTCATCGATGGCGTGCTGGGTGTCGAGCGTGAGATTGCAGCCTATATCCCGCAGGTCAAACGTACCGTCGAGGGTGCTGTCGCTTACGTCAAGATTTCCGATGGCTGCAACCGCTTCTGCAGCTTCTGCATGATTCCCTACATCCGCGGCCGCTATCATTCGCGCAATGCCGAGAGCATCATCTCCGAGGTGCGCGACCTGGTTTCCGGCGGTGTGCGCGAGATCGTGCTGATCGGCCAGGACACGGGCATCTGGGGTACCGACTTTGCCGACGAGGACGTCGCCGATGGCTCGCCGCGCAATCTGGCGCAGCTGCTGCGTGCCGTCGCCGAGGCCGTGCGCCCGCACAACGTCTGGGTCCGCGTGCTCTATCTGCAGCCCGAGGGCATGACTGACGAACTCATCGAGACGATTCGCGATACGCCCGAGGTGCTGCCCTATATCGATATCCCCGTGCAGCACTGCGACGCGCGCATCCTTAAGGCTATGCGCCGTTCTGGTTCGCGCCAGGAGCTCGAGGACCTGTTCCGCGATCTGCGTGAGCGTATCCCCGGCATCGTGATCCGTTCCACGGCCATGGTCGGCTTCCCGACCGAGACCGACGACGAGTTCCGCGACCTTATCGACTTTATGGACACCGTCGGCTTTGACTACACGAGCGTCTTTGCCTACTCGCAGGAGGAGGGCAGCCTGGCCGCTAAGATGGAGGGCCAGGTCGACGAAGAGGTCAAGCTCGAGCGCGCCCAGGAGGCCATGGACCTGGCCGAGTCGCTCGGTTTTGCCGCCACCGCCGCACATGTGGGCGAGCGCGCCCAGGTGATCGTCGACGGTATCGAAGAGACCGAGGATGGCGCCGAGCTGATCGGCCATGCCTGGTTCCAGGCGCCCGATTCCGATGGCGCGGTGCATCTGGACGCCAGCGAGGCGTCCGTGGGCGATATTCTGACCGTCGAGTTTACCGATAGCTTCTGCTATGAGCTTATCGGTCATGTTGTGGAGTAGGAGAGCGTCGTGGCTAACGAGAGCAATAAGGAACTGACGAGTGTCTGGACGCCCGCCAACATCGTGACGTGCGTTCGCATCGTCTTTATCCCGGTGTTCATGATCGTGTCGGCGCTTTCTCACACGAGTGTTGCCGGTACGGATTGGAGCACCTTCGACGGCCCGCTCGCCGCCGCTGCCTTCATTCTGTATGTGATCCTGTCGTGCACCGATAAGGTCGACGGTTATCTGGCGCGTTCGCGCAACGAGATCACCGACTTCGGTAAATTCTTGGACCCCATCGCCGATAAGCTGCTCGTGTTCTCGGCCCTGCTGCTGTTCTTGGATTTTGGTATGGTGACCGTGTGGTCCGTGTTCATTATCCTGTTCCGCGAGCTGCTGGTGAGCGCCCTTCGCATGGTCGCGAGTGCGGCCGGTGTGGTCGTTGCGGCCGATAAGCTCGGCAAGTACAAGACGGCAACCACGATGGTCTCCATTTGCGGTTACCTGTGCGTTTTTGCTATGGCCGGCTTGCACCTTGGCCCGGTGGCGCTGACGCTCGGCATCTACTCGGTGTCGCGCTTCCTGTACGCCGTTGCCGTTGTCCTGACCGTTATCTCGGGCGCCCAGTACTTCTGGAACTGCCGCAAGATCGTCTTTTCGGTCTAGGTCCTAGTGGGTATGACGGACTCTTTTGAGCAGATTTCCGCACATAACGAGGAGCTGGCGCGTGATATTGTCGAGCGCGCGAGCGCTCGGGGCGTGACGGTTTCGACGGCTGAGTCGCTGACGGCGGGTATGATCGCCTCGACGATTGCCGATATCCCGGGCGCCTCGGCGGTGCTGCGTGGCGGTGCGGTGACCTATTGCGATGAGATTAAGCATCGTGTTCTTGGTGTTGAGCAGGAGACGCTCGACCGCTATACCGCGGTGTCGCATCAGACCGCGCGCGAGATGGCGGTGGGTTCGCTGGAGCTGTACCAGAGCGATATTGCAGTGAGCGCAACGGGTTATGCCGGCCCCGGCGGTGGCACTGAGGACGATCCGGCGGGCACTTTCTATATTGGCTGGTCGCATCGTTCCGCCGATGGGGGCGTGCCGGTCGTGGACTCTGTGCGCTGCCACTATGAGGGTGACCGTTCGTGTGTTCGTGCCCATGCGGTCACGGAGGCATTGGGTCGCATTGCCCTTGTGCTCAACTCTATGGAATAGACGTGTTTTAAGGGGCCTCCGAGCCCCTTAATTGTGGAGATAGGGACCTTAGGCTCATTTGGCGTTTGTGCTGGTTGTAGATGTATTTTTGCCTGCCTTGTTCATATTTGGTCCTTTGTGGTCAAGCATTTGGTCAGTGTTTGGTCGGCGTTTGGTTGGGTTTTGGAAAGACCGCCTGCATATGATTGGCCTGAACGGTTGACCACGAACAGCCGTTCGTTTATTATCGATGCAGTTTGTTAAGAGGAGGGCTATTCATGGCCAAGAATTCAGGTCCCGTACGTACCGTTCATGCTCGCACGACGGGTAAAGAGCGCGATGAGATGATCGCCACCACCAAGGCCGAGATCGAGAAGAAATTCGGCCAGGGTTCCATCATGAGGTACGGCGACGGTGGTCCCGAGCTCGAGGTCGAGGCCATTCCCACGGGCGCCCTGGCCCTCGATGCCGCGCTGGGTATCGGCGGCGTGCCGCGCGGCCGTATCGTCGAGATTTACGGTCCTGAGTCCTCCGGTAAGACGACGCTTTCGCTCGAGATCCTGGCCGAGGCCCAGGCAATGGGTGGCGTTGTGGCATTTATCGATGCCGAGCACGCGCTTGATCCCACGTATGCCGCGCGCATCGGCGTGGATATCGACGAGGTGCTCATTTCCCAGCCCGATACGGGCGAGCAGGCGCTCGAGATTGTTGACATGCTCGTGCGTTCCGGCGCCATCGATGCCATCGTCGTCGACTCCGTCGCCGCGCTGACCCCGCGTGCCGAGATCGAGGGAGAAATCGGCGATACTACGGTCGGTCTTCAGGCTCGCCTGATGAGTCAGGCGCTCCGCAAGCTCGCCGGCTCGCTGTCCAAGTCCAACACGACGTGCATCTTCATTAACCAGCTGCGTGAGAAGATCGGCGTCATGTTCGGCAACCCCGAGACTACGACGGGCGGCCGCGCCCTTAAGTTCTTCTCTTCGGTGCGTATCGACATTCGCCGCATCGACAGCATTAAGCTTAAGGACGAGGTTATCGGTAACCGCGTGCGCGCCAAGGTCGTTAAGAACAAGGTGGCAGCTCCGTTCCGTTCTGCTGAGTTCGACATCATGTACGGTACGGGCATCTCTAAGGAGGGCTCGATTCTGGACATGGCTGTCGAGTGCGGCATCTGCAAGAAGATGGGCTCCTGGTTTGCCTATGGCGAGGACAAGCTCGGCAACGGTCGCGAGGCCGCTAAGGCGTTCCTGCACGAACATCCCGATTGCGCCGACGAGATTGAGCATAAGGTCCGCCTTGCCTGCGGGCTTGAGTTTGATGACGATGCTCCGTCCGAGGTGGAGCTGACCGATCAGCCTGCGCCTGAGGAGTTTGATGAGCTTTACGCCATCGATGGCTCCGCCATGCTCGATGATGACGACGAGTAGCGGTTACGCTCATGTCGTATACGGTGACCGAGGCCACGGTCGTCTTTCCCGATAAGAAGGCGGCCTCCTCGTTCTCGAGCGGGTATGCGTCCAAAAAGCCTTGCGCACATATCGATTGTGAGCTTGAGGGCGGTTTTGAGCGGTCCATTTGGATTCCCGTGCGGGTCGCGCGGCTGTATGTCAAAAACCGCCCCGATCTTCCCTGTGATTGGGACAACTTTCGTGAGGCGGTGCAGCTCATCGAGCGTAAATGTGCACTTACCATGGTGACCGAGATGTTATCGCGCCGCGACCATGCGACGGGTGAGGTCCGTGACAAGTTGGCTCGCTACGGCTTTCGCCAGCCCGCGATCGATTTCGCCGTCGAGCGCGCCACCGAGTATCGCTTTTTAGACGAGAACCGCTTTTGCTCGTACTTTATCGAGGAACGCAAGCGGCGCGGTTGGGGACAGCGCAAAATCGAGACCGAGCTCAAGCGACGTCATGTCGTGCTCGATGACATTCCCGGTTATCCCGAGGATTATTTTGCCGTCGAAGACGATTTGACGCGTGCGTCAGCCCTGCTCGCCAAGCGGCGTGTTCCAGAGACGCGCGGATTCGAAAAACTGGTTCGGTTTTTGATGGGCAAGGGCTTCTCGTATCACATCGCCGCCGATGCCGTTAAGGCACGTCTCGATGCCGAACGCGAGAAATGTGCACTTTAGGCGTATGCGTTTTGTGGCCCCGCCGTTCACCGCGTTTTAGCCGCCGTACTGGGGCCATTTATTTGACAGTTGTTGTGGTTCAACGTACGATAAACACTGTCATTTGCTTTGTGATATGTGCTCATCTGTGATGAGTTTGTTTATATGTTTATCTGTATCCGACCCGCATAAGCTGCGCCCATATTACTCAAATGTCGCGAGCCGTTCATAAGGACGGTTCGCTTTGTTGTGTAACGAATCCATAAAAAGGAGTGAGCATGCCTATCATTGCAGCGCTCGTTGGCATCGTTTTGGGTGCCATCGCCGCCATTGCCTACATGCGCACCGCCAAGCAGGGTAGTCTTCACGAGGCCGACGAAAAGATCCAGTCGGCACACGCACAGGCTGAGTCCCTGATCGGTGATGCAAAGCGTCAGGCCGAGACCCTCAAAAAAGAGGCTCTGCTCGAGGCTAAAGAGGAGATCATCAAGAACAAGCAGGCCGCCGAGGCCGAGGACAAGCAGCGTAAGAGCGAGATTCGTACGCTCGAGAACCGCGTGATGCAGCGCGAGGAATCCCTCGATCGCCGCAACGACGCTCTCGACAAGCGCGAGCATCAGCTGTCCAGTCAGGCCGGTCAGGTCGAGAAGCGCTCCCGTGAGCTCGAGGAGCTCTGCGCAAAGCAGACCTCCGAGCTCGAGCGTATCGCCGACCTTACCCGCGAGGATGCCCACAAGGAGCTCCTCGATAAGGTTCGCGGCGAGGTCACCCACGAGGCCGCCACGATCATTCGCGAGTCCGAGCAGCAGGTTCGCGCCGAGTGCCACAAGACCGCCCAGGAGATTCTTTCCCTGGCGATTCAGCGCTGCGCTGCCGACCACACTGCCGAGGTCACCGTTACCTCCGTGCACATTCCCTCTGATGACCTCAAGGGCCGTATCATCGGTCGCGAGGGTCGCAACATCCGGACCTTCGAGCAGGTTTCCGGTGTCAACCTCGTGATCGACGATACGCCCGAGACCGTCGTTCTTTCGAGCTTCGACCCGGTCCGTCGCGAGACCGCCCGTGTCGCCCTCGAGAACCTCATCGCCGACGGCCGCATTCACCCCGCCCGCATCGAGGAGATGTATCACAAGGCTGCCGACCTGGTTCAGCAGCGCGTGCGCGAGGCTGGCGAGCAGGCTGCCTTCGATACCGGCATTCACGACCTGCACCCCGAGATCGTCAAGACCCTTGGTGCCCTGCGCTACCGTACTTCGTTTGGTCAGAACGTGCTTCAGCACTCCCTCGAAGTCTCTGACCTGTGCGGCGTGATGGCTTCCGAGCTTGGCCTGGACGTTGTGACCGCCAAGCGCGCCGGCCTGCTGCACGACCTGGGCAAGGCAATTGACCACGACGTCGAGGGCGCGCATGCCGTCATCGGCGCCGAGCTTGCCCGCCGTTATGGCGAGAAGCCTGTTATCGTTCATGCTATCGAGGCTCACCATGCCGATGTTGACCCCAACACGGTGCTCGATGTCCTGGTACAGGCCGCTGATGCTGTCTCTGCTTCTCGCCCCGGTGCCCGTCGCGAGTCTGCCGAGAACTACATCAAGCGTCTTGAGAAGCTCGAGGAGATCGCCAACTCCCATGAAGGCGTCGAGCGTACCTATGCCATGCAGGCTGGTCGCGAGGTCCACGTCATGGTTCAGCCGGACAAGATCTCCGATGCCCAGTCCACGGTCCTGGCTCACGATATCGCCCATCAGATCGAGGAAGAGATGGAGTATCCCGGTCAGGTGCGCGTCGTCGTGATTCGCGAGAGCCGCGCTGTCGATATCGCTAAATAACATGAGCGACGCGAACGAGCTCATCTCATTTATCGCGTCGATGTCGGGGGAGGGCAACCTTCGCGTCGAGGAGAACCTTGGCGAGGGGTATGTCCGTCTCCGCGTTTCGGAAGCCGAGCGGCGCCAGGCAAAGCACGACATTCAGCATGTCGAGGATATCGTCATCGAAATGCTCCGTAATGCTCGCGATGCCGGCGCCGACAAAGTCTATCTCGCTACGACCAAGGAAGATGGCGTCCGCACGCTTGTCTTTCTGGATAACGGTTCGGGTGTTCCGCAGGATATGCAAGAGCGAATCTTCGATGCCCGCGTTACCTCCAAGCTCGAGAGCATGAAGATGGACCGTTGGGGCGTTCACGGTCGTGGCATGGCATTGTTTTCGATCAAGCAGAACACCGACGAGGCCCGTGTGGTCACGTCTGGTGTCGACCTTGGCTCGGCCTTTAAGGTGAGCGTTGCGGCCGACCGCCTCAGTGAGCGTGCCGATCAGTCCAGCTGGCCCCAGGCCGTCAAGGATGAGGACGGACGTTATGTCTGTGCTCGCGGCCCGCATAATATTATTCGCGCTGCTTGTGAGTTTGCGCTCGAGGAGTTGCGTGGTTGCGATGTCTATCTTGGTTCTCCGTCTGAGATTGCCGCGACCCTTTATGCTCAGGCGTCAAGTCGGCTCGATACGTCGCGTCTCCTGTTTATTGATGACGAGAGCGAGCTTCCGGTTGTCGACCGTTTAGGCCTTGCCTCTGATGCCGAGGACTTTATCCGTATCTGTTCGGGTTTGGGTCTTGAGATGTCTGAGCGCACGGCCCATCGCATTTTGGCAGGGCAGATTAAGCCCGTTCGCGGTGTGACTGCGCGTCTGCTGCGCGAGCGTGATTCGTCCTCGCATGCGCCGGCTCCTGTCGATCTCGCGAAGGATCGTCGCGGGCTACGTATTGCCAAGGATGACATGGCACAGTTTTCGCGTGCTGTGGAGCGCGACTTTAATGACCTTGCCGCCCGGTACTATCTCAACCTTTGCGGCGATCCAAAGATTCGTGTTTCGCGTGATCGAATCACCGTGACCTTCGATCTTGCCAAAGAGGAATAGTGCCTTTACCGAGTCCACTCGGTACGATACAGTTATTGCAGTTAAAACGTACTTTTAAACGCAGGAGTTTCTTCATGGATTGCCTGAAGGTATCAAGCAAATCATCGCCCGCGTCCGTTGCCGGCGCCATCGCCGGCATGGTCAAGGATGGTGTACCCGTCAACATCCAGTGTGTCGGCGCCGGTGCGGTCAACCAGGCCATTAAGGCCGTGGCTATCGCGCGCGGTTTTTTGATTCCAACCGGTTTTGATATTTCCTGCGCGCCCGTGTTCTCCGACATCCTCATTAACGGGGAGTCGCGCACGGCCATCCGCCTTTCTATCTACGTTCACCAGATCAATCGAGCTGCTATGGATAACGTCGTCATGGATGATGTTAAGCCTGTGGCATAGCTTCTGCTTGCCTCGATTCGCCCCCCCCTCTCCATCGTTAGGACTTATGCACATGGACCAGCGTTCCGTACGCGATATTCTTGCCGGTAAAACCTACTTTATCCGCACCTTTGGCTGCCAGATGAATCAGCACGACTCTGAGCGCGTGAGCGGTCTGCTCGATTCGTATGGTTGCCTCATGGCGCTCGATCCCGAGCATGCCGATATTGTTGTCTTCATGACATGCTGCGTGCGCGAGGCCGCCGATACTCGCCTGTACGGTCAGTGCAACTCTTGTAAGAGCCTCCCGCCCTCACCCTCGGGCAAGCGTGTGGTTGCCGTTGGTGGTTGCATCGCGCAGCGCGATGGCGAGGGCCTGCTCACCAACGTCGATAACGTCAATGTCATCTTTGGTACGCATTCCATCGCACATGTGGCAGAGCTCATTGCCGAGGCGTTCCTTGATGGCAAGCGTCATATCCGCACCAATGAGCATGAGGATACGGATGCCATGAGCATGCCGTGGCATCGCGAGACCCAGTATCACGCCTGGGTGCCCATTATGACGGGCTGCAATAATTTCTGTACCTATTGCATCGTGCCGTACGTGCGCGGTCGCGAAAAGAGCCGCCCCTTCGAGGAAATTGTCGACGAGGTGACCGGTTTGGTGCGCCAGGGCGTGCGCGAGATTACGCTGCTGGGCCAAAACGTTAACTCATATGGTCGCGATCTGTTTGGCAAGCCGCGTTTTGCCGATCTGCTGCGTGCCGTGGGTGATACGGGTGTGGAGCGCATCTTCTTTACCTCTTCTCATCCTAAGGATCTGCTGCCCGAGACCATCGACGCCATGGCCGAGACGCCCGCCGTCATGCCGCAGCTTCACTTGGCCGTTCAGTCGGGCTCCACGCGTATCCTCAAAGAGATGAATCGCCGTTATACACGCGAGGACTATCTGGGCCTGGTCGATCGCATTCGCAACCGCATGCCCGATATCGCGCTCTCGACCGATATTATCGTTGGCTTCCCGGGCGAGACTGAAGAGGACTTTGAGCAGACGCTCTCACTTGCCGAGACGGTCCGCTATGCTCAGGCCTATACCTTCATCTATTCCAAGCGCGCCGGTACCCCGGCCGCAGAGATTGACGATCCTACGCCGCATGAGGTTATTCTCGAGCGTTTCAACCGCCTGGTTAAGGTTATCGAGACTACGGCACACGAGTATAACCAGGGTGAGCTTCATACTGTGGTGCCGGCGCTCATTGAGGGAACGAGTAAAAAGAACGACGCGGTCCTGCTGGGCAAGAGTCCCAAGAATCAGACCGTGCATGCGCCTATCCCCGAGGGTTACAGCATCGATCAGCTTGTTGGCAAGATCGTTGATGTTGACGTTGACGTTGCCAAGACCTGGTATTTGTCCGGCTCCGTTGTGGGCGAGCCGCGCTAATGGTTTCTCCCAGGGCAGGACTTTCCGCCGTTGCGATCGTCGGTCCGACGGCGGTTGGTAAGAGTGATGTTGCCGACCGTTTGGCAGCTCGTCTTTCGTCCGAAGTGCTGTCGTGCGATGCGATGCAAATCTATCACGGCATGGACATCGGTACCGCAAAGATGGCGCCCGATGAGTGTACGGTGCCGCTGCGTCTCGTCGACATTGTAGAGCCGGGTGTGGCATATTCTGCTGCGCTTTATCAGGCTGACGCTCGCGCGCATGTTGAACGTCTCCTTGGTTCGGGTTGCCTGCCGGTTTTTTGCGGAGGTACGGGGCTGTATCTCAAGGCCGCCCTCGATGAGATGGACTTTCCCTCGGGTGAACTTGAGGACGATCGTCGTATGGGCTATCAGGAGCTTGCCGAGCGTATTGGCGAGGAAGAGCTGCATGCCCTGCTTGCCGAGCGCGACCCAGAATCGGCTGCTGTTATTCATCCCCATAATGTGCGCCGTGTGATTCGTGCGCTCGAGATGCATGATGATGGTATTTCCTATGCACAGCAAAAAAGTCAGTTTAGTGTTCCGCGCGAGCATTATCATGCTCTATGGTTTGGTCTGACGCGTAATCGCGAGGTGCTCTACGAGCGCATTAACCTGCGCGTCGATCTGATGTTTGAGCAGGGTCTTGTCGATGAGGTTCGCGGTCTTATGGACCAGGGGCTGGGAGATGCCCTGACTTCGATGCAGGCAATTGGCTATAAAGAGATCATTGATGCTTTCAATGGCGTGATTTCTATGGATGAGGCTCGCGAACTCATCAAGATGCGTTCGCGTCGCTATGCCAAACGTCAGCTTTCGTGGTTTAAGCGCGATGACCGTATCGTGTGGTTTGATATGGACGAGTTTACGATCGATGAGGTCGTTGAGGACATCCTGCATCGTATTGAGGCTGCCTGATGGCCCGTTTCCCCCTTGTTCCCACGGCACCCGAGCCCGAGCGTGCCATATTAGTTGGTGTTGAGTGGCGCGACAATGCATGGCCGCTCGATCGCTCGCTTGATGAGCTGGAGCGTCTTACCCACACGGCTGGTGCCCAGTGCGTGGCACGCTTGTCACAGCGTTTGGTAAAGCCGTATCCTAAATCGTTTATCGGTTCCGGTAAGGTTGAAGAGCTGTGCGGCCTGGTGCATCGCATGGATGCCGATGTCGTTATTTTTGACGACGACCTGACGCCCTCGCAGCAATCCTATTTGGAGAAAGCCGTGGGCGAGCCGGTAAAGATTATCGATCGTACGGCACTGATCTTGGATATTTTTGGCCTGCATGCTCAGACGCGTGAGGGACGCCTACAGGTACAGCTGGCACAGCTTCAATATCTGTTGCCTCGTCTGCGTGGCATGTGGAGCCATCTCGCCAAGGAACAGACGCGCGGCGGCATCGGCTCACGCTTTGGTCAGGGCGAAAGTCAGCTCGAGGTCGACCGTCGCCTCATTCGTAATAAGATCGCTGCGCTTCGTCGTGAGCTCAAGCAGGTTGAACAGCGTCGCGATGTTCAATCCAAGAGCCGCATTGAGTCACCGGCGTTTCGCGTCGCGTTAGCCGGTTATACCAATGCGGGTAAATCGTCGTTGCTCAATCGTCTGACCGGATCTACGGTGCTTTCGCAGGACAAGCTGTTTGCTACGCTCGACCCGACGACGCGTTCGTATCGCCTGCCCGGCGGTCGTGGCATGACGATTACCGATACTGTTGGCTTTATTCAAAAGCTACCGCATGGTCTCGTTGATGCCTTTAAGTCCACGCTGTCTGAGGTTCTTGGTGCCGATCTGATCCTTAAAGTTGTGGATGCCTCTGACGAGGACTACGAGCGCCAGCTCGAGGCAGTCGATCGCGTTCTTGACGAGATCGGTGCCGGCGAGCGTTTGACGCTTACGGTGTTCAATAAAATCGATCTTCTCGATAGCGTTGATCGATTGAGTTTCCGTCGTCGCTATCCCGAGGCCGTGCTGTTCTCGGCCCAGACGGGCGAGGGACTCGACGATCTCGTCGACCGTATTGCTCGCGAGGCGGCTGCCACCGATGTGTTGCTCTCCGCTGAAATCCCGTATCGCGAGGGCGCCCTCATCACGCTGGTGCATGAACAGGGAACCCTTTTGCACGAGGAATATCTTGAGGGCGGCGTTCGTATTGTTGCGAAGCTGCCGGCTCGTATCGCGCCGCGGCTCAAGCGTTATCGCACCGAGTAGACGAGCTCCAAAAAGCCCAGAATAATGGGCTGATGCAGTAGATAAAAGGGGAGTGCGTGACGTCCAAGGCTGGCGAGCTCCGGGATGGGATTGGCGTAGGCCCAGCTAGGGACGGTCTTATCGATTCCCTTCGCTATGTGTGCGGCGAAGTATCCTGCAAGATACATAAAGAAAAACGGGATGATGGGGTAGTAATCACCTGAGACAAACCCAGGGCTCGGAAATCCCAGCCACGCCAGGTAGGGGACAGGGTAGATCGTTTTGGGGATGCTCCAGGTGAGGGCAAACAACAAAAGGCATAGGGACATGCCCCATCTCGCCGATATCTTCTTAAGGACGGGATCGGTCAACGCCACGATGCCGGTACATGCGGCCATGCAGTAGATGATGCCAAAATTAACAGAATCGTCAACTGAGACAAGTGTTGTTGCCAACCAGACGACGAGTGCTGCTAAGGCGTATTTGGCGGCACGTTTGATATTGTTGCGCGAAAGGGTGCACATCCAACCCGCGATAAACAAAAATACCCAGCTGATGCTGGCGCGCCAGATGTCTTGAAAGACAGTCTGGGTAAACCAGGGCATATCCCAGTCGTACAGGTAGGCAAGATCGTAGCAAGCGTGAAAACCTGCCATTGAAATCATCGTAAGCCCGCGGACGGTATCAAAGATGGTGATGCGTTTTTGCATTACGAGAACCGGCGCATCAAGCCGACGACTTTGCCCAAGATAACGGGATTCGTTGCATAGATAGGCTCCATGGTGTCATTCTCAGGCTGCAGGCGTACGCGTCCCTGCTCCTTGTAGAACGTCTTGACGGTCGCTGAACCATCAATCATAGCCACGACAATTTCGCCGTTCATGGCACTCTTTTGTTCACGGACGATGATGTAATCGCCATTGAAGATACCGACATTGATCATTGAGCTCCCATGCACCTCAAGGATAAAGGAACCCTGATCAGTGGCGATTTCGGTCGGGATAGTAAATGTGTCTTCGATATTCTGCTCGGCCAGAATGGGAATCCCAGCCGCGACGCGACCAACGAGCGGTAGTGAGACCGTTCCGCGAGGTGCGGTGGTCTCGTCAGATTTAGAAATTGAGACAGAGGAACCGTCCTCGTTAAAGAGTTCCAGAGCGCGCGGTTTGGTGGCATCGCGCTTGAGTAGCCCGCGCGCCTCCAGGGCAGATAGATGGGCGTGCACGGTGCTGGGGGAGGAAAGGCCCACGGCAGAAGCCATCTCGCGCACGCTGGGCGGATAACCCTTCTCCTGCTGATATTCCTTGATGAAGTCGTAAATTTGCTGCTGACGCTTGGTAATTTTGCGAGCCATCAGGGCATCCTCTCTACCCATGTCAAACAAATGTTCGAATTTTGCTTGACAGGAACAACTGTTCGAAGATAATAATAACCGAACATTCGTTCTCGCGCTAGACATTTTTGTCCGCGCGGCTTGATAAAACTGTTCTCAGCAAAACACGCGAGAGGAGAACATGATGAACGCAACGAATATGGTCCAGGGAAACCTCGCCCTTAAGCTCGAGACGTCTGCAGAATACACTTTTACGGTTGTTCAGGGTGGCTGCTCCGGCTTTCAGCCTTTGACCGTAAAGCCTGCTCGCAATCAGCAGGCTGTAGCCGCGCCGGGCCGCGTTGCCCTGAAGGTTCCGACGATTGTCGCCGTTGCCGTTGCGCTTACGCTCTTCTTTGTCCTCGCTACGTCGGTCTTTAGCGCTCGTCACGCCGCGTATGCCGAGTCCGTTTCCAACGTTACCTATGAGACCATTCGCGTTCAGTCTGGTGATTCTCTTTGGTCGCTTGCCGAGGAATATCCTATCGAAGGCTTTTCCACGCAAGAGACTTCCGACATGATCCGTAACGTCAATCATCTGGAGCATGGTTCGCTCGCCGCCGGTGCGCATCTTAAGGTTCCTGCTCGTTCGTAATCATTATCGCGCTGCGCATGGTACCCTTGTTATCGTTTAAGAGGAGGTACCATGCGCTGTCCCAAATGTGGCAAGGCACATACCCGCGTCGTTGATTCCCGTATGCAGGAGTCAAATAACACCATTAAGCGCCGTCGCGAATGTTGCTCGTGTAACTATCGCTTTACAACGTTTGAGCGATGCGAAGACCCAATCGAGGTCATTAAGTCAGACGGAACCAAGCAGCGGTTCGATCGCAATAAGCTGCTCGTCGGCTTGATGCGCGCCACCATCAAACGTGATATCGATACTAAGAAGCTCAATGAGATTATCGACGACATCGAGGTCGAGCTGCGCTCTCGCACGCTGACGGCCGTCACGTCCCATGAGTTGGGTGACATGGTGCTCAAGCGCTTGGCCAAGATCGACAAGGTGGCCTACATCCGCTTTGCCTCGGTCTACCGCGATTTCAAAGACGTCGATGAGTTTCTGCAAGAGCTCGACAAGCTAAGGTGATTCCATGCCCAACATTACCGTCAACATAAAGCGTCTCGACCCCACCGTCGAGCTTCCCAAATACGCCCATCCCACCGATGCCGGCTTGGATTTGCGCTCCAACGAGGACTGCGTCCTGAAGCCCTTCGAACGTCGTCTGGTCTCTACTGGGCTGGCCATCGCCTTGCCCGATGGCTACGCCGGCTTCGTCCAGCCCCGCAGCGGCTTGGCCATCAAGCAGGGCCTGTCTATAGTTAACACGCCGGGCCTCATCGACGCCCACTACCGAGGAGAACTCAAGGTTATCCTCATCAACCTGGACCCCTCCAACAACATCCAAATCAACAAAGGCGACCGCATAGCCCAGCTCGTCATCCAAGAAGTCCCCACGGTTAACCTCATAGAAGTAGAAGAACTAGACGAAACCGACCGAGGCAACGGAGGCTTCGGCTCCTCCGGCGTCGCCTAGGGGCGCTCGTATCCCTCCCGCCCGGGGCTTACCTATATCATTCCATGCTCAAACATTCTCGCGTCGCTTCGCTCGCTGCGAAACTGCGCGTGGAACGATATGTGTGAGAGGCGGGCGGGCGGCTACTCGCTTGAAACAATATTTACTTTTCTAGTAAGCCGACGCTACAAAGGGACCGTCCCTTTGTAGCGTCGG
>ERZ1106948.393-NODE-393-length-21421-cov-43.895675_pt1 | contig 21421 bp, 26 predicted proteins | sample MGYA00403673_ERZ1106948 | MGnify/ENA primary metagenome ERZ1106948 (study PRJEB35170, sample SAMEA104062409) | human gut metagenome | biome: human gut; feature: human-associated habitat; material: faeces | place: Denmark | collected 2012-05-07 ...
ACAGAAGCTCCTTCGCCACGATGGAGGCGAGACGACCCATGATGTGTCCACGGCAATCAATCACAACTTCCTTTTCGAACATTTCTACGACCGCGGTGAGAACTGCCGCTCCGAATGCTCCAACGCATTCACGAATAAATGGTCAGCAATATGCACATACCCTGATGAACTATCACACAAATCCTTTGAAAACGACCACTGCCAGAGACAAAACCGGGCAGTGTGGGATGCATGATTATCAAGGATGTCTGGACGCGCAGAGTGAGAGAGGAAGAGGAAGTGAGGAAGTCACCGCAGTATTGTGTTGCACGATACCATAAAGCACTGCCAGGCTCGTTTTGGAGCGGAGTGGTTCCATGTCCGTCACTCGCGTCTATTCGCTGTCCGTTTGCATCGGCCTGTTTGGAGATACACAACGCGTTTCTTTCCCAATGCGGATGGATCGTATTGGAATTGACACAACCCTAAGGAGGCGTGCTCGATGCAAATCTCTGCATGTACAATACTGCAGAATTCATATTCATGAAGTGAGAGACAACAGTGAATCATGTTCATAGACCCCTTCTTTGCTCGCGATTGACCTCACAGCACATTGCACAGCCAGGTCCCAACCTATATTCCAGGAAACAGCAACCCTTTTGGTCCCTCCACCCGAAGAACAGAGCCGTCGTTCATTGGACGCACCAAATCCTGATTCTCAAAGACCCACGGCTGGCAGTTGCCAGAAAAGACTCCGTATTGACTGGAAACTAACATGTGTATGTTCGTCCTTGCAGTGCAATCACCTTCGTAGCTAGTACAATCGCCAATACAACGGTTGAACCCATTCTTGATTCTTACACAGATGTTGCCTACGTCGGCAGCGCTGTGCTTTTCATCTTCTCTATTCTCGGTTTGAGCCATCAGGAAAGTGCTAGAGCCGGCAATTGGTAGGCGCTTGAAAAGACGTGTACGAGCCCTAGGTTCGGCATCATCGGTATGGTCATTTGCGTCGTGATGCAATACATCCGTACTGGTATCCTTTCCAACCAAGCCGATTACCAGAACGTGTGGACGACTGCGCACGCCTGGATTTTCCCTCCCATTGCTCTCGTCATTGGTTTACTGATTGGTATTGTGGGACTGCTTCTGGTGTGTCACTTCGTAGTGGATGGCTCACACGGTGGCTATGACTGGCATGCCGCAAATGGTAGGTCTCCTCAACGCGTTCGGCGGTCTCGCCGCTGCTCTCGAGGGCATAGCTCTGTACTTCTCTCCCAAGTAAGCATTCACAGCACGTGCTCACGCGCAGTGCGATCGCCTTCTTGGACGAGCGCTACCAGATGGCGGAGTCCACCATCCAGATCGTGTTCATGGAGATCGGCATCTTCATCGGCATCGTCACCTTCGTCGGTTCCATCATCGCTTGCCAGAAGCTGAACGGCAAGTACAGGAACGTGAACATCAAGGGACAGGCCTTCTGGAACATCTTCCTCGTGGTGGTGGCAGTCATCCTCATGGTCCTCTCCGGCTTGTCCTCCTACTACGAGGAGAGCGTCCGCGAAGTGATCGAGCCCGTGATGGACGTGGACAATCTCGGCTTCGTCTTCATCCTCCTCCTCGTCGTGGTGTCCTGCATCTACGGCGCCTTCTTCGTGCTGCCCATCGGAGGCGCCGACATGCCCGTCGTCATCTCCGTGTTGAACGCCTTCTCGGGCATCAGCGGCTGCACCGCCGGCTTCATGCTGAAGAACAACCTGCTGATCATCACGGGCGCCATCGTCGCCTCCAGCGGCTGCATTCTCTCCTACATCATGTGTCTCTCGATGAACCGCTCGCTCATGAACGTGCTGGCCGGCGGCTTCGGCGAGGGCGCTGCCAAGAAGAAGGAGGACAAGAAGGACGAGCCGGAGAAGCCCCACTTCCCCATCAAGCCCGAAGCGGTCGCCGACCTCCTCCTCGACGCCAACAAGATCCTCATCGTCCCTGGCTACGGCATGGCGGTGGCGCACGCGCAGCACGCCGTGTCCGAGATGACCAACATTCTCCTCGGCGTCGGCAAGAAGGTGTCGTTCGGCATCCACCCCGTGGCGGGTCGCTTGCCCGGTCACATGAACGTGCTGCTGGCGGAGGCCAACGTGCCCTACAACATCGTGTTCGAGATGGACGAGGTGAACCCGACCATGAGCGAGAACGACGTGTGTCTCGTCATCGGCGCCAACGACACTGTGAACCCCGCCGCGGAGAACGACCCGCAGTCGGCGATCGCCGGCATGCCCGTCATCCGCGTGTGGGACTCGAAGCGCGTGGTGGTGTTCAAGCGCTCCATGAATAAGGGCTACGCCGACGTGGAGAACCCGCTCTTCTTCTTCGAGAACACCAACATGTGCTTCGGCAACGCCAAGGACACCGTGGAGGCCATCGTGAACGCGCTCCACGAGAAGACGAAGGACATGCAGAAGGAAGCCGGCGCGGCGAACAAGGTGGTGGCGAAGGCGGAGGACGTGTTCGACTTCAACGCCTTCCCGACGGCGATGACGATCGGCGTGCCGAAGGAGGTGGGCGAGGAGGAGACGCGCGTGGCAATGACGCCCTCGGTGGCGATCAAGCTGCGCAAGCTGGGCTTCCAGGTCCTGCTGGAGGAGGACGCGGGCGCCGCCTCCAAGTTCGACCCCTCGGAGTACGCGAAGGTGGGCGTGGAGATCGTGTCTCGCGCCGACCTCTTCGCCAAGAGCGACATCATTGTCCAGCTGAACGAGCCGCTGCAGGAGGAGGTGGAGCTGCTGCACGAGAACCAGATCCTCGTCTCCTACGCCTCTCCCGCGCAGAACGGCGAGATGATCAAGACGCTGGCGGAGAAGAACGTGAAGTGGCTGGCGATGGACAACGTGCCGCGCACCACCACCGCGCAGAAGCTCGACTCCCTCTCCTCCATGGGCAAGATCGCCGGCTACCGCGCCGTCATCGAGGCCTGCGCCGCGTACGAGGGCTTCTTCGCGCCGCAGATCACCGCTGCGGGCAAGTACGATCCCTGCAAGATGCTGATTATCGGCGCCGGCGTGGCGGGTCTGGAAGCCATCGGCGCTGCGCGCGCGCTCGGCGCGGAAGTGCGCTGCTTCGATACGCGTTCGGTCTGCAAGGAGCAGGTGGAGTCAATGGGCGGCACGTTCCTGGACCTGAAGGTGGCGGCGAAGGAGTCCGGCGAGGGCGCTGGCGGCTACGCGAAGGTGATGAGTCCCGAGTACATCGCTGCGGAGATGGAGCTGTTCAAGCAGCAGGCGGCGGAGTGCAACGTCATCATCTCCACCGCCGCCATCCCCGGTCGCCGCGCGCCGGTGCTGCTGAAGCGCGAGCACGTGGAGGCGATGAAGACGGGCTCCGTGATTGTCGATTTAGCGGCGCGCACGGGCGGCAACTGCGAGCTGACGGAGCCGGGCAAGGTGGTGGTGCACAACGGCGTGACGATCATCGGCTACAAGCAGCTGCCGTGCCGCATGTCGCGCATCGCCAGCGAGATGTACGCCAACAACATCTTCCGCCTCATGGAGCACATGGGCGGAGCGAAGGAGTTCAAGATCGACGTCGCGGACGACATCATTCGCTCGATGCTCGTCTGCCACGACGGCGCCGTCTCGTACCCGCCCGCGCCCATCAACGCCCCCGCGCCGGTGAAGCCCGTGGTGAAGAAGACGACGAAGACGGTCCCGATCCTCCCGCAGCAGAAGCTGTCGGACGACGGGCGTCGCGCCGTCGCCGTGGTGGTTCTCGTCGTCCTCCTGGCGGTGGTCGGTCTGTTCCTGCCTCCGACGTTCACGACGCAGCTGATGGTGTTCGCGCTGTCGCTGGTGGTCGGCTACAACTCGATCTGGAACGTCACGCCGTCGCTGCACACGCCGCTGATGAGCGTGACGAACGCCATTTCGGGCGTGGTGCTGCTGGGAGCCATGTTCCAGGCGGTGGACCCCGTGAACTCCATTTCCTTCTGGATCTCCCTCGCGGCCATCATCTTCGCCGCTATTAACATTGGCGGAGGTTTCTATGTCACGCGTCGTATGCTGGACATGTTCAAGAAGATCTAAACGATTCGATGTGCCCATACAGGCTTTCGTGATTTGACGGGCTCTACTAGATCTATATGATTTGGCGTGTTTGTGGAACAAGAAATCGACACAGCAGTTGCCTAGCCGAGCTCCAAGAAGCTCGGAAGGTAACTACGGATGTTCACCTTCGCCGTTGACGGCGTTTCGTCCGCGTCCTTGCTGGCTACACATGAAACAAGCGGCGCTTCCCTTCTTGAATAGAGATGCTTGTAGGGGCACTTAGCTCCATCCTTGCAGTACCCTGCGTTGAAATACCGGCACACGGGGGTGGATTCCGGCAACTACACTGACAAGAGGAAATCCAACCTACCCGCTCGTGACGATAGTGGCAGGACTCATTCGTGCACGTTCCCGTCTGGTAGAAATAGCAGAGAGGAAGCAACTCGCTGTTCATGACGTGATTCAGCTTGCAGTTCTCGTTGGAGCAGCCTCCCTGTACTTAATATCGAGACCCACGCGTACTCTGAGAAAGGCCGGGCACAGACGAACGAGGCTCCTGTCGTGCCTGTTTGGACAATTCGGACGGTTGCACTTCCCATACTTACAGAAATCGAGACACACGTCTCCGGCCGCTTTTGCCGGCCGCTTCGCATCTACAACCCTCTCCATCGTGTTTCCCTTCAGCACGTATTTCTCCCCGTTCATTACGAGCACATCGCTGCTCTTCTTCTCCTCCAGCGATTTCTTTTCCATTGCGATCTTCTTCTGCTTCAGTTGTTCGATCATCTGCTCTACGCTATCCATCTCCGAACTCACGTATTCCGTCTTCGATCGCTCCGCTATCCTCATTTGCTTTGATATATACGCTAGCAGTCAATCCATACTCAAAAACGGCACCTTGGGGGTCAAATGGGGTGTATGTTTTCCGCACCTTCTTCTTACCACCGTAGTAGCCAGAGGCATGCTGCAGATGAGAAGGAGGACAGTGCATTACGGAAGAAGGGGGATAGGACGTGGCTTTCCTTTCCATTCACAGCAACGGCTCTGCCGTACAAAACGAGAGTGTGCAGGAAAAACGGAAAGAGAAATACTAATCTAGTGGAGTCGAATCGATAAGCACTTCACAGAAGGATGTTACAATGGGGAGGAGCTTGTGGTACTGCACCATGTCCTCGATCGTGAAGATGTTGGGCGCCAGCAGTCGCGCGCAGCTGTTCGCATTCATTCCCGTCAACGCGCTGTTGGTGCTGATCATCGAGAGAAGCGACACGAACCACATCAGCATGTCGTGGTACAGCGGCGGCAGCATCTTCAGGAAGGGCTCGCAGTCCTACGCTCACAACAACACGCGTGGCATACCTGAAACGACGCGCAAGGCTGCATGGACGAGAAGTCCACTGTGTTCAGGATGAGCGTCGGCAGCGAACGGAAGAAACACTACAGTGAACGGAATGTACAAGAGCAACCTTGATCAGGAAGGCGGCCACGTGCACGTCCTGAATGGCGATGTCGTCCAGCGAGTGCATCTGGTCGCCGTGTTCGTCGATTAACTGAACCATTCTCTCTCCCTCCTCCTTGTTGCACGACACGCGGAAGACGCCCTTCTACTCCTAATCGCAAGCAGACACATCCACTGTGTGCAGCGCGCCCAGCTCCAACAGTCGGCTCTTCAGCAGGCACAGGATGGTGGGCACCGTGTAGCGTCCGTCTTTGGAGGCGGGAAGGAACGAGGGATCGACGCCGAACACTTTGGGTTTGGACGTGGCGGAGATGGTGATGAAGTCGCGCATCGACGGGGAGGACACGAGGATGATCTTCGACAGCTTCGTGGATCGCTACGGTGAATGGGGAGATGGAGAGAGCACTTGTGTGAATTGAATCGAAATGTTCACGATGGCAGACTTCCCCTTCCGGAGAACGATTTCTACTCCGTTACGGGGGGAAGAGAGGAAAACCGTCTTCCGAAATGGCGATCCTGAAGTGGACGTCCTCGTGATTCGGAATCGGCTCGATGCGGATGGTCTGCTGCGAGGACGATTTGTTGATGAGCATGAACGAGATGGTGTACACTTCGTTCAGTGCCAGCTTGGATTGCGCGAACAGAACACAGCGAGGCGTGATTTCAAAACTGGGTGTCTGGGGTTCAGGATACGACACGGGACTACGTCGTTGTGGAGCGAGCGGATGAAGCTGATGTAGGAGTTGCATATGATTTCCGGACGCATGTAGAGAAAACGCTCCAGAAGGATGGTGATGTTGCTATTGACAAGCTCGTCGATGGACTTGGAGCCGTACAACAATCTACAGTGGAACAACTCCGACGCTACTACTCCTCGAACAAAGTCGTCGTCTCGTTCTCGCACATCAGAATCGGTGGAATGTCCGTGATGCACGAATACGCACCAGAGGCTGTGCAGCGAAAGGGAGGCAACGGAACATGATTGAACAGCGCGTTCACTTCTTCCACAAATCGCTCCTGTGAAATCGACTCTCGCTGATCCCCTACGCGTGATCACGCATGCAGATTGCTACGATCCAGCCGCATCGAGGAAGACAGCGAAGACGTCAATTCCGAGTAGCTCACGCACGATGACGCTATGCGGTCATGAAGACAATGCCGGCAGATACAGAAATGAAGAGAACGGTCCGTGTAGAAGAACTCCGTTTCATCCAGGTCCTGGAGAGACACATTCTCGTGCTTTCGATAAAGGGGAGCGAGCTGCTTCAGAATATCCATACTGGAGAGAAACGCACTCGGATTGTGATTCCGTGGATTGATTTGTCTCCTTGAACGGGAAGAGTGTCGGGATGGATTCCAATCAAAAGCAAATCCATCTTTCCTCCATCTCGCTGTCTCTGAAATGGACTGGAATTCGTTGAATCAGGAGTTAGCTGAGGTCGTGGAGTGTATTTCATGCTGAAAGGAGTGATGTGTAGCCTATTGTACCAACACGGAAGACGGATCCATTTGCGAGTTTCTTCCGATACCCATTTCCGAAGAGGAGCTTCTTGCGATGTACTATGAGCAGGATGTTGGAATTCGTTCTAGGAGTGATGCATAGACAATCCACGATGATTCTGATGTAATAAAGAAGATGATCATACCGGATCCGTGCTACGATGAACGCGAGTTGCTCTCCTACGCGTGTTCGTTACAGAAGCACTCTTCCTCGTTATTAAGAGCGCAGACCGACAGTGCAAAGATGGTTATACAACAGAAGGGTGCCTATTCTTCCCAGATGCTCAGTGAGTGGAGAGTACGAGAACGGTTGTGCCTGAAACGTAGGCGTTTTCATTTGAACAGTGGACAGACATTCTGAAAGGTGTGGAAAATGTGGATTCCTTGTATCTGGACCACTTGCTGAAGGATGTGGGAACAAACGCCTTGGCAGAAGCCATCGTCATCGTGTTCTATTCGTGGATGAAGCGTGAGCAGGAGATCCTCTTCCTAAAGAGAGTTCTCCAGCGCTGTGACGTAGGACGGCTATTATCCTACGCCCAGAAAGAGTGGAAGGACGTGTATCTGCTCCAGCAGCTTCTCATCGACTTGCAAACATGATGCGTTTGTTCAACAAGCGACGCCAAAAGAACTTCAAAGCATCACTAGAGTACAGCATCATCTGCGCGTCCGCCTGGTGCGTGTCCTTCAAGCCGTAGGACACGATGTACATGCCCGGCTTCAATCTGCAAATCATCTGCGTGTCGCTCGTCTCGTCCTTCAGAGGAGAGGTGACGATCGCATCCTCGATCCGCATCGACGAAGGCATCTGACCGTTCGCGGACTTGAACAGCGCAATCACGGGCAAGCTGCCCAGCGTCACCACCAGCGTCACGCTCAACACACACTCTCGCTCCGCAGCAATACGACAACTACGCCTCATCGCCGCTCCAATGACTCACTAGTGCGCTCTCCTGAACCCCGTCGGCCCCAGCACCGACTCGCCCGCCGCACACGCCCGGATGAAGGAGATGATGTTGTACGCGAAGGGCAGGTCGTCGCCCAGCATCGGCAGCGGAATCGGCTTGTCCTGCACCGCCTTCATTTCCAGCGGGAGCGAGGAGCGCGTCGTGATCACGTAACGCCCACACTCTCCCGCGTTGTACGTCGCCGCGATCAGGACGTACTCGCCAGGCTCCAGCTCGCCCTGCAGCAAGCACGCGCCGGACGTGAACGCGTCGGAGCCCAGCACCATATAGTGCTGCGTCAGGTGACGCTCCTCCACGTCCTTGCGTCGCAGCAGCCGCAGATACACCGACAGCCCCGAGTCCCCCACCACCTCGAGGCGCGTGTGCACGAAGGTGGGTCGCGTGACGCGGATCGCGTACATGGGGTTGTTGGCGAACGACTCCAGCGAGGAGCGACCGCCCGCGTTGCTGCCCTCCCACTTCCCCGCGACGCGGCAGTTGAAGTGGTACTGCGCGTACTCGTTGATCGGTTGGACGAACCCGCTGATGATGCTGTTGAAGCGCGTCTGCAGCGTGAAGCCGAACGAGTGCAGGTTCCTGGCGTCCTTCTTCAGCGTCTGCAGCACCACGGAGTACACGTGGTGTCCCGGTTCCACCAGGATGCGGCACATATCGTACGGGATGTTCGTATAGACGATCTCCGAACTCAGGATCGTCTTCGCGTCGCTCTGCTTCACCATCAGCTGCGGACGCTCCGTCTCGTACACTTGGAGGGAAAAGAGGATCTTGTACTTGTCGTTGCCCAGCAGGTCGTCGTAGTTGGTGTAGTGGCGCGACACCATCACGTACGCGGGCACGTTCCGCGAGGTCGGGTTCGTCACGTCCAGCACGTACTGCGGACACCCGCTCATGTTGCGCGCGTCGGACGTGAAGCCCAGGTAGGTGTTGGTGTAGAAGTCGTGGTACGTGATCGAGTGGTTGAGCAGCGAGGACGACCAGTTCACGTTGCTACAAGTCATGTGTCAGCGCAACGCCCACAAGCTCCGGAAGAAGCGCCTGAAGTCGGCGAACTCCATCCAGAAGAGCCCGTCGTCATCACCACTCATCACGCGACGGTTGTAGTCCGGGCACAGCTTCTACGCATCACAGCACGACGGAGAGCCCACCGCGATCAGCGCAGGCGTCCAGTGCGCCCGGTCCTGATAACTGAACGCGCCCCTCCATGAGACGCTGCCCCACGGGTTGCGGATCTGGAGAAGACGGTGGCCCTCGACCTCCTCCATCTAGGGAGTGAGAGAGAAGGCTTGCAGGCACTCGAGTGATGCAGTAGCAGTGGCTCGACACCAGGCCCAGGCGCTCCTCGCAGCTCTCGTCCAGCGGCAGCGTTCCCGCGGTTATAATGCAGTCACCGTAGCTACGCGTAACACGCCGCCTCCTCCGCTACTTGAAGGCGCTGCAGATGCGCGTCCAGCGACTGTTGATCTCGTCCTCGGGCATGTCCTTGAACATCACGTTCTCGGGGATCCAGCCCGTAATGCTGTACGTGTCCTGACCGCCGTTGCCGCCGTCGTAGCTGTATCCGCCGTGCACCTTCAGGAAGGCCTTCTCGATCAAAATGGGCCACAATTCGCCCTCCTTGACGGAGTAGGTGCACAACGGCTTCTTCGTCGACGTGACGAGGATGCGATGATCGATCGTCACGCGACGCGGGATTCCGTTGAAATAGAGCTTGATGATGTACTTGCCTCTCGGGTTGTACACTGGAAGCCCGTTCGCCTGGGGGAAGATGATGCCGGTAATCAACGGCTTGTGGTGGCGCACCTCGTAATTCGCGCAGGAAATGATGGAGCTCACGATGGTGCAGTCGGAGACGTGGCTCTGTGCGTCACTCTAGGGAAAGACACCCACCTGCTGGACAGCGAGGGGGTCCAACGAACCCTTAATCACCTCGGGTTTGCGGAACATGTTTTCCGGGTACTCGAAATAGCACCCGTGCTTCAAGTGCTTCTCGCTAAGGTGGTAGTCGTAGTCGTCCTTGAAGGGCTGCGTCTCCTTGAAATCAAACGCATCGCTCTCATTCCAGGGCAAATACCGCGTTCCGTTGATCGTCGACGTGCGGTAGAGGAAGTCCAGCTCGCGCTGCGTCAAACTGCGATCGATGTATTTCTCTCTGTGCTTTATCGACGCTCCGTTTCCAGCGCAGGATCTGGTAGTCGCGACTACCGGTGGTGTTGAAACCGGAGGCGGAGTCGGAATACTGGCTGCCGGACCATTCTTGATTTGCTGCATCAGCTGATTCTTCAACTCAATCGGTCGTTTCATCATCGTGAAGTAGCGCTGCATTCTACAACTCACACAACGGATTGACAGGAACTGTTCCGGAGGGACCATGTTCACGAGTGTGTTGAGATAGTCGATGACTTTATTGATCGCGTTCAGCTGGCTTGAAACGTCGCCCTTCTGCTTGAAGAGCTCGAACTACCTCACAGACAGCGACGAAAGCGTACCTGATCTAAGCACTGGCCCACTAGTCTCTCGTAATACTGAACGTTCATCTTACTGAAACATACTTTGATTTCACTGAGACGCAAACCCGATTCAACTGGATGCCGAAAATCCCCCCTTTTCGGTCGCCAAAAAACACTCAAAAATGGAAAAGGGGGAAGTGGCTGTCGCTGAAAAGGAGCATCCTTTCTACAGATTCTATGGTCAGCTGGCGCACCAACAGAACATGCTGCAGGATTCGACGCGCACGGGCACCTACTACAATGCCGTATCCTACAACATATCCGACTTTGAGGGAAAGGTCGTCTTAGATGTGGGCACTGGAAGCGGTATTCTCTCTCTTTTTGCTGCCCAAGCGGGGGCGAAGAAGGTCTACGCCGTGGAGTGCAGCGGCATGGTGCGCTACGCGCGTCGTCTCGTGAAGGCGAACGGATTTGACGAGGTCATTCAGGTGATTCTGGGAAAGGTGGAGGAGGTGGAGATCCCCGAAAAGGTGGACGTCATCATCTCCGAACCCATGGGCTTCTTCCTCGTCCACGAGCGCATGCTCGAAAGCTACATCACGGCGAGAGATCGCTTCCTGAAGCCTGACGGTCTCATGTTCCCCACGACCGGAACGATGTTCTTGTCCGTGTTTTCGGACAGCGGGCTGTACAAGGAGATGAAGGGCAAGTCCAAGTTCTGGAACCAGGAGGACTTCTACGGCTTCGACATATCCACGCTGAAGGCAGACGCGCAGCGCGAAGTCTTCAACCAGCCCGTGGTGGGTTACATTCCCACGGAGTCCCTGATCACCGCCACTACGGCCACCCACGTGATCGACTTCCAGAAGGACAGCGTGGAGTCGCTCCACCACATCCAAATCCCCTTCGAGTTCGTCATTACCTCGACCTGTCTCCTCTCAACGTCCTCTCTCATCCCTAGCTCTTCTCCACGGCCTCGCGTGCTGGTTTGACGTCAACTTCAAGGGCTCTTCTGCCGAGATCGTTCTTTCGACCGCCCCCTACTCCGCCGGAACGCACTGGTACCAGTGCCGTTTCTGTCTGGAGAACCCGATTGCCGTGAACGTGGGACAGGAGGTCACGGGCGTGTTGGATATGAAGGTGAACGATGACAAGAGTTACGATGTGAACTTGATGGGTGCTCGCCTTGTATTTGGCTCACTCGTAGTGGAATTGAAGGGAACGAGCATTAAGTCGTCCGGGTTTTACCATCTCCAGGATCAGACTTACTATGTAGCGTAATGGAGTCTGTGTGATGTGTAGTACGGAAATCAGGAATACTAATTGGTTGCGTCTCGATACCGTGTTTGTTGGCAGAATTCCGAAAATACGCGCGATTTGCGCGAGAAACACCTTTCGTCATTTCTCAGTCATTTTGACGTAGTTCCCCTTTCTGCTCTCACAAATCGTCCAAACTGGGTATGTGGAAGAGATTTGGTTTCTTTGTGTCTGAACTGTTGCAGTCGGAAAGCCCCACAAGCAGTCTGTTTGCTTTGCAGGTACCGGCGTTCGTACGCGAATGAGTCATATCTAGGCCGTGGATGTGACGTGTGTTGCCGGAGGCAATGGCCAGCTGCTGTATGCAGATTCGGAGGGCGGAATTACGATCTGCAATCAAAACTACTCACTGAAACGATTCCAGGCACATGCGGGATGCATCAATTTCGCGTATTTAGTACGGCGCTCGGATACCGTGTTTACGATTAGTACAAATCCTCGAACACATTGCTGACGATCAGCTCCGATATAGATATTCGCTCCGAAGCAGCCATTGCCCATTCGAAGGAAGTGGCGAACCAGTATCGCAAATCCCTTGCTGCCAACCTAAAGTACGAGTGGATATTGAAGGATTTGGGCCTGTCGGAGACCGTATCCACGCCCGAAGGCGCGCCTCGCAATGAAGTGAAGCTGTGGAAGATGAGCACGCGCGACGAGGCAGAGAACCCCGTGTGTCTGCGAACCTTCCAGCTGTTCCAGGCGACCTCCAACGAAGTCGTCACCGCCCTCGCTGTCGACGAAGAAAACGACATGCTCTGTGTCGGCTGTCAGAGCGGATTCCTGTTTTACATCCAGGTGTCTCGCTCCTCTCCCATTTCATCGTAGGGTGAACTGACTCGCTCCAAGTACATCCAGCCCAGCTCCATCGAAACGAAGTTCAACGGGCCTATTACAGGCCTGCACTTCGCTCCTTCGGACGTAATGATGCGCTCTCTTCCTAACCCGCAGAAGCCCTCCACTCTCCTGCTGTACTGCACGTCCTCCACGCGCACAGGTGTTTTCTCCATTGTCCTCTCCACAAGACGGAACATCACATTCACCTCCCTCAGTGACTCGAACGGCTGCGAGCGCGGCTGCAGTTGCATCACGGACCAGCACGAGTTCATCGTGGGTCGCAGCACGGGTCTCTACCGCTTCCAGAATGGCGAGGAGTGCGGCTGCTACTCCGTCCCCGGCGCCAAACAATTCGTGCAGAGCTTCAAAGACTGCATCTTCGTGAGCGACAGCCACGAGGACAAGCAGCGCATCACCATTTACAACATGCAGGCGCACTTCATCGAATACCAGGGCTACGTGCTGCGGTCGTGGTGCGCGCATTCTGTGATCCATAGAAACGGCAAGAGCGAGACGATCACCGACGTGTACACGGAGTGGGGCGACATCTTCATCACCACGGCGGAACATTCCGTGTTCTGCTACCACAAGCTGGATCTCCAGACGAAGCTCCACACACTATACGAGCAGAAGCTGTTTTCCGTGGCGCTGACGCTGGCGCACAACAACAACCTGTATTACGGGAGCATTGTGGAAATCCACAAATTGTCGTGATTTCTCCGATCTGTGATGCCTAGATACGGCGACTACCTGTACGAGCAAGGCAACTTCACGGAGGCTGTGTCCGAGTCCGCTCGTCTCCTTCTCCTCACTGTTAGATACGAGAAAACCATCGGACTGGTCGAGCCCTCCTACGTAATCAAGAAGTTCCTGGACGCGCAGCGACTGCCCAATCTGACGGAGTACTTGGAGTCGCTGCACAAGCAGGGCCTCGCCAACAAGGACCACACGACGCTGCTGCTGAACTGCTACTCGAAGCTGGGCAGGAGAGAGAAGCTGAAGGAGTTCGTGTACGACGAGGAGGAGAGTGATCGTCATGATGAGCCATGACCACTAGACATGAAGTTCGACGTCCCTACCGCCATCAAGGTGCTGGCCAACTGCGGCTGCAACGACGAGGCGCTGTTCCTCGCGCGCAAGAACGAGTTGCACACCGTGTACTTGAGACTGCTGATCGAGAAGAAGAACGACTACGAGGGCGCGGTGAAGTACATCAAGTGCGGCGTGTGTGGCGGATTTGAGGCATAGTCGTCTGTCCTTCGACGACGCGGAAACAGCCCTCCAACTGTACGGGCGCGTGTTGCTGGACCACGCTCCCGAACGCACCTCCTCTCTCATCACCATGTTGTGTATCGACTACCAACAACTCCAGGAGGACGAGCTTCCCAAGGCGCCCGCCAGTTCGCCCGTCTCGCCGCAGCCCCTCTCCCTCCGCGACCGCATCCGCTACTCGCTGCGCTCGCGCAAGAGCATCAAGGAATCTGCCTCCATCACCACCGCTGCGCCCGCTCTGCTGGCGACGCTGGGCGAGGGCGTGATGAATCCGCTGTACGGCGACCCCTCGCAGTATATCCCCTTATTCATCGGGCACACGGAGCTGCTCAAACAGTTCCTGGAGCAGGTGGTTCAGCGCAGCCAGACGTGCGACAACTCCACGTGGAACACGCTGCTGGAGCTGCAGCTGCGCGAGGAGAAGGCGGCGACGACGGAGACCGAGCGAGCAGCGGCGCACAAGAAGGTAATGGCGACGCTGACCTCGCCCCGGGCGAACTACGACAGGGAAGAAGCGCTGGTTCTGGTGCAGTCGTACGACAGCAAGGAGGGTCAGCTGTACCTGTACAAGGAGATGCACATGTACTCGCTGTTGCTCCAGCACTACCTGGCGATGAAGGACATCGACGCGGTGGTCGCGCTGTGCGAGAGCAACGACAACCAGAAGGAGAATCTGTGGATCGAGCTGTTGATGGTGATCGCGCGCGACGACTCGATCGACCTGTCGTTGCTGGAGCAGCTTCTCAGCTACATCGAGAAGCACCAGGTGCTGCCCATCCTCTACGCGCTTCAGATCCTCAGCCAGAACGAACACGTGGAGGTGGGCATGGTGAAGCGCTTCATCCAGCACGCGCTGCAGAAGGAGCGAGGCATCGTCCAATCCGTCTCGGTTGGTGTGTGAGGTGATCTGTAGGACAGAGAGCGGATTGACGACGTGACGCTCAGCAACCAGAACCTGAAGAAGGAGATCCAGTCGCTCATGTCCGGCGCACGCATCTTCCAGGCGAACAAGTGCGCGAACTGCAACCTGCCCCTGGAGCTCCCGGCAGTGCACTTCCTCTGCGGTCACAGCTACCACCAGTCGTGTCTGACGGAGGAGAACGGAGGCTGTTCGCGCTGTGCCTACAAGTTCAAGTGGTGGATGGGGGAGAGAGTGAGGGATAGGCCGTATTTGAACCTGGCGCCGGCTCCCACGGAGCAGGAGTTCTTCTCGGCAGTATGTGTGATGAGGGGTGGTGATGGATAGTTGAAACAGGGGAAGGACGGATTTGGCGTGATGGCGGATTTCTTTGGAAAGAGAATGTTTTCTAGCATGGAGAATGAGAGTTGGTGTGTTTGTTGATAGTGATTTATTGGGCTTGGAGATGATTTGGAAGGAGGCAGCACTTCTGGTTGACGATTGTCCAAAGGACGTGTTTAGCTCTCCTAGTGCTCTGAAAGCATCACTCTTCTTGAACAATCTTGAACAATCTTGAACAATCTTGAACAAACAACTCCTCACTTGTCACCCGATTTCACTCTTGAAAGGAAGAACTGGTAGGAAGAAAAGCCCGCAAACACGGTGGCCACACTTTGAATGGACTCGTTCTCGGAATGCGAAAAGACGGAAAGCGGCTCGTCACTCTACGATGAAGCATTCATATCAACTCTACGCCCCCGATTCGGTTCCAGTCTTCCGTCACTGTTGCAGTTGTCTCATTGCACGTATCCACTGTCACAAAGAACTGCACGTTCTCTACCATGAAAAACGACTTATAAGACTACCGGGAAGGGTTTCACGAAAGGAGAGGGAGGAAAGAGACAACAGAGCACTTCGCAGCGATTGTTCCAACTACATGAGAGGACATACGACTGACCTACCTCATCGAAGTCCAGTGCATCCGTGACGCGCAGCGTGTTCACGGCGTGAATCAACACCAACGACTCGATCTCGTTTCCTTCGACGTCGTTGATAGAGAATCGGATTGCCTTGAACAAGTCCTATTCGTTACGCTCGAAAGGAAGAGCGTTCGTGAATCATCCAACGACGCAGACTCGCTACCATGTTCTTCACATAGTCCGTCACTTCCGCTACGCGACACATGTACACGACCGTCCCGTACTTCATTCGACGCTCAAAGAACACTACTTCCTCACCAAATCCGTGTATATCTACTCTTCTCGTAATAGTGGGTGTGGTAGAAGAACTGGTGAAGCACGACCTCGATGAACTCGCACATGATGTCCACTTTGGCTAACCGTCATTCACCGCCACGAAGCACGTGCATTCGCTGTACACCGTCTCATTCTGCATCCAACAAACAACGCGCTAGAAGAGCAAGCAACGCGCTAAAGGAAACATGACACCTCACTCCCACTGGAAGAAGCTGCACCGAGCCTTCGGGTCGTTCTTGAACCCGATCGGCAGCCGACAGCAGTAGAAGAACCGCCCCTTGTTCTTTCCCTCCTTCTGGACTACCGATCATCTCCCCCTCCTCTTCCCACCTTGATGACGAACACAGGGAAGATGGTGTCCCGAGCACAGCGGAACGCTTTCGTGTCTCTTCCCGCCAAACAGGGAATCGATGCGCGTCGTCTCCTCCTTCTCTCGCCTCTTCCTCCTCGCTCCACACATCTCGCAGTACTCCTTGTCCACGGGGTTGTGGAACGTGCACTGCGCACACGCCCACACGCCGGACACGACGATCGTGCTCTCCTCGTGACTTCGCTTCACCACCTTCGCCGTGCGCGTCGCGCCCTTCTGGAAGAAGCTGTGGATCTTCTGCTGGGTTCCGACGTGATGCCGCAGTCCAACACAACTCTCCCTCGCCTCCAACACGACGTTCACATCTACGTGGAACACGACAACCAACCATACCAGCAACAACAGCGAGATGATCGCTTCCGCCCAAGTCGCGTCGAATCTCGCACGCCTCGATCTGGTCCTTGAGCGAGGCGCTGCACAGAACGTAGTCGATGCGCGTGCCGAAGTTGTTGCTGCGACCGCCCAGCTTCGTGTTGAAGCACGTGTAGGCGTCGAGCACGTCGGGATGCTTGACGCGAAACACGTCCACCATGTCACACCCGTTCTCCCTAGAATCGAGATGGAGGAGAAGAACTACGATTTGGGAAGGAGCAGCGATTCCAGCCACTCGGACATGGAACGAATGCCCTCCACGAAGCCCTTGGACTCGGCATCATACTGCATGTAGGCAGAGTCGTAGAGACCGCACAGGGTGTTGAAATCGCCCACAACAATCACTGCCCTTCCACTGGCTTGCAAACTCCTCACGATCCGATTGATGGTGGAGTAGAACTGTTTCCGAAAGGCATTCCGCTCCTCGTCATCCTCTCTACACATCACACACGCCTGTCACCCCCACTCCACTCCGGCCGGAAAATATACATTGAGGAGATAGCCGTTATCATACTCGGAAAGGAGAACGCGACCCTCCCCATCAGCCTCTTCAAGAAAGGAGTCGAAACCATCTTCATACTGCTTGCTATCCACTGGCAAGAATAGCCGAACGATTCTAATGGAGAAAGGAAGCGGGTGACACATACTCCTTCAGAGAGGAATACGACTTGGACGGACGTGACTGCACTCTTACAAACGTCATTACTCCGGCATAGCCGCCATTCGTCGTGCAGGAACTGGCGAACGCGTCATATCCCTCCGGAATCAAATCCGCCGTGATGTCGTTGGTCCCTATTCTGCTTTCCTAGAATGATAACAGGGAGAGAAGAACGACTTGGATACACACCACATCCGCCTTCAGTTTATCGAAAACGCAGTCGATGGAGCCGTATTCCTTGATCAGCGAACGAATCCCATTCACGTTCCACGTGACTATCCTCATGAAGTGAATAGTGGTCGATTCCCGCTCGCCGTGCGTGAGCAACAAACAGCGCACCCTAAACAAAACTACCAAGCCTTCTTCCTCGGATTCTCCTCTCCCTCCTCGCCCTCCTCTTCCACGGACTCCGGATTCACAAAGCGAGTCAACGCGTCGTTCATCAGATGCGACGTGGCGAAGTCCTCCTTGTCCGAAGGGAAGTGGATCTCCGAGCTCACGTTGCTCCAGTCGCTGTACGCGTCGCCCCAGTTCTTCCGAATCTCCTTCACCAGCTGGTCTTGTGTCTTCATGTCGTACGCGCCCTCGCGGTCCTCCAGACCCTCCTTCATCTCCTGCGGCATCACCTCGTACTCGCTCGCCAGCGCCTCACGCAGCGACGCCAGGTCGTTCAGGCCCACCTTCAGACCGCCCTTCTCGTCGAACACGGCGGAGTACGGGACCTTCAGCGAGCCGTCCGCGTCGCGCATGGCGTTCCAGTCCTGGTGCGTCTCCTTCGCCTCCTCGCCCTTCTTCAGCCACTCCTTCATCAGCGGGATCTCGAACCAGCCGTAGTTGTTGTAGTTCTCCCACAGCGCCTCGGGCATGTTCGGGTAGAAGTCCACCGCGCGCACCGAATCCATGGTGCGTGCGGGCAGCTCGCCGATCAGGAACGGCTTCAGCGCCTCCTCCTCCTTCTCCACGTGCTTGCGGTGGTCGTAGCCGAACGTGTCGAAGCCGTCGTTCAGCGAGGAGTGCGTGTGCAGCGAGCGGCCGTAGTAGTCCGTCGTGTCCTCGTCCCAGCCATCCTCGAAGCGCCCGAAATAGTCCCGATTGCTGTCGTCCGCCACGTGGTAGAGGTCGTAGATCTGCTTGTTGGTGGCCTCGCTCTCCATGATGGTCTTCAGGATGTTCTGACGGATCGACCGCGCCTCCAGCGCGAACTCGCGGTTCGGGTCGATGATGGGCAGTTGGCGGAAGCACTCAATGACGCGGTCGTACTGCGCCGTCGGCACGTACAGCTCCTCCACGGCGGTGAGCAGGATGTACGGGTCGGCGGCGTCCAGCTCCAGCGCGTTGTCGAAGAGCTGCTGCGCGTACTCGAAGTGGCGCGTGCGAGCGGCGATGCTACACTTCAATACCCCCACACGCGCCTACAGCGCCTTGTCGGTCAGCAGACGAGGCATCATGTGGTACGTCGTCTCGAACGGCTCCTTCGAGTCGCCGTCGTCCACCACGTTCTCGTTGTTCTCCGCGAACTCGTCGTTCTCGTCCTCCTCCTCGTCGTCGCCGTCCTCGGGCAGCTTCTCCGCCTCGCTGAACCGCATGTGGTTGTCCTCGAACTCCACCTCGTGCTGGTACTCGTCGATCAGCGCGTCCAGCAGGCCGTTCGCCTCCTCGAACTGGTTCAGCTCGATGCACATCTACTCCTCACGCTCCCGCGCCACGCCCACTCGGATGATCGATCGCGCCAGGTCGTCGTTGGGCGTGATCATGTACGCCTCCTTGAACATCTGCCGCGCCGCCTCGTACTCGTTCATCTCCTCCAGGAACTCGCCGTACTGCTGGAACAGGAACGAGTTGTCCTTGATGTGGCTCACGCCCTCGTGGTAGATGAAGTTGATCACGCGCGGGTCCGCCGTGCCCTCACATGCCGACAGCAGGTACTCATACGTGAACACCGACTGCGGGTTCTTCGCGATCTCGGCGGTGATGGCGGAGTACGCTTGGCGTCAGAGCGTGGCAGAAATCGTACCGTTTTTGTAGTCCTTGTTGTGGAGCAGCGCGCTCACCAGGTGCGAGCCGATGAAGCGCTCGTTGGGGAACTAGTGTTCACACACCCACACCACACCCCACGCGCGTCGCCGCCTCCTTCGCCACCTTCAGGTACAGGTCGTAGATGTGGTGTCCGCGGATGAAGTCCAGGTAGTACTACACCTCACGCCCTCGCTCTGCTCCCACCTTCCACGTCGCGGCGTCGCTCGACGGCTGGTCCACGGCGTACTGGAGGAACTGCAGCGCCGACTCCTGTCCCTCACACAGCTCGTTCAGCTCGGCGTAGCGCAGCACGGCAAGTGGCTTGACACCAGGGTCTTGGAGCGCGCGCTTCATGGCGGCGGTGCTGCGCTCGATGTCGTTCAGGAACTACGCGTGAGCGAGACGCCGAGCGCGGACGTAGTAGTACTTGGCGAGCTCGAGGAGAAGCATGCCCGACCCCTTCGCGTCCTCGTTCATCGCCACCGCGTTCTCCAGACTACGTGTAAGCACGACTGCTGAGACTCACATCGCGATCGCCTTGTCGATGGCGCCCTGGTTCGCCTCGCGCTGCGCCCAGTTCTATCACTCACTCTGAACTGTGTCGCTCACAATGATGATGTCCTTCTTGCGCGGCGCGTGCTCCACCGCCTCCGCGTACGTCTCGCGCATCATGGCTCGTGCGTCGCGCTCGTCCAGGTACGTCAGATCGTCGTAGTTCAGCGGCTGACGCGCGCTCTCGCTCGGACGGTCGTCCATGTCGCGAGTGTAGCCGGGCTGCAGACGGGAATGGACTGTGGGCTTCTTGGAGGGCTCTACGCGTGACGAGAGAGGAGGACGAGGACGGAGCGATTCCTGCAATGCCGCGTTGCGGTTCTTGATGCGGCGGAGAACACGGCAGTACTTCGCGAAGTCCTCCATGTTTTGCTAGACGTGAGGACGGTTTGGGACTCCCACAGCGCAATCCTCCAGACGGCACAAGTCGGAAACCACTTCCGTGCTATCAGGGTGGATGCGGTACACTGCGCGTCACACGACACGGAAAGACACTCACGCTCCTTCAAGATCAGACGAGCCTCCTTGTAGTTCCCGTTCTCCATTTCCACATACGCGCACGCACGGAGGTGATCCAAATCGGGATAGGGCTACGCAATCACGAAAGAAGGAGAGAGCAACCGTTGACTTCAGATACTCTCGGGACTGATTTGGGTTGTCGCGGTAGAGACCGGACGCGAGCAACTTGATTCTGAACGTCACTTGGGAGAGAAAAGAGCGAACCGGCTCGACATCGGGTCGTAGCTTGGCGTTCTCGCTTGCACTGATTTCTGGGACAGTTTGAACGTTCCGGGAAGACCGGAAGACGAGGCGGGACGCTGATACGCACTCTCCTCACTCGCGACAGACGAACGCGTCTGCACTCCCTTGCGCTGTGGAATGGGGGAGGAGGGAGCATCCGAAAAGGAGCGATGCCACAGAGTGTTGAACGACGGCGCCGAAACAAACGCATTCACATCTACGGATATAACGACGGTAATGGGAGAGGCGTACTCGTTGCCTGCGAGATCACGCGAATGGAGTGAATAAGTGACTTTGAGCGACGAATAGCTTGAAGCATTCCAACCAAAATGGCAGTAGTCGATTCGCTGAAAGGCTATCCGTTGACGAAATAGTGACGAGAACAACGCGGAATTCGGGCGTGATTCGGGTGAAATCGTACTAGGGGAAATACGGGAGGGCGGCAGGCGAGCATCGGCGATTCCAACGTGGGCGTTTCGCTCCTCCTTTCCTGTGCTTTTTCTCAAAGTTGTGCCATTTAGCTGCTGTGTTTAACATGCCTGTGGGTATTGGTTCCGTTCTGTGACCCGATGCGATTAAGAAGAGCTGGTTGTAACGCGCATGTAGATTCACTACTATCAAGTCGTTGGCCGCAGACTCCCTACGGAGACCGATCCTGAGCCCGAAATCTACAGAATGAGACTGTTCGCCCCGAACCCTGTGACTGCCAAGTCTCGTTACTGGTATTTCATGCACAGACTGG
>ERZ1106948.396-NODE-396-length-21241-cov-44.590201_pt1 | contig 21241 bp, 12 predicted proteins | sample MGYA00403673_ERZ1106948 | MGnify/ENA primary metagenome ERZ1106948 (study PRJEB35170, sample SAMEA104062409) | human gut metagenome | biome: human gut; feature: human-associated habitat; material: faeces | place: Denmark | collected 2012-05-07 ...
TGTTTGGAGTGAGGGCGGGCTGATTGGAGGGAGGTGTGGAGTTTGGGGGAACGCGCGCAACAGTTGCCCATTTAGGTCATCCAGAGGGGTACAACGAAAGAAAGAGGTCAGTGGAGAAAGAGATGACTTGATGATTTGAGTTATTTGTTGTGTATATTGGTATATGCTTTGTTTAACCGGATACTATGCTTTGGATTATCAATTCTCTCGGATTGACATTACCCTCGATTCTGCGTTTTCACTTGTATTGCGCTTTACACATCCTTTTGTACCTGTTTGCTAACGTGGCTTTCCATTCTTTGTTTAGGTAAAGCGCAGTTTACTCTTCCTTTACTCAGTTTTACACTATCCTCACTCCTCTTAGTCCATTCGAATGAGTACTGATCCAGATAGTGCTTTTGAGATTCAATATCGGCTGGGAGAGGGGTTATGCTGATGTGAACTGCTTGAAGTGTAGAGGCTTCGGAGAAGTCTTTCTTGCAAAAGACCTATCATCGAATGAGTTGGTAGCCATTAAGAAACTCCGTTTGGTCCAAAATGGCGCTGCACTCATTAGAGAGGGCAACACTCTTAGAGATTGCAATTCTAGATATATTGTGCGCTATTATGGTATGCATGAAAAGGAATCCATGCTTTGGGTGCTGTCTTGCTGTTGTGTTTATCTCTAGATTGTTATGGAGTATTGCCATTGTGGATCTGTCGCCGCATTTCTTCGCAGGGGCAATACACTGAAAGAGGACGAGATTCGTGAGATCGTTGCTTGCTCTCTGATGGGACTGAGTTATCTTCACAACAAGAGGATTATCCACCGCGTTTGTGTTGCCGTTATTTGTCTTAGTGTTAGGATGTGAAACCAGACAATCTGCTCATTTCTGAATCGGGCTTGACAAAGCTCGCCGATTTTGGATTAGCGGTCCAATTGGAGAATGTTTGCTCAAAGAGAGATACTCTTTGTGGCACTTCTCGATATATGGCTCCCGAAGTGTTTTATGATGGTGCTGTACTCAAGAGTGATGTGTGGTCACTGGGTATTAGCATTATCGAAATGACGAACGACAGTCACCCCTACCAGAGCATGTCATCTGCACGGGTCATGATGTCTATCCTCAACAATCCTCCTCCAGAAATATTGACTGCAGGCTGGTCGATCGAGCTCGTTGACTTTGTGAAGAAGTGCCTGACGAAGAATGTGAATGAGCGCGCGTCTGTGGAGGAGCTGATGAAGGTGAATGCTCTTGCCTCTCATGACTTGTAGCACCCGTTCGTGAAGGACGCCGTCGATCGCATCACGTTGGATGGCAAGTCGTTCCTGCTTCAGCAGCTGGCTGACCGCATTGGAACTGTAACGCCCATCGTCGGTAATGGCTTTTGCTTGCTTTCATCATAGACCCGGCTGCGCTGTCGAGTCAGCACACGCTCATCATCAAAAAGGATTCCGATTTCTTTATCGTAAACAACAACATCGAGGTGATTGCGATGAACTCCATGCTGTGTAACGCCTCCATCGAGCATTGGAATCTGAGCGTGTACCCTCTCTTGAAGTCGCTGGTGATCGGCGACAACTGCCTGCAGAGCCTGTCTGGGTTCGTTCTCAACAACATGAAGGAGCTCACGAAGGTGTCCTTTGGGTCTGGGTGCTGCACGAAGGGAAGTGGCAACTTCGTGGTGATGAACTGTCCTGTGCTAAAGAAGTTGACGGTGGGCGGACTGTCCTTCCCTCTCTTTGACGAGTTCTGCGTGAAGAAATGCCGCGAGTTGAGTTCGATTGACATCGGCACGGGCTGCTTTGAGCAGTGCAGTTCAACTACTTTGGAGGGTCTCTGCTGTCGTTGTTGGTGAAGAATAGAATTGCCTGCGCTCTCCACGCTGACGCTCGCCAACAACGCGATGAAGTGCAACGACAACACGGAGAACACGCTGGTGCTGAAGAGTGAGTGCTGTAGTGTTGTGTGATGAATAGACCTGGACAGTCTCAGCGTGCTCACAGGAGGCGTGGACGTACTGCGCAACACGCACATTGTCACTGCCGTGCGAGTTCCGAAACTCTCCACCTTGACGCTCCCGACGTCGTTCGTCGAGCTGAAGAAGGTGACGGTGGAGAACGCGAGTCTGTTGGAGAAGCACCCGATGATCGAGCGGAAGGTGAAGGAGCAGGAGGCAGGAGGCAGTGGAGTGATCGATGTGATCACGGTACCGGGGAGCGAAGTGGTAGTGGTGAAGAGGAACGAGCAGGAGATCCTAGAGAGACGAGAGAAGGGAATCGTGATGGACGCGGAGGACTACAAGAACCTTCCCGTGGAAGTGACGTCAATCACAGTGGAGAGTTGCGAAGACTACAAGAGCGAGGTGTTGGACTTCTCTCGGTTCAAGGAGCTGATCGTGTTGAAGATCAAGCCCAATTGTTTCAGTTATCCGAGCGTGGTGAAGATTGACGGATTGCCCAAACTGAAGAGCATTGAGATTGGCGAGAACTGTTTTTCGAGCAACAGCGCGAACAGCCAGCTGTTGGTCACAGACTGTCCTGCTCTGGACTCGCTCAACATCGGAAATCACTCCTTCTCCGACTTCAAAACGTTCAGCATTTCAAACAACCCCATGCTGCGGTCGCTCACGATGGGCTCGTTCTGCTTCACCGAGGCCGAGTTCTCGCTAAAGGGACTTGGCGGTCTGGAGACGATTTGCCTGGGCGAGAAGTGCTTCGAGAAGTCTCGCCACACGCTGATCGAGGGTGCGATGTGTGGCGTGGGTGTGATGGTTAGACTGTCCAGTGCTATTTAAGATCCGCGTGGACGAGGGCGCGCTGAGAGGCGTGAAGAGCGAGAAGTGCGACGTTACGCTGAAGAGTTGGTGAGGTGAGTGGGAATGAAGTGAATAGACTTGCCCGAACTCTCCAAGATCGTCGCCGACACTGGCTGCTTCGCGAACGGCAAGATTGTGATCGAGAGTGTGTTCGGGTTTCTGCAGTAAGGAATAGACTGCCCCAAGTTGGACAGAGGAGCACTGCCTTCGGCGATGAAGCGTGGACTGCAAAGGGACGCAATAAACTCGTTCATTCAGTCGCTCAAGAAGCACTGGATGTGGCTGGCTCTCGGCGCGGTGGTACTGATCGCTGTCCTCATTCTCGTGATCGTTCTCGTCCTGACCTCGTCGAAGGGGAAGACGTCCCTCCAGTACCTGCAGGAGTGTTTGAACGACCAGACGATCAGCAAAGACATGGTGGACCTGGTGATTCCAGCCAACCACTGCAACGACAAGGAGTTGACGATGCTGGACCTGAGTGCGTTCAAGAAGTTGAAGACGTTGAGCGTGAACGGGAACTGCTTTGGGAGAGTGCAGGGACTGACGCTGTCTGGGCTGAGCCACCTGGAGAGAGTGATAGTGGGCGAGGATTCCTTCTCGAAGGTCGCTGGCGCGCTGTCCATTCAGGAGTGTGGCGCACTGAGGAGTCTCTCCTTCGGGGATCGTTCCTTCAACGGATTCACGCGTCTGACCCTCTCTTCGCTCTCTGTTCTGGAGTCCCTCACCATCGGAAGTGAGTGCTTCAACGGCGTGAACGACGTGCAACTGGTCGGCTTCCCCGCGCTGAAGACGATCTCCGTGGGACGCCTGGCGTTCGCTGCGGGCATGGGTACGTTTGCGGTGAAGAACTGTGACGCGCTGACGGAGATGAAGATATTCGAGGGCGCTTTCGGAGAGTACAACGGATTTGAGGTAGAGTCGCTTCCTTCCCTCCAAGTGCTTCAAATCGATGACACCTATTCTGCACCATGCTTCCCCGGCGCGTCGCTGTCCCTTCAGGGTATGTGACGGTGGTGTTGTGATGATCAGACCTTCCGTCGCTGCGAAATGTGAGAATTGGCGTCAACGCCTTCTACAACGGCGAGAGCGCTGTCTTCAAGAGTGTGTGTGAGGCGCGAGAATGAGGGTTAGATCTTCCCAAGCTACAGTCGCTGGTGTTCTGCGGCTACGCCTTCTTCAACTGCCACAAGGCGCATTTCATCAGTTGGGAGAAGAGCACTCTTGTGAGGAATAGACCTGCCGATGCTCACGTCCATTCTCTTCGGGCTCGACGCCTTCGTTTTCGTCTCGGACGACCAATGTGAGCTGATTATTGAAGGTATGTTTGGTGTTGCGTTGTCACGAGGTAGATATGCCGAAACTCACTTCAGTGACAACGGCATGGGGAGATGGTTTGTACAGCTCCACCTTCAAGAATCTGCAGCGCGTGACGATCGAGAGTCCTTTTTTCTCTCCTCGCTTACCGTCAGATACTCCCGAAGTAACCAACATCGACCTTCCACTGGGCTTCCAATCCGTTACCGAGTGCAACCTGATCAGTGGTTCTCTTGCTCTGTGATCACTCGTAGAGGCTGGCGCCTTTGAAGCCTCTCCGCTGCTGCCTCGCCCGGAGGTGGTGACGACGGTGTGTCAGATGAGCGATCTGGACAACGTGAACGCCAACACCACTCACCTTGTGATCGGCGACAACTGCCTGAACGACGCGTCGCTGGAGTCTTTGTCGCTCTCCCCATTGCGGTATTTGAGGGAGGTCACGATCGGCGACAACAGTCTCTCTCGTCTCAAGATCCTGAGCATCGAGGACTTGGAGGCGCTGAGGAAGGTAACGGTCGGTGCGTCGTCGTGCTATCAGGATTTCGAGACGGTGGACCGAACGGCGGACTATTTGCTCAGACTGAAGAACGACCCCGTGCTGAAGGAGGTGAAGATTGGTGTCATTTCGTTCGCCTATTTCGACAGACCCCTATTCGAGAATCTCTTCTCGTTGGAGAAGATTGAAATGGGATCGATGGACCCCACCGTTTTGAGCGGCAATTTCTATAACGCTTTATTTTCTCTAACGGGTTGATTCAAATGGTGGGTGATTATTCGTAGACCTACCGAATCTGAAGACATTCACCGTTGGCACAAGTGCATTCCGCAATACGCGTATCGCGATCTTCAACAGTGAGAATAATGATGAGGAGTGACGGAACAGACTTGCCGGAGCTGATTACGATACAGCTGGGTTGGAGCTCCTTTATGTTCAGAGACACGAACGAAACCTATCTCGTTATGGCTAGTACTGCTTCGACGGCTGCATCAGAGCGTAGATATGCCCAAACTCAAAACTCTCACAACAATTGATGACGATAGCGAGACCTTCGCTCTTCCTCGTCATCTGATATTCGCTAGTTTGAGTTGTTCCTTGTCTTCAGAATAGACATGTCTTCTCTCGTCAGCGTCTACCTTCCGAAGGCATTTACAGCAATGGTGGATGTCCAAACCTACAGTACTTTCGGTTTTGAAGAATCATGAATAGACATCGGTGCATTACAGCGTTACTTCAACTAGTGTTATACTTGTTTGTTGGAATATGGAGTGTTGCGTTTTCTTCTTCCATATTGCTATTGTGAACGACTTCCAGAAATCACCTCCATTTTCCTCCCATTTGGAGACGGAAACAGCCCTTCCTTATTCACTTCCAGCTTTCTTTTCCATTCCATTTCAAACCCTTCCCTTTAGTTTGTGCAGGCACAATGTCTGGACTTGGTATAAAGAGACCGAAGAACTACAACGACTTGGTTGGTAGCGCCTATTCCGTTCTCTCCCATCGTAGCACCTGCGAACTACGTTCCCGGTGTCGGACGTGGTGCGCGTGGATTTGTGACTCAGTTGGCTTCGTGTGCGCTGTTCATGCTGTAGATCGGATATCGGACCTGCGGATGCCGTCGAAACAGTTTGCAGTTTTATTCATATCTCATAGAGTAGGGACCGCAGAGTATTATGGCCGGAGCGGCTGCCTCAGCGGATGGAGAGGGAACCTTTGATAACTTCACGGGTTTCCAAGATAGTCTATTCGGGTATGTTCACAGGATGCAGTGTCATGCGATTTAGAAACACTCCGTATGATGATGACGACAAGGAGGCGGACGAACTCTACAAGAAGGTGGATGAGCGTATGGCGGAGCGCAGAAAAGATAAGGTTGAAAACATTGAGGAAAAGAGGATAGCCGAGCTTGATCGCGAGCACATGGATGTAATGCGTCAGTTTGAGGATCTGAAGGTTTCTTTCTTCTACCACTTTGATTATAGAGAGGTTTGAAGTCCGTTACGATGGAGGAGTGGAACAACATCCCGGAGGTGGGAGATCACTCCCTGAAGCGGAAGAGAGAGAAGGAGAAGGAGATTTTCACACCCGTTCCGGATTCTGTGATCGAGGCGGAGCGAATGCACAATTCCATGGAAACCTATCTCGATCCTCGTCAGCAACTCCTTGGCGGCTTCGATACTCCTGGAACAGCCACATCCATCAGTGCCGCGCGAGAAAAGGTATTCCTTCGCATTGACATTCATTCTCAGCTCTTGACGATGAAGCTGGACCGCATGTCAGACAGCGTGAGTGGGCAAACCGTCATCGATCCCCGCGGGTACATGACCTCCCTGAACAGCATGCGCAGCATGAGTGAGGCGGAGCTGGGCGACATCAAGAAGGCGCGACTTACCTTCAAATCCATGGTGGATTCCGACCCAAGCAACCCGCGGGGATGGATCGCTGCCGCGCGGCTGGAGGAGCAGACGGGTAGGGGTGTGGAGAGTGTCTGAGGAAAAGGCCACATAACCGCGGCAAGGAAGATCATCACGGAAGGTTGCGAGAACTGTCCCGGCAGCGAAGACGTGTGGTTGGAGGCGAGCCACCTACAGGACAAGGAGAATTCCAAGATTATTCTCGCCAACGCCGTGCAGCACATTCCACGCTCCGTGCGCATCTGGGAGGCGGCGGCGGACCTCGAAGACGACGTTGACAAAAAACGGAGAGTATATTGGAAGTCGTTGGAGTTCATTCCAAATTCGGTGGCGCTGTGGAAGGCGGCGATCGCGTTGGAGAAGGAGGATGCGGCGTTGCTGTTGTTGCAGCGAGCGGTGGAGCAGGTGCCCGAGTGCGTGGAGTTCTGGCTGGCGCTGGCGAAGCTGCAAGGGTACGACGACGCGCGCAAGACGCTCAATCGGGTAAGCATCGAGTGGGAGTTTCATCGTAGGCGCGTCTAGCGATTCCGACAGAGCCGTTGATTTGGTTCACGGCGGCGCAGCTGGAGGAGGCGAACGGGAGCATTCACCGTGTGGAGGGAATCATCCAGAAATCGATAAAGAGTCTGCGAAACAACGACGTGCGTGTGCGAGTGCGGCGTTACGTTTAGGTGGTGATTGACCGAGAGAAGTGGTTACATCACGCGTACGACATGGAGAAGGCTGGCGCTGTGCAGACGTGTGGAGCGATCGTGCGGAGTGTGTTGGAGATCGGCGTGGAGCCGGAGGACCGTCGTCGCACGTGGGTGGACGATGGCGAGAAGGCGTTGAAGGAGGGCGCGATCGAGACCGCCAAGGCGATCTTCGCGTACACGCTGTCCGTGTTCCCGAGTGCGTAGAGGTGGCGGATTTGATGCATAGACCGCGAGGAGTTGTGGATTCGCGCGTATGAGATTGAGGACGATTTCGGCACGGTGGAGTCGGCGGAGGCGCTTCTGCGTCAGGCTGTGACGACGTGTGCGACGTCAGAGAAGCTATGGTTATTGCTGATCCAGTTGAAGTACTTGAAGGAGAAGGACTCGGAGGGTGCGAGGAAGGTGTTGGAAGACGCGATGAGCGCGAATAAACTGAATCAGGAATTCATTAGCAGCGAGCGTATCTGGCTCACCGCGTATCAGGTAATGTTTCCCCGTTTGGTTCATCGTAGATCGAATGGGAAGCCAACGAAACGACTCGTGCGCGCGAGATTCTAAAGAAGGCGCGCGTCAACTGCAACAGTGCGCGTGTGTGGCTGAAGAGCGCGCTGCTGGAGTGGGAGTGTGACAACACCGCCGACGAACTCGCTCTTCTCCAAGAAGGCATTCAGAAATTCAGCGACGCTGCGAAGCTGCATATGATGCTGGGACAGTTGTACGAGGCGCAGAACAAGATCGAGGAGGCGCGGAACACCTACAGGTTCGCACCACACTTTTGACTCACCCGCAGAACCGGATTGCTGCGCTGCCCCTTCTCCGTCCCGCTCTGGCTCCTGTACGCGCGGCTGGAGAAGAAGTTCAACTCGGTGACGAAGGCGCGTTCGCTGCTCGAGATCGCGCGGAAGAAGTGTCCGCAGAGCGAGGACCTGTGGCTCGAGACGGTCAAGTTGGAGAGAGAGGCGGGAAATTTGCCGCTCGCCAACCAGCGTCTCTCCGCGGCACGTCAGGCGATCCCTTCAAGTGGTAGGGGGTATTTGTGGAGTGTCAGAAATAGGCCGGATTTGGAGCGAGACGGTGTTGACGATTCCGAAGATCCAGCGTCGCACGTACATCAGCAACGCGCTGAAGGAACACGAGGACGATCCGTACGTGATTATGACGGCGGCGAAGCTGTTCTGGAGCCTGAACAAGGTGAACAGTGCGCGAGAGTGGATGAAGCGTGCGGTGGCGAAGAATGGCGATATTGGCGACTTCTGGGCGCTGTATTACATTTTCGAGATGCAGAATGGAAGCGAGGAACAGAGGAAGGAGGTGATTGTGAACTGCACGCGAGCGAATCCGCGTCACGGAGAGGTGTGGCCGACGATTCGCAAGCAGAAGGAGAACCGGAGGAAATCCGTAGAGGACATCCTGCTTCTTACCGCTGAACAGTTGAAGGATGTGATGGTTGACTTCAGTAAATGGTCTGTATGTTGCAAGAAACACGTCATCATTCTTTTCCTTCCATCACCTTCTCAAACAACCGCGCCAACTGCTGCATATCCGTCGTTTCCCTCTGCGCCTCTTCCGAGCCAGCAGCATGATTCATGCTTCTTCCTTGTTGATTTGAATCTCTTCCATGCTGACTCGCATCTTCTTGATGATTCACGTTGTTTCGCAACACTTCCGACAAGGACAACTGCAACAAATCATCCGAAACATCGCCGCTCTGCGAGACGCTCGGAATCACGATGTTGCGCTTCAAACACGTTTGCAGCCGACTAAGCGTATTTCTCTTCTCACTCCCAACATCTGCATTCACAAACACCGTTTCAGAGGGCGTGGAGGACGCATCCACAATGATCCGCTCAAAGAAGCGATTTGGCTTTCTCGTCACGAGCGAATACACTTCTCCACATCCTGCAACAACCACTTCAACCACGAAGAGCGAGAAGAGCAGATCAATCACGCCTTCTCCGATTCTCCTCCAAACCGACAGCGACGCGGACATCATGACATCGACATAACAGAGAGCGAAGAGCACAACGCCGAACAGAGCCAGCGTGTTTGGACTGAACGCAAGTCGCTTCTGGGTCGTCACGGACAGCACAAACGAATCGTTCTTCGCTTCCGACGCAAGCGAACTCTTCTGCTCGGACAGACTGTTGCAGGACAGCACACGCTCGGTGTAGCGTCGCGTGGAGGCGAAGGGAGGCTTGAAGAGGAGGCAGAGAAGGAGCGTCACGAGAAGCAACACAACCACCACGCCCTGCAGGTGGATTTCGTTCCGGAGCAGAACGAGCACAAGCACGAGGAGCGTCTTCAGCACGAACACGACGTAGAAGCCGTGGAGAGAGTGATCGGTGAAGCCTTGGAAGAGGAGATGAATCCGCTTGGAGTACTGGCTGCGAACGAGTTGCGCGGCGGCAGACGAGCCCTCTGCAGCGTCGATCGCGCGATCGCGCTTGGCGAAGGCGAAGGAGACGCCGGCTGTGACGAGCGCGAAGAGGAGGAGCGCGACTGAGACCACGAGGACCCATCGGTAATCCGCCTGCTTCCAACACATCGACGCGCGCGCGAGCTGCGCCGCGTTCTGCGCGATGTAGTGCTTGTTGTTGCAGGAGAGGGACTGGAGCGACTGGAAGACGAGGGGCGCGAACAGCACGTACATCAGGCTGGTGAATTGCGTGAGGTAACTGCCGAGATCGACGCGCTTCTGCTTCACGCAGCGGTACACCACGCGCACGCAGACGTCCACAACGAGGCAGGTGGCGATGACGAGGAGAGAGAGGAACCACAGCGTCGTCGGCTTCACGCCGGGCAGCGAGCACTCCAGACGGAAGAGGTCCGTGTCGAGCACGAACAGGCTGCAGAAGTCGAGAATGGGGGCCACCACGGGCGAGAAGCGAGGGCGGAAGAGCGAGAGCACGCCGAGACACTGCACCACGTCCACGAACACCGAAAACCACACGAAGTGAGCAGAGTAGTGGGAGAGACTGGCGAGGTACAGAACGACGCACACGAGAATCCACGTCGCGACGGGCAACAGCTTCCTCACGCCCGTGGGACACTTCTGGCAGGTCCACGTGTTGTACCGCGAGAATCCGACGTCGCACTGCGAGCACTTGTAGGCGTGGTAGCCAGCGCGACACTGATTGCCGCCCAGACACGCCGAGGGGTTGAAGCACTTGTCCACCGTGTGCTTTCCAGAGTCCGTCGGCTCTGTCCACTCGCCAGGACCCGCGATGGGCTGTGTGGCATTGACGGGGCAGGTGGAGCCCGCGGGACAGGCGATACAGAGCGCTCCATCTGACGCATAGCTGCCTTGGGGACAGACGACGGTGAGGAATCGGAAGGGCAGGGGAATGGAGATGGTCTCGTCGCCGATGCGCAACTGAAGAGGAAGACGACCACGCGGCAGCTCGGGCAAGTGGCACTCGACGAAGGGAGAGGAGGAGGACGCGAAGTGACACGAGAGAACGGGCGTCTGCGCCACCGTGAGGAGAAGCGCTGCGGAGGAGACGGGCGGGATGTGCGTGCCGTAGAGACGCAAGATGGCACCCGTGGACGCGACGAGCAGAGGCTCCACGCGCTCGATCTCGGGCGAGGGGAAGAGGAAGGAGACGGCGTTGCTGCGCTGCCCGCTCACTGAGAGGAACACGGAGCGGTTGCCGCCGACGAACAGCGGCGAGAGGCAGGAGACGAAGGTGTGGTTGTGCTGCACGAGGGCGCACTCCTGCTCCGACACGAAGACGGCAGCGTCGCGACTGCCGAAGTTCGTTCCGCGAAGCGAGAAGACGTACTGCTCGACGGGCACGTCGCGCTGCGACACCACGAGCTCCGCCTCGATCGACTCGATGACGGGCGAGGCGTAGGAGAAGAAGAGCGTCTCGGAGGTCTGGTTGTGGCGATGGATCGACACGGGGAGCGAAACGCCCTGTCCTTCGGGCGTGAGGAAACGGATGGAGTGGTGATCGCACGCGAGAATCTGCTCCGAGGAGAGATGCACCGAGCCGAAGTGGACGGACACGTGACTGCTTCCGAGAGCCGGCGAACAGCCCAGGTTGGCACCCGTGACTTCGACCACGTCGCCACCAGCAGTGGAGTCTTGAGAAGGCAGCAGCGCGTCAATGGAGGGTGGAAGGAAGGGCAGCGAGAGGGTGTTGGAGGAACGCAGTCCAGCCGTCACGGAGAAGGAGGCGATCGCATCCACGGACTCGACGAGGCGACAGAGAAGGTCGGTGGCGTTCTTTCTGAGAATCTGCATCGACGCCCCGTTCAGCAGGCAGCGCGTGCTGTCCGCGTTGAGGTTCTCGCCGTGGAGAAGAACAGTGCCTTCTCCCGCGGTGGGCACGCCCTCGAGACTCTCCTCGTTGGCGCCGAAGACAGAGACGGCGACGATCACGGGCGGCGCGACGGAGAGCGTGACGGAGTTGCTGCTCTGCCCCGCGGTGACGACCTGAAGCACCATGCCGATGGAGTCCACCGACGCCAGCTCGCACTGAATGGAGGCGTGGGCGTGCGAGGTGACGTTACACTCGACAGCGCCCGAGGACACGCCGGAGATCACTACTGTGGGGTGGAAGCCGAAGTCATCTCCAGTCAGCGTCAGCGCGGTGGTGTCGAACTGCAGCGAGGACGGCGACAGCGACTGCACGCTGGGCGCGAAGTAGCTGGCGAAGACCTGGAGGAGCACTTGCTGGCGCAGCTGCACTCTCACGGGGATCAGAAGACCCTCTCCCGGCGGCACCACGCAGCTGAGGAAGGTCCGATTCGACGCGCTGAGCGGGCACGGAAGCGATCCGAAGACCACGTCCACGCCCTCGGGGATGTCCGTGCCGCGCACGTGGAGCAAGTCGCCGCCTCTGGTGTGGAAGCGCTGGGGATAGACCAGGTAGCCGTCGATGCTCGTCTCGAAGTCGGAGAGCTCGAAGTGCGTCGACTGCAGCGCGAACTGCACAGTGTTGCTGGCGGAGCCGTGGCGAACAAGCGTCACCGAGCCCTCCGTGAAGCTCGTGGTGCAACTCGCGTAGTCGTCCGACACCTTCTGCACGAGACACGAGACGGTTTCGCTCTGACGCTGCGCGCGCTGAATGCGAATCGACACATCGCGCTGCACGTAGCCGAAGTTGGAGCCGAAGAGAGACAGCAGGTACGACGGTGCGCCGCTCTGCGCGATGGCGGAGATCATGTAGGAGGCGATGAAGGGAGGCTGCAGCGGAATCGACACCTCGTTGGTGGTTTCGGCGGTAATCTGCTTGAAGCGCACCACCACCGCCACAGCGAGCGTGGACGACGAGAGCGTCGGAGCGTAGGCGGACAGCGTCGTGCTGTTCACCACGCCCGCCTCCACGGCGACGGCGTTGAAGAGCATCAGGAAGGAGCACTTGGGACAGAGCGTGAAGTCGTTCGACACGGTGAGGAACACCTCCTCGCCGCCCTTCAGCGCCACGGGCGTCTGTGCGCTCTGGATGACGGTGGCGTTGTAGGAGAACACGAGCGTCGACGCACACTGCGCCTTCTGGGAGCCGACGTACACCGTCCAGGTGAGGAACTGACCCACGCCGGGCGCGGTTGTGCACTCAATGAGGCGAGTGGACACCACGCGACAGTCGCGCGCCGCGAACTCGGAGGAGGAGAAGCCGTAGTACGCCAGCACAGAACTGTCCACGTCAAAGTGATCGCCGCGCAACAGGAGAACGTCACCGCCGCGCGTGCTTCCGCAGCCCGCGCGCTTGCAGAGGATCTGGTCCACGACGGGCGTGGCGTACGCCATCGTGAACAGGTCCTCCGACCGCAGCCCGTCCACCTCCACGCTCCACTTCACCGTCCCGTGTCCCGCGACCGACCGACACACCATCTCCGTGTGGTTCACCGACAGCCAGCACAGAGGGTCGTACACGTCGCCCTCCTCGTTGGTGTAGCGCACCGACAGCAGAGAGGCGTCGCTGCCGAAGTTCGCGCCATGGATCGTCACGTTCAGTCCGCCCTGTGTGGGAAGCGGCGTGTCGCTCGGAGCAACCGCCGTCACCTGGGGCGCGCCGTAGATGCTCTGTGTCTGCGAGAACACGCCCGACGTCTGCACGCCAACGGTGATCTGCCACTGGTTCTGGAAGCCGCTTCCCGGCACGGTGATGCAGCGAACCAGCGTGTGGGGGAGAACGAGGTGGCAGGAGGGCGTGACGAACAGGAACGAGTCGTTGTGACCGTAGGCGAGATGGGTGTTGAAGTCGTCGGCGCCCAGATTGCGACCCGCCACGTACACCACCTGACCGCCCGACGTGAGCGCGTTGGTGGTTCCCGGTCCGTAGACGCTCGTGATGACGGGCGCGTCGTACGCCAGAGATGAGACGAAGGGTGGCGATGCTTGGTCGCCCACACGTACGGTGAAGAGGAGATGATCGCCCACGCCCGCCACACTCACGCAGCGAAGAACGGCGTGGAGGACGCTGAACCGACAGTCCCGCAACTCCTTCTGACCCAGGTCGTCCTCCATGAACACGCGCACCACGCCGATGCTCGCACCGAAGTTGCTTCCTCTCAGCGTGATGAACTCACCGCCCTCACAGCTCAGTGCGGCGTCGGCTGAGACCGAGGTGATCGCCGGCGCGACGAAGCTGCCCGCCTCCAGCCGACTGCACCAGCCGTAGAGACACAGCTCCCACTCGACCGACGAGCCGTAGCCGCTGTCCAGCGAGCAGCAGATGTGGTTGTAGTTGTTGTAGGCGCAGGCGCTCAGGGGGCGAGTCGAGGCGTCCACGAACGACGCCGACGCCGCAATGGCGTTTCGGCTCGGCACGGAGTTGTAGAGTGCGCGCGAGCCCATGTTCTGTCCCTCAAAGCACACTGTGCCGCCACTCGTGTTCATCGGCGACGCGCCGCTCACCGCCTCTACCACCACGTGCTCGAACTCGATCGCGTTGGCGGCGAAGGAACAGACATGCTGCGTTGCGTTCGCCACGGACGACAGCCACGAGACTTGGAACTCCGCCACCGCGCCCATGGCAGGAGGCATGCTGCACTCCACCGCGCTTCCATAGGCGAGAATCTGGCAGTTCGTCAACACGCCCTCCGTCACCACGGAAGACGCGTCGTCGAGGACGCTGTAGTGCGCCGTGAAGGACAACGTGAAGGCGTCACCCGTGACCAACACGCCCTCCAATCCCGAAGCATTGCCCACACCCACGGGGGAGAGATTGCTGCCTCTGAAGACCACGCGATCTCCCATGACGTCCAGATACGCCGGCGACAACGCCTCGATCGCGCAGTCGCTCACGTCCAGCACCACCAGACGAACCTCGATCCAGTCCGACGCGAAGCCGTTCGTCACCGTCACGTTGAGGGTATATGAGGGCACGCGCTCGAAATCCAGCGACTTGCTCAGGACGAGGGCTCCCGACACGGAGTTGATCACCACGGGGCAGTACGGCGAGCACGACGCGAGGGAGAAGAACAACGTGGGGTCCCTCACACTCTCCGTATCCACTTCCAGTGATGGTCCCACGACAGCACCAATCGCCGCGTCTTCGTGGACGAACCGGCGGGTTGAAGAGCCCTCGACGAAGGACGGCGTGAAGGACGGGACGTTGAGGTGGAGCTTGTCCACTTCGATGGTGAGCGTGAACGCGGAGGAGAGAGGAGGCACTCCGTTGTCCGTCGCCAGCATGGAGAAGGAGAACGCATGTGTCGACACCGCTGTCTCCGATTCCGACGGCAGCGCGATGGAGGCAGCGAGATCCCCGAGCAACGTGACCACGCCCGCGTTGTTCACCGTGACGTTGGCATGCGACGAGGTGAAGGAGAAGAGCACGGGGGATCCCTCGGGATCGCTGGCGGCGATGGGTGGCGAGAGAGTGAGCGGGTAGGTCACGCCGGGATAGACGTGGTACAGCGCGTCGCTGACGACGGGCGGCTCGTTGACGTCGCTGACGAGGACGGTCAGCGTCTTGGTGGAGGACACGTTGAAGCAGTCGAGGTCGATCGCCATCACCGTCACGTCGAACTGCTGCAGCTGCTCGTAGTCGAACACCGCCGGATCGTTGACGAGGAGTCGGTTGGCGGGATCGATCATCAGTGACGAGGCGTACGGAGACGGCAGCAGCACGAACTGGAAGCGATTCGAGGCGTCAGCACAGTTGCTCCGCGCCTCGAGTTGGTGCACCACCTGGTGGAGCGACGGATTCTCGGCGACGGTGATGGAGGAGGAGAGGATGGTCGGGGGACTCACGTTGCTGACGAACGTCACGTAGACAAGCGTCGAGTCGGTCAGACCGCCTTCGTCCGTCGCTAGCACGTGCACCACACACGTCCTGTTGCGACCCTCAGGGTTGGGCAGCACTTCGCCGCTCGTGTAGAGAAGGGGGCGTGTGGGCGAGAGAGAGAACATGCCGGCACAGGACTGTTGCTCGATGGAGAAGGCGAGGACGGCGTTGGCGTCGGGATCCGACACGGACAGCTCGTAACCGACCACGGTGTTGGGCAGCACGGGCGTGATCAGTGCGAAGTAGCTGGCGGAGTGGGCGAAGGCTGGCGGTTCGTTCACATCCACAAGCACCACCGACACCGAGCGCGTCGAGGACGCTCCGTGCACGTCGCTCACCGTCACGCGCAGACTCCACGTCTTGGGCTGCGTCGCATCCTCGAAGTCCAGTCCACTCTTCTTCACGAACAGACACCCCGACGCGCTCTGTACGCCAAACCACTCGTTAACCGTCGTCATGGAGAACTGCAGCGGCTGCCCCACATCACTCGCGTCAGGATCAGTCGCGTGGAGACAGGGCGACAAGAGACGGTTCTGCGGAGCGTTCTCCTCCACGTACAGCACCGACGGCTCTGCGTCAAACACGGGAGCCTCGTTGACGTCCACCACCTCGATGGTGAGCACGCTGAGCACGCTGGAGGTGGAGTTGTCCTTGGCGGAGACGGCGGTGGCTGCGAAGGGGAGCACGTACACGGGGACGGTCTCGTAGTCCACGTCCTCGACCACCTTCACCTGCGCCGTCGTGGCGTTCAGCGGAACGAACACGAAGTCGCTCGACACGAGCGTGAAGTGCTGCTCGAACGACACCGAGGAGAAGAGCTCCGCGTTCTGCAGCTGCAGCGTGCAGTTCTCCAGCACCGTGTGAATGGGCGTGTGCTCCACGACGGAACACGTGATCGGGTTTACGACGGGAACAACAGGTGTGTCCGACAGCGCTTCAACGATCACCGTCGCGTTCGTGCACAGAGCGTCGTCGCAGGCAATCACGTGAAGCGTCATCGGGAAGGCAGCAGCCTCGAGAGCGTCCTTCACCACCAGCGAGTAGCGATCCTCCGATACGGCAACCACCTCGAACGGCACATTGACGGGTTCCGTGTGAACGGTCAGCTCATCCTCCTCCGGGTCCGTGACGAGGAAGGGAGAGCCGATGGGCGTGCCGATGGGTGTGGAGATTGCGACGAGGATGGAGGACGGTAGCGCGGCAATGAGGGGCGGCTCGTTCACGTCGATGATGAGGATGTGAACCGTGCCCACCATCTCGAGACCGCCTCCGTCGCGCAGCGTCACCTGAACCACGTACTCCGTCACCGCTTCGTAGTCCAGCGGCGCGACGAGCTTGATGCCGCACGACTGCCGCTCGATCTGGAAGACGGCGAAGTGGCTGTTCTGAACGCACTCGACCGTGCCGTTCACGCCGTAGTCCTCGTCCGCGTAGTGCACCACGCCGATGGTGGTGTTGACCGCGGTGTCTTCGCGGATCGCCAGCTCGTTTTGCAGGAAGGAGGGCGGCTCGTTTACGTCATCCAAAAGGATCGTCAGTATTGCGAAGTCCGTCAGCGGCGATTCGCCTTTCTCCCTCACGCCGATGACCACGTAGTACACGCTCAACTCCTCGTAGTCCAGCGTGGACTTGCAGAACAGCTCGCCCGTGTGGGGGTTGATGCCGAAGACGCTGGTGTGGTTGACGAAGAACTCGTGCTCCTGTCCCACGTCCCTGTCGCTGACCGCGATGTCCAGCGGGATTGGCGTGAAGGGCAGGATGTCCTCGGGGACGTGAATGACCGACGCGTTGAGGTGGAGAACGGGGGGATCGTTGTGGTCGACGACGTGAATGACGACGGAGCACAGTGTAGACAGGGCGGGAGAGCCGTCGTCCTGCACGGAGATCATGAGGAGGTACTGGGACTGTGTCCAGAAGTCGAGCGGAGACGCCACGGTGATGGTGCCGTTCGACGCGATCGAGAAGTCGCTGACGCTCTCCGCGAAGGCGAAGGACAGGTTTTGCTCTCCTGACAGCACTTCTGGGTCACTCGCATCCACTCTTGTGACAAAGGCACCCACCGCCGCGCGTTCGTCGACGAAGACGGTGTGATCGGGCGAGTCCAGACATACGGGCGGTTCGTTGACGTCCTCCACTCTGATGAAGAGACTCGTTTGTTCCGACCCTCCAAAGAGATCGAACGCCGTGACGGTGAGGTTGTACTCCTTCTCACGCTCGTAGTCCAGAGGACGCACCGTCGTGACGCAGCCCGTGCTGGTGTCGATGGAGAAGTCCGCGCTTCCCGTCAGGGCGTAGAGAATGGGCGAGCCTTCGGGATCCACCGCAACGACCGTCGTGACGCGCGAGCCAACAGGGAGGTCCTCTCTGACGGTTAGCGTCATGGTGTGGTTGACGAAGAGTGGGGGACGGTTGAGGGGGAGAACGGATATGGTTAGGGCTCGGCAGTCCGAGAGCAGCTCGTGGTCGTGGACACAGACACGGATTCTGTACATGTTCTGGCGAGAGGCATTCAGCGGCTGCGTCAGCACGACGTCGCTCGCGTTGCCCGCTGAGACGAAGGGGAAGGCGTAGGACTCGTTCTTCGTCACCGTCACATCCTCAATGGAGTATTGAAGGCTCTCGTCCTCGTCCTCGACGAACGACTGGATCGGAATCACGCTTCCGGGCGCCTTTGCCTCCGAGACGGTGATGGGGTCTTCGATCCACTTCAGCGCGGGAGCATGGTTGCGTCTCGTCACGTCCACACGAACCACACAGGAGTCGGAGAGTTGGTGCTGGTCCGACGCCACCACGCGGAACACGAACGACCGGTGCAGGGCGTAGTCGAGAAGAGAACTGTTGCTCACGAACAGCAGACCCAAGGGAGTGATCTGGAAGGGAAGCGATTCTCCTTCGTACAAGGGCTCCACGCTGTAGGTCACGGCATCGTACTCGTCAGGATCGTTTGCCTCGAGAGCGGGGTAGAGGAAGGTGTTCGCGTCCGCTCCTTCCACGACGCTTCTTCTGGCGACGCAGGAATAGGCGTCCAGCACAGGCGGCTCGTTCACATCCACGACGTGCACCGTGACGTTCGCCGCGTCCTGCTGTCCAAACGCGTCCGTCACAAGCACCGAGAATGTGTACAGAGAGACGGCTTCGTAGTCCACGGGCTGTTGAAGCGAGATGACTCCCGTGCTGTTGTCGATGCTGAAGACAGGCGTCGCACCTGGATTCACCATCTCGAAGAGGAGAGGAGGCGTGAATACGCCAGAGACGCTCAGCAACGGAAGCAGCGCAATGCCAACAGGAGCCGTCTCGGCGACGGTGTACGAAGCGTCGTGCAGCGAGAGGGACTGAGACCCCGTGGTGTTGAAGGTCACGACCACCAGAACCGAGTCGGTCAGGTTGTAGGGGTCGCTGACGGTCACGTGCAGCGAGTACGACAGGAAGGGGTTCAGATTCGAGTGATGGACGCGAATCTGACCCAGCGCGTCAATGCTGAACGACTCCTCGGCGAGAGAGTACGTGAGGTCGTCGTCGTCAGGATCCACGGCAGTAACGGGATATCCCACGTTGTCGAACAACCGAACGGGGTACTGACCGACTCTGTAGAGCACGCGATTGGGGAAGAAGGGGGCGTGATTGACGTGCGTCAGATGAACCACCATCACGTCCTCATCGAACAGACCACCAGCGTCGGTGACTCGAACACGCAGCACCCACTGCGGCTTCAGACGATAGGCGAAGAAATCGGTGCTGTGGAGTTGAATCACGCCGGATGAGGAGATGGCGAAGGGACAGGTGAGAGAGGAATCGATGCACTGAAGCGAGAAGGAGTGTGCGTCGTCAAGATCAGGATCCCTGAATCGGATGGGACCGCCGATGACAGAGCCGAGCGGGAGCGTTTCGTTCACAGTCACATCGTCCAAGGGAGAGTCGAGCAGCACCGGCGGTTCGTTGACGTCGTGGATCACCACCACAATCGACGCTTCACAGAACAGCGAGGCGTTGCCGTGCACAGCGGCTCTGACGGTGACACTCACTTGGTGGTCAGGAGTCTGCTCGTAATCGAGTTCGGAGAGAAGGTGGATGGAGCCGGAGACGGGGTGAATGAAGAGCAGCGAGCTGTTGACCACACTGTACACCAGCATGTGATTGGAGACGGCGTGATAGGGCGGAGAGAGAACAACGCCTCTGCGGTGTTCCTCCACGTGGTAGATCTCGGGATAACATGTTGGGAGTTTCAGCGTCTCTCGGATGGAGATGGAGACGGCTCCAGAAGCGCACAGAGAAGGAACGCCAGAATCGCACACAGTCACGTTCAGGAGATAGAAATCGCATTGCGCGTAGTCCAGGGCACGAGTTAGGAAGAGCGTGCCGTTGGCATGTATCGCGAAGGGACAGTTTGCCTCCGAGCAACTGAGGAGAGAGAAGGAATGAAGTTGGTTCCGGTCCTCATCGATGACGGTGAGCGCATGACTCCACTGCTCTTCAAACGCTTCTTCGCTGAGGGAGAGATACTCATCCATGAGGAGAGGAGTTTCATTGACATCGAGGACAGTGACCGAAATGACGAGCGGAGTGGGAATGCGAATGGAGGGAGAAGCGGCATAGACCATGACTTCGTAGAAGGACTGTTCCTCGTAGTTGAGAGAACGATGGATGCAGAATGTGCCGTTTGGTGAGATTGAGAAGATAGAGGAGACTAGGAATGAGAGAGGAAGGGAGGGAAGACTCATTACGAAGTGCAAGTCCATGATGCGGTGATCCGAGCAGGAAATGGAATTCGGGAAGCAGATGCTTGGTAGGTTGTTCTCCTCCAGAGTGAGGTTGTTTACGAAGAAGAGGTAGGAGGGGAGAGAAATGGGATCTGTGAAGAGGATAGAGATGGAAGCACTAGAGATAATGAAGAGGGAATGAGGGAAGACGATGCATTTCGGGAAGGAACGCCATCATCGAAGACGGTAACTTGGAGAATTACACTGTGAACGTCGAGTAGGAAGAGAGCATCGTTCAGTAAGAAGAGCTGACCGGAGGCGGAATCGATATGGAAGAAGTCGACAGCATGCGAATAGCTTCCAATTACAGTTGATACATCTAGTAATGAGAAAGGGAGAGAGAAAAGACCGGAGACGGAGAAAGACAGTGTCTGGTTCGAGTCCACATCATATGCATTCACAGAACCAATGTAGGTGTTGTTAAGAGAGTAACGCGGAATGGAGAAGGAAGAGGGAGAGATCACAGGAGGATGGTTCACAGACAAGGGAATGATCGTGAAATCACAACGAGCAGATGACACTGCATCAGAAGCGAAAATAGAGAACGAAAACGGGTTCCCATCAGAAAACAACTAACGGTTATGAATGCAAAGAAGGACTACATTAGAAACAGATTCTGGAGGAATGAGGAATGAAAGCGTACCATTGGAGTAGTCAACAACGGTAGATGAAACATCAACTACGCGTTCTGTGAAATTGCTCGCAATAAAGAACTCAGAGAGGATACAGCTAGGGTTGGGGTACTCGTTGACCACCGTCATAGACCCACTGCTGCACAGTCTGCGCGACGATGAGTCAGTAAAGTGGATGCGCATGTACAGACTATGAATGAAAGATAAGACAAAATGAAACCGAGCACCAACACACACATGATAGGCGTCAGGAGAGAACACGGAAGAACGAGTGGATTCGGATGAAGAGAGAGGACCAGAACAAAAATAAGAAGGAACGGGAGTGGGAGCGCTCGATCCCGCGGGACAGTACTTATCGACGCTTCCGCACTCGTGTTTCTCTCCGCCGACGC
>ERZ1106948.405-NODE-405-length-20852-cov-30.296822_pt1 | contig 20852 bp, 30 predicted proteins | sample MGYA00403673_ERZ1106948 | MGnify/ENA primary metagenome ERZ1106948 (study PRJEB35170, sample SAMEA104062409) | human gut metagenome | biome: human gut; feature: human-associated habitat; material: faeces | place: Denmark | collected 2012-05-07 ...
CAGCGAATCCTCTCTCACGAAGGTACTACCAACGCACTCCATGAATGGTAGAGAAGCTGCTGTTCACGCAGACGACGATTCCCGTGTGTGACGAGGCGGTGGAGGAGGCGTCAGAGTTGGTGGACCGCTGCGAGCAGTTGGACGAGTCGACGATGCAGCGTCTCTTCGTGCTTCTGCGGGGAATGAGGTGGGCGTGTGTCGTGTTTGTGAGAAACAGCGAGCACGAATTCAACCAGGACATCCAAGTGAGCTTCCAGCAACTCGTGAAGGCGTACAAGCAAGGAGACAAGGCGTTTCAGCGTCTGCTCGAAGAGAACGTGCTGTTGATTCAGGTCTGGGTGAGAGTGTGGTGTCAGAGAGTAGCAACGATTCCAGACAGCAGAGACGAGGAGATCGTTGCGGAATGTGAAGGCAGTGTCATCCCATGTGGACTATAGCGAGTTGGTGAGTGATGAAGAGAGTGATGACTTGGTGGAGTCGCTGTCTGAGGAGGAGGAAAAGGAGGAGGAGAAGGTGGTGGTGGTGAATCCATTGAGGCATGTGGTTCGGAGCGTGAGTGTGTTGAAGTGCCCTGTGGAGGGGTGTTCGTTCTCGTGCTATTTGGAGAGTGCGTTGACGAGGCATATGAAGATGCACAGTGGAGAGAAGAGGTTCAAGTGCTCGTTTGAGGGGTGTGGATATGCGACGAATAAGAGTGATAGTCTTAAAAAACATATGAGAACCCACACTGGAGAGAAGCCTTTTAAGTGTCCATTTGAAGGGTGTGAATGGGCATTCACCACAAGTGGTAGTCTCAAAAGGCATATACGGACACATACAGGTGAAAGACCTTTCAAGTGTCCATATGAAGGATGCAATTACGCCTCCACTACAAGTAGCGCTCTCAAAAGGCACATAAAAACCCACAACCACTCCACTCTTTGTTACAAACACCCCATTCCACTCCCATTCACTCCCTAACTCAGAAATGGAGAATGCCCCCATTTCATCATTCATACAACACTGTACATCACCCTCCACCCAACTAACCCATAGTATTCGGTGATGTGAGTGTCAATTGCAATTCCTTGCTCTCTTGCATCACTCTATACACCGCGCAGTGCAAACAAGAGTATCCTTCACTCGATCCAATCTCACTCCCAGAGAGAAGCGTTTTCTCGAGGACATGGGTGCAGCGCTGAATTCTCTCATGCATCGTCAAGGTAAAGAGATATTATCTTCGTTGTGAAGTATAGACAACGTGTCCAACTACCTCAGAGGGAACTCAAACTGGAGCATTCAGTTGTACAAACTACTACGTTCCATGTATAGTCCATAAGAAAAGATCACCGAATAGCTATTCTCATTGTGTCACAATTCATGAGAAGGACGGAGTGTCTGTCGTCGCGTTGTTCGAGAAGCAGCTCGTGCTCTTTGACTATTTCTATGAAGAGGATCGTGAGATCTTCTTCAAGTATTCAAATCGCTGGTCCGCGTTGCTATGGAATTGCTGCGTAGCATCCGCGAGCTCCACCGCTCTGCGCTCTCTGATTGCTGTGAAGTGCGCTTCCTACTGCTTTCGGTTGTGTATCGCCTCCAAATCGGCACAGACGGAAGAAACGATGAATCTCCTCTGTACGCGGCTGCTTTCACTGTCACAGAACTTGCAGTATTCCTCCTCTCTGGCGCCCCTCTTCGAATTGCTCTTCTCCTCCTATTCTGGCTGTCTATCGTTGGATTCCTGCTTGTCGAATCCTTCTCTTCTCGTCCGTGCATTCCGTTTCTATCTGGCGTGGGCACGGGTCAATCCGTCAGCTGCGCAGTACAAGTCGTTTATGAACGCCGTAACGCGTCGTACGTTCACCACGCATTCCTCACAGGTAGAGCTGAACGAGGACGACACGATTGCGAATCGCGATCTTCTCTATCTCATGAAGGTAATTCACTACTTCAGGGAGATTGCGTCCATTCTCCAAACCCAGTGGAAGCAGACCCGGAGGGATCGCGTGCAGCACGACCTCAGTACAAGTCACCTCATTGCGAAGAAATACCTGGCTTCTTTGGTCATGACAGAATCCGTGTATCTTTTGTTCGTCGAGTGTTGGCAGTACTTTTCCTTCGTTCAACGCGTACTGCTTCCTCTCCCTCTTCAGTGTAGTTATTCATCGAAATCAAGGATGACCTCCTATCCCTCACACCCCCACTTTTCGCATGTATCGAGTCCATGCTTTCTCTCTATCTCGTGGCTTACGACTTCGAGAGATCCCACACAACAAAGAACCTGCTGCGCAGAACCAGAATTCGGTGTCAGAGTGCGTACCGAATCCTCGCCATGAATTCTCCCTCCATTCCCTCATTTCCCTCCATGATGACCACCGTCTTCGCCGACCTGGAGGATCCGAAGGAAATCGAAGAGGCATCTTTTCCCGCCCTTTGTCACTCATAGCTCCACGCCCTCAGCAATTGTCTCTTTAACCGCGGTTATCGCTCTCCCTCCCAACCCCAACTCCTGACGCAATCACTAGATTGTCTTGAATTGTACCACAAACTGAATCACTCGTCAGGCGAGGCGGTGCGGAATTCCAGAATTACCCAGAAATTCGGTCAGTTGAAGGCGCTCTACGTGGCAGCCAATCAGATGAAGGAGGCGGTGGCGGTGGCGCGGCGGACACTGCGATGGTGCGACGACATACAATGCATCAAAGACTACGTGCGACTCTGCGAGAAGGCGGTAGGGCGAGTTGGAGGGAATGAGGGATAGAATGAAACGCCCGATGCATTGTACTCCGTGTTCACAGACCCCGGGTTGTCCGAGGACGCTGTTGACGCTCTGGTTCACTTTCTCTTCTTCTCGAGTCAGTCGTCGCCCTGGGTCACCTCCGCTCTGGCATCACTGCCACCGCGCGGACAGCCCCACCTGCAGTTCTACCAGCACCCAGCGAGTCAGTCGCCACGTACCTCCAAACAGCGCGACCTGACGCACATGCTCGCCGTGGATCAGATGATGCAGCCGTTCGACACGCAGGGCTGGGTGGACGTGCACGCGCTTCTGCGGTCCCTCGCACAGGAGAAGGACTTCGCACACGCCGTGACGCAGCTCGTTCCCCTGGTTACCACCATGTTCCAGAAATCGGTGGGTTTTCTGGAGAACGGGGAATGGAGGGAACTCTTCCTTCTCCTCTTCCTGCTGCTGGAGTTGGCGCTCTGTTTCTGTTTCCTCGAACTGTACGCGTACAGTGACTACTACCTCCTGAAGGTGAGATTCGTTGGGGAGTTTCATTCTAGATGATCGAGTTGGCCGAATTGTCCCCGTTTTCCGGAATGAAGGAAATCGCCCTTGTTTTGGCCGGATTTCGCACGCGTACGGTGCATTCTTCCGTCCTGAAACCGATCGCCGCCAAAATACCCCCGTATTCGGGCTATGGTGATTTCCAGAAAACGCGCCTATTCCAGTCAACTCTTCCGAAATCGTCGCATCAGTTCGTTCTGAAGGAGTTGGTGGAGGGATATGTGAGCGCCCTGGAAGGGGATTTCCAGAAATCGGCGTCTTTTCTGCACCCCGTGGCGAAACGCCACTCCCTATTCTTGTCTCTCCATTCGTGCGACCCGGCAGAACGTGGTGAGATGTTGGACTCGATTCTGAGTATGTCGTACCTGCAGGAGAAGGAGCGGAAGGCGTGTGCGTCGGACCGAGAGACGTGCGAGTGGGAGGGAATTGTGATCGAGATGGCGTTTGACAGGAATACGCAGGATTTCGTGCTGGGGCGTTTCTGCCGCACAGATCCCTTTCCCGCGGTTCTCTTCGGCTCGTCTGCCATTGGCGGGAATATGGATCGTGTGTTGAGGGAACTCCAGCAACACGAGATGGACAATAACGCCTCGTTTTCCGTCATTCCAGAGAGTCAGAAGGACCCCGAGTACGTGAAGGAGTGGTGGGGGAATCGCAAACGCATCGATCACGAGTTGTCGAAAACCCTCCTGTTTTTGGACTCTCATGTGATGGAACCCTTTTCCTTCCTTTTCAAGCCGTGGAGGGAAGGAGCGGAGTTGGAGGGAATTGTCAGCGCTTTGGAGGACAGGGTGATTTGCGACTCTCCCGAAATAGCGCCGATTTTGTCCCTGTTTCTCCACTGTAACGACAAGCCTCTTTCCCTCTCTCTTCTCCACCACGTGTTCCAATCCATGTCTTTTCCCGCCTTTTCCCTTGCCGCCTCCGCGCAGTCGCTGCTCGACCGTTACAACCAACTTCTCCCTCCATCTCCGCTTCCCGCCACAGTCGTTCTCTGTCTGTCGCCCGACCTTCAGAACGTCCCGTTTGAATCCGTTTCCTTATTGAGGGGCGGTCACGTGACTCTTTCCCGCCATCTGTGTCTTCAGAGCATCCGCGACCAGTCAAGCCAACGCGTTCGTTCCATGAATAGCGGTCACTTCGTGATTAATATATCCTAATGCCGTGCTGAATCGGGTCCTTTACACCACCCTGAGGGCGACCTAATGAAAACGGAGAATAAACTGATGGATACGCTTCACAGACTCACCACTCACTTCCACTGGAACGGCGTGCTGCGAACGCTCCCTTCCGCCGAGTTCCTTCAGTGAGACCGACTGGCGGATTTGATGCATAGTCTCGCTCTTCACGGCGCGGCGTTTCTGTTCAGTGGTCACGGTTCGGGGTGCAAGTACTACTCCTACGAACAAATGCTGACCGAAAACGAGCCGTTTTCCGCCATCTCGCTGTTGATGGGTTGTAGCAGCGTTCGCATGGGCAGCGAGGCGGGCTGGGTGTATCTCGGCGCTCCCGTGTACTATCTGATGAACGCGGCGCCGGTGGTGGTGGGTTGTTTGTGGGATGTGAGTGACGGTGACCTGGACCGCATGACGAAGTTCATGCTGAATACGGTGATGGTTGGCGAGAGAGGGGTGTGTGACACGTAGGACGCGAGCGAGGAAGTGGATGTGTGCGCGCTGACGGAGCAGGCGCGTGAGACGTGTTTGCTGAGGCATTTGGTGGGCGACGCGTTGGTGTGTTACGGACTTCCGGTGCGTGTGACGATGTGACCCTTCTCTTTTCTGTTTGTTCTGGACTTGTGCTTTTCGGCTTCTTATCCACAAACACGACAGGAAAAGCCTCCCCACAACTCGCTCTCCGTTGGCACGCTGTCGATATTCGGTATGATTTGAATGGTGGCGTCGGTCGTCGGCGTCGGCACTTCGTAGTTCCACGCTGTCGACGGCACGTCCCTCCTCGCCTCGTTGCTCGTCGTCACCTCGTGTCCCGCGGGACAGATCGTCTGCTCCACCTCCATCTGCTTCTCTCCCATGCAATGCGTCGTGATCGTCTGGTGGCAGTCCTTCGACGCGACGCTGATGTTCGAGTGGTTCACCGTCACGTCCTGCAGGATCGTCGCGTTCTGAATCACGATCGCGCCCTGTTTCACCAGCTCGTTCAGTAACTCCAGCGTCGACGACGCGTTCCCAATCGCCGCCGTCTTGGGAGCCAGCGCTGTGGAGGTGCAGTTCGCCATATGAACTCTCTACGCGTCAGCAACGACTCACACGACCACTCGGTAATGGCGTTTGAGAACGAAGTAGGACGACAGACTCTTGTGACCCGGACCGTACTACGACTCATACCCAGCCGCCACTCGCACCTCGCAGCCCAGCACAGGGCAGTGCACGCGACCCTCCGAGATGACCAGCTGATTGCCCAGTATTTGACTCAGATTCGTGTCCTGGTGCACCTTGGCGTGGTACAGAAGGAGTTTGTAGGTGGAGAACCGACAGCCGCAGTCGGGTCTGCCGCATATGTACGGCTTCTCCTCTTCGAGGTAGGGGACGGGGATGACGGGTGCCTAGACATCAGGAGGATGAGCGGGAGAAACGGCATCGGTGCCGTCCATCATGTCTTCCCGGTCGTGTTGTCGGTGATACTCGCGCTGAAACTCGAGACGTTCCTTTTTCGAGATGAGCGAGGTCAGCGACTCCAATTCCTTGATTCGCTCCCGCATCTTCTGTATTTGTATTTGCTGCTTCAGGTAGGACTCGCGTAGCCGAATGCTACTCATCAGTCGCTGAAACGAGGACGCACCATCTCGACTTCGAGCACACGCTGGCGTCGATGCCCAGGTGCACGCGGTACGTGTGGAAGTTCAAACTGCTCTTGTTGTTGAACGTTTTGTAGCATCCCGGAATGGGACAGGTGTACACGAACTGCTCGCTCTCCCTTTCCGTCTGAACTGCTCTATACATCACGACCAAGCGATAAAATCACGTCGGGGGCGGTTCCACAGGCGGAGACACGGACACGGCTTCGTTCGACTCCCCGCTCTTCTTCAGGTCCTCCGTGTGCTTCTTCTGGTGGTTGACAAACCCGGAGCGTGATGTGAACCGCTTGTTGCAATCGTCGAATGTGCACACATATTCATGCATCTCGCCTACACTTGAAGCCTCTATCCGGACCAAACCCGTGTGACTCTTGGCATGCACTCGGAGCGACCCGCTCCTTGCAAACCGCTTGTTGCAGAGCTCGCACACGAAGGGCTTGATTCCCGTGTGCTTCACCTATAGAGTCAGCGTCGCAAGGGAGATCGTACCTCGTGGTCCTTCAGATGCGCGTTGTCGATGAAGGACTTGTTGCAGTGCGCGCACACGAAGTTCTTCTTCTTCTTCGTGTTCATTTTGATGCGATAGTCATGCGCGGACTGGGAGGCTCAAAGATCCTAGGATCGAGCATATTTCCAGAGGCTTTGTGGTCTAGTGGTATGATTCTCGCTTCGGGTGCGAGAGGTCCGGAGTTCGATTCCCCGCGGAGCCCTTCTTTTTTCTCCTTCGCCGATAACCCTGATGGAACATCGCTGTCTCGTCGCTGTTTCGTTTTTGAACGGTGAGGGGAGAGGGAGATTGGAGTTGAAAGTAGTTGCTGTAACTCCCCGATTGTCATATTCTTTTTCCCTTTGAGGCGATTCTGGATAGAATCCGATCCCACTGTATCCTAATCCCCGTGCGAATTGAACACCGAGTATGAGAGTGATTATCGAGAACAACAGTATTGATGCGCTGCGTTTCGCCGCAGATTATATCGTGAGAAAGATCAAGGAGTTTGGTCCCACCGAGGACAACAAGTTTACCCTCGTTCTTCCGAATCCCCTCCCCTCCATCAAACCCCTGTAAGTCGTTCCAATGGGTTCTAACGGGTAGGTTCGACGACCTCGTGGCCGCGTTCAAGTCGGGAGACGTGTCATTTCAGCACGTCGTTTTCTTCCAGCTTGAGGAGTTCCGAGGCATTGCGAAGGACGATCCGAGGAGTTTTGCGTCACGCATGTACGAGTTCTTCTTCCGTTACGTGGATGCCGTGCCGGAGAACGTTTTCTTCTTGAACGGCACGGCCGTGGACTACGAGGCAGAATGCGAGGCATTCGAGAAGGCGATCCAGAGCGTGGGCGGTCTGCGACTCGTGTGTGCTGAGGTGGATTCCGAAGCGGCTATCGGCGGAAATGCCCCGGGTAGTTGCTTGACGAGCAAGACGCGTCAGAAGACGCGCACCTCGTTTATTATTAATGACCGTTTTCATACCCGAAATGGCCTTCAGGATTATGACTACGACGAAAGCGATGTCGACGAGGCCGCGATGGGCAGCAATTACGTGCTCACCATGGGCCTAGGCACTATTATGGAGGCGCACGAGGTCTGTGCCCTCTTCGTTGGAGCGCACGCGGCGCGCTCGCTGCACCACGTGCTGGAGGAGTCCGTGTCCAACCTCTTCCCCGCGTCCGTTCTCCAGTACCACGAGCGCGCGTGCGTGATTTGCGAGAAGAGGTCGATCTCGACGCTGAAGTACACGACGGTGGAGTACTTCGTGGGGCTCCGCGAGAACTACAACATCGTCAACAATCTCGGCAATCAGCTGAAGAACGGTCGGTTTCTGTGTCGAATCTGATGCGTAGATGACAGTCCCTACAACCACGCCTTCCAGTACTCCCTCGAACTGCCCGAGGACCTGGTCGCGGACAGCGCCGCCGAGACTGAGGAGCCTCACCTCATGACGACTGATTTCGGACTGCAGCGTCTTCGCACACATACTCCTCACACGGAATAGGAGGACTGGGTTGTTTGTTGGAAATGGTTGGAAGTGCTGGACGCGATGGAATGCGAATTGCCGCATTCGGAGCCCATTTTTGCCGTTTCGCTGACGAAAAATGGGTCCTGATTGGGGATTACCAAAAATGAATGCGATCACAAGACGAGCAGAAAGAGAGGACGGATCACGCGGAATGAATCCCTCTTCTTCAAAACCGATGGAGAATCAAAAGACGGACGACAAGAACGAGGATGATGCCGTGTTTGGAGATGAGAGCGAGGACAGCACGCCCAAGACACACACAACAGAGAACAAGCCGGAGATGACTCCCGTGGAAAAGGAGAAGTACGACCGCATCCGCAGTGTATGTTTCGACAGGGGTGCGTTTTCATAACGAATAGGACGCGTTCGGAAACGACTACGAGGCCGCGATCGAGGATAAGGACGACAATCCGGGGAAGAAGCCCAAGAAGCGAAATGGCGAGCTTTCGGACGACGAGCAGCGTCTTCTCGTGAAGCGAGCGATCGTAGGAGCGGACGCGGTGCATGACCATCAGGAGTATGTACACAGAATGGATGAGGCGTACGTGAAGGACCTCGAAGCCTTCTCGAACGGAGAGGTGGTGGACAACCGCCTGAAGATGATCAAGGACGTGGAGCGCAGCATGAAGAACACGGATTTCGCTCGCTGGTGGCGTTCTGTTCTCGCTCTCACCCGTAGCTGCCTGTCGTGCAACCTGATTCCAGTGCTCGCGAACTGGATCCGGCCGGGCGCTCACGGCGACCTTCCGTTCAGCCGCGTAGTCATCGACGTGTAGTGTAACTCTACAGATCCGCTCGGGCGTGTACAACGTGCTGTTGGACCTTCCCGTGAGGAAGAACAACATCAAGGAGGGGAACATGGGCGAATTGCTGGTGAAGCTGTGGATGAACAAGAAGGAGACGGAGGAGAACCACGCGCTGCTCCACCAGATCATCGAGAAGTGGCTGCGACTCGTGACGGGCATGTCCGATTCGTTCCGGGAGGAGGCGAACGAGGGCTTGGAGGACATTGCGTCGGCCAAGAAGGACTACTTGTCTGCCGTCAACCGTCGTCGCAACAAGGGCTGTGGGCGCTGGCTTTTCCAGTGATTCGTAGTTACGGAGGAGCAGGAGGAGAGGTCCATCTTCGCGATGATGCCGAAGTGGGTGCACGTATTGCCGGTAACGAGTAGGGGTGAACTGCGGGCGTACGTGAACGACGCTCCCTCGATTCCCATTCGCCAGGAGCCGAAGGGCCGCGACGACTCCGCCTATGCTATACTATCGAAAATGGAAAAGAACCCGAGGAAACGGGCTCGATGAGTTGTTTGGCTTGTTTATTGCATGAATCACGAAAGGAGCGAGCCCATTGGCGCACGAAAAGCCCGTTCGAGTCCAGGTAAATCCATGCTTTTCTCAAAGAAAGATGCTCGCTGGTTCAAGTCACGTTGCGGGAATTGATCTTGGAACGACCAATTCCTGCATATCCATCTACAAGCACGAGAAGGTCGAGGTTGCGGTCGATGCGCTTGGAGCACGAACAACGCCCTCCATGGTGGCCTTCACGGACACCGGAAGACTGTTCGGCGTTTCTGCCAAGAATCAGATCATCCGCAACTACAAGAACACGATCTACGACGTGAAGCGGCTAATCGGCCATTCATTTAACGAACCCGCCGTGCAGGAGGATATCAAGCGCTGGCCCTTCACCGTGGTGCAGAACGCGAACGGCCGTCCGGTGATCAAGGTGGAGTACATGAAACAGCAAATGGAGTTTACTCCCGAAGAGATCAGTTCCTACGTGATTGGGAACCTAGTCAGTATTGCAAAGAAGTACAGCGAGAAGGACATCACCGATATCGTCATCACCGTCCCCGCGTACTTCAACAACAGCCAGAGACAGGCTACGATCGACGCTGGCACGCTGGCCGGATACAACGTGCTCGAGGTGCTCAACGAGCCGACGGCGGCGGCCATTGCGTACGGATTCGAGAACATGGGGAACAAGACGATTCTGGTGTACGATCTCGGCGGCGGCACCTTCGATTGCACCATTCTCCGCGTGGAGGACAGCGTGTACTCCGTGAAGGGCACCGACGGAGACTGCCACCTCGGCGGCGACGACTTCGACGCGAGAATGATGGCGCTTCTGAAGGAGAAGCTGGAGAACTTCGGCTGCGACACCAACTTCAACGACAAGCGCAACGCACAGAAGCTGCGCAACATTGCTGAGAGCACCAAGATCGAGCTGTCCACGCTTCCTTCCGTGGAGGTGAATGGCGAATCGTTCGATGTCGACCCCTTCCAGGTGTCCCGCGCGGAGTTCGAGGAGCGCTGCATGGATCTCTTCGACCGTACCAAGACCATCCTGGACCGTCTGATGAAGAGCGTGAACATGAATGCCGGCGACATCGACGACGTTGTGCTGATCGGCGGTTCGAGCCGCATCCCGTACGTGAAGCAGATGCTGATCGCGATGTTCGGCGAGGAGAAGGTGTTCGAGAAGATCAACCCCGACGAGGCGGTGAGCAAGGGCGCGGTGATCGAGGCGGTGCGTCTGATGGACAAGAAGATGAAGGAGCTGAATACGTCGATCGATCCCGAGAAGATCCCGTCGGTGGACGCCAGCAACATGGAGTCGGACAGCGACAGTGACAGTGACAGTGATGATGATGATGACGACACGCAGTACGCGCCCATCGCGATTCAGAACATCGTGATCAACCAGGTGATCCCGCTGCCCATCGGCGTGAAGAACAGCGAGAAGATGATGTCGGTGATCCTGGAGAAGAACCTGCCCTACGGCGAGTCGCGTCAGCGCGAGTACGTCACCTCCAAGGACAACATGACGTCCATGAAGATCCACGTGTACCAGGGCGAGCGCCCCGTGGCGGCGGACAACTATGAGATCGGCGTGATCAAGATCACGGGCATCACGCCGATGCCGAAGGGCCAGGCGAGTGTGGTGATCACGATGAGCGTGGACATGAACGGCGTGCTGAAGATGAGCGTGCTGGACACGACGTCGCAGCGCGTGACGGAGCACGTGTTCGACAACAAGGCAACCAACCTGAGTGCGGAGGAGATCGAGCGGATGAAGGAGGAGGCGGTGCGTCTGCAGAAGGAGGACGAGCGGAAGGTGGAGATGCTGAAGAAGAAGAGCGAAATCGAGGAGCTGGTGTTTGCCGCGAAGCAGGCGGCGAAGGATCGCGAGGAGTTGCTGGACGACGAGTTCAAGCAGCAGATCGCGGGCTTCTTCGATGAGATCAAGGGGGTGTTGAAGAACAAGGAGGTGACGATGGAGGACCTGGAGATGAACAAGGAGGTTTGTCAGCAGTGGCTCGATGCGATCAATGGAACTATGGACTAACTGCTGTTTTCGCTGTGTTTGTTGTCAGTAAGTGTCGTGAGTGACCGTCATGAGTAATTGTCACCGTCCCTTTCTTCACGAATCACCAAACTGCCACTAATTGTCCTCGGGGTGTAGTTGGCGGACAATTCATGCACAAGCTGTATTCGGACGTCCTCAGCAAGTCGACGCTCTTCACGAGCAAGGAGGAGATCGCCTTCTACCGGAAGATGTGGCTGCATCACGATTTCCTGATGCCGGGGATTCTCAACAAGTTGGCTTCGCAAACGGACAGCAAACGCATTATTGGACTGTATCCCGGCACTCAGCACGCTGGTTTCTGCATTCTCTCCTCTTCGAGTTGTCTCCTTATGCGCGCTCGTAAGACGTAGACAAGTGCTTGACGCTGAACAGTTTTTCGGGAGACGGGAGGGGAGAGGGAACCATTACGGGCTCCTCCGTGCGCATCGCGGAGCAGGTGCAGGACGCCATCCATCAGTTTTGCAAGCCGGGAGAGGGAAAAGCGCTTCCCCTGGTTTCCTACTACAACCAAGAGCCACCCGTGTTTGGGAAGAATTCCGAGCGAGCGTCGCATCTGATCTCGTTGGCCGAAGTCGTGGGCACGCTGCGCTACACCCTTCATTCCGAGGGATCGTCCTGGCCGGTTCCCGTTCGATTGTCTGAGTTGCTGTACGAGACGAGTGTGGAATTGATGCGTAGCAAGTTCCTGTCGATTCCTCAGCGCGAGAATGGGTGGGGACAGCGGAAGGAGATGGTGTCCTATGTTCAGAACCTGCTGGGAGCGAGCTCGTCGCTGTCGCTCAAGAGGGGTTCCTCAGACGAGGACAAGGACAAGGGATTCATGATGGCTGCCGCCTTCATAATAGCGCACTACGGACTGTTGCAGCAACTGTCGTACGAAGTGCTGCAGGAGATGGGCATCACGGCCACGCTACCTCCCGCGTGGTGGGAGACGTCGCCGCAGCTGATGCGAATCGCGAAAGGGTTTGTGGCAGGAAACATCCGGGCTCTTTTGAAGCAGGACGAACTGGCGTTTGAGAGTATTTTCCCGAAGGAGAACGAGGTGTGTGCTGAGAATCGTGGTGATCTCTAGGCGTTGTTCTCCAAGCTCATGGCAATCACAATGAAGGAGCTGGAACAGCAGATGTTGATTCCGAATCCGCACAGCTCCGTGTAACATACCCATTCTTGTTTTCTCCAAGAAACAGCAAACAGCAACTACTCGTAACGCCACTTTGGATACTGAATATCCTTTTCTTCACTTTCCGCAGGAACAACCTCGGCCGGCTCCACCGCATCGAGATCGGGAATGCAGGCGACAAATCGCTTCAGCAATGCAACATCTTCTTCGTCGTCCATGCTGCTCAAGAAGTGATGACTCAGCACGTTGGCGATGGAGGGTCGCTGCTCTGGATTCTTCTTCAACACCATCTTGATCCAGCTCTTGAACGCCCGGCTCGGCGTGCGGATCGAGGGCGCGTATGTGTCGAACGAGGGCGGGTCGCCCTGACAGGTTCGGATGATCGTCTCCATCGGCTCACAGCGCGCGTACGGCGGGAAGCCCTTGTACAGCTCCAGCGCTGTGATTCCCAGCGACCAGATGTCCGCCTACGGAATGATTTGAGTCAGAGTTCGGCCACCGCTGCATTGTAATTCTGATGATTCATGACTTCGGGAGCCATCCAGCAGGGCGTTCCTACGAACGTGTTGGCTCGCGCCTTCTTCATGGAACCTTCCAGAACGCGCGCCACGCCGAGATCCGCTAGGCACACACAGCCCTCCGAATCAATGAGAATGTTTCCCGCTTTGACGTCTCTACGCGTGATATCCAGCGTTTACCTCCACCGATGAAGGAGATTTGAGGAGTGGAGGTACTGCAGGCCGTATGCTGTTTGTTTTATGACGGCACTCACGATTCTTTCCTATTCGTGAATGCGTCCCGTCGAGAGTACCGGCAGCCCCTCATTGTTCTCCAGCTGATCTGTTTTGCGCAGATACTGCAAGATTCGAAGAAGCGACCCCTTCGACATGAGGGGACTGATGATCCAGAGTTGGTCTTCGATGCTGAAACAGCAGTAGCAGCGCAGAACGTTCCGGTGATTGCACAGTTTCATAGACAGCACTTCCCTCCATATGTCGATTATATTTGGAGACGAACTCTCTAGCGAGATGACCTTGATCGCCACCAGCTTGTTGTTTTTCTTGCACCTTCCTTTGTACACCTTCGCGAACGCTCCCTACGGTGAATATCACGTCAGATCCACTACTCGTCCAATGATGCCCATCAACTCGTATTCACTGGCATCCGTGGGCCAGACTTCTGTATCTTCCATGGTCGGTCCGATGTGTTAGTGATTACTCGTCGTTTTCAAATGATAGAGGAATTGTGTTCAGCAAACAGGACAAACGATACTCTGCAAATATTCAACAAAATGGATATTCTCCTTCACGACGGGTAAAACGACGGACTTGAAGAGTTCCCACCCCCCCTGCTCCTACACCTCACCGCATCGATCCACCCCTACGAACACCAAGTGGTTTTTCATCTCGATCGCCAGCGCCTTCAGTCGGCCCAGATCGTCGTTCTCGTTTATAAGCGTCGCGTACGACGTCAGCACGCGGCAGTAGTCTCGGCGATCCTTCATGACGAAGCGCGCTATGTACAGTTGGGATTCCAGCTGCGCGAACGTCGAGTGAAGCTACCCGTGAGCGGAAAGGAGGGAGTGTACGGTCAGCAGGGAGTTCGTTGCGAAGGGCGAGTTCAGTCCGGAGGACCTTCCGTCTCTGTTGTAGAAGGAATACGCAAACACGTTCTGCTGCTCGACGAACCAGCAGCGCGAATTCAAATCGTACGTGAATTGCTCCCCCTTTCTCTCCTTCGTGTCCAGCTGCAAGCGCAGTACCGAATAATCGGCGAAGTGGACGCGAATGCCCACCACCTCGCTCTTCGTAAACCCGGAAATGTCGATGTCGCTCTCGATCAGCATCCGACCCCCTGGGTTGATCGCCCCCACCACCAGCCGGCCCTGCGTCGTCACCACTGCAAACCGGTCCCCCTCCTCGCTTCCCGCGCTGCAAACCGCCGCCGGCGCACTGCCCAAGAACAGCGCTGGAACCGCGGTTCTGCCGTCGGTAGTGACCGTGTGCATCAAGCCGTCTCGCGTCCAGGCAAAGAAGAACCTGGAGGTGGAGCTTCCCGCCACGACGGCTCCCTGCCCCACCCAGGACCACTGAATGGTGTTGGAGGGAGAAATGGATTGCACGAGCGTGACGCTGGTGCGATCGGAGTTGCTGGGCTGAGAGGTGGTGGGAACGAGTTGGAGGGAAAGCGTGTTGTTGGCAGAAGGGAGAGGGAGAGAGCAGGGCAGTGTGAGCGTGAGAGGGGGGAGTGAAAAAGTGGGGGCCACAACGACCGGTTCGGTGGATGGCGTCTGCGCTGGTGCGGCCTGCTGTTTCTTCCTCTTGCGCGTGGTGGGCGCCGTCTCGTGCGCCTCCTCCGTCTCAGCGCTGCGCTTGTGGCTCTGGCTTTGCTGGGGTTGAATTTGAAGTTGTTGAGTCTGAAGTTGCTGGGGTTGAATTTGAAGTTGTTGGGGTTGAGTGTGGGGTTGTTGGGGTTGTTGAAGTTGTTGAGGTTGAGACGGATGAAGCGAAGAGACAGCCACTGCCTTGTTGAGGGCGGCTGAGGGCTGAGCGATCATGCTCACGTGCTTCTTCGACGCGTTCTCTCGACGCGCCACGTGACTGTGCATCTCTTCCTCCGTCAGCGCGTTCCCGCCAACCTCCGCGCTCTCCAGCTCCACCGCCACTACACACTCGCCAGCAGTGAACAAGATGTGTCGGTCGTCCGACGACCACGCGATGTCCGACACGACGTTGTGCGTGGCGTTGCGCACCACCACCAGCGGCTGCGCGAGATCGTTCCTCCACACGGACACGGATCCATCCTATGCCTTAACCACTGCACGCGCACGCACGTCACAGCCCACGGCGACCAGTTGCAAGAAGGCGTGCTTGTCGTTCTGGAGAAGGCGCGGCGCGTAGCGACACACGCCCACGATTCCGGCGTGTCCGGCGAAGACGATTTGGGGGGCCCACGTTCCGCGGTTCAGAAGCATGGCAACGGGGAACTGTTTCTGGGAGTGAGGTAATGAGCACAATCGTACGTAAACGGCGTGCGTGACGCAGAGCATGGTGCCGTCGGGGGACCAGCGCGCGCACTTGTACAGACCACTGCCGTACTTGTCGTTTTGGAGCTGGGTGGATGTGTAGATGCACTCCCAGGATTCCGTCGACCACACTTTCAACGTGTTGTCCTTGCTCACAGATACGATGTACTAGGGAATCAGCGAGTGCGGAGAGCGTTACGGCGCCCAGAGGATCCCATGACACGCAGCTAATCCACGCAGCGTGGCCCTCCAGCTTGTGGATCGCCGTCTCTTCCTCCAGCGACCAGACCAGAATTTGGCAGTCAACGCTGCAGGAACAGAGAAATCGACTGTCGGGACTCCACGAAACGTCTGACACATCTACTATGAATGCAAAGGGAGAGGACTACCGGAACGATGCCCCTTGAAGACGCGAATACACTTGAAACGAATCACATCCTCCTCCTGCTCTTCGTCCGACTCCTGCTCGTCCTCTTTGTTTTCCTCCTCGTTTGCACCTTCGTTCGCTTGCTTCTTCTACTCGTCACAAACGAAGTAGACCTCTACGTAGTCCATGTCCTGTATCCAGATGCGGATTGTCTCGTCATCCGACGCAGTGGCGAGATAACTACGAATGAGGCAGAAACAGGACGCATACCGTCCATCAGGAGACCATCGGCAGCACGTGACTTCATTCGTATGTCCCCTCAACGTACTCAACAGCCGATCCGTGTTTTCGTCGTCCTCCTTCTCTTCGGAGAAAATGGGATCGGTAGCCCAGATGAACACGTTCGAGTCTACATCGCTAAGCAGATGGGACAGGAACCAACCTCCTCCAGCGGTAGCGACGTAGGGCTCCTTCGGGTGGAAATCGACGGAATAGATAGAGGTGACTATGGAAATGAGCAAAGGGAGTTGCGTTCTATGTACCGTCATGTCCTATCCACGGAACACGCAAGACCTTCATTGTGGAGAAAGGGAGTGTCAAATTGAATTCGATTCGGGGAGTCGGTCGTATCAGCAAAGATGCCAACACCACCGACCGACACAAAAATTACGCAGAGCAAATCTATTGATTGACGATTCACCACTTGCGCTGAAGTGTGCATTAGGCAAACTGCCCTTTTGCCCTGTCCCAGCCAGAAAAGGGATTACTCTCCAAAGAACAGGCTTTTTGATTATGGGTGCAGTCCCTCCCTTCTTCTTCGCACCTGCTTGATGGGTAAATGAAGAAGGGTAACTGGCGTCAATGGCAACACTGAAAAGCAGAGGATGCTCATGACTCTCCATTCACGCGTTCAGTACGCTCCCCGTAACGAAAGCAACGTAGTCACACAATTACCAGACGGAAATACGATTCGAACTCGACGATCATCACCATCACTCTCTTCCCTCTCTCCGTCCTTCATTGGTGTTCTCTCACTTCGCAGTGCAGTTGTAGCGAGAAGAGGCGATGGACCGCTCCTCAAGGGGAGTTTCGTTTGGAATATCCCTTCCAAATTCGATACGAGGACTCACTAATTCTTTTTGACTGATAGAGCTGTGTATGACAATCAGTTCGATGAAGAGAACCTTCCAGTTCGACTCTGTAAGTCTTTGTCGGCAATCGTCATGATGTAGGAGGACTCGATTCCCGAAGATGCGAAAAAGAGGTGTTTACGCCCGTTTCAGAACGGCAGTATGCGCGCGGGTTTCCTCTCGCCCGTGGATCGACTGAAGCGCGACGACCCGTTGATGGAGGAGGACGAGGGCAAACGGTCCTGCTCGGAAGCGGCGAATGGCGGGTTCCGTCCCACTCTTCCCGATGCTGTCGTGCGGCAGCTGACCTTCGGGCAGGAAATGTACAACGGGATGAGCTCGCAGCTTCCGCCTCAGGCCGTCAGAGAAATGAAAGAGGAGGCCTATCGGTAGGAGTTGGTTAGGGTTGGTGATGTGTAGGAATAGCGAAGCGTATAAGAACCAGGCGCTGACGATTTACCAGGGTCCTGTGGACTCGAGGACGGAGGAGAGTGCGGGATTGTTCGGGTCGAACGCGGAACCCTCGGGAATGGACGTCCAGGATCCGGAGGACAACTCGATGGAGGAGGAGAGCGATGCCAGCTACCAAACGCAGTTGCGAGAAACGGGAATGCAGGGGATGCCGCTGCCCGATATGGACGATCCGTCGTGGTCTTTGTAACATAATCCTTTATACTATATCTTATCGTGACTCGTTTTGTTGAAAATGGGATACGCCATATCTTTCTTCCTGCAGAATGGAAAAGACTAAAGGAATGGTATTTGTGCGTTATACTGTGTTCGGGGATGATGCGTGTAGAACATAAACGCTAGGGCATTCAGTCCATGGAGTATGCCCGATTCTGGAGGAAAGCTCACTCCAGTCGATGCGCGTCGCTCCAACAACGAGCGGTATGTGCTTTGCAATGCACAGTCTCACGAACAGAGCGCGCTCCTCCTCTTTCGCAATGGCAGCAGAGCCGCGCCGCCGGTCACAGTCCCTGTCGATCCAGCTGGAGGCGAGACGGCCTGTGCGGCTCTGTGACGGGATTTATGGATTAGGTGCTGCGCGTTCGGGTGTCGAACTTTAGTCCCGATTTCAACAAGACGGCATTTGTTGAGTTGGTGAACACGCACTTCTCGGACGTCAAGAGCATCGACTTCCAGCCTCGCTACAACGAGAAGGGCCGTCTCTACGGGTGTTGTTTTGTGACGATAGTGACGCGTAGCTTCGTTACGTTCTCTTCGCTGCTCGGCTACGAGGAGTGCGTGAGTATGGAGACCTTTCAGTTCGGAGAGGATCTGCTGCGCATCGAGCCCAGTCAGGACAAGGGCTGCATGCCGACGAGCGTATCGCGCATCGATTCTCCTCCACTGTAGACAACGCTCGTCATTTCCAACCTCCCTCTCACAGCCACGTCAAATCAGTTCAAGGAGTGGATCTCCAAGCAGGAAATCGAGCCGCTGTCATTTACTCTCATAAACACGAAGAAGGATTCCAAGTCGCGCCGCTCCGTTCCCATTTCGACGGGAGTCGTGTTCGTCCAGTACAGGAACATAGAGGACGCGGGCAAGGCGTGGGGATACCTGAAGGACGCATCGTTCAACAATCACCGCATTACGGTGGAGTTCAAGCGCCGCCAGGACAAGCGAGAATTTGACAACAGCGGCAACACGGTGTTCCTGCTCCAGACGGCAAAGCAGCTGTGGGAGCAGATGGTGCAATTCAAGGCGAGCTATCTCCAGAACCGCTCGCCGTCGTCCCCCGCGCTCGTCTTCCCGAACTCCCTGTCACCGTAGGCGCTGTGTTGCGTGTGAAGTGTAGAATCGAGAAGTCCATCGTGTTCACGTACACCGAGAAGCTGGGTCTGTGCCACTTCACGCAGGGAGAGGGAGAGAACAAGCACATTCTGATCGCGGCGACTCCGCCAAGCGCTCCGGTGTCGCAGAAGCAATCGAAGGGAAGTGGGAGGAAATCGAGATCCGGGTCTGTCTCCGGAGAGATTGAGGTCACGCCTCCCAGAAGACAGCGGCGGATGTCGTGTCCCGACTTCTCCTCCGATGTGCCCGTGAGAAAGCCGATTGGCTTGCCGCACGCTGCGCCCGTTTGCAACCGAGTGGCGCAGGGTCCGGACGGAAAGTCCATCGGTTTTAAGCTTCACCGAACTGTTGAATAACGCAATTCGCTGCCTCTTTGTTGGATGAAACTCCCGTCCTTTTGAACCGCCAAAATCCAAATTGAAACCGCTATGCCGACCTGGGTGTGTCCTTCGTGTATCTGACTCGTGTCGTGTGAATGCGTAGGTTCCTACACAAACCCGTCCTCCGTTACGCGATGCAGTCTCTGTAACTCGGTCTGCCCCGATGGACAAGACACTCAGTCTTCCGAGGCCACCGTGAGTCAGACGCCTTCGATGGAGCCCTCTCAGGCGAGCGTTCTCTCCCAGCAGTCGTCTCGCCTCTTTTCGGTGAATATGAACAAGTCAAATTCCGTGCGCAGGACGCTGGGAGCAAAGCGCAGTTCCACTCTGTCACAACGATCGGTCGGATTATCGCGCAAATCGACATTGCGTATGGGCTGTGGTGGTGCCGTGAATCGTAGAATCGAGTCTATCCGTGACCGAGAGCGACATTCCTCTGTCTGGGAGAGTGACACCGTCGTCAAGTGTGAAAGAGGATGTCGTGGTATCAAAGGAAGAAGTGGTGGCAAAAGAGGAGGTGGCGTCATTGCCAACAAGAGGGTTGTCAACGTCTATAAAGAACGAAACGGCAGTGTCAGTATCTTCAAAAGGGGAAGTGCCGGTGTCTTCAAAGGAGATGAAGTCATCGTCTTCCAAAGAATCAATATCATCGTCTCCAAAGGAGGAAACTAACGTATCTCCAATGGAAGAGAAGCGAGCACTCTCAAAAGAAGAGAAACAAGCACCCTCAAAAGAAACGACATCACCCTCAAATGAAAAGCAATCAACACCCGTCAAGGAAAAACGAAGAAGCAAATCCACTCCATCCCCAAAGCGAGCGAAGAGCGTGGCACCGTTCCGTGTATGTGGCAGCATGCTCTCGGAGGCAGATCGGGACGTTCTCGTCAGTTTGGTGACGTCCTTCCCGAACAGCGTTCTCCTTCGCCGCACCTCGCGAGAAGTGGGTGACGTGGTTGTCGCGGGACGGAGTGCGCGAAGTGTCAAGGTGTTGTGCGCCGTGGCTCGCGGTGTTTCCGTTGTGAGGAAAGAGTGGCTGTATGCCAGTCTGGAGAAGGGCGAGTGGGCGCGTGTGGAGGACTTCATCGATGCGATTGCCGAAGAGGGGTTGGAGAGACGTCGCAGCCAGAAGTGGGGCGTGTTCAAGGAGTGCGGCCTGATTTACGTGGATAAGCACACGACGCCGAATCGAGATGACTTGGAGGCGATTATCGAAGGCGGCGATGGGAAGGTCACGCGCGATATGAGCAAAGCCGCGATTTGTGTGATTCACGCGGGTGATAAGAAGCTGAATGGCACGTGCGTGACGGAGAAGTTCGTGATTGAAGGCGCGATTCACTGCCAACTGCCTCCGGTCAGTGAGGACGAGGCAGACACCAAAGAGGGTCTCGTGGAAGCGGAGAGTGAAGAATATTCTTCTGTTTGTTTGAGATGATCAAGATGGTCAGCAAACTCAAACTAACTAGCAAACTCAAAGTGTTCAGAAAACATCGCATGATGCAACCAAGTTCTCCCATCTCCACTTAAGCAGACACGCCTCCACCGCACACCAGACGGCGAATAGC
>ERZ1106948.407-NODE-407-length-20788-cov-32.072348_pt1 | contig 20788 bp, 32 predicted proteins | sample MGYA00403673_ERZ1106948 | MGnify/ENA primary metagenome ERZ1106948 (study PRJEB35170, sample SAMEA104062409) | human gut metagenome | biome: human gut; feature: human-associated habitat; material: faeces | place: Denmark | collected 2012-05-07 ...
TGCTGTACTGGCTCTTGTAAGCCTTCACCTCCCAGTTCCAATTGAAACGGCACTGTGCGATCTCAGTCTCATCAGTAGTATCGTAGTAAAGATAACCCTGACCATATTCAGCACTGCACATATCCGGATAAACCACCTCCTTTGTCTGGTCGGTGTTCGCAGAAACTGTTACGCCAGTCGCCGCTCCGCAAGCACCAGCAAGCTCAGAGGCAAAATACTCCGCATCGTACTTCTCGTACTTGTTGTTGTCGAGGTTGATGGTCATCAGCAGGGGGAAGTTCGTCTTGTCGTTGCAAATCGTGTTCAGAACATCCACCAAGCTATAGGTGCTTCCACACCCACTATCACTGCACTGGGCAATCTGCTGATCCGTCACCTGGAAGTGCTTGAGGTTCTTGAAGTAGCCCTTGTTCGCGTTCGCCACCATCCAATCCAGCATCGTCTTGAAGCCGTCCTTCTTGATCTGACCGAGACCGAACACCAGACGCGAAGGACGAGTGTACTGCATGAACTCCATCAGCTGAGGAACCAGAGCGTCGTTCAACATGTGTCTGTTCACACGATCCGAGTAGAAGTACACGTCGATGGGAGCCTCGTTCAGTCTCTGTCTAGAGAGCGACTCCAACCACAGGCTCGAAGAACCCTCGTCCAAACCCATGAGAGCAAGCACGCGCGTGTGAGCGAGAGCCTTGGCGCGGTAGGCATCACGCACAGCCAGGTAGAGTCTAGTCACAGAATCAGCGGTAATCACGTCGTCGTAGCACGTGTTCTCGTTGTCGTAGTTGCTGTTATCGCCGTAAATAAAAGGATCGTAGACGGGGAACCAGGGCTCAGCAGTGGGGGTGGGGGAAGGGGTGGGAGTAGGCGGGACGGTCGGAGTAGGCGGGACGGTCGGAGCCTCAGTCGGAGCGGCAGTAGGAGCCTCAGTCACGGGAACAGTCGGAGCGACAGTCATAGGAACAGTAGGAGCCTCAGTGGGAGCCTCGGTCACAGGGACAGTGGGAGCCTCAGTAGGAGCCTCAGTCACAGGGACAGTCGGAGCCTCAGTAGGAGCCTCGGTCACAGGGACAGTGGGAGCCTCGGTCACAGGGACAGTGGGAGCCTCGGTCACAGGGACAGTAGGAGCGGCAGTAGGAGCCTCGGTCACAGGGACAGTGGGAGCCTCAGTAGGAGCCTCAGTCACGGGCACAGTGGGAGCCTCGGTCACAGGGACAGTGGGAGCCTCCGTCACGGGCACAGTCGGCACCTCCGTCGTCGCAGCACCAAGAATAACAATATCAATATCCAGACCCAGCTTCTTCACAATGCTCTCCGCCAAAGCAATCAGCTTCGGATCGTCACTAATCTGGATCGTCTTCAGGTTCGGAAGAGCGCCCTCGCCGAACTGGAAGATGTCCTCCACGTTCTCCGTCTCCAGGTTGCAGTCCAAGAACGTCAGCACCTCGCAGTTGCTCAACGCGCCTTTGCCGACCTTCACCGTCTTCAGCGTGTTCACATTCGTAAACGTCACCTCCTTCACGTTCGGAAGACCGCCGTCCATAATCGTCAGCTGCTCCAGCGGCGTGTTGGAAACCTCCATCACCGTAGCCGTCTTGAAGCTGTTCTTGGGAATCGTGAACCGCTTCAAGTTGGCACCGCTGATGTGGATGCCGTTCTCGCCCTCCGCCAAACGACGTCCGCCCTCGGAACCGTTGAAGTTGTCGCCTTCCATGTCAAAAGTCTCCAACACGGGCAAGTTGTCCATCTGAAGATCGTCGCCGAAGCGGAACGCGCCCTCCTCCAAAATCACAGTCCGCAAATGCTCCATGTCGTTGAGGATCAGAGCCTTCACTCGGGGGAAGGAATTCTTGCGGAAGATCAGCTCCTCCAGCATCGTGAAGCGGCTGAAGTCCACCTCCGTCGCAGTGTCAAAGCCGTTCTCTCTCACGACAATTCTGCGGGCAAAGTAGGGGATGGAATCCATGGTAGGGTACTTAAGAGACGGCGTCTCGTACACGGAATCCTCCTGAAGTGTAATGGCAAATGCGTAACCGGCAATACCAGCATAATTCGAGCTCGTCTCGTTCTTGCGCATAGGCAATCTCAAGTGCACGGCTTCACAAGGAGACACGTTACCCTCAATGATCCAATAGCCATCCACGTCCGCCGTGGTCTTCTTGTAACCCGTCACAAGAGCGTAGAAAGTGGGCTCGTACACGGTGCCGCTCAGCATCACGTCCTCCGGCTCCGTGCTCATGTCCTTCACGAAGAACAAACGCAGCAAATCGATGGAAAGAAGCGCCATCACCGGGATCTTCTCCGCAACATCCTCGCTCATGTCTTCGTTCACCAGATTCATCAAGCCACCACGATTCGGTCCCATGGGACGCATTGTGTTGAAGAAGAAGCGGTCGCCCTTTTTGATGGAGCACAGGTCGCCGCCGGCAGCAATCACCTCCGCAGCCTTCTCCGCGCTCACCAGACCCTTTCTCTTCAGACCATCGTAAATCTCGTTCATCGTGATACCCTGGCAATAATCAATCTTCGTCGGATCCAGAGCATCCTTCGGAGAGTAGCAATCACGTACAAATTCAGGTGACAAAGCCTTATCGATGCCAGCAATCTTCAGAGCGCGCTCTCCAGCGTTCACGATCATCGTGATCCAAGAAGTCGAGCAGGGGCTGGATACAGCATACTGGGTCAAGAAACTGTCAGGGGTGCAAAACTGACGGTCGCGAATCGTGTACGACGGCTGCACCTCGTCGGCAGTAGCCTCGATACGCTCGAAGAAGGAACCCTTGCCAGAATGCTTCTGTCTCACATCCATCGACTGCTGGATATCGTCGTGAGCAAAATCGGAAAGCATGGTGTACTCCATCGTGTACTCCGTGTATCCCGCTCTCTTGTTCATGAACTGGCACTTCGGTTTGAAATCCGCGTAGTGTTCTCTACACCTCAGTCACCAGCCAAAACGCATACGCAACGTAGGAATCGATATCAGATCCGTATTTCACAGGGTATTGCTGAAGATAGGTTCTGTACTCTTCTTCCGAGCACGTGTTCTCAGCATACGATCCTGTGAGCAATAATACAGCAAAAAGGATAGCAATCATAGTATAATAGAGCTAAGCAATGCCTTTTATGGTAAGACGGTTAATCTCACCAGAATCGCGGTTATCCCATCCCAACCGTCCAATCATTCTCCATTTAAAACAAGACCACCCATCAATGTGCTCTAATCGTCCTGTGTGCTATCCAAATTGGTGTTGTGACCTCCAATTCCGTTTTCAAAACGGGGTGGCATGGTATTGAGGATGATCCACCCTGAGGCGCTCAATCGCACCAGGAAGGGCTACTCTGCATTGCAAGTGGTTCTTTGGCCGTTTTCCAGGGTTCATTCATGTGATGTGATACAACGCCCCCTTTTGCTCAAAACGGCTATGATTGATAACGCTACACTTCTATACACGCCAATTGCATAGAAGAAGGGCACCCATAGGATGGATTGACACAGGGACCTTCCTTTTCCACAATTCTGTTTCCATTCGTTCCTTTGGAGAGAGTTAGGATACTTCCAGCTGAAATCACGATCATCTCGGGTCAATCACCCCATTTCACCTCCCAACTCGCTGAAAGCGCTTGTCAAGTGCATTCAACCCCGTCATTCCATCCTCGGCAAAGGAGAAGTGCACTGAACGCCTAACGAGCGAATCAATCTGAAATCACCACTTCAATATTATACTCCCATTATTGAGAACGGAATCACAACCAAAGAATAATCATCCACCATTATTCGACTCACTCCCATAATCCATAACAATTATTCCTTTGCCTCTTCTCCACCGGCAATAATCTATCACGATTAATCCGTGTGAAACAAACAGCAATACGAATCGAGAACACGTTGAAACAATTCCTTACTCAAAACCACCTCTTCCTTCGTTTGAAAACTCGTCATCACCGCTCTTGTCACCAGCCCCTTCAGCGCGGCATACGAGTAGTCTGACGTCCTCACCATCAGCCACGAAAGCACGGGATCCCTGTCCTGTTCAACGAAGCGCACGTCGCGCAGCAAATGAGTCAACACCTCCAGGCGAATTGCTGGCGTGGGCAGCGAAAAGGGGATGTGAAGCTCCAAGCGACCCGGTCGCAGAATCGAAGAGTCCAGACGGTTCCTATCCTGCGTCGTGCCGATAACGAACACCTGGTTGTTCGCCGAGTACAAGCCGTCGAGCTCCGTCAGCAGACAAGACAGGAGACGGTCAAACGACTTCTCCTCGCTCGTGTCGTTTCCTCGCCTCTGTGCGATGGACTCCACGTTGTCCAGCACCAAGATGCACGGCGACGCCTGTCTCGCCAGCGTGAACACCTCGTGGAGACGCTTTTCAGAGTCGCCGAGATACTACGCATCATCATCTCCCCCGTTCACCACTTTGCCCAGCAAATCGCTGCACAGCACCTCGATCACCTGAATCTCGTTCTTCGTCTCTTCGGCAATCGCCTCGATCATATAGCTCTTCCCGCATCCCGAATCGCCGTAAAACACCGCTCCTGCGGGCGGCTGCAGTCCGTACTGCGCGTACAACTCCGGATGCAGCAGCGGACGCAAGATCCCGCTCCGCACCTGCGCAATGCGCGACTGCGCTCCGTACAGCGAGGAAAAACCCCCGGGAAGCGACCGCACGGCGTGCAGGCGCCGAGTGAACGACGAGTGGTGGGAGTCCAGCACCGCGGACACATGTGCCTCCGTGGGGTTCTCCAGACACGCGTAGCACAGGTGACTCAGGTCCGCGGCAGAGTAGGACGCAGTTTCGTCCGTAATGCGGTCGAGGAGAGACGGCGCGAACTGGGATCCCAGGAGCACGCGAATCACGTCTCGCCTTCTCCTCTTGTCCAGCTTCGGAATGCAAATGACCCGGGGAATGTATCCGGAGCAGCACAGGAGCTCGTTGACATGCTCCAACTGGCCCTGGTTCACGATCCCAATGGTGAGGGTCGACGACGCTTGGCATCGAATGGCGTCGAGAAACTGGGCGCTCAGTCGACTCTGAAAGGATGCGGTAACGTCCACAGACGCAGGTACGAGAACGTCGAGATCATCGAAGAGAAGAATGCATCGGCCGTGCGTCTTGTGGTAGCTGAAAAGAGACTACGCGATTATCACTACGAAAAGACAAAACACGAAGAACCCTCTCGCTGTCCCCGACCGTTGCCTTCAGCACCGTCGAGCACTTTATGTACAAGAAAGGAATTCCGAGCGACTTCACGATTTGCTGCATGATGAACGTTTTCCCGCTCCCCACTCCTCCCGTCACTAAAAAGGAGGAATATCTAGTTGTCAAGGGGATTCAAAGCCAATACGAGTGGTTCTGTTCCGCTTCGTGCCATTCCGTAATGACTTGGAGCACCTCGTCGATTATGTCGTCCATTCCTCCTATCTTCCTCTTCAGCTCGAAGGCGGCACCTTTCTCCATCGTCTCACGGATTTCGAGTAAACACTGTGGATGGATGAAGTCCTCCAATGACTTGAGGCAGGTGAGGAAGCACGTGAAGAAGCACGTGACGAAGCATTTGCAAAGAAGCACGTGAGGAATGCATATACACAACAAGGAGATGTGAAGACTCGGTCAGTTCATGTGTTTGAAGAGGTGAGAACTCGAAAGAGCAGACAACTCCACTGTCTTGAAGGAACACACGTCATTCACAACAAACACATCCCTTCAAAACGACTTATCTCCCTCCTTCAGTTCGTCGTACAGCTGCGGATCGTTCACAATCCACACCCGCTTCACATCGTCCACGCCGAAAGGCAGCAGGCAACGGGGACACTTCCGCTCTCTCCTCTACCTCTCACACCGCCCAGCCAACGCTACCGCAATCCTCTCTTCGATGCACTCTCTGCAGAAGATGTGCTGACACCTCGCCAAGATGCAGTCCTTCGGCTTCGTCTACTCGCTCACCCACGCCCACAGCGCCTACCTTGCACACCGGACACATGAGCTCGCTGCGGTACCGTCGCATCTCCTCCTGCATCAGATCGATCACCTCCTTCTCGTCCTCGCCGCGCATATTCATGAGACGCTGCTCCTACACCTCACCGCCTCCACCGGCCCCCACGAATCGGAATCGCTCCCGCTTCACGCTCGTGCGCAGTCCCTGCACCACGCCGCCCAGCTCCTCCACCTCCTTCTCCAGCTTCGCCTTCGCCTTCTCCGCCGCCGCCGCCTGCTGCTCGTACCGGTCCTCTCCCGCGATCATCCCCACCACCTCGCTGTGGATCGACCGCACCTCCTCCATCACCGTCGCGCACTCCCTCTCCAGCGCCTCGTTGCTCTGTCGCAGCTCCTCGTTCTCGCCGCGCAGCTTCTCCATCTCGCCCTCCTTCTCCTGCAGCGTCTGCGCCTCGCGCTCCTTCGCCAGCTTCAGCTCGTCGAACGCCTTCTGCAGCTCCAAAAACTCCGACAGCAACTGGTCGTTCTTCTTGTCGCCGAAAATCACCAGGTTCTTCGTCTTGTGCAGCACCCCCTCGCACGACCGGAACGCCTCGCTCATGTCCTTCAGCTGGTTCTTCAGGATCTCGATTCGCGCCGACTCCTCGCCCTCCACTTTCTCCCCCATTTTCTGCACATTCCGCAGCTTGTCGATGATGTGCTCCGTGGCCGCCAGGGCCTCGCCGAAAAGCTTGCGGCGCTTCAGCTTCTTCTCGAACGCGTCGCGCTCCCGCCGCACCTGCGCCGCCTCCTCCTTCACCTTCGCCATCTCGTCCTGACACCGCTCCTTCTCCTCTCGCCACTCCCGCTCCTTCCGCTCCAGACGCGCCTCCACGCTCGCCAGCAACGCCTCCGTGTCCTCCCGCAACGCTCGGTAGCGCTCCTCGTCGCGGCCCCAGTCGTACTTCAGGTCGTCCACGCACCGGTGGTAGTTCTCCTCCTCGCGTCGGTGGCGCCACTCCTGCTCGTCCAGCTCCCGCCCTCTCCGGTCCACCTCCGCCCTCAGCTCCGACGTCTCGCGCTCCAACCGCGCGCGCTCCCGCTCCGCCAGCTCCACCGCCTCCCCGCGGGACTCCACCTGCAGCTGGAGCGCCTTGATCTGCTTCAGGAGGTCCTCGCTGCCCTCCGCCTCCTCGCTCGTCTCCTTCTTTGCGTTCGGTTCCTTCTTCGCACTCGCCTCCTTTACGCTTGTCGATGGCTCCAGCGGCGCCTCCACGGGGTTCTCCGAAGACGGCGTCGGCGCCACCTGCAGCTTCGCGTTGTCGCGCTGCAGCTGTCGTACCTGCGCGCGTAGGTCCGCGATCTCCCGCATCAGCGTCTGCAGGCGAGATCCCGCGGACACGAGGGCGGAGCGAAGCGCGTCCGTCCGGAGACCACTGGTTAGGGTGGGTTGGGGCGTGGAGGTGTCGCCCTTCAACACGCGCTCGAGACGGGCGAGGCGCTGGATGAGGATGCTCGCTTGAGATGTAATGGATTGGGGCGTATCTGTTTGAGATGTACTTGTCTGAGATGTACTCGTTTGAGATGCCTCCACAGAAGACGCACTTACAGAAGACGCACCCGCTTGAGAAGAATCCACAGGCAACGCATCCACGTGAACCCGCTTTGAACTCGGCTCCTCTTCCTCCTCCAACGACCAGTCACTCTTCAACGGAGAAACAAAGGAAGACAAGATGGCGCTGATCGCATCGTCCGAGAGTATACCCTTTCCGAACAGATCCAAAATCTCCTCCGATTGGGAACTCGAAGACTCCGCACCCTAACCCTTACGCAACGAGAAAGCACGAACAGCACTCGCAGTACACGATGCGATCACCTGATTCACACGCGAGAATAACATTTGTATAATGGTTTGGTATTTGTAGCAGTCCTCCTGCGCTTCCTTCAATTCCTTGCAGTATCTACTATTTGCGGTATGCAACTGATTGTTCTCCTCCTTCACGATCACATATTGCTTTGCCAGAGCCATATTCTGCTGCTCCAGCATAAACGCTTGCTCCTTCTCCTTTTCTTCCTACACCTCACTCTGTCCACTGCAAATCCGTACAGGTGATGTGGAACTCATGGAAAGCGACTAGTGTACAGAAACCCACAAAGCGTGCCTTCGATTCCTACGAGCTGATCCACTTCATCAACCGTCCACGACAAACACAAATAGAGCCCCTTCTCAACTAGGAAGAATGGATTTGTGAACAAACACTCCTCAAAACAGACCATACAATGAACTATCCTCTACTGGTACACACAGCAAATCGGGATCGAAAAGCTCGATGAACTGCTCACTATCAAAACTAGACTACGCGTCACGCAGCCGCCCCAAATCCACTTTCGGACCGTCATACCGCCGATATTCCTCGAAAATCGACGACAGGTTCCACTTCTGCTTCTTCCGAAAGCACGCCACCACGATACCCGTCCGATTGCTCCCCTCGTCGCACATAATCAGCACGGGAAGATTGGACACGTCGAACACCAGCTTCAGCGCATTCACCACCAACTACGCGTCACGCTCTTTCCCAGTATGTACCGTTTCGTCGATGGAGTTGTTTCGCTGCGTGCTGAACACCTGTCTCAAGGAAATGCCACAGTCGTCGCAAAACGACTTTCTATTCCGTAGTTCCGCACAGCCAACTCCTACAGCTCCGAAGAAACCGGATTGTCCGACAGATACACAATCATTCGAAGACGAAGGCGCTCCAGAAACGGGTAGTTCAAATCGCCCGGCGTCGTACAACGGTAGATATTGTTGTACACCATATTGAAGTTGCGCGGAGGAATGTACTTCGTCATGAAAGAGAATGAGCTTCAACAAACACGCCACCGCTTCAAATTCGGGTTGTAAAAACGCTTCCGCTGGTTCGGCTGGCGCGGACGCTTCTCACGGCGCTTTATCGGCTTCACCACCATGCGCAACTCAGAGCCCTCGTGGATCGGAAAGTCGCGGAGGAAGTTGCGGTTGTCCAGAAGGAGCGTCCCGTCCTCGCACTGCAAGCAATACCGCTTCCACGTGTGCTTCCAAGACACGCGACCTCGCTTGTGGACAGGCAGCTGGCGAATAATGAAATCGCGGATAGCAAGCTTCACGTGATTCACCGTGGAAGACTTGTACACCAGGATCGCTACGCTTCACCTCGCCACGGTACACTCCCACAAAACGTGCTCCCGTCCATCTTGACAATGTTCAGCCGAATTGCATCGCCCTTTTCATACGCGATAAGCCGATCCACCTCTTCCTGATTCACATCCTTGTCCAGGTCTTCAAGCAGTTCGTCTACACATTCACGCAGTCCATGTGAAGAATACGATGCTCCAGGTACGATTGAATCGCTTCCCTGAACAACGTCAGATCGTTGTGCAGTCCCTCAATTGTGGCGTCCAGCTCGTCGATCGTCACTTCGTCGTTCCCATCCATCCAAAATCTTCCTTCCGCAACGACGAGAATTCGAATCTTTGCCAGTTAGTCTCATGGCAACCACGATGATTGACATCCGCACCACGGAGGGGAAGACCGAAGTGCTTGAGCGGGACGGGGACATCACCTTCTGCGTCGTTACCAATGACGGGTGCGATCAGAACAACTACCTCCTGATCGGTCTCAAAATGATCGTCAGCAGTCAGTTGCCGCGCATGCCGAAGGAATACATCGTCCGTCTCATCTTTGACAAGTTCCGTTGCGGGGAGGAGGAATGACCTGTAGACGCCACGACAATCTCATCGTGCTGAGAGGAAACAAGGTGATTGGCGGAATCACATACCGCATGTTCCGTGACCGCAATTTCGTGGAAATCGTGTTCTGCACCGTGTCCACGGATGAGCAGATTCACGTAATCTCGATTCGTTGACTTCAGTCTAGGGCTTCGGAACGAGACTCATGAACCACCTGAAGGACTATCTGAAGACCAAGGTGGAGTACATGTTGACGTACGCGGACGAAAATGCAAAGGGGTTCTTCAAGAAGCAGGGCTTTTCCGAGACCATTCTGATTGACCGCAAGTTGTGGAAAGGCTACATCAAGGACTATGACAGCGCGACACTGCGCTGCTGCCGTCTTTTTCCCCAAGTCAATTACAGCGACATCCGCACTCTGGTGGGTCGCCAGCGAGAGTGCGTCTACAAGGAGGCGGCTTCTCGCTCGCATCACGCCACAGTCTACACGCTCCCCGCGGAGCCCCTCACGAGTGTGTACGCCATTCCTGGTCTCGCCGAGGCGGGGTGGGATGAGGCCTCGCTGCAGGAGCAGGTGAAGCCGGTCAACGACCTGCAGGATCGGCTGAGCAAGCTGCTGAGCGAGGTGTGGGAGCACAGCGATAGCTGGCCTTTCCGCAATCCTGTGTCCATCAACGACGTGCCCGACTACCTCAAGTACGTGAAGACTCCCATGGGTAGCGCGTGCTGGGGCTGCTGAGACGTAGACTTGTCGATGATGAAGAAGCGGCTGGCTGGGAAGTACTACACGGATGCGCGCATGTTTCTGGACGACCTCCATCTCATCGTGAACAACGCCAAGGTGTACAACGCGAAGAACACCTCCTACTATAAGTGTGCAGACAACATCGAGAAGTTCTTCCTCGCTCGCTCTGCAGAGATTCTTAAAGACTAGTGTACATTTTTGTCTTTCTTGGACAAGTGTGGAGTTTGTGGTGCGTTTACTCGTGTCATCACACTTCACGTTCAGTCATTACACTTCAAGATCAGTCATTACACTTCACATTCAGTCATTACACCCCAAGATCAACCATCACACTTCAAGCACAACAACAATCACACACCCACATCTATCAAACAAACAACACACTCAGAAGCAACACCCTTACAGCTCAATCTTCTTCACGTCTGCACATCACACGGCAACACAAACACCTACTCACAGGAAGAGACTTGGCAAGCTTGTCGGCCTTCACCGAATCCTTCACCACCATCGTGTAAAGGTACTACAAATGAGACGCACTCCAGCCGCACGATTACCTTGCTGCATCGCACCTTGAACTTGGTTTCTCCGTTCGTATTCTTCTTGATCTTAATCACTACAGAGTGAACCCACAAACAAACCCTCACAGCTAGCATCCTTTCTTCTGGAAGCAAGAATAAAATCACGGACGTCCTTGATCTCCTTGGGCTACACGGAAATGAGACAACTCCCCACCAACAGCAACGAAACCCTGTCGGTTCCGTCAAGCACAACGAGCAACGACACCTACCATTCTGACTGAATCGAATAGAAACAATCTGAGGGAAGAGGAAAGGAATGAGAAGGAACCCAGCCCCTCAGACACGCACTCGCGCTCCCCAGCTTCATCATTTTCACCCCAACACACTACTTCAACTCCACCAAAACGAGGAGGTGGGCTCGATACCTCTCAAAAAGAGATGCACAAAGGTCTGAAAGAAACACGGCAAACTAGAAAAGATGACTCAAAACGAAAAACGACGAATAAAACACGAATACTCTATAAACTAGGCGCCCCTTTGTCGATATCATCATATTCACCATCGTGGAGTCGGTTCACCAACTCTTCCAACAAGGGATTGGGCGTTTCCCTGAAGTCGAGAGAGGCATTGCTGCCGAGCGGGTTAAAAAGCATGGAACCGGGCCGAGAGCCTGGGGGGAACAGCATGCTCCCATTCCGCGAATACACGTTCTCATAGCTACCAAACCGCAACGCCGAGTTGTTGCGCGACGCCAAGTCCCTCGGCGTGTCGTCCAGACCCAGCTCCGCGTTACTCGTTATCGGTTGGTTCGCGAGTTCCTCAATGCGTCCGCTCGCCTTCGCCTCTCGCAAGAGCCGCTGGAGCGGGTTCTCGTTCCCGTAGTACTCCCACCCACGCTCGCTTCCCTGCGGCGGCGGCTGTGTCAACGACTGTGTCAACGACTGTGGCAACGACTGTTGCTGCGCTGGCACCGAGGACTGCGGCTGGGTGGGGTGGACTGAAGACTGCGGCACGTCGGCGGCCTGCTGCATCAGAGGCACGGGTTGCACGTTCATCGGCTGCAGCGACAGATATCCGTTCTTGTTGTACGGGAAGGAGAACTGGGAGTAGTCCGAATACAGTGCGGGGTAGACATGCTGCGCCTGCTTGATGGCGCGAATCACCATGCTGTTCACGCCGTTGATCACCGTGATTATGCTGTTCAGCGGCGTCACCACCTCCTTCTCAAACTCGATGCATATCCCATTGCGTAGGAACAGGAACTCGCTCACCACTCCGTACTTGTACAGGATTTGCACAATGTAGGGCCTCAGGATGCGAATGGCAACGTCCGTGCTGCTCACCTGGATAGAGTCCAGCTCCCGGCTGTCGTTCTCCAGCACGAGAAGGACAATCACACCTAAGAGTCAGTCGACTCACGTTCCCTCACCAGCGGCTGGTGGAGCGGCCGGAACTTCCTTTGCGGGAGCCACTTCCTGTTTCGGGGGAGGAGAAGCGACCGGCGGCGGAGCGGCACGCTTCTTTCCAGATTTCGCTTGGGACTTCTGCCTCTTCCGTCGGTCCGCCATCGTCTCAGAACGGTGGCTCTTTTCCTTCAATTTGTTCTTCTCGCATGAGTTGCAAACAAGTCTTCGCTTGTATCTTGCATTCGGACACATTTCTCCCTTACGGTGGTTACATCCGCTCTGTCCCGTGCATCGACAATGGTTGCATTCCGTAGATCCACACCAAATGCACTTCGTTCTCCGCGGTCCCGGTTTCTTTGCTTTTATGTTCAATTCGCTTGGAGCACTCTCATCACTATCCATCGTGTCAACGAGAAAATGAATGCGAGCAAGAAACGCCTCCCTTCGGGAACTCCACTTATCCTCCATTTTTCGGTTCCCTCTGCACACGTCCCTCCTGTAGCGTCCAGAATGACTGTCCATCCCAGCGGAAGAAGTACGCACACTCACAGCGGAATCATCATTTTGAATTCCAAGCATGGCGTTCAAGACTCCGGACGCCACTATCGACCTCGCCTTCAAGTACAAGGGAAGAGTACACAGTCTCCGTGTATCAACCCCGATTTCTGGGAGAGTCCTGCTTGAAGCCATTTCGGTTCTCGTTGTGAGTTCCATTCATTGTAGAGTCGTTTGCAAATCCCCGTTTCGCGTTTACTCGTGTTCCTGGACACTACCAAGATTACTGCCGATACGGATCTCTCCTGTGTGGATCTCAGTACCAAAACGCTGCAGGTGTTGCTGTGCTCCCTCATTTACATCCATTGCTGTGGCGTGACCATTGCCTCCCTCTTTCCCCTGTCCTATAAAACCTCTGTCTGCATTCAGTCCCACGTGGCCATGTTCAGGCAGAAGGGAATTCTGCTCCATCCCACTCGCGCAGATTGCTACTTCCGCACTCTGAAGCTGGATGCGAATCGGTCCCTGCAGTCATACGGTGTGCGTGAGAATGATACCCTTGTGTTTCACGACAGAGAACTGTGTGCTGGCGATTGGCAGCGTGTGATTCGCTCGCTTCAGGGTCGCATAGAGGAGTTGGAGAAGAGAGTGGAGGAGGACGAGGAAGTGATTGGCGTGTTGTCGTCTGAGTTGCAGAAGCCGTTGTTTGTTTGTTGTGAGTTTACTTGTGTGATGTCGCGTACGCTTCGTTGACTCTTTGGTTATCAAGTCGTTCACTCCTCGTTTATCAAGTCGTTCACTCACTCCTCGTTTATCAAGTCCCACAAAGACAGTACACTCCACAATGATGCACACATCCCACTACTGGACAATAACAAACACAAGAGAAAAGCAAAAGAACTAAGCCATCGTGTCTTTCAAACCCAACGACTTCCTAAATAACTGGTAGCACGAGTACTGAATCGCCACAAGAGGAGTCACGTACATCATCCGAGGCATCAAACCCTTGTAAAAGCCGCGAACTCCCTCGTTCCGGTACACCTTCCGAATCACGTCCGCCACGCCGCTGTAGTACTTCTCCCTACCCCTCACGCCCCTCTCCCGCTCCTACCCGCTCCGATCCTGCACCATCAACCGACAGGTGATCAGGTCAAAGGGGTTCGACAGCAGCGTCGACATCATCCCCGACACCGCCGCCAGTCCGATCTCCTCTCCGAACTACGCTCACACACGCCCGACAACCGCTACCTGGATCGCCTCTCCCTCGGAAGCCTTGTGGCGAAGATACCGCCTGCGAAGTGCGTCGTAGAACAGCACCTGAAAGCCACTGTTCACGCAGTCCGTCAGAATGCAGCTGCAGTACCCGCTGTAAAAACCGCGAATGCCCTCCATCTGGTAGATCTCCCGCGCCGCGTGCAGCGAGGTCTTGTAGTGGGAATTGTCGACCATCCAGTGACCTACGCCTCACTCGCGCACCGCTCGCCCACGGTCTGTGATCTTCCCCAGCATCATCCTCGACTTGATCACCTCCTCGGGCACATACACCATCGACGAGAAGATCTCGCTGCACATTCCCGCCAAGAAGTTGAACGCGGGACGCAGCTTCTCAGAACCGCAGCGATCGCCCAGACTCCGCACGCCCTCGTATCCCATGAAGAACAGCGTCTTCGACGGAATCGCCGCGAGAAGGACGATCCCCACGCCCGAGAAGAGTGCCGTACGTCCTTCTACGCGTCACTCTCGCCCCCAACCACCACCGTTCTTCACGATGTCCTTGTACACGCGGTACATGCTCTTGTTGCGGTGCAACGACACTTTCATACGCAACGCAAGGACATCGATGGGAAACACAGACACCTCCGACAGCATCCCCGAAACGCCTCCAGAGATAACCACGTCTACCACATTACACCTGACAGTCGTCGTTCACCGAATAGACGATTGTTGGAGAGCCTTGCTTTGGCTTTTCCCTGTCTACCGTTTCGAACAGCGTTCACAGGCATGAACAATAATCGTGAGACGACGAAGACTCCTCAATGACTCTTCTCCTTTACTGCCAAAGGAGAACCAAAACAATCACCGCGGTTATTCAACAAACACGCTACGCAGCTACAACTCAGAAACCGTGGTGCTTCTTGTGCTTCTTCAACTCGTTCAGACTAATGCACGAAAACGAGCACCCCTTCACATCGCATCGAAACGCCTTCTCCTCCACATGACTCTGCATGTGCCGCTTCAACTCGCTAGACGTACTCGACGCGAACGCGCAGTTCGGAAACGTGCAGTGAAACGCCTTCTCTCCCGTGTGAGTTCGAATGTGCACCTTCAGGTTGCTGTGACTCGCCGAACGGTAGTAACAATCCGGGTAGGGACACTTCAGCGGCTTCTCGCCCGTGTGTGTCCGCAGGTGCGTGGTCAGAATGGACTTCGTGATGGAGGCGTACGTGCACCCCGGGAACGGACACTTGTACGGCTTCTCTCCCGTGTGCGTGCGGATGTGCACCTTCAGATCGCTGTTGCGCGTCGTCGAGTAGGTGCAATTCTCGTAGGGACAGGAGAACCGACGCACCTTCGACTCCTCGAACACGCAGTTGACTGGAGAAGACTCCATCGCGTCCAGCTTCGACGTGGACAGCACCACCTTCTCGCGACTGGCATGCTGGTACTTGATGCGCGCGCCGGAAACGTTGTTCACGTAAAAGAAAAAGTGGGGCACGATGATCAGCTTCCGCTCCGTTGTGGTGTGAAGCGCCGCCAGCTCGCGGATAAGCATGTGGTTTGCGTCCTGACTCGAATGCTGGTCTGCGTTCACCAACGGTATGGGGGGACTCGACGGAGAGCCCTCCTGAATCGGAAGTCGCTTGCAATACGGGGAACACGCAGTCGCATTCGATTTAGGGAGAGGGAACGTTTCAGCACTCGGATAGCATGCGCTCATGGCCAAAGTCAGGAAGAAGAGCAGAAACTACCGCAACGTGAGATGGCGAAAGAACAACCCAAAACCCACTTATCTGAGAAACGGACGGGGAAATAGGAATTCTTGGAGTCAGGGTAGGTGAAGGGCAACGATCAAGAAGTACTGTCGGAAAACACGAATCCAAACCTACAGACCGTGAGCAAAATGGCGGAATCGAGGGAATGCGTACAGTGAAAGCAAATACACATTCAACGCGGATGCGATTTGTGCCCATGATTTCCATTCATCTATCCTTCTTATTCCGCCATCCCCGCGGTTATTCCATTCTACTCTTCTCTCCATCCCTCTTTTTCGCTCTCCAACAAACACGCGCCCATTACAACTCGTACATCTTTCCAGGAATCACCTCCAGGAAGTTCACGTCCGTTCTCTTCATAGCGGCCTTCATCTGGTCCGGAGTGCCAGGGCAGCCCTGCGTTCCCCAGTGCATCGGAACCACCGTCTTGGCGTTCGTGAAGTAGCGGTCCACGGCGTACGCAGCCTCCACAGGTCCCATGGCGAAATCGCCGCCCATGCAGAGCAGGCAAATGTCGGGCTTGTAGAAGTCGTTGATGAGCTCCATATCGCCGTGAAGAGCGGTATCGCCGGTGAAGTAGATCACATGGTTGTCGGGAGTGCACAGAATGAAGCTGTTCGCCTCTCCACCAACGTAAGATCCGTCCTCCGTTCTCATACCAGAGGAGTGCTCCTATCACTCAGTCAGAGAAAAGGCGCGTACAGCGTGCACAAACGCCACCTTGAAGCCTCCAGACATGGGGACAAAGGCGCCCTTGTTCATCTTTCTCACGCGATCTACTCGTCACGCCCCGGCAGAAGAACACACCAGAGAAACCGTTGCAGCAGAAGTACTCGCCAATCTCAACAGAAAGCTAGGATGAAAGAAGGGACACACGACTACGTTCGTTCTCATCTTGGGGTTTCTTCTCATCAGAGGGAAGGCGTCGTCGATGTGGTCGTGGTGCGCATGGGACACCAGCAACCAGTCAGCCTCGTACACGCACTCGGGGATCGGGTTGGGGCACTATTTCTAACACCGCTCCTCGAACAAGCCACCTTCTCCTGCTGGAAGTAAGGATCAAGAACAATACTCGTGCCATTGCATCTAATGTAGAAGCAGGCCTGTCCGAGCCACATAATCTCCACCATGGTTACCTTTCCGAATCGAATAAAGAGAAATTGTGGAAATCGAAATGGGGAAACGTGGAAGCAGCGCCCCTGCGAACAATCAGACCGGGTTAGGGGTGACGGGATTGATTGATTTGGTAGAATTGATAGAACGTATACAACGGGCATAACACTCAGAACGAAAAGAACAAACACAGCACTCAAAGCAACACACTCACTCCTTTTCCGCCTCCATAATCTTCTTGTACTCGAGGGGATCTAGCCAGCGGAGCGTGCTGTCAAAGTTGTCGATTGGCTACGCATCACTACCGCGCGCGTTCCTCACCACAGACGGATCGATGATGTACTTGTACATCCGATCGTAGTACGTCTTCACCATATGGTACAAGAACTTGGACTCCTTCCGCTTAATCTGCGACTCGAAGAGGAAGTGGAAGTGCTCCTCCGACCGGCAGCGCAGCGGGTGCTTCATGTAGTTCTTCAGCGGCAGGGGCAGCTACAGATCACCTCCACGACCCAACGCGACGTAGTAGTACGTGCCCATCGGGTGGTAGTGACACAGCTTCTCCACCGTGATCGACATCACCTTTCCCGCATAGAACACGTCGCTGAAGGAGAATAGGGAGTCTTCTCCCGCGCTCTTGTCCGTCATCATCCAGTTCAGGATCTGCTCTGCCCATCACGCCTCGCACCCACGCCTACTCGTGTACTTCTCGATCGTGATCGACGGAATGTAGTCCCCCTCGTCGATGAAGTTCACGATCTCCCGCGGCTCCTCCACCGCCATCATCACCTCCGTCGACACGGCGCACGGCACGCCGAAGGTCACGCACACCACCGGAATGGACGGGTACAGTGACTTCATCATCAAGTACCCGCAGTGCGCCGCGCCGCCGCCCAGCGAGTGGCCTGTCAGCAGGACGCGGATCGTGCCCGCGGGCACGGGGTACTTGGTGAGGATACTGTCCATCCGGTCGTAGAACCCCTTGTGGACCTCCCCGGGACCGAACGGCTTCGGCACCGCCTTCAGGTCCGACACCACGTCCATGGGAGTGCGGGTGCCGCGCAGACAGTACACGCGCATCGAGCCCACCGTGCCGATCATGTACTTGTTCCCGGAGTCAAGAGCCTCCACCTTCAGCGCCGGACACTTCGCCTGGAGATACGCCTTCGGCTGCGGTCAAGGAACGCGCACGAACGCTGCACAGGATATGTCGCTCTGCTTGAAGGCGTTCTGCATCTCCAAAGACAGCGCAATCTCGAAGAGAGACACGAACGTGTCGTCGAAGCACTGCATCTGAGCACTAGGCGGATTCTTGTGGAAGTAGTAGTCCTTCAGGCGCGAAAAGTCGTTCGTCTGCTTCTTCTTCGCGTTGTCGAGGGCTTTCGAGGTCATCGTCTGAACGCCCTTGCTAATGCCTTTCTACTCCTCAGATGGCAGTGCTGACGCGTACGAATATGGATCCATACACCTTCACGGCTCCCGTCCCGACTTGCTTCAGTGTCGTGGTAAACGATTTCTTGTTCTTGTCGCTCTCCTCCTGCTGCGCCACAGGCTGCTCTTGAACGGGAATCGCGGTCGGGATCATGGAGGTCGGATACGCGCTCTGATTTGCTACGGCCTCGGCTACAGGAACATTGGGCTGACTCCCAGTCTATCCGTCATCGTCTTCCTGAAAGAACACCATCGGCTGAGGGTACTGCGTCTGCTGCGGATAGTACAGGTTCATCAGTCGGTTTCTGCTCTTCACTGTCCTGCGTGAAAAGAAAGTGGGTGCACGAGTGAGTTCGATGAAACGCCCAGTGTGGAACAAACAAATCGCTGTGGTCAAAGTGCGAAAGCGTTACGAGGACTACTCGTTTCGATAGACGGACATCCCGCTGAACTCCTTTCCCGGATTCGTCAAGCACGGAAGGCTACTCCTCAACGCACACCTCCTAACTCACGCGTCGACTGCTTTGTAGCTCTTTCGGATTGCAGGATCGTCGCGTTCCGGACCTCGCACAATCAGCATTCCCTCCTTCTTCATGTGGCGCCGAGCAGCATCCGCCACTTCAGGCTTGCAAAACCCGTCTATGATAATCACGTCGAAGACATCTGTCTGCGCATCCAGCGCACTCACGTAGGCGTTGTCATGACTGCAGGTTTGTCTATTCCTTCAGAGAGAGAGTCAGTGTTACGTGAGATTGATGGCTGCCGTTAGCACCTCCACGTTCGGTAGAAGGTCTTTCTTATCAGTCTCTGTCGCGTTTCGCGATGCGCTGCTCACTTCCTCTCCAGCCACCACCACCACAACCCGTGCGCACAGCGAGCCGAGCACGCCCGACACGACCCGCTTCGCGAAGTAGGCGCAGCGCGCTCCCGAGGGAATCCACCGCCGCACCCACTCCACCTCCTCCACCAGGAACCCGTCGTCGAACGAGCGACCCGACGGCGTGGTGCGCCGCAGCAGCGAGAACACGCGCGCCGGGTACTGCTCCACGCGCCAGTCGCTGTACTCGGTGCGCCCCTTCTGCCAGTCGCGCCCGATCAGCTTCAGGTTGTACACCTTGTCCCGACTGCGCCGGTGCCCCGCCTTCACGCCCTCCACGTCCGTCTGGTGCGCCACCACCAGCGCGTTGGTCACGTCCACGAAGGAGACGCGCTCTCTGCGATGGTACACCTGCGTCACCAGGTAGTTGTCATATCCTGGTCTCCCGATCACCACGTCCTTGATCTCCCTCCAGTCCAGCGCGTCGCGCGTGAACAGGAAGTAATCCTCCGCGTCGCTCTGGAACAGCGGCTTGTTCTGCGACGCAACGAGGATCCGGCGACCGTTCTCTGCCGCGTCGCTGCTCATTCTCGGAAAGGGAGGGAAGATGTTCACGCGACGGCCCACCATGAACGTCTACGTTACACGACGGAAGGACAGAGTACCTGAGGCAACAACTCGCCCTTACGGATTCGATCCTGAATGGCCGACAGGAGAGGGACGAGAGAGTCCTCGAACAACAGGTCGCCGTTGCAGTAACCGTAGAACGCGGCGTCCACCGTTCTCTCCAAGAAGAGGATCATCTCCTTGAAGATCGGCGTCCCGTAGCGGTTCGATCTACTCGGAACATAATAGTGCCTATCATACCGCACGTCATTCTGGAAGTGGAGAGTCGCGTTGAATTGGGCCTGGTAGTACGCACTCGAGTTGAACACCACGGCGTACACGTCCGGAGACAACGCCGCAAGATTCTGCAACGTATTCCACTGCAGCGCCCTCTTCTCTGGATCCTACACTTCAGCCGATGAATTGGCACGCACATCCGTATCGATGACAGTCGTTGCGATCGCCAGCAGCGGCCTTTCTTTCGCCGCTCCGATTGGCGCAGTCCCGTCCAAATCGATTGCAACAGTGCGCGTCTCCGTCTGTTGGAAGTGTGTTGCTCCCTTTGCCGACGCCTAGATGAAACCAGGGAAACAGCGCCCACTTCACCTTCTTGCCCTCTTGCCTGCTCATTTGATTCTGGCCCGTGATAAATGTGCGGGAGGCAAGCAGCAGCTTGAAAGAGCACGAGAATGACAATCCATCCACAGAAGGTCCGATTCATCCCCGTTTCGCGAAAGCGGAAGAGAGCATCCAATTCCAAAGCAGTAGGATCCTTTTCATGCGAGAGCGATTCCAACCAAAATCACCCCGAATCGCGGACTGGTGGGAAGCAGTTTAGTATTTGCGTTCATTTGAAACCAATCGATATGGTAAGTCCCCTGTCCTTTCGAGAGTCGTGCTGACCACGGAAATAGAGTCTTGTGAACCAGGGAGAGTTCCAGCACATTCTGCGTGTTCTCAACACCAACATTGATGGCAAGCAGAAGATCGTCTACGCCCTGACCTCGATTAAGGGTATTGGTCGTCGTT
>ERZ1106948.408-NODE-408-length-20766-cov-56.906137_pt1 | contig 20766 bp, 20 predicted proteins | sample MGYA00403673_ERZ1106948 | MGnify/ENA primary metagenome ERZ1106948 (study PRJEB35170, sample SAMEA104062409) | human gut metagenome | biome: human gut; feature: human-associated habitat; material: faeces | place: Denmark | collected 2012-05-07 ...
TCGCCGCGGGACGCTCGAACAACGAGCTGGACTCGAGCAAGCTGGTGGAGACGTGTCGTCAGTTCGGCGTGGAGATCCCGCCCATCAAGGAGTCGATCGTTCACGTGTTTGAGCGGATGCAGAAGAATCTGGGAATTGAGTTGTGGGGTGTTTGTTCTGAATCACGACTGTGACCAACAAACAGAGATAGAACAGGTCCAGAATCTGCCGCTCGTACTACAAGTCACTCGTCTCTCTCACCCCCACTTCGTCGTACTTGCCGCCGTGCATGTACAGCGCGGCAGCGTTCAGCAAGTACTCCTGCTTCTCCTTGTCTCCGCCGTTCACCATCGCCGCCATCGCGTCGTACTGCACCGCGTTGATCTACCCCTCACGCCTCCTCCTCGCCCTCACCTTCCCGATGATCATCAACTGCTCCGCCGTCGACATCAGCAGCGAGGCGTACACGCGGAACAGCGCCGAGGTCTGCGGGTTCGTCGCGTGCTCCTTCGCCTCCTCGCTGAGACTCTCGTACACGCCGGGCAGCATCTCCTTCAGCTCGGAGGGCGTGGGACGCTGGTACAGTCCCTCGCTGATCGCGTTCCGCTTCATCTCCATCTCCAGCTGCTTCTCCGTCGAGTGCAGGCTCGGCGCCACCTTGTCTACGCCTCACACGCCCTCGCCTCCCCCACGCCCGATCGTCTTGCCCGAGTTCACCAGCACCTCCTCCTCCGGTCGGTTGTTGAAGGAGCGGTTCAGCTACGAGTCACTCGCCGTCGCGCTGGCGTACGCTGTCTCTCTTCATGTTCTGCTCGAGGGAGCGGGCGTTGGCGCGCAGCGAGGGAGCGACCTCGGGGTTGGCTACAGTGAATCACACACATCGCCTCCTACACTGAATGCCCGCCTCCACGAGCTCACCCACGGCAGGACGGTCTCGCAGACCCCGACTCACCTACGCCTCACGCTCTCTTCTCGAGACCCACAGCATCCTTCTTCATGTTGTGGTCCAGCGCAGCGACGGTGGCGGCGAGGGGCTTGCTCACGTTCGCGTCTGTTCCTCACGCTCTTTCTCTTGGCTTACTCAACAGACCGCGCTGCTCCATTTCGGCGAGCTCGGGACGGTTGTCGAGTTCGCGGTGGACGACGTCCTTCTTCATGTTCTGCTCCAGCTCCTTCACGCGACTCTTCAGAATGCTCGATTCACTACCGCCCCGAAGAATGCCGCGTTCCTCCAACTCCGAAGATGTGCTGCGACTGTCGAGTTCGCGGTGCAACTAGCGTGATGAAAAGAGGAGAATGGCGACTGAGTCCTTCTTGAACTCCTTCTCGATGGATTTGGCTCTGGAAGCAAGTGAGGGAGCAACGTCGTTGTCTATTCGTGATGGAAGAAAGGAGAGAGGACAGAGAACGCCTTTCGATTCCAGCTCCTCGATCGAGGGTCTGTTCTCTAATTCGGACTGGATCTGAGGGGTAAGTGGCAATTTGAAATATCCAACGGTATCCTTTTTCATCTCCCTTTCGAGAGCGCGAGCCGTTGCGACGAGGGAGGGAGCGATTTCAGGTTCTATACATAGTGTAGCAATTAAGGAGAGTACCGGATCGTTCAACGGGTTTGAGGGTGGTTTCGAGAAGCGTGACTCTTTCTGAAATGGACTACTAGTGAGTTGAATGGTGATAGGGTATTACCTGTGTTTCGTTGGACATAGGATTGTGCGAGAATGAGTTGTATATGAGAAGCGATGTAATTGTGCGTGTTTTCATTGGCGCACGGATATGAGTTCGTTGACTTGTTGTTGAAATCGTGATGGATTGATAGTGTGGGTGTGGTGGATGAAAGGGAAATGTGCGTTTATGAAGATAGTCTAGTTGTTATGATGGTGGTGATGGCGGAGAGAAGGGGGTCCTTGATATTGTTAGAGATGTTGTTAGGAGATGATTTTTGCATTATGATGATGAATCGGGGGTGGATAAGAATGATGTAGATTCTTCTTGCTATTCTATGAACGAATACCTGTGGTAATCACTACTGGATATTGAATGTGGGTATCTCTCGATTCATTCACCAAACAACTCACCGAACCCTAAACTCAACACCTTCTGATTTCATCATCTCTAAGTCAACCATTTTCACGAATGATTCTCCGATTAGAGTCACATCCCAATCAGTCAGTGAACAACGACTCTGACAACAAACAACGCTACACCTTCGTCTTCATGATCGACTTCTTACCCTTACGAGAAAGAAGGATGACGACAACTACAACGATAATGACAACAGCTATAACGATTATCCAGAAGATGGGGCTGGAGAAAACCGTTTTGCACCCCTTCGAACCCGAGCGATTGAGTGTCTCACCAAAGGCATTCACGTAATCCTCGTGAATATCCAGGATCATCGTGTCCTCCTTTCCAATCTCGATACTAACTCCAGGGAAACAGGGGATATTGGGGTAGTGATACTCCTTCATGGCTTCCATATCACACTTCTCGTGCTCGATATAGGACTTGGTGGCAACGACAGAGGCATCTGCAGCCCTTACGACGTACTTCCCGTCCGATCCGGAAACGACATCATAGTACTGACGAACAAGGATGTAGTTGTCGCTGCCACAGTCATCCTGGTAGTACTTTCCTCCAATCGTAATCTTCTTTGGGGTCTTCTTCTTGTTTCCCTCGATATAGAGCAGATTCTCCATCACTATTCATCATGAGTTGGAAGAGTGATGTATACGAAATCCAGTACTGCTACAGTCCGATTGGTAGGTTCCACAGACTAATCGTAATCACAACCGCCACCCCTGACTAGGTGCATTCTCTGTAACAGAAGCAAGGGCTGGCGTCTGTACGCCAGTCTTCTTCTCCGTCAGGAATTGGAGTTGATCCTTGGATGAAAGCGCGAACCCAAGAGAGAGGAGCAGTGAGAGAACAAAGAGAGAGTTCATCGAGAGAGATGGATAGCGGATAGTGACATCTTCAATCCTGCATGATTCTCTTTTGCGGTTATTCCTCTATCTTTGCGTTTCCGATTGGATTCATATCATTCGCTGTAATCCAGTGAAGTTGCAGTGCTGAAGGTCATCTCATGGAGTTACTCGCTGTGAAAGGGATCGTTCAGGTGGATTCGTGAGTGTTTTCACGTTGCTTCCGCCAAAAGCATATCACAACAAACAGACATAGACAGTTGTGACAGGAGCAGGATTAGCAGCAGGAGCAGGATTAGCGGGAGCTGGGACAGGAGTAGTAGTCTTCTTCATCTCCTTCTTTCCCTTGCGGGAGATGACCACGATAACGACAACCAACACAACGACGACGACGGCAGCCACAACGATAATCCAGAAGATGGGACTGGAGAGGACACCACATCCACTCGAACTCGTTCGCTTCATCGAGTCACTGCCTTCAACCATACCATCTTTGCTAATCTTCAGATTCCACGTTTTCTTCTCTCCTATAGGGAAAGCATCAGAAGGAAGGCCGCAGGGGTAATTAGGATAGTGGTACTCCTTCATACCCTTCACAGAACAAGAGCCATTACTTTCAGACTTGGAAAAGAGGTACGAGATGTCAGTTGACACTCCCTCGTACTCTCCGTCTGTTCCCGAGGTGATATCATAATACCAACGTATCTCGGAATAGTCATCACTGCCGCACGAATTGCCGTAGCCACGTATAATCTCCACGAGCACGGTCGGATCCTTGTTCTTGCTTCCCTTAAGAATGATGATCTCCTCCATAGCTATTCATAACGTCAGGGAAGGATAGACTACGCAAGCCGCTGTCTATACACCCCGATGAGTAGGTGCCACAGACTATTCGTCATCCGTGTCAGAGTTCCTCACCTGGAGCACCGTCCGCGATGGAAGCGATTCCTGCAGATGGGATGGTCTTCCTCTCCTTCATCAGCTGAAGAAGATTGGTGATTGGGAGCGAGAATCCAAGAGAGAGGAGCAGCGAGAGAACGAATATGGAATTCATTGAAAGAAAGAATGAGAGATACGCAGTCTGAAACTGCCTTTCATTGGTTAGATAGTGTTTCCTACTCGCTCAGTTAGTGGAAGGAGTTCATTCTGTCTTGTTCTCGCTTTTGTTGAAGGAATAGGAGTGGTTGGGTGCCATGAAGAGATCGGTGTTGTCAAGAAGACGGATCGTGCATCCCTATGAAATCATGAACGGATGGAATCTGAAACGGTATGGGAATAGTATAAAAGAGGGGATTGGTTTGACTGAATGACCTTGATCACATAACCATGCCAATTCAAGTGATTAGTTGAAAGGAGGGAGGAAATGATAACAGAATATGAAGTTGGCGTCTTGGAAGGACACTCCTCTTCTTGTTCTGTTCCAGCTCCTTCACGCAGCTCCTCAGAATACTTAGTTTACTCTCACCTGGAAGAATATCATTGTTCTTTCAACTCTGGAGAAGGGTTGAGATGGTCACGCTCACAATGCAACCAGAGTGATTACGGATACTGAGTTGATGTCGAATCCTTCTTGAATTCCTTCATAAGAGGTCAAATGATGGGAATGAGGGAGGGAGCGATTTCAGGTTCTATACATAGTGTAGCAATTAAGGAGAGTACCGGATCGTTCAACGGGTTTGAGGGTGGTTTCGAGAAGCGTGACTCTTTCTGAAATGGACTACTAGTGAGTTGAATGGTGATAGGGTATTACCTGTGTTTCGTTGGACATAGGATTGTGCGAGAATGAGTTGTATATGAGAAGCGATGTAATTGTGCGTGTTTTCATTGGCGCACGGATATGAGTTCGTTGACTTGTTGTTGAAATCGTGTTGAATCACCGTTATCGAACACCCAATGAAAGAGAAATGTATCTTCAACCCATCCCCACTTGTTACCTCGATGACCTCCAAACCCGTTTTCCCCTGACTCTTTTGCAACAGCAACACCCCATGCTCCCATTCCCTCCGAGATTCGTTTGTTGCGCGGGAGTTTCATTTCACAACACAAAAACACAACCACACGGTCTTTTCGGTCTTGGAAGTCGGTACAGGATGTTCAGCGGATCGAAGGTGCTGAATTGGTTCAAACCCAAGAACGACTTGTCTTTGAAGCGCATGAAGTAGTTGTGTTCACTGCCATCTCATTCCACAGAGAACTGCACAAGGAAATCATCCGACTTCACGACATTCCCGGAGTCACTTCGGACAGCGAACTCACTGAGGTGTTGCGCGAGCTCGCTGAAATTATGGTGCATGGTGAAAAGCAGAGTGACGAATACTTTAGGTAGGGTTGCATGCGTGTTGCCTGTGTTCTCATCTTCGTGTAGTCTGTTCCTAGAAGAGAATATGCTCCAGGACATTATCAGCATCATCAAGCAAAACCGCAGTAACAAGATCAAGATTCAGATCATCCAGACCATTTCCATTCTGATTCAGAATATCAAGAACAAGACGTCGCTCTGTGCGTTAGGAGATAACTAATGAGACATAGTCTTCCTTCTCTCCAACAACCACATCAATGACCTGATCACTACGCCTCTGGACTTCATGGACGAGGATGTGGTGTCGCAGTACATTTCCTTTCTGAAGCTGCTGTCGATGAACCTCACCACGGAGACGGTCCAGTTCTTCTACAACTACGTTCGTTCCTTCGTTCTCGTTCACGTCCAGACGAAATCGGGGGACCCCTTCCCGCTCTTCTCCATCTGCTCCAAGTTCTACGACAACCCCGAGCCCATGGTGCGAATCGCGGTGCGCACCATCACGCTGAACTGTCTGAAGGGTGAGATCGACTCCCCCGCGTGAGGCGTAGTGAACGACAAGAACATCGTCGCGTTCATGAGCCAGCCGTCCACGCTGAAGTACTTCAAGAAGCTCGTCTACTACGTGATCTCGCTGGTGGTGACGATGAACAAAATGATCGAGGCGAAGTGAGCGAGGCGTGGCGGCGTGAGGTGTAGCGACTACTCCCGCGTGGGCGAGCTGATGAACAACGTGATCGACCAGCTGCTGTTCCTGCAGGACGTGCTGAACATCCAGGTGGAGGCGGTGAACGAGTACATGAAGAAGCTGATGATGGAGGACTTCTTCCTGCGCTACTGCTACGACGTGATGACCCACGGCGGCGTGATCGGACTGCGCACCTCGCTCTTCCTCCTCTCCGCGCTCGTCAACGCCATGAAGGAGATATCCTGGTTTGTTCTGCTCTGTCTCTTAACCCCACCCCGACCTGCAGAAGCACATGTTCTCTGTCCTCTTCCCCGACCCCGACCACCTCCTCGAGTCCTATGCCGTCCCTTCGGCCCCGGAGGTCACGCAGCACCGTCGCTATCGCACCACGAGCATCTCGCGGTGGGCGTGAGGAGGGCGAGTGACGCGTAGAATCAGTCTCTCGCCGAAGGAGGAGGCGGAGAGTCAGCCGATCGCGCTGGTGAACGTGCTGGTGGGTGTGGAGAGTGTGTGTGATGACTAGACCACGCCCGTGCCCACGAGCAGCGAGTCGCCGATGCAGGGAGAGGAGTCGGTTCTGGTGCTGGACGAGTCATCGGACGAGGAGGATGAGAAGGCGGCGGCGCTGATGAACGCGGTGTCGCTGGAGTCGTTGAGGAAGCACGTGGATGCGAGTGCGAGGGAGATGGAGGGGAGTTCTGCAATGAGTTCTGCAATGAGTTCTGCAATGAGTTCTGTAGTGAGAGAAGAGAGTTCTGCAATGAGTTCTGCGATGAAAGAAGACACGAGAGAAGGAAGGTCCGAAGCGAACTCTGAAGTGATCATCGAACAAGAACACACACCCACCGACAGAGAACACAACACTCTCCTCTCTCTCCTCTCCACAACGGACGACGTGCAGCGTCTCCAGGTGCTGCTGGTCCTCATGTCGATCTACCACCAGAGCGTGTACAATGGACTCACGCTCACCGCGCAGCAAGCCGTGTTCACCGACCCGCAGCAGCAACAGGGTCTGCAGGGATACTTCTTGTGCAACAAGGTGTACGCGCGAAGTGTCGTTCACGCGCTGTGCGAGGTGCTGAAGCAGGAGACGCTCCGTCCCGTGACCGCGCAGTGCGCCGTGTACGTGATGAAGTACCTCCTCGCCAACCACATCTACGACGACGTGCTGCCCGCCGAGGTGCTGGACGAGTTCGCCACGATGTGAGCTCTCTCGAGGCGCGTGAGGCGTAGACTGAAGGTGCGCGCAGCCATCGTGTCCGCCTCGCTCCAGCAACTCAAGCCGCTGCTGCCCTCCTCCGACGATCTCATCTACGCGTTCCTGAGCGTGCACCACCAGGTCGAGTCCATCACGGGCACGGGCAGCGCCTTCATGCCCGCCTTCGACTACAAGGGCATTCTCGAGAGCGTATGCGCGTTCAGTGGTCAATGATGGATAGAGCTCGGTGCTGCTGCCGTTCGATCGCGTGCGGAACACGCTGTCGGCGTCGGTGCCCGTGATGTACAAGTTCACGGAGAGCGACCCCGCCAACGCCACGCAGTCGCTGCAGGCCTTCTCCATGCAGCTGTTCATCTACACCCTGTTGCGCTCCTTCGTCTTCTTCCTCGTGCGCAAGCAGCTCGTCGCCGTGCCCAGTCGCCACGGCTCGCCCGTCCCGCTGTCTGCCGAGCTGATGGCGTCGCCCTCACTCACCTCCTTCTCGCCGCAGCCGCTGAGTCCGAGTTCTGTGGGAAGCGCACTGCCAGCACTGCCCGCGGGGTACGTGGCTGACGCCTCCGCCGCGCTGGGGATCGCGATGGATGGCTGCGGCGACGACATCGAGTTCAAGAAGACGGTGAACGCGCCGACGATCGCCGTGGACGAGAGGGTGGAGATCACGCGCGTGAATCGGTGGGGCTTGTGGTGTGGGGTGACGGACAGGTACTTGTCGTGCAGTCTGGTGAGCAAGGAGGGCGCGGCGCAGTCGGTGTACCTCGCCGTCGGTCGGTCGCAGCTCTCGCTGCTGGAGATGGTGCGCGGGAGCATGAAGGACGCGGTGGTGCGTTGCGTGTTCTCGCTGTACGAGCTGCTGGACATCTGCGTGGAGGACAACACGAGGAGGACGCTGAGTTTGCTGGTGGGCGAGGAGGGCGGGCGTGAGGCGTAGATCCAGACGGACCGTGTGTTGCCAAACTGCGAGAAGCTGGTGGGGTACTCGTTGCAGAACCGTCCCGGGCGACTCGTGTACAAGGTGCTGTTGCAGTTTGCGAACGCGCCGGCGTGCTTGGAGGCTCAGCGGTGTATCATGCTTGCGCGGAACAAGGATATGGAGAAGCGGAATCGGGATGTGGGAGAGGATGTGGAGTGTGATGGGTAGATTGATACGCTGTTGTTGAATAACGCGAATTCGAGGGTAGTTGTTGAGGAGTGGGGTGTTTGTTGGAGATAGGAGTTCTTGTTGTTCACTGGGAGGGGGTGTAGAGAGCAATTGGTAATGGGGAGGTTGTAGTCGTAATTGATTGTTGGGATGGTGTGAATATGTGGTGTGGGGTGTGTGGAGGTGATTGAGAAGGGTTGGTGTGGTGTAGGTAAAGAATGAGCGTTGTTGAGATTTGGAGGGCTGCAAGGGTTGATTTGAGCTGTGTAGTTTCAGAATAGTGGGTTGAGTGGGAATTGGGGATGGGCTCATTTCTGTGCTTTTGAGCTGTGTGATGGATATGCAATGCGTTTCTTTGATTAGTTTGCAGGAATGATGATTTGAACTGGGAATTGTGATGATGGCTTGATTCTTCTATTCGGTGGAAAGGATTCACGTGAAATGATGGATGAGATTGGCTGCTTGAAAGGCATCGGTGTGGGCGGCATTTCATTACTTAAGGTGATTTACTTGAGTTTACGTTGTTTCGACGATTCTGATTGGATTCTGAAGATTTGAAATGCCGATTCTCATTATTTGTTTCCTTCCAAGCCATTCGCGGAGCCACAAATGATGCCTGAGTGAGCTCCGTGGGTTGATGTGGTGAGGGTGGTTCGGAGAAACAGAAGAAAGGATAGCACAACAATCGTCGTTTGTTGGGGGTGGTGAATACGAAGGCTGTGAAGGCTTTGAGACAACTGGAGGTGGCCTGTTGAAACAATCTTGAAGAGCTCCGATGTCTATTCGTGAGAAAGGGATGAAGTGAGTGCTTCCTCGGATTGTGACGTCATCCTTGTACTGGAATGCCTCTTGAAGATACACATCGGTGAGATTGGGCATGTCTAAATGTCATTCATAGTGGATGAGAATCACTCTCGAGAGTGATGTGACGAGGAAAACGGAATGTCCAACTACCACTACCATCGGTTCCGAGTGTTGTGAGTCTGGGTAAGTCTAGTCAATCAATTCTCATTCATTTCAGCACTTCGCATGATTAATGTGCTTGAATCATCATAACTCTTGAACTCGAATGCCTCACAACCCATTTGAATGGAAGTCAATTCAGGCAAGTCTAGTCAATCACTCACATCACAATCAATCACTCTCAAACACAACACGAGAACAATCACGGAATGAGTATCCACCAAGGATGAGTGATTTGAGAGAAGGCATGTCTAGTCATCACTCAATCTGAATGAGAATACTCTTCAACTCCAATGAAGCATGCCAGAAGTTGGCACTCCAATCACTCAGTATACCCATCTCAATCACTTCCAATGCATCCACATTCTCAATCTCACACACCGAATAACCCTCAAAAGAACTCAGACCCATCTTCAATGACTTCAATTTCGGACAGTTCTTCAAATAGAAGGATCCTCCCTTCGTATCGCTGTCTCTTCTAAAACTCTTGCTCCCAATCTCCACACTCTCCAATTCCTTCAATCCACAAATGTTCACTTTCTTCACACGCGTGAAACACTCATTCCCCACTTTGATCTTTCTCAGATTCACGAATCCACTCAAATCCAATTCCTTCATCTCCTCTTCACTGTAGTTGTTGTCACTCACACTCATCACCTCAATTGTCCTATCCATTCTGTCCCAATCATTCTTGGTTGAGATCATTGGTTGCTCCATTATTAATGGCTCTGGCATCTCTGATAGAAACAATGGCTCAGACAGTTTAGATGATTCAGATTCAGATTCAGATGATTCAAGTATGTCCTCTGGTTCAGGCAGTTCCCATTCTTCCTCTTCCTCCACCTCCTTCTTCGCATTCACCAACACCTTCATCTCCTCCAACCTCCCCGCATTCCTCATTCTCACGCTCTCCACACACTTGAACGCCGTCAACAACGTGCACTTCGTCAGTTTCGGCATCTCCTCCAATTCCACCTCCTTCACGTTCCGAAGAGCGCGTGTTCTCCCAACGAACTCACTCAGTGAAGACAAGTCTATTCTTCACACGGTCTCCGTTCGCCAACTCTTCATCACAAACACACTCTTCTTCTTCTCTTCGCCACAAAACACTTCCTTCCCTAACAACAGCGTCTTCAAGCCCTTCAAATCTACTCCTCAACTCCTCATCAAACACCCACTCTCAAACACACTCTTCTCACAACTCACAAAACAACCATCCCCAATACTCACCTCCTCCACGCCACAATCCCTCATCACAAATGAACTCCAATTCACACAACACCCACCTCCAATCACCACACTCCTCAACTTCTCACATCCACTCACCTCTAAAAGACCACTCTTGCTCTTTGAATAGCAACCTGAACCCATCTCCACCTTCTCCAAACTCTCAAACCCCACCAGCTTCATCTTCTTCACATACTGCAAACACTCACTCCCCAACACCAACTCTCTCAACCGCGAACAATCATACAGGTCCCACGACTCAATGTCAGGATCGTTGCAACTCGCACTCGCAATCCGAATCACTTCTGTCTCCCCGTTAAACAACACCAGATCCTCGTCACTCTGAATACTCAACACACGTCGCTTCGACTCCACTCCGCTCCCAATTACCGACATCGCCACCACGTTCTCAGACACAGGCTCATTCCCCTTCTTTCCGTCACTCACAACAGTGCCCACCTGCTTCGCCAACTCATACAGCAAGGAGGAGTTGCCTTCTCTCACGATTCGCTCCACGGCGTCTCGCACGAAGGGAAGCTACGTCTAAGCTCACGGATGAAACCCCCACCCTCAACAACTCCTCCACCGAACTGCGACGATTCACGTCCTTCACCAAACACTTCTTCACAAACTCTACCAAGTCACTCGACCACTCCGACGAGGAAAGCGAGGGCGGCTCGCCGTCGCACACCTTCTTCATCACCTGAAACGACGTGCAACTCGCCAACGGGTGTTTGCCCTCCGCCATCTCAATCACACTCATGCCCAACGACCACACGTCGCTCTTCAAACACGCACCTCCTTCGTACACTTCCGGTCCCATATACAGCGATGTGCCGCAATTCGTACTCCGCTTGGAACAGGAGTGCTCCAGTTGCACAGCCAGACCGAAATCGCCCACCTTCACCAACCCACTCTCCGAAAGGAACAGATTGTCCGGCTTGATGTCCTAATCCTCACAACCCCCACAAATCCACACTCTGTGAATCACATTCTTGTTGTGCAGATACGACAACCCCAGCAAACAACAACTCACCACCTCTCGCAACTCATCTTCCTTCAATCGATTCCCACTCCTCAGATACATGCCGATCGAACCGCAGTGACAGTACTCCATCACAATCTGCACATCACGCACTCCAACTACACACACCCACACCTCACTCTCCCTCCTCACAACGTCGCAATACCTCACGATGAATTTCGACACGCAGTCCTTCAGCATCCGCGATTCGTTCTCCAGCGTATCCGAATCCGCCATCACCTTCACCTTCTTGATCGCCACCAGGTCGTTCGACATCCTGTCCTTCGCTACGTACACTTCGCCGAACCCGCTACGCCTCACATTCCGAACGCGCTCCATACCCCTCGCCAAGTCGGTTTTCGAATTCGTAGCAGTTCTCCGCCGTAATGTTCATCCTGCGAAAAGAAATTGTGGTGCGTTCCACTCGCATTTCAGCCATTCATCTTTACTTATTTGCGTTTTCGTTCCCAACCACTATTACTTTTCCCTCCAGACACTGCTCAATACACCCTCAAACACATCCTCAAACACAACTCCTCACAAAACAAACACCCCAATTAAACGCATCATCCCTCTCCTGCACATTGTCCACGCTCTCCGCATCCTCCAACGCGCAGAAGCTCGCGAAGTGCTCCGGCCGATGGATCTACGCCTCACACGCCCCACACTTCCCCCTACCGGATCGTAGTACTCCTTCGGCACGTCGGGCATCACGTCGTAGCTGTCGCTGGCGCGGAACTGGATGCCCCGGAAGTTGTAGTTCCACCCGTTCTCCGACGGCACCAGGAAGCACCCCACGTACTTGTCGCTGAACAGCACGGGACAGCCCGTGAACATCGTGTTCTCGTCGAAGCCCGTTTCCGACGCGCCGCCGTCCTTGCACTGTCTGCCCCACTCGTAACCCTCCTTCGTCACCGTGTACCCCGACACGCGCACCGACCCCGGGATGAACGAGCACACGATCACTGCCGTCTTCTTGCCGTCCCACTCCGGGTGCTTCTCCAGGAAGCCCGCGTGCAGCGCCACGTCGCGCGTGCTCAGGCGGTGCAGGTCGTTCGGCTGCGTGTGGATCCAGCCCAGCGGCTCCAGCCCCTCCAGCAGCTCGTGCTTCGGCAGCACGTCAGGCAGCTTCACGTACTGCGAGGACCCCATCTGCGGGGGCAACACGATCACGCGCACCTCCTTGATGTGCGGGTCGTCGGGCAGCGACACGCCGTACAGGAAGCCGCCCACCTCCACGCGCAGGTCCGCGATGCACACGAACTTCTTCAGCAGGTTGCTCGGCAGCACGTACGTGTTCTCGCCCTCCAGACACGGCTCCACGCTCAGCTGCTTCACGCGCATCGCCAGGTTGGCGGCGGACAGCGCGCGCGTGCGCCAGTCGGTCTTGGACGCGAAGGTCTGCTGCTCGTACTGCGACGTGGTCGTCACCGTCATCTCCTCGCCCAGGATGTTCGTGCTGCGCGTGGTCACCGACACCATCTGGCTCTGGTCGCGGTTGTTCGTCTCGATCTCCGCCATCTGCTGGCGCTGCTGCGACGGCGGCGTGATGGGCATGCCCAGCACGATGTCGCGGATCTCCGAGTCCGTCAGCGAACTCACCGACACGTTGTTCGCCTTGCAGTACTCGGCGAGAATCAGGTCCGTCAGGTGACCCTCCACCTCCTTCCACTCCTCGTCGGTGAACGAGGGCCAGATGTGGTGGGGCTGTGTGATCGTGTTCGCCGTCGGCTTCATGATGGCGGACGCCTGCACGGGACTCATGCGGAACGCGCGCAGGATCAGCACCAGACGCGAGAAGGCCGTGTAGGAGGAGATGGACTTCAGCCAGTCGTCGTACAGGTTGAAGAGGTCGTTCGAGGGCCCCGTCGCCTTCAGCACGTGGTCGGCGATCTTCTCGACCTTCGCCAGCGCCATGAAGGGCAGGTCCAGCTCGCTGTTCTTCAGGATGGTGTTGGGGAAGTCCACCAGCTGGCTCTGCATCGCGTCCATCAGGTTCTTGCGCGTCACGATGATCTGCCGCGGCAGGTCCTCCACCGGCGTCGAGTGCATGATCGCGCTCACCTCCTCCGCCGTCTTGAACTTGGCGAGCTGCGTCAGACGCTTCTGCCCCGCCCACACGGAGGTGTGGATCACCTTCAGGAAGAGCTGGCCCGTGCGCGGGTTGATGATCGCCACGAAGCCGTTCATGGGCTTGGTGGTGGTGTTGCCCTCGAAGGTCTGGTGCATCGTCACGCGGTACACGTTGCTGTCGTCCACGAACCACGTGATCTGGTTGCTGAACAGCTCCTGGTAGTTCTGACTGCTCAGCATCGGCTCCGTCGGCTCGCTCGAGTACAACTGCAGGCCGCTGCGGATGCGGTCGCGCAGCACCGTCAGCGCGGGGTTCGCCTTCATGATACGCGCCATCGCGCGCTGCAGCACGTACTTGGCGCCGGGGATGTAGTAGCCGTAACCACTGTACATGTTGTACGCGAGGTCGATGCCCAGCAGCACGCCCGTCGGCGACGCGTACTGCGTCATCGAGTCCGAGATGTAGTCCAGGAACTTGCCGCGACAGTAGCGCTCGATGTCGTGCGAGTCGTAGTCGCCCCAGCGCAGCTGCACGTCGAACCAGTACTCCTGCGCGGGCTGGTCGGTGAACTCGTCCTTGTCGTCGTGCAGCAGCGACGGCTTGCACGTGTTCCAGCGATGCGCGGCGCGCAGCACGGCGTCGGAGGCGGAGCTGTTCATCTTGTAGGACTTGCGCGGGTGCACCGTCACCTTCTCCACGCTCTCGATCGCCAGGTTGTCCAGCTCCTGGTCGAACACCTGACACAGATCCGTCACCACGTTCTCGTGGATCTTCTGCCACAGGTGCGCGCGGAAGATCTGGATCAGACTGATCTTCAGCGTCGGGATCTTGCCGTGCATGAAGATGCCCGTCAGGTCCAGCTGCACCTGGAAGCCCACGTACACGTTCGCGCGGTTGATGGTCGGCGACCACCACAGCGTGAAGCGGCGGTTCGGAATCTGGTTCAGACCGCTGCGCTGCGCGTTCGTCAGCTTCTTGTACTTCATCTGCTCCTCGAAGCCCGACGCCTTCTCCCAGAACAGACCCTCCCACGTGGGGAACGCCGTCGCCTTGAACAGCGTGTGCTCCAGAATGCTCTCCACGCCGCCCAGGTGCTGGATCACGTCCGTGCGGTAGTTGTTCAGGTTCCACAGCCGCCCGTCGTGGCTCTGGTGCGTCCACCACATCTGGTTCCAGCGCATGATTGTGTACTGCTTGAACACCAGGCGCACGCGGTAGCCCTTGTCGTACGCCAGCGTGTGGCGGTCCTTCTGGAACAGCGTGTTGATGCGCGGCAGCCCCAGCTCCCACGAGTCGTTCAGGTCCTCGTACGTCAGCCGGCGGTTGCGCGCGTTCGCCTCCGCCTTCTTCAGCGCGTACTCCGCCCACACGGCCTGCGAGGACTGGATCTCGCTGAGCCAGGGCGTGATGTACCGGAACAGGTTGGGGATCAGCTGGTCCTCCTCGTGACTCATGCCGTTGCGGAAGTGCGTGATGCCCGTGCTGGTCTGCTTCGCCACATATAAATCGGATTGCGGGATCAGGATGTGACCCATGCTCATCATGCCCAGACCACCCAGCTCCTTCGGCGTGTAGAACACCACGGGCGGGAAGCGCGAGGGCATCTTGCTGTTGAGACCCACCTTGATGCGCGTCTGGATCTTGTTCTCGCACTTCACCAGGATGTCCAGCATCTCCTCCGTGTTGATCACCGCCTCGCGGAAGTACGTCATCAGACCGATCAGCGCCGTGTTCCACTTGTTCGCCACCTTCGTGAACGTCGTGCCGCCGCTGCTCATCAGGATCTGGCGCACGTGGTTGTCGAACGCCTTCATCTCCTCCTCGCTCACGCGCAGGTACGCCAGCGCCGTCTGTTCCTTCGTGCTCTCGTTCTGCAGCGGCCACGTCCCGTCGCGCGCCTGCACCTGCTCCTCGCGCGGCATGCGCACCTTCGGCAGGATGCGCACCTCGAAGCCGCACATGTCGAACAGCAGGTTCGGGTTGTCGCGCGAGTACACGCACACGAACGACCGCTCCCACTCGAACGTCGTCAGCGACCGCGGCAGACGACTCTTCATGTTCCAGAACACGGCGCGGCCCAGGTTCACGTCGTGCTTCATCAGCCGCATGCGCGCGTCGCGCGGCCAGCACTTCTTGTTGTTGTAGCCCACGATGTTCTCGTTGTTCGGGTCCGGGTGCTCCGTCAGGAACCGCTGGATCAGGTCCTTCGCCTCCTCCGCCGTGAAGCGGAACACGATGTACACCTTGTCCACGTTGCGCGTGTACAGACGGATCGGGTGGTGCGTCTCCGTCTCCGTGTCGTGGAACGTCAGGTACTTGTTCGGCAGCGAGGGCGGCCCCGCCAGCTCCGACGCGCGGTTCATGCCCAGCAGGAGCAGGTCGAGAATGAGTCCGTAGTACTGGAAGATGAAGCCGGCGAACTGGAGACCGGGGATGAGCCCGTAGTGGTTCACGTGCTCCATGTCCTTGAAGGTGATCTTCACGTTGCTCTTCTTCGACATGTAGTCCGCCAGGTTGTGGTCCACGATCAGCCGCAGCAGGCGCGACAGCAGCGTCGGGTCGATCTTCTCGAACACCTTGTCGAACGGCGCCTCCATCAGCACGTTGCACTCGCCGTTCTCGCACGACCAGAAGTCCGTCAGGTTGTTCACGCCCTGGCAGAACTTGTACACCAGGTACGGCTGCGGCTCCTCGTCGCTCGGCTTCACCCAGTTCGGGAACAGCTTGCGCTTGTCCGCCTCGTACCACAGGTACTGGTCCAGGTACGCGTCCGTGATCTTCTCCAGCGGGTCGATCTCGTACACGGGCACCAGGTGCGAGTACAGGTCCAGGAACTGCAGGCCCACGTCCTTGAACACGTGCTGCGACAGCAGGTACCGCTTGATCTGCTGCAGCGTGTCGTGCGGGTTGTCGAACCCGTGCTCGATCAGCGCCAACTCGTCGCGCTGCAGCTGGTTCATGCGGCTCGCGCTGTTGTAGTTCTCCCTCAGTCGCTCCAGCGCCAGCGTCAGCAGCTTCGTGTCGTGCTTGTACTGCGTGGGCGGGAAGGGGATGGGCGAGAAGTGGCGCGACTCCAGCCAGTTCACCGCCGTCTTGTAGATCGCCACGCCCTCCTCCACCGACACGTACGGACCGTCCTTCAGGAAGTTCTGCTGCCGCTCCTGCTCCTTCTTCAGGAACAGCCGCGTCAGCCGACCCACGTTCTTCTTGCACACCGTCTTGTCCACCGTCGCGCCGCGGCGGATGCGCTCGCGCACGTAGTGCGTCACGTTCGTCCACCAGTCCGCCTTCGCCTTCACGTAGCGCTGGATCAGCGACTCGATGGCGGGCGGCAGCCCCGGCACCTTCCACGGGATGTTCGCCTTCCAGCAGCGCCACGCCTCGGACAGGTGCTGGAGGATCACGCGCGACTTGTTCGCTCGGATGCCCTCCGGCATCATGTCCGTGATGTCTTGCAGCACCGACGCGCGCAGCTCCAGGTCGTAGTGGCTCTCCACGCGCTGCTTTGTCACCGTGTGCGGCGTCGCGTCGCTGTGGCGGCCCTCGAACTGGCGCGCCAGCAGGTTCTGCAGCCAGCGCTCCAGCAGCGGCACGATGCCGCGCAGGAAGAACAGCCACACGCGCCAGCCCGGGAACCAGAAGCCACAGCCCGGCCCCTTGCCCACGGGGCCCGTGTTGAATCGGTAGTAGATCAGGTGCTTCAGGTCCTTGCACATGCGCACCTGGCGCATCAGGCGGTACTTGTACCGGTACATGCCCGTCAGCTGCCCGATGTGCGCGAAGCAGTACTGCAGGCCGTCCGCCAGCTGGTACGCGTCGATGTTGCCCAGTCGGAACTGGATGTTGCAGTCCACGATGATCTTCGTCAGGCGCAGGATCTCGCGCGTCAGGTGGAACGCGTTGCCGAAGCGGCTCTTCTTGCGCTCCTTCGTCGTCAGCGTCTTCACCGGCTTCAGGTTGAAGTTGTAGTCCAGGTGCAGGTAGTTCAGACCGCGGCGGTGGATCATCAGGTTCAGCGTGTTGAAGCCCTGACGCACCACCTGGATGCCCGCCTCCACCCAGTCCTCCTCCGTCGTCTGGAAGAACTTGGTGCTGCGCAGCGAGCGAATCAGGTCGCGACGCTTCTGCGCCTGCGCGTTATGCGAATCCCCCTCACTCACCTTTGGCGGCTTGCGGTGCAGCTGGTTCATCACCCAGCACTTCAGCAGCTTCTGGTACGACACCTTCACCTTCGTCGGCAGCTCGTACGACACGTGCTCGCGGTACCACGTGTTCACCAGCGGCACGTCGAAGCACCGACGCGTGCGGCCCGACCGCAGGTTGAACGGGCGCGGCGCGTTGTACAGCGCGATGCCGTCCGCTGTTGTTTCTATGTCTTATCATCGTGAGTCATGCTTACCCGTGAACAGCGGCGCGCCGGAGAGGATGGGGAACACGCCCTCGCTCAGCTCGAAGTCGTCGTCCAGCTCCACCTCCTACGCCTCACATCGCCACACCACCACTACTACCACACTGTGACTCTTCTCGCTGATGAACGCCGGGATGGGGTTGATGATCGGGTCGTAGAAGAACGCGGGCTGGTCGGGGTCGTCGCTCTTGATGTACGCCGACGCGGGCAGGTGGTAGGTCGGGATGGCGCAGTGCTTCGTGCGGTCGTTGTAGACGTACGGGTACGCGATGCGGTACTCCGTGCGGATCGGGTTGCGCTGGATGATCTTGTTCACGTCGTTGAACTCGTTCCAGTCCTCGTCCACCTCCACGTCGCGGTCCAGCGGCTCGTACTTGGGACCGCCGGGGATCGCCACGTTCAGCGCCTTCGCCGTGAAGAACGACTTCTTGTCGAAGAGGTAGAAGTAGTTCTGGTCCGTTATGTCCGTCAGCAGCTGGTTCGACAGGCGGTACAGGTTCGCCATGATCGCGATCGACAGGTGCCAGTTGCGGTACGACGGACCGTTCGTGAACTCCGTGTTGTCCGACAGCGGGCGGTGCTCGTACAGCCAGTCGATCACCGCCGCGTCGTCCTCGGGAGACAGGTCCGTCATCTGAATCGCGTCCAGCGGCTCCACGTCCAGGATGTTGTCGCCGTAGTCCAGCGGCGGCTCCTCGTCGTCGAAGGGCGGGAAGCGCATGCGCTTGAAGTTGCGGCGATCGCGCTTCTCCTTGCGCATCATCACCCACATCGTCGACCACTGCGCGATGAACACCGGCTCGATCACCATCGGCACTTCGTTCACCAGCGTGATGGCGCCCGTTATGTGATACAGCACCTTCACCATGCGCACCTGCTCCCAGGGCATGGGCATGTTTTCCAGCAGTTTGAGAATCGCGTGGGGCATAAATCTACGCGTGAAGTCGCCTCCCTTCCCTCACTTCAAGGCGCCCAGGTATACGCGCTTGTCGTTTCGGAATTTGCGCGACGAGAGGTCGCCGTGGTCCTTCACGATCTTTCGCAGGTGCTCCACGGGCATCTCGATGGTCTGCATGTTCACGATGCTGCTCTTCACCTCCTGGTTGAACTTCTTCATCCGCTTCTGCTGCCACTTGCGGGAGCGGATCACCAACGCCTCATCGAGCTTCTCCCTCTCCTCCCGCTCGATTTGCATTTGAATCTCGTCGTCTTGTTCCTTTTCAAAATCGTTTGCAGTCATTCTAAAGGAACAGTGCGTTGTTTGGAAGATCACGTCGGAATGTGGGTGGTGTGGAGTGGTGGGAGGAGAGGTGGATTTGGGGGGTGGAGAGTCTGCTGTGGTGTGTCTTTCCTAGTATTCGTGTGGGAGAATGGGGAGGGTGAGGGAAGTGTGTAGGTTGAATTTGGGAGGGAGGGGTGGGAATTGAGTCAGTTTGGTGTTTTGAATGGATGTGTTGGTAGTATTCGCTTCTATAAGATGAATTGCACTCCATTCTAGTTTTATTCACACATTCACGAAGACACCCCTCTCCCACTCAAATCACAACCTACTCCCCTCCACAAACCCCATCCTCACCAAATTCGCACAAATCGCCCCTCACTCGAATCCTTATCAACGAAGAACTCCCATGTTTCCGTACTCTGATAAGATTATAGTGTGCGATAACGGCACGGGAGTACGCATCCAACGCTCGTTTCTGACGATATAGATTGTGAAAGCGGGATACGCCGGCGACAATGTACCGCGCGTCCAGTTCCCTTCCCTCATCGGAAGACCCATGCTGCGAGCCGAAGAAGACTACGTTGGCAACATCACGCTGAAGGTACGCGCTACGCTGGATCCATGAATTCCATAGGATTTACTCGTGGGCGACGAGTGCAACGAGTCGATGCGCGCCCTGAACATAACGTACCCCATCGAAAACGGCGTGATCACGCGATGGGACGACATGGAGGCGCTGTGGAAGTACACATTCAGGACGAAGCTGGGCGAGGACACATACGAGGACAAGCGAATCATGTTGACAGAAGCGCCGCTGAACCCGAGGGAGAATCGTCGCAAGATGGCGGAGATCATGTTCGAGAAGTTCCATTTCGGGGGTCTGCAGTGCAAGCCGCAAGCCATGCTGACGCTGTATTCCCGCGGCGCTTCGACGGGCGTGGTGGTGGACAGCGGAGACGGCGTCACTCACGTGATGTGCGTGTACGACGGGTACGTGCTGAACCACCTGACGCGTCGTCTGAACATCGCAGGTCGTCACGTGACGCGCCACCTGCTGAGTCTCCTGCAGCAGCGCGGCTACGCGCTCAACGCCACGGCGGACTTCGAGGTGGTGCGCGAGATGAAGGAGCGGCTGTGCTACGTGGCGTACAACTACGAGAAGGAGATGAAGCTGGCGGACGCGACGACGGTGCTGATGAGCGAGTACCGTCTGCCCGACGGGCGCGTGGTGAAGCTGGGCAGCGAGCGCTTCGAGGCGACGGAGGCGCTGTTCAAGCCGGAGCTGATGGGGCTGGAGTGCATGGGGCTGTCGGAGATGGTGTTCGACGCCATCCAGAAGGCGGAGATCGACCTGCGTCCCATCGTGGGGGCTGCGAGGAGGCGTAAGGTATAGTTCTACAAGAACATCCTGCTCTCCGGCGGCACGAGCATGTTCCCGGGACTGTCCTCGCGGCTGGAGAAGGACATTCGCGAGCAGTACGTGGCTACTGTGTCCAAGGGCGAGGTGAACCACGTCGCGAAGTCGATTAACGTGATCGCGCAGCCCAATCGCAAGCATGCCGTGTTTACGGGAGCGGCGGTGTTCGCGAAGTACATCGCGAATC
>ERZ1106948.410-NODE-410-length-20659-cov-32.224568_pt1 | contig 20659 bp, 27 predicted proteins | sample MGYA00403673_ERZ1106948 | MGnify/ENA primary metagenome ERZ1106948 (study PRJEB35170, sample SAMEA104062409) | human gut metagenome | biome: human gut; feature: human-associated habitat; material: faeces | place: Denmark | collected 2012-05-07 ...
CACGACAAGCGAATTTGATCGTTGTAGTTCCACATTCTGGAATCCTCATCACATCGTTCTTGAAAGTGATTCTCATCCACTATGAAGTGACATTTAGACATGCCCAGACTCACCTATGTGGTTCTTCCACAGGCATTCGACTACAAGGATCACGTCACCATCACAAGCAGTACTCACTTCATCCCCCTCTCACCCACAGACATCGGCGCGCTCCGACGCTTCTTCCATTAGTCCAATCTCCCATCCAAATCAATGCTCCTCTTTCCAACAAACACCCTTACGCACTCAAACTCGCCGTTTGACTATGATTACAACAATGCTCACACCCCACCACAGGACACTTCTCGTTCACTGCGAACCACTCTCTGTAGTGACCCACGTGAAACACATGTCTGCAGAACTGGCACACCACGAACAGGCCCTGAAGCGGCTCGTGACAAATCGAACAGAGCGGGAGTCGCTGCGCCTCCACGCCCTCCGACGAGCTGGGCGCGCTCTCCGCTGCAGACTTCGATCCGCCTCGCTTCCCGTAGGGCGTGGCGTCCTCGTCCTCTCCACTGCGGTTGCGCGACGAGCGCTGATTGCCCGGAGTGGCGGACGAGGGCTCCGCCAGCGAGGGCGCGTGAAGACACAGCTTGGAGGCGTTCAGCACATACTTCAGGAGTTCCATTTTCCGCTCGTAAAACCGCCACTGGTCGAAAACCGTCGCCATCATCATCAACACGTTGTCCGCGTCGACGCGCCGACTGAACTCCACGAACTGCAGTACGTCCACGCGCATGGTGCGGCTGAACACGCGACAGTAGGCGATCAGGAGCGCCAGCGACAAGAGATCACCCTCCTCCACCACGCTGTTCCAGCAGCGATTGAGGAGGCTGCGGACAAAGAAGACGGCGCCGTTGCTGGCCTTGGTGGATGTGTGCGTGAAGAGCGCGTTGAAGAGTTTGAGCAGGACGATGCGGCGGTTCACGTCGAACGAAAACGCGGGGTTGTGCGTGAACTGGAGGTTGCGAATCGTCTGCTGCGTCGCCGTCGCCATCTGCGTGATCGCGTCGGCGGTGGAGGTGGCGGGAAGCGTGGGCAGGACGGTGGCTTCGGCGAGGAGGGTGAGCAGCGAGTGCTGCGTGTAGTCCAGCACGATGATGGGCGAGTGCTGGAACAGGCACGGCGAGTTCTCACTACCCCTCAACCCCACACACAACACTCACGAGTGAACCACGCTGCAGTGGGCACACGCACCGCCCTTCTGCGACTCGTCCACGCCGCTCTCGCTGTCGCTGTCGTCGAACAGACCCTCGCTCTCGCTGTCGTTCTGCTTCTCGATCTACCGTCCAGCCCCACTCCCAACACTACGTTCTTGTACCCGAAGTACGACCGCGGAGGGTACGCGCCCAAATCCACGCCGTTCAGAACCCGGTCGTTCGTCACGCGGATCATCACGTCGTTGCTAATCGTTGGGGCGCCCCACAAGCCCTACCACATCACTGCGAAGAAGAGACTCGGCGCCTCGATCAGTTTGTCGTCGTTCTCCACCACACAGCCCTCACTCGCGTCGATCGTGTCGCATGGCGTCGTGTGGACCTCGGGCATCGCGTTGTTCACGTCGTCAAACACCTTCTACGCCTCACGGACGAGCATCGCGCTTACGAGGATGCGCGTGAGGACGGTGCGAATGTGGTTCTGCGCCTTGAGCACGTGCTTGGTTTCGTTGGTGGTGATGGAGGTGACGGTGTCGCGCACGATGGTGTGAACGCGCAGCAGCACGTAGTCCATCACGCTGTCGAGTCGCGGGTTCGATTCCACCGGCTTCACTGTTTTTCACCCCTCGATCCATCCCTTACCGTCGATCGTGAGTCCCTCGTACAGAATCGCGTTCATCTGATGGGCCACGCTGCCCAGCGTGCTGCGTGACGCGTTCTTGATCACGTGATCGCCGTCCGTCAGACCCGTCTCGCTCTCCGCTTTGAACGACACCGTCACATCGACACGCGTGTGCAGAACCGTGTAGCCCACCACCAGCACGCACTTCTGCAGGTTGTAACGAATGAGAGTCAGTCCCGAGTTGGAGTCGCGCACACTCAGACTGCTCACCACGTCCTCCAAGTCGTTCATTCTATTGCCTCACGCGCGCCACGCACTCTCACATGTCACTTCCCGGGAGCGTTTCAACCCGGTTTGACAGCGACGCGGTCGAGAGAAGGTCGTTCTTGTGACTGCTGTAACTCATCTGGCGTTTCTTTCGGAGTTTCATCGTGCTGGTTGGGATGTGGATCGTGTATTGCATGAGACGAGGACTTCCACAGCACACCACTACGTGTCATCAAAAGTGGGGGATTCCACAGATGTCATATCGCTTGGTGACGGGGTCGATGATGGAGTCGAAGGCGATGGCTCGCGTCAGATCGATCTTGCGGAGAAGAACGACGCTTTCGTTGGGACGATCTCGCAGATTCTCGTCTTCTTGCTGGATGAGGGTGAATAGTGAAACGCCCTCCGTGGAGAGGGTTTCTAGACGTCAGGGAGAAGAACGAGAACTACCGATCAGGTTGCCGGAGGACGACCAGGCGACATCATTGAGAGTGACTCTCTTGGTGATGCTGTACAGTCGCACCAGTTCTGGGTTCTCGCTCTGGTTCTTGCAGTAGTCCCACTTGAACAGCTCTCTGTCCGTGAGAAGCAGCATCGTGCCGTTGCCGCTGAACGCGAACGAGCGAAAACGATTGGGGTCGTTGCGATGCGTATCCGAGCAGGAGCAGTTGCGAATGGTGACGCAATTCACGGGCCTGTCTGGATCATTCACGTCGTACACGCAGCAAATCTCCGAAGAGATGAAGGCGAAATAGTCCCTGTGGTATGTCGTGTCGAAGCCAACCTTGCGAATGCGACGAAGCTGCTTACTGCTGGACTTGATCGAGCTCGATTCCTCCACGGCGCTGTACTGAATCGAGAACTTGGGGGTGCTTGCGTCATAGGATTGGAGCAGAATCGTGCTTTCCTCATCAGCCATGAGGAAGTAGTCTTCCAGGGCAGCCACTACAGTGAAACGAAAGGAGAAGCGGAGTACGGCAAACAATGGGATGTGAATAGTTGTAGTAGTTCTTCAGAATGGAAGTGGAGAACTCGTTCTTCGTGCTTTTGATTTCAAGCAGCGAAGCGAAGTTGGAGTAAATGCACAGGATACGGATCGCGTTCTCGCAAGGCACCTGCTTTACGATATGAATGGGAGAGTCGTTCTGATGGAAGAGATGCTCGCACTTCCAGCTATCCCGCAGTCGCGCGAGATAGCACCCGTCCTTTGTCGTGAGCAATGCATGCGTTCCCTTGTTCACGAAGAAGCAACTCTGAACGATGCTCGCCACGGGCAACTTTTGCGGCTACAGTTCAAAAGAAAGACGAGACCGACTTGAATGAAGCCTGCACCAATCCAGCTCAGTGAATTCATCGCGGATGTGTGAGATCCAGAGGCGCTGGATTCCAGTGATTCCAAAAAACACGGAAGGAATACTATACACTAGACATCTGCACCACAGCCGACACGGGCTTTGCTACTTCGCTGCCATTGGCAGCGTGACCCTGGTACATGGGATAGGGCTGCTGATAGGACGGGATGAGGGGAGCCTGCGGGTTCGCCGCGCGGATTTCGTCCTTGCTCGACTTGTTGGCGATGATAATCAGCACAAGGAAGACGATCTCGACGACGAGGAGAACGATGAAGCTGTTGCCGCAGCTCTTGAAAAGAAGAGCGAAGGCGGACACAATCAAGGAAAGGAAGGTGTCCTTCGGCTCCGTGCACGCCGTCTTGCTGGAGAAGGCGCAGTCAGCACCCAGCACATCGGAGAAACTGTACAAGCCGCAGAAGCCGAGATTCTCTTCCAAGTAGGGGTACAGGGACTGCAGGTCCTTGTTGTTCTGCAGGAACGACAATATGCTCTCACTCGCGGAAACGAAGAACTGCTTGTAGTCGGGGTCGGTGAGATCGCCGAAGGACGGGATGAAGGCAGCGAAGACATAGCACATTCCCATCATACCAACGATCCACAAAAGAATCAGGATCTGGATAATCAAATACTAGGCGTGAACAGCGAATCAAACCGATACAGAAACGTTCCATCCTCTGCAGAACTGCGCACCCATGAGCATGAGGAACATGCCCAGGAAACCAATCCACACGGCATTCCGAGAAATGCTACAGGTAACACGCCAGCGGAAACCCATACGTGGTCTGCGCCATTCCGACCACAAAGCTTCGCACCGTCTTCTACAGGATGAGAAGGGAGAGGAGCAAGCACCTTCGAGAAGAAGGAGGAGAGCAGGACAGAGCATGCGATAATCGCAACATTCGCGTAGAACAGAGTGCGTTCTTGCTTCGTAAAATCTCTTGCGGGCATTCTTAATCAAATAGTGATCAAACCAAATGACCGCTGAAAATGCCCCCGATTTTTGGATGGATTCGTTGCACTCGCTCGTTCTCCTCCATTGCTTTTCCTGTTGCGGTGTCCCTTCGTGGAGAGTGATGCTCTCTGCGTCCTATACCGCCGTGTGTATCGTTTGAAGAGGGGAATCCCTCCTTCTGTAAGAAACAGACGATAGAACCGCCTTGACGAATAGAATACCACACATTCCCGCAATCACCAGCAAAACGACAATCGTGGAAACAACACAGCACTTCAGCTTTCGCATCTTCTTCATGCGCACGATCGCGCCTCGCAATTCATGCTCCGTGCGGTGCGTTCGCTCCGTCGTCGTGTCAATCTACCGTTCATCACAAACACGTCATGAATACATTGATTTGGATGCTGTCAATCATTTCGTCCTGTTCATCCACCAGGAGAGCGAGATCGAGGAACATCTGCTGGATTTCCTTCATACTCTCCTGAATGCGTTTGATTTCCTATTCATTATCAGTCCCCGTTCCAGCCACTCGATACTGCATCTGGCTCTCCATACACGCCTCAACGAGCTGGTGCTGCACTGTCGTTTTCGCGTGCTATCGGTAACTGTAGTGCACAGCGAGATACCACATGCACGGAGGGAGAGTCCGATTCACGAGGACTCTCTTCTTCAAAGAAGGAGGGATGCGAGTAGTTCTTCTCGAGGAGCTTTTCATAGCGCTTTTGGAGTTGCTGGTATTCGGTAATGTACTTGACGAAGTTGTGCGTGATGGCGGCATACGACTGGACATAGAGACTACGTGACACTCGGCATTCAGCACTACTTGTACATACTGGAGGACGCGTTTTCCCTTACCTGATTGTTGTACTCCAGTTTTAGGGTTTGAAGGGACAACTACAGATCACATCGACGGACTCATCGTACACGGCTGCTCGCCGCAACACGATTCGATCGCTGGATTCGCTCGGCGATCGCATGCTGGAGTCGCACTCGCTCCTCCTGTTGGGGCTCAATCTCGTATTGGTGTATCAGCTTCTCCAGTGCGCAATTCGAGTCTTCCATCAAACGAATGCTCTTCCGAATCGCCTCAATCCGCGCCATACTCTTTTCAATTCCACTCTCCTTCTCTGTCAGCGGTTCGGATTCTTTCTTGATTTCATCTTTGGGAATGAGGGCTTGCATGAGTCGATTCACTTCATCGGAGTCTCCCGAAGAAGACGTGGATGAAGAGATGCTCACACTCCTTTCGCTTCCTTTATCGTCGTTATCAAACGGATTCATTTCGTCCCAGAATCTATATCCCTTCCAGCAAACAATCCTCCGTGAGTATATCCCTTCCAACAAACAGCCCTCTGTGATATATAGTAAAACATGTACATGGTTAGAAGTCGCGATCACGAATCACGACGCACAAGTGGTCTCCGGGCTGAAAACGGCATTCTCCGAGCGTGGTGCGGTCCGATCGTCCCGGCTTCGCTGCGCACACCTCTCCCAGACGACGGAACTGGAACTTCCCGTCCTTCACGAAGTAGCTACGCATCACACGGCGCATTGATCACACACCATGACGAGAACTCAAGCGTCGCATTTCTCCTTCGCGCATCCTCATTCACTCGCTTGATCAGCGCGCACAGCTCTTTCAACGACGCGTCCTTCCTATACGTTACCACGAAGCGACCTCATTCCAACCATGTGTGGATATTGATCTCACAGTTCCTGGGAACGTCGCCTCTAGGAGAAAACTCGCTCTCTCTATTTCGTGAGAAGGCTCGATGTCCAACAGCCCACCTGAAACTATCATTCTTGCGAATGAACACGCGAATGAGGAACGGACAAACCTGCACATGAGCCGGGACGAGGCACTGCTACTGTCTCTCTATCTACCTTTTCTTGTCGCTGCATTCGTTGCAAACCCAAGGGGAGTATTCTTGTTTTCAACAAAGGATGGCAAAAATAGTGCTGATTTCTGACTGCCATCATTACACGATTCTAAAGGGAAATCGACAGGTGATGTTGGTCGTCATCACCGTCGTCCAAAAACGCGCTCAAGTCGTCCTCATCCTCCTCCTCTCCATGTCGAAAGAACACTCCAAACTCAGAAATGTGCTTGTCCAACGGCTCGAATCCCTGACAAAAGGCGCGCTGCAGGTCGTTCATTTCCACTTTCCCCTGAAAGGAAGGAACTACAATCAAAACGACTCTCCACGCCTACACAGCACTTGCAGTTCGGAGAGGGACGCCAAACGACCGTCATCGAAGAAGGACTTCAACGCATTCATCCCCTCTTCAGTGATGGGATTGTCTATCTGACAGAATATTCGTTATGCATACAAGACAGCCCTAGCGTGCGCAATGAGGGGCAGTGCTTATCCAGCGAGGGGAGCAGCATCTTCACATCGTCGTCCTTCAGCAGATTCTCTATGCATCAGGAGTGGACAGAATTGCTTCCTCGGAGATGAAGTGATTCTAGATGCTGGAGCACGTCCTGCTCGAGTAGTGTGAGAAGGGTTTGCACAGAGGAGGACTGCAGCTGGTCCGCTTTGGGTGACGATGAAGGCGAAGACACGTACAATCCAGGCAGAGTTCCTTGCACTGCCGTAACGGAGAAGGGAAGGACGGAAGGGCGTCAAGAGCGCCGTGAAGCGACGGATTAACTTGAAATGAGGCCAGTGGAAATAGAGAACAGTCCAGTTCAAAGTAGCGCAAGTGAATGTTGCTTTCATCGAGAGAAGCCATCACGTCGTGAAGAAGAGCAGGAGTCAGGGACGTGTCTGTTCAGTGAGTCTGTACCACAATAACAACTCGTCACATTGAAATCCACAAGGGATTGGAAGGAGGGCGTCTGCAACAGTGACGCCAGGGTTTGAACCTTTGCAGCATCCAGCTGGTTCTCTGAGCCTGATGCAAATCAATAGCAATCACCATAAAGGATAAGGCGTTCCACTCCACAATCGCCGTTATCCTTCAGTACAGAAGCCACTTCCTTGAGTTGCTCGTTTGTGACTGATGGTTTCACTATTCATTTCGAAGAGAACGCACCATCTACCCTCCAAGACGACTCTCTTCTCCTTCATTGTGGCAAGCTGCTCCACTGCGTCATGAAAACCCCGTTCTACCCATAAAAGAAGGAACAAGCAGATGCCCCTCAGAACAACCGCTTCCATGGGCCATGAGGATGAGGCGATGCATCTGCACAGGGATGGAATCGAATAGCGGGTCAGTGGTGTGAAGAACATGCCAACCAATTCGAAACTGTTGTTGCCTGCGAGTGCGTTTCCCTGGACGAGCGTCACGCGCAAGGAAGAATGGAATGCAAGTTGGTGCTGTTTGTGTTCCGACAGAGAATCACACTAATCGTTCCCTCAGAATGAATTCCATCGAATCGAAGGTAGTTGTGATTGGACCTCCGGGTACGCCGTGCGCTTCTTCGCATCAGGAGTAGATGTGGGAAAGACATGTCTTTCCATTCGTTATGTTCGTGGTCGTTTTTCTGAACACTCCGCAACTACGATTGGCGCATCATTTCTCATGAAGACACTGACCTGTGGCGGAGTGAGTAACACGATGAAGATTTGGGATACTGCCGGTTGGAATTGGTGTCGCTGTCGGTGAGCAATAGGTCAGGAGGTGTTCCGATCGATGAGTGCTTTGTACTATAAAGATGTGGATGGAGGTACGTGTCGTTCTCGCCGCTCATGCCGTAGCGATTTTAGTGTTTGACGCGTCGAAGCCGGATAGTATGGATACGCTGGACAACTGGCTGAAGGAACTCAACAACAACAACGTTGGTCGCGAGTGTACCGTTTCCTTTTTATTGTAACGGGTAGTCTCCGTGTTTGTAGCGTGCAACAAGATGGATATGAGCCGCGGGCTGGATAAGCAGCGCGTCCTGCGGTATGCGGAGTCGATTGGCGCAACGGCCGTGTTCACGTCCGCCAAAACGGGGGAGGGCGTCAACGAGCTGTTTACGGAACTGTCGAACAGCATTGTGAAGAGGCGATGTGCGAGCGCTACATACGTCGCCGAAAACTACGGAACGGGGGATAGTGTCGCCCTGAATCCATCTTCGAATCCGGCTCCCGAAACGAAGAAGAGCTGTTGTTGTTTGCGTGTTTGTGAGGAAACAAGTGGGTTATGATTCACTGTCATTCTCATCTGAATTACCTTCGTTCTTCTCTGATTCACCGTCCCTCTTCTCTGATTCACCTTCATTCTTCTCTGATTCACCTTCATTCTTCTCCACTTCCCCCTCACTCTTCTCCCCCTCCCCACTCAACCCTTCCACTAAACGACCCACATCAAACCGCTCACGCAGATTCTCCACCGTAATCTCACGAAAGTCGAGCGGAAGCTCTTCGCCAGTCTTCCGCAGCACGGCGATGTTGCGGTTGAAGCCTTTCGTGATATGCGGCGGAATGTTCATGTTGGAAATGGGTTTCCGGTTGGAAAGCAGCTGCATGCCGATTCGCTGCAAGATGGTCGGAATGTGCTCGGGACGGAGCTGGAGCGTCGGGAACACGCGCGCGATCGCATCGCAATACGCCCTCTTCTTGTGATAGGAGGACCACGACTGGTATTCGATGATCAGCAAGCCGTGCGGCTTCAGCAGGGAGTAGGCCTTCAGCAGAAGATACAGCAGACCGTCGTCGCCCCAATTCAGTTGGATCCACTTTGTCACCGAGAAGCTAGACGTGATCGCGGGAAACGGACAATACCAGGTGATGGTGTCGTAGACATCGCCGTAGTGCGTGTCGTGAAGAAAGTCCTCCTGCTTGAAGAAGACGTTGTTCGGAAAGGACCGGAAGAAACCGTCCGTCAGGACGTCGGGAAGCGATTCCGTATTGTACAGGGTGTTGTCTTTGAAGTGGTAGTGCTTGAACGAAAGCAGGTCTGAGGACTGCTTCGAGTCGCTGTCGCTGTCGTCCGAGAAGTCGTTCTGAGGCTGCTCCTCCACGCGCTGCTGCGGAACGGGGTCTAGAGCGTTAGGGGGAATCGCATCTCCCACTCAACTCCACGGCACGCGCTTGCAACACTTTCCGAGCCTTCTGGACGAGGATTCCGTCAATATCGATGCCCACGATCATGCGGGGACGGAAATGCTCGGCCAGGGAGATTGTGAAGTAGCCCGCGTTGCACCCGATGTCCAGCACGTCCCTCTTTTTGAAGTACTTCTTCTTCATCAGCAATAAGCGAGGATCATTCCAAATCTACAGGGAGAGGCGGAGCGACGATTTGTACATTCCGTTCTTCGTTTTGTCGACTCAGCGCGGCAGACCGGTACCCGTAATAGCTATCGGTGATCGCACCCCAAAACACGCTACTGGTCGAAGTTTCCATAGCGAAATACCTTCTTCCCCTTGACTCTACCCAATGACGCAAAGAGGGAGCATTGTACGTGTCCTTCTCTTTCATGGAGTGAATCCATCGCGGTGTTTGTTCCCATTTCCAGTGCATTGCGCTCTGTGATTCTAGCTTCAGTTCGGCTGATTCCGCCTTCCTATGGAATTGGTTGTGGATCCGGTGACACCGAATGGAACTCAAGCAGCTTCAGTGCGTGGATCGCGACTGTACGGGGCTGGGATCATGGATCGCATCTCCGTAAATAGGATATGACCCCGACGGATGGAAAGGACGTGGTGAGTGCTGTCCCTCGCCGTCTTTCTAGAAGAAGAACACAGAATCATGAAGAGTGATGACGGACCCTAAATAAGAATGCGCGACAATTGCCCCCTAACTCCGGCTATTTCGCACCAGCAATGGGGGCGTATCCATTCATGCTCGGGTTACCACGGTTACCACCATGATGTCTTAGATGGAAACACACACTTTTTTATTTCTGTAAGCTTTCTCATTATGCCCTTTGTCCCTGCTGCTGAGCTCGACTGCGCCGTCCCCACCGCCTACCAGTACGTTGTCCGTAACACTCGGTAGGGGGTCCAGACGGTATCTAACGCGTAGTGACTGCACCGTGGAGGAGCGTAGCGAGATTCTGAAGAGAACGGAGTACAACATGTTCTCCTTCCCCTCTCCCATGATCACGGTGGATTACCTTTCGGATTCTGGATCCTCCTCGATGACCGATGTGCAGTGGTGCGCTCTGATGCGTGGTGACGAGGCTTACGGCAGAAACCACGGCTACTACTGCCTCCTCGACGCCGCTCGCGATCTCTTCGAGCGCGGTGACGAGCAGAGAAGACTGGTGTACAAGGTGCTCACCGACGAGGCGAGCAACGAGGAGCTGATCAACGAGCTCCTCACCCCCTACGAGGGCGGTTTCGTGAACGGCGGTGTGTTCCAGCTGGAGCGCCCCAACTTCTTCATCTGCCCCCAGGGTCGTTGCGCTGAGAACCTCCTCTACAGATCGCTCCACACTGTGCTGTACGAGCGCACGGGCGACAAGGTCAAGTACATCATTCCTTCCAACGGCTTCTTCGACACGACGGAGGGCAACGCTCGCAACAACCTCTTCCAGCCGATGAACCTGTTCGCCAAGAACCTCCACGACCCGTTCCCCGTGGAGAAGATCTGGACGGAGAACCCCTGGAAGGGCAACATGGACACGGAGCGCCTGGAGGAGGTGATCAAGGAGTACGGCGTGGAGAGAATCCCCATTGTGCTGCTCACCATCACCAACAACACGGCCGCCGGTCAGCCCGTGTCCCTCGCCAACATCAAGGAGGTGCACGCCATCTGCCGCAAGTACGACATTCCGCTGGTGTTCGACGCCTGCCGCTGCGTGGAGAACGCGCGCTTCATCCAGGAGTTCGAGGAGCCCTACAAGACCTGGAGCATCCCCCGCATCGTGAAGGAGTGCTTCCAGTACTGCGACTGCTTCACCATGTCGCTGAAGAAGGACGGTCTGGTGAACATCGGCGGTCTGCTGGCCTTCAGAGACCAGGGCGTGTTCTCCAAGAAGTTCTCGACGGAGAAGGTGCAGATCGGCACGCGCATCAAGGAGCAGCAGATTCTGCAGTACGGTAACGACTCGTACGGTGGACTGAGCGGTCGCGACGTGATGTGCTGCGCCGTGGGTCTCTTCGAGGTGCAGAAGGTCACGTACCTGAAGCGCAGAATCGACCAGGTGCGTCGTCTCGCTGAGGGCTTCGCCAAGGAGGGTCTGCCCGTGGTGCTTCCTTCGGGCGGTCACGCCGTGTACCTGGACATGGACCAGTTCTTCGAGGGCATTCCTTACATGACGCCGCTCGCCTTCCCCGGTGTTGGTTTCTGCATCGAGCTGCTCCGCAACTACGGTATTCGCGCGTGCGAGCTGGGTCCGTTCGCCTTCGAGTACGACCAGAAGACGAAGGAGGAGCAGAAGGGCGTGCTGAACCTCGTGCGTTTCGCTGTGCCTCGTAACCAGCTGAACGACTCTCACATCAACTATACTGTAAAGGCTTGCAAGGCTGTGTACGACGCGAGACACGAGATTCCGCCTGTGTGCGTCTCCAGAGGTGCTGAACTTAGACTTCGTCACTTCCAGTCCGGAATCACCCCTCTTCCTATTCCTAAGAATTAGGCGTTTTGGAGTGTTTGTTGGGATAAGTGTGGTTTGAATCTTGAGGTCAAGGAGTCATTGACGTAATCAAGCACCTACAGAAAGCGAAAACGATTTCCAACAAACACACAAAGCAGGGGCATGGAACGACCCATCCATCTTCAGATAGCGACGGTAGTAGAACTCCACCATCAAATCACCCCACCACAAACGCAACCGCAAAAGCAACAAATACAACCTCCACTTCAGCATTTGAATGTAGGAGGCGTCCTGGTCCCCAAACGAGTACCTACGCATCACGCGCATGGGAATTCACCCACCTCACGGCAGAATACGTCATCTCGTTCAACCGCTCGTTCTCGGACACGCCGAGGGACTGTAAAAGACCAATCAACTACGATCAACGCACAGGAACACAGCTCACCATCATCTGCACGCGGAACACGGCAGCGAGCTCGATCGGGAGGTTCTTCATCATCTCCTGCATCTTCTTCATCCGGTCCGCGATCTCCGTCTTGCTCATCTTCATCATCTTCTCCTGCATCTCCTGGCGGAACCTCTCCGCCTCCTCCTTCGTCATCGTCTCACCCAGTCTACTCCTCACCACAAGCACACGAGCTCACTTCCTTCCCGGGTGACTTCCGCGTCCCGTGAACATCAGCATCAGCAACTCCGACGAGTCCTCCAGGTGCCACGGCTTGCAACACTCCCTCACCTTCTCCTTGTCCTGCGTGATCATCGCCAACCACAATTGCTGGAAGTCCTTGTTGAAGCCCTCGCGGAAGTGCATGTACATGCCGTGGTCGATCAGCACCAGCTGCGGCTTGTCGGTCCCGGGAATGTTCCGCACCAACATGTTTCCAGAATGCGGATCCATGTGCAGCTTGTGGAAGCCAAATATCATTTCGCTGAACGCCTTGATGCACAGCTGGCCAATCTCCTTCCGATCGAACCCCATCGCGTCGATCGCGTCGAGATTGCTCATCTTCACGCCGTCGATGTACTCCATCACCACGATGCGCTTCGAGCACAGCGGCATGTACGGCTTCGGCACGTAAATGGACGGGTTGGAGGAAAAGAACTTCCGACAGTCCTCCATGTTCTCCGCCTCCTGCAAGAAGTTGAACTCGCGCTCCACCGTCTGTCGCACCTTCGGGACGAACCACTACGCGTGATGCGCCGCCGTTTTCCATACGGAGTACTGGAAGCGGGGGAAGATGCGCTCGCACACCTTCGTCGCGAACTCCATGTTTCGCAGATCCACCTGCGTGTCCGCGGCCACCGTGGGGTACTGCACCTTGATCGCCACCTCCTCGCCCGTCTTCAGCTTTCCGCGGTGCACCTGAGCGAGCGACGCACAGCCGACGGGCGTGTCGTCCACTTCGGAGAAGAGGGTCTTGGCATCCGCGCCCAAGTCCTCCTTGATCACACGATTAAAGTCACTAAAGGGAATAGGGGACAAATTGTCCTAGCCATGACGAACGGGAGAGGGACTCACCTGGCACTTCACCAGAACGGATGTGTATTCTTCTGGAATCTGGGTCTTCATCGTGGAGGCCATCTGACCAAACTTGGCGAAGTAGCCGCCCAAATGACTAGAAATGAAGACAGCTCGCGACAATCACTCGCAGAGACGGAAAACGCGTTGTGCGTTGCGTGTATTCACTTCGTGCTCCACTCTCTTGTATTCCTCCGTCCCCTCCGTCACTTTGCGGAACGACTTCCAGTAGTCGTAGATAACGACGCCGACGATGCCCCCGAAATAGACTGTTCGATTTACCCGATTGATCGAGTCATGAAAACGCACGCTGCGCGTGAGCCATTCCCCTTTCCCGCAAACCGGTTGTCCTCCTTAAGGAGAAGAGTGCCTCCGGCCACTCCGCACACGCCGAGTGTCGTAATCACCTTGTGGTTCCTTGCAAACGACTGAAGCATAAAAAAGAATGAAGGGCGAACAGAGGGCGGCTTCTCATTGGACGCACCCGTTTCTCCGTTTCCATCCATTCGGCTAGGAACGGCTCCCTTGAAGGATTTTCTTCTACCTTTTGAGTGAAGATACAGTTTCAAGTCTTCTACGCGACTCAAATGCGACACTTGGGGAATGACCCAACCAACCCCTCAGCCCGCTCCCAGCCATCACGCGTATCCAACCAACAACGAAAAGGAGTGCAATTACAATGAACAAGGTACGGATTAGGGTAACAGTGGTATAGAAACAATCAATGAAGCAGAAGACTGCAGGAAAATCGCGTCAGTTCGCTAAAAGACTCTTTGCCGCAGAGATCGCGATCGACCGACAATTCTCGGAGCAAAATGGGGTGTCGCCGAACCTACGCATGAGCGAGGCGCGTCGACAACACGCACATGAAAATCTCTTTGTCCAACGTGATCTTCTTATTGCACAGACCACAGTGCGGCCAAGAGCTGTTTACTCTACAACCGTCAGGCGAGGACTCCACCGCTACCTCGGAAGACAGGAAAAGATAAGATCGCTCCCTCCTCGTTTCAAACTAAACGAACGAATGGAGCCGAATGTTCCGGAGAACATCCGTGACATGTACTCTTTGAACGACCGAATCTTGTCGGAAGAAGAAGAAAGGATGGCTTGAAGGGGTGGTGCGAGAAGAATGAATCCGTGCGCCAATCGATTCGATGGACGGATTCCCGTGGCTTTTCCGCCCTGCCCTCCATCCTTCAACCCGCCGAACGCGCAAAACGGCGGCAGACGGCCCCTCTCTCCAACAAACACAAGCAACACTTAGATGTAATACGACAGATCATCGGTCTTTCTCGACCCGTTGTCTCCATACTTCTCGTTCCACTCGCGAATCGCCTTGATCGCCGCGTTGCTCTCCTCGAAACTGAACGTGATCTACGCATCACTCGCCCCTTCAGCCCCCACCTCCTTCGACGCCTTCTCGAAGTCCTTCATCGTCAAAGGTCTCACCTTCACCTCCTTCTCCTCCTCCACCTCCATGTGGCTGTCATCGTCGTCCTCCAGCGACAGCATGCCGAACGCGTCCACCTTCGGCGAGTGGTCCACCGTCAGGTTCTTCTCCTCCTTCTCCATCAGCTCGCGCACCGGCATGTACGCCGCCGTCTGGCACAGGTTGTACAGGTCGCTGCCGGAGAAGCCCTTCGTCATCGCGTCGCTCGCAATGGCCTTCAGGTCCACGTCGCTGCTCACCTTCTCCTTGCGCAGAATCACCTTCAGGATCTTCTCGCGCTGCTCCGCGTCCGGCAGGTCCACCAGCAGCTTGCGCGAGAAGCGACGCAGCACCGCGTCGTCCAGGTCGAACGGGCGGTTCGTGCATCCGATCACCACCACGCGCAGGTTCTCGTCCGTCATCAGACCGTCCCAGCTGGACATGAACTCGTTCTTCACCTTCCGCGTGAACTCCTCGTTGCTGCCGCCGCTCTCGCGCGAGCTCAGCAGCGAGTCGATCTCGTCGATGAAGATCACGCACGGCGACAGGCGCGACGCCAGCGTGAAGATCGCGCGCGTGTTCTGCTCGCTGTCGCCCACGTACTTGTTGAAGATCGTCGACGTCGCGATCGACAAAAAGTTCGCGCCGCTCTCGCGCGCCAGCGCCTTCGCGAGCATCGTCTTGCCCGTGCCCGGCGGTCCGAACAGCAGCAGGCCCTTGCAGGACTTCAGCAGCGACGACTGCGCGAAGATCTCGGGGCGGCGCAGCGGCAGAATGATCGTCTCCTAGGGCTCAGACGACGACGCGAGACGTACGCGCAGCTTCGCCTTCACGTTCTCCAGACTGCCGACGTCGTCGAAGCCGACGGTGATGTTGTTGGGCGAGATGAACGAGCCGTTGTGGATGAGGCGCTTCTCGCTCTCGTTCTTACACCGGATCTATCCCTCACGCCCCGACCATTCCCTCACCTCCTGCGACGAGTCCGGCTGCGTTTCCTTCTGCGTGTTGAACGCCACCTTCAGCGCGTATTCGATGTTCTTGCGGTCGATCACCGCGTACGGCGTGTCGCCGCTGTTCTCGCTCACATAGATCGGCTTGCCCGTGTGCACGATCGAGTCGTGCGCCTTCGAGTACACGTCGTAGATCTCGCTCTCCTTCACGTACTGCAGACCCTTCGCCGCCTGCAGCGCGTACGCCATCCGAACCACCGGCAGCCAGTACTTGATGCGCTTCATGTCCAGATATCGCACGTGCTGCACGTCGGAACAGTAGCAGTGGTTCGCGCGGAGGAAGAACTCGAGCTCCTTGATGTGCTTCTGGCGCATCGCGTTCTTCTCGTCCTCCTCCATCTTCTTCTCGAACGAGTACTTGAACTTGGTGTCCACCGGCACCGGCACCTCGATCACCATGATGTCGTTCTGCAGCGTGATGTCCGAGTTCGGGTACGGCAGCTTGAAGCTCTTCTCCATCACGCTGTCGAAGTACTGCTCGATGTGGCTGCGCCCGTCGCTGCGCGGCCGGATCGCGCCGCTCATAATCACATTCATGCTCAGTCCACCCAGCATCATGATGTCGTTCGTGGGCGGCGGCACGCGCGCGTGGATCTTCTCCGTGAGGATCACGAACAGCGGGAAGGCGTACGTCTTGTCCTGCACGTTGAGCAGCGAGAGGATGTTCGCGTTGCGCCGACGGATGATCGCCGGCGCGTCCTCGAACAGGATGAACAGCGGGTGTCTACGCGTGACGCCAGCGACGCAGTCAGACGGGTGCTCCTCCTTCTTCGCCTTCTCGTTGCGCTCGTTCAGGTACTAGTCCTCACACACACGCCTCACGCCCACATCGTTCACGCACTTCATCAGCAGGAACTTCTGGTCGTCCTCGTCCACCCACTTGCGCACCTGCGAGCGCGCGCACGAGTGCAGGCTGCGCGCCAGCAGCTGGTACTTGCAGCGCTTTTTCACCTCGCGCTCCGACGTCGCCATGTGGATCGTGTCGCTCAGATCGATGGAGTGACGCGACGCGCGCAGCGAGTGACGACTCTCCACCTCCTCCTTGTCCAAGTAGCGGATGATCAACTACGCGTCACACATCCCGCCACACACCGACGCGCTCCTTCCCGTACATCTTCACCACCACCGCGCGACGCTCCTTCTCCTTCATCTTCGGCGCCTCGGGCAGCTTCTGCAGCGAGATGGACCGCGGGTAGCGCAGCACCGCCTTCGTCTGCATCATGTGCGCCATGTTCTCCGCGGGAAGCGTCACCACCACGATGTCGCCCTCCATCACCTCGTCGTCCTCCTTCTCGTTCGCCGCCGCGTTCTCGCCCTCGCCGTCGCTGTTGCCCCCGCGGTCGCTCCGGTTCATGTAGTTGTCGTCCATCGAGTCGAAGTTCATCTCGTCGCTGCCCTCGTCCTCCTCCTCGTTCATGATCGCCTCCGGGTCCAGCAGCGACATGTACGGGTCGTCCGTCAGAAGGTCATCGTACGACTCGTACCGCGACGGCGCCATCGTCTTCTTCTTCGGCAGCACCTGCAGCGCGGGCTTGATGTGCAGCGTGGAGGGGAACAGACCGAAGAGGTACTTGCGGTAGCACAGCGGTGTGCCCTCGATCAGCAGGTTCTTCTCGAAGTTGAACGACTAGAGGTCAGGCTGTTGTTCAGCACGCACCATCACATCCGCCTTGTGCGTCGACGCCAGCGCGTACACGATGTTCGTCATGTACTGGCGCCCGTTGTCGCAGTTCATCCGCACGAACTGGGGCGGGTAGCTGTGGTGCGTGGCCCCGTCCGCGGCCTTCTCGCAGTACCTCTCGTTGTCGATGTACGACTGGAAGAGCAGCGAGCAGTACTGCTGGAACGACTGCGTCACCATGTACCCGCAGTTCGCGAACGTCATCTGTCCATCACATCACCCACACACACGCACCGTGTTCTTGTCGCTGGTGAGAATGCCCTTCTCCAGCGTCTCTCTGAACAGCGCGCGGTAGTGACTGTTCATGTTCTTGCTGTTCTGGTTGAGGATATTGCGAATGTCCTCCATGTCGATGCCGTCCATCATCTCCTTGAAGAACGTGTCGATCACGAACTACGAGGTGAAGCGTCGTCGCAACCCGCACGTCGTACACGTCGCCCGTCTTCAGCATCATCTTCTGCTTGCTCCGGTACAGCACGAACGACTTCTCGTCGTAGCTGCTGCCCGACGCCCCCTTCGACTCGTCCTCCTCCTCCAAACTCGTGATGAAACTCCGGTTCATGCGACGACGCGGGACGGCGAACGAGGGTACGGCGGGCACAGCGGGCATCGACGGGAACATGATGAACGGAGGCGCCGGCTGGTCGCTGCGCGCGGCACTTGGCGAGAAGGGAATCTGCTTCCCCTTGTTCTTCTCGTACACCGACTTCAACAGCATGTCCGGACTCTGCTTCTTCTGTACCTCCATCGTGCCGCCCGCGCCGTCGTCGAACATGTTCCCGGGCTGTCCCGCGCCGCGACGCACGCGGTCCTCCTGGGGAATGGCGTCCTTCACCATCGTATTCAGCGCGTTCACGCTCTCCATAATCTCCTTCGTGATCGTCGCGATGCCCTTCGCCGACGCCTCCTTCTCCTCCTGGTCGTTCACCTCCGGCGTGATCTCGTCCAGCGGCTCGGGCAGCGGCGAGGTGTTGCGCTGATCGCTACACGTCATCACACGCCCACACACTCACGGGATGAGATTCGGCACCATGGTGGGCATCACGGGCGGCGCGACCACGGACGGGTCCTCGTCCTCCATGTCCATCTCGTCGTCGTACCCGTCGTCGTCGTAGTCCTCCTCCTCGTCCTTCGTCTGGTGCGAGATGGTGTCGAAGTCCGTCTCCTTCGGCAGGTCGCTCACGCGCCCGCTCACGCGATTGTTCTCGTCCACCATGTTCTGGCGCACGAAGCGGATCATCGACTGGTCGTCCACGGGAATCTCGTCGATGTCGCGCTGGTTGTAGATGTTGTAGAACGTGTACCGACTGCCGTCCGCGAACGTCAGCGTGTCGCCGTTCACCAGCGGCAGCCACGTGTACTCGAGGCGAATGCTCTCGTTCACGAAGACGGGCGACGCGGAGTACCGGCGTGTGCTGATCTCCGCCTGGTCGAACTCGATGCTCACCGACACCTTGATGCCGTCGTTCGAGATGCGGCGGTCCGTTATCTAGAGGTGAGGAGGCGGCGAGGCGGGGACGATGTAGTCGGCGTTGCGACGGCGAGCGATGCAGAACAGCTTCTTGTTGATGTAGATGATCTCGCGTGATTTGTTGTCGGGGATGAACACGGCGTACAGGGTGGGGTATTTACTACGGGTGAGGGAACGGCGAGGCTAAAACTGGTAATAGGGGTATGTCTCCTCTACACATGATCATGACCCAATAACCCTACCGTCATCCAACGCCTCCTCCTCCATCTTCTTCGCGTTGAGATGGTTCGGCTCCTCCCTCGCTTCCTCGTGGACCACGGCCACTTCACTGGCGATCTCCTGATTCGGCTTCTCCTCGGGACGGGATTCAGCCGTCTCTTTCTTTTCGGCAGTAACAAGCTTCTAGAAATGACAGCAGGAGAAGCGAATTCACCTCAGTCTCCTTCTTACTCTTGTACTTCTTGTTCAGCTTCTTCGTCGTCGTTTTCCCGCTATCCATAGAACGCTTCACCGGTTCCATCGCTTTCTTCTCCTTCTAGCACGCAAATGAGTACACACTTCGGCACCAGAGCACCCTACCTTCTCTTCCTTCATCTCTTTGTTCATCTTCTTTGATCTATCTATGACTTCCGAGAAACACCTCCCCACCGCTTATTCTGCTTCTCCGAAGAGCTCTTCGCTTTCGACGGCGATTTCTACAACGGTCATCCCTCGCCCACCCAAAAGCACATACTTCGGGCAACTTGCTCTTCGTCGCAGCGTTCTTCTTCGAAGACTCACTCTTTTCAGAATTCCGTGTGCTTGAACTTGATTTACGATCTGTCTACGGACGATGATCACGCCGATTCGAAAACTACTCCTGCCATTCGTTCTCGTCAGAAAGGATAAACAAATCCTATGCGTTAATTCGCGGGGGCGAGAGTAGGATTCCTACAGAGACAATAGACTATTCCTCAATGGATAATCCGCTTTAGAATGAAGGCACAGAAAAATCCCCGCGATTTCTGCACCCTGTCTTTGTCAATCCTAACACCTCCACAGAAGCTCGGTGCTTCTAGAACGTTCCATTGGAAGGTTCGATTTCCCTGGTTCGTGTTCATCACCTTGCATCGTCTTTCCATCTTCCTTTCCCACAGTTCGCTTTCTCCTTTATCGTATTGCACGCATTCCCGCCCATAGGGACGATTGGTTCTCAACACGATCCTGTTGCCAATACACTCCCGTTCATCTTGTGAACGCGTGATCCATTTCACTTCACATTTCACGCACTCCGTTTCACTGAATCAGACATCGAGCTCATCTCTCTTCCCCTCTCTCCAACTCGCACCCAGGCACTCCCCATTTCAATTTCAAGGCCATTCGCCGAACGGATGAGGACTTCTCATCGGCACGATAGACGACTCCCCATAATCCGTTCCAGCGTTTAGCGTTCGTCCGGATTCGGTCGTGCTGTTGGCGACTCGTATTGAACAGAAAGCGGTAGTTTTCCTTGTGTACCTTTGTTGTTTTTTTGAAAGATGGTATGTAGTGAGGAATGGATGGTTTTGTTTTGCGCCAGCGGCACCTCGTGCTGAATGCGTCGTTATCCACTAACAATTCCGCAGTCCTCAGAGAATCGTTTTGCTAGCCTCTTTGAAGATGAAGAGGAGGAGGTTAAGACTGTCAAGAAGGAGGTGAGAAGCA
>ERZ1106948.412-NODE-412-length-20582-cov-33.094753_pt1 | contig 20582 bp, 24 predicted proteins | sample MGYA00403673_ERZ1106948 | MGnify/ENA primary metagenome ERZ1106948 (study PRJEB35170, sample SAMEA104062409) | human gut metagenome | biome: human gut; feature: human-associated habitat; material: faeces | place: Denmark | collected 2012-05-07 ...
GTCTTGTGTCCGCACTTGCGGCCTCCAGCAATCAAGTCAATACCCTAGGGAGAGTCAGAAATGGCTCTATTTTGCAAAACGGAGCAGCAAGGACAAGGGCGCATACCATAATGAAAACAGAGTACCTTCAAAAGAAATCTAGGGCAGAGACGAAGTGAATTGACCCCCACGCGATTGCCATTTACCCTCTCTCCAAATACAGGGTCGATGACCCAGGGGTGTTCGATTCGGATTGCTCATTTGATTCGATTATGGAATGAGATGCCCTTGCGGAGTGTGTTTTGAGATGGAGACGAGGTTTGCGAGGGAGAGGAGAAGGAAAGGGAGTGAATGGTGACAACAGGTAGAATCACGATACGGCTGTTGTGGTGAACCGTACATGCGAGAGTAAATCTATGCACAAAGCTGCAGAGGGGCTTCCTGCCCTCACACCCACATGTTGCATTCGGTAGATCCTGTTCCTTCATTCCCTTCAGCACTCCATTCCACATTCATCCATCACAATGGCACATGCCTCTCCTCATGCTAACGAAAACGACCGGGAAGGGAATCGGGGCTCAACACGATCTTCTCCTTCCCCCACAGCTCCGGCACACCCTGTTCACTGCTGAAGGAAGGAAAGGGGAGAATTGTGTTATGGCCCATATGTGTAGCAGCAACCCAATTCCGGGGCTGCATCACAACAGAAAGAGCAGAATAAAACTGTAAACGCTATGAAGTTCGCCGTTATTTCTTTCTGTTGAGACTGGGGTGCGCCGGATCACCGTGTAGTCCTCCTCGCACTCGTGTCCGCGGGCTGTTACAATCCCAAGGCGCGCGTTCCGGATCTTGTGAAGACTCCGCAGCCGTACACCTACATGGAGAACAAGGAGCTCCCCAAGAACTACGATCCGTGAGCGATTGTGCTCTTCCTCATTTCCAGCCGTAACATCAACGGCCGCAACTACGTGACGGTCGCCAAGAACCAGCACATCCCTCAGTACTGCGGCTCCTGCTGGGCGTTCGCCTCGGCATCTTCCGTGTCGGACCGTATTAAGATGATGACGAAGGGTGCCTGGCCCGAGCGTGACCTCGCTCCTCAGGTTCTCCTGAATTGCGACGCGACTTCGGATGGTTGCCAGGGCGGTCATCCCCTTGCCGCGTTCAAGTACATGCACGACCAGGGCATTCCCGAGGAAGGCTGCATGCGCTACATGGCCCAGAACATGGAGTGCACGGACATCAACATTTGCCGCGACTGCGGTCACGACACTCCGTGCCACGCTGTGCAGAACTACACCAAGTTCTACGTGGACGAGTACGGCAGCGTTGCGGGAGAGAAGAACATGATGGCGGAGATCTACGCTCGCGGCCCCATCACCTGCACCATTGCCATTCCCGACGACCTGCTCGAGTACAAGGGCGGCGTGTACAAGGACACCACCGGCGCCGTCTCGTTGGACCACTCCATTTCCGTGCTGGGCTGGGGCGAGGAGGAGGGCGTGAAGTACTGGATCGCGCGCAACTCCTGGGGCACGCACTGGGGCGAGCACGGCTTCTTCCGCGTCATCCGCGGCGAGAACAACCTGGGCATCGAGGCGGACTGCCAGTGGGCGGTGCCGCGCGTGCCCGAGAAGATGGTGGTGAACAAGCAGATGAAGAGCAGCATGAACCGCGCGCGCTTCTTCCCCGAGCCCTGTCTGCTGGAGCGCAACGACGAGCCCGAGTTCCACATCACCTCGCCGCTCCCCTCCTCCTACATCAAGAACGAGGACCTGCCCGAGAGCTACGATATTCGTAACATCGACGGTCGCAACTACGCCACGTGGGAGAAGAACCAGCACATTCCTCAGTACTGCGGCTCCTGCTGGGCGCAGTCCTCCACCTCCGCCATCGCCGACCGCTTCAACCTGATGCGCAAGGGTGCGTGGCCCACTGTGGAGCTCTCCGTGCAGGAGGTGATCAACTGCGGCGACAGCGGCAGCTGCCACGGCGGGTGGGAGTGAGTGCGTGCCGTAACACGTAGTTGGGACAGCGGCGTGTTCGAGTACGCGTACAAGCAGGGCATTCCGGACCAGACGTGCCAGGTGTACGAGGCGAAGGACAAGGAGTGCAACGACATGAACCGCTGCATGGACTGCGAGCCCGACGAGCCCTGCGTGGCGGTGAAGGAGTACAAGCGCTACAAGATCAGCGAGAACGGCTCCGTGCGCGGCATCGAGAACATGAAGAAGGAGATCTTCGCGCGCGGTCCGCTGAGCTGCTCGATGATGGTCACGCAGTCCTTCCTGGACTACACCGGCGGCGTGTACGAGGACCAGGGCGATCGCAAGCTCGGCGGTCACGCCATTGAGATTGCCGGCTGGGGCAAGACGGAGGACGGCAAGGAGTACTGGATTGGTCGCAACTCGTGGGGCACGTACTGGGGCGAGGACGGCTGGTTCCGCATCGCCATGGGTCAGAAGAGCCTCGGCATCGACTCGCGTACGTGCTACTGGGGCGTCCCTGTGATTGATTTCTACGGCTGTTTGTTAACAAAGACGTCACATGTTGATGCTGTCCATGCCTTCGTGCATCATCGTGGACACGCTGTACTCCAGACTGCCCGTGCCGCCCTCGATCGAGTGCATCAGCGGGATGGCGATGGAGCTCTGCGTGTCGTGAGGAGGCGGCTGCTGCGTCGGCGCGCCCAGCGGAAGCGACTGGATGAAGAGGGGCTGCTGGACATCGGGCGTGGTCTTCGTGAGCTTGTCCAGGTTCTTCTTCCTCGCGTCCTGCGCTCTGCCGATCTTGCGCAGCTCCACGCGCTGCTTCTTGAGCATCTTGTTGATCATCGTCGCTCGCTTGAGCTGCGCATCTAGCTTCATGACCTTCTCCTACGCGTCAACGCGCATGCAATGGAATACGCGATATCGGTTCTGTAGCCGCAGGATCTTCTCGCGGAGATTGTGCTCGATCGTCGGCTCGTTTCCCGCCGCGTTGTGCCACACCGCCTCGTGGTGCTTGAGACTCTTCGGGGAGGAAAAGGTCCGGTTGCAGCCCTTGTACGTGCACTTGTAGGGATCGTCCTCCGTGTGGAGACGCATGTGAATTTCTACCCACTCAACGACAGCGGACACGGCCAACCGAGATAGCTCTTTGTTTTGAAGCACTTGTCGCATTTGGGGAATGTGCACTTGAACGGCTTTGTGGGGTTGTGGGACATCTCGTGACGCTTCAGGGCACACTTGTCGGTGAAGCTCTTCCCGCAGTCAGGGAAGGAGCAGGTGAACGGCTTCTCTCCCGTATGGATCCTGACATGTCTACGGCATGAGCAGCCGAACGCGACGATACCTTTCCAGCGCCCACTGCGAATCGAAGGAGCGATCGCAGCCCGTAAACTGGCACGCATATCGTCGCGGCCGTTTGCAGGGCTTCTGCGGCTGTCGGCGCTGCAGGTAGTTTGTGTTTGCCTGCTTGTTTGGAATCACGGAGGAGTACACTTGCACGCCGGCGTCTGGAGGCGCGATTCCTTGAAGTGGAGCGATATCTTGATTTAGAATGTAGGAGCTCTGAGGCTGGGAGAAGGGGGCCATTACGGGAAAGGACACACCGCTTCGATTCACCATTTGATTTGGCTCCGTTCCCTGCAGTGCGGAGGTGCTCTTGGGCAATACCGTTCCAGGGAAAGCAAAGTTGCTATTCCTATGGATCAGAGAGGGTACTGACGCATTACATGGCAATGGATGAATTTGGATCGATTCGTGTTTTCCTTTTTGGCGAGTGACGAAAATGGGAACGATTTCAACAAACACGAAACAGGACGACTGGTATGCTATATGTTGTACGTGGTTCTAAAGGAGCGCTTGTGGAAGTACGTTCGTCTCCGCATGAGCATGATGATGGTGGACACCACGGTCAGGCACAAAAACAATATCTAGGAATCATATATTGGTAGTAGAGCACACCAATGCTTCGAAATGGCTGATCTCTTGCCTCTTCTGGATCTCTTGCCTCGAGCAGGAAAGCACCTACAGAGATGAAGCGAAGGAGGAGTCTCCCACCGTAATGTACGACTCCCGCTCTTCCCCGTCCACCCTATGACTAACCCAAAGAGAGCGAAAGGAACAGTCGGATGCACTTGTTCTCCTGGATCCATCCCGTTTCGCTGCACTTCTTGTCTTCCTACACCTCATCCTCCCCCTTTGTGTTCTACGAGCTTGTTGCTCACGCAGTTCAAGCACTTCCCTATCGGCACGCAGTTCACCTTTTCTCTACGCGTAAGGAGCTCCATCAACAGCCACTCTTCATACTGGGCAACAACGAATGACAGGATAGACAGAACGAAAAGCAGATTCCGCATACAGTATAGGAGAATAGTTGAAGGAATTGTCTCTGGGAATGGGTGGGTGGTGCTGTCTATGATAACCGGTACGTGATGCTTTCAATAGCCACCTCATGATGTCGTTGATTATAACCTGACTGTGATTGGTCTCCACAATCACCTCTTAACACCACCATCACATGCAACAAACACCAGACAATGTACTATCACTTCGTCAAGGGTTCGAGAGACTTGTTTCGGGGGACAGCTGCGTCGAGCAGGTAATCGTGGACCCGTCTGCCGCTGTTGACGTGATCCGAAGGTAGAACGACGAAGCAGGCAGAGCAGGCACTAGTCGTGACTCCCGACACCCACTCCCACAATACACGATGAACGTGTTGTCCTCCTGAATCTCCGTGACGCTGTACTCCTGTGCGGTGTCGTATGAAACAAGGTCGATTCTACTCGTCACGCGTCGCGTTCTCCACTACAAGTAGTCACTCCAGTTGTACGTCGCGTCGCCCGAATCGATGATCTTGAACTGCTGGGGGTACGAAGGCGCCTCCGTCGCTCCCGCCGTCGGGGCGTCTGTGCCCGTGTAGCGAGCCATGTACACCACGCCGAGATCTCCGCACATGGCAACAGCGTCGTTCAGAAGCGAGAAGGAGTCGGCCAGGTCCGTCGCCGGACCCTGTGCGCCTTGCGCTCCCGTCACGCCAGGAATGCCCGTCGGTCCGGCAGCGCCCGGAGCGCCCGAAGGGCCTGGAGCGCCCGAGGGTCCTTGCTCGCCCGTCGGTCCCGTCGCGCCAGGCGCACCTGTGGGTCCCTGCGGTCCCGTTTCTCCAGTGGGTCCCGTCGGTCCTTGAGGTCCCGTCACTCCCGTCGCGCCGCGCGGTCCTTGAGGTCCTTGGGGTCCTTGAGGTCCAGCAGGCCCGGGAATGCCAGTGGGTCCGGGAGGTCCCGACGGTCCTTCCGGTCCAGCGGGTCCAGACTCGCCCTCAGGTCCTTGCGGCCCCTCAGGACCCGTAGCGCCTCTCGCTCCCGTCATTCCCGTGGCTCCTGTAGCTCCCGGCTCGCCCTCAGGTCCTTGGGGTCCCGGCAGTCCGGGCAATCCGGGTCTGCCGCGCGGTCCTTGTGCGCCAGCGGGGCCTTGGGGTCCCGTAGGTCCCGTCACTCCAGGCTCGCCTTGAATTCCTGGGGGGCCTTGGGGTCCTCGCGGTCCCTCTGCGCCCGTGGGTCCGGTGGGTCCGGTGGGACACGTCACGCAGGGAGTGGGGGTTACAGGACAGACGTCGGGACGGACGAACTCGCCCTTGTAGCAGACGAAGCCCTCGGGCACGGGGTGGGCCTCGGAGGCGTGTCCGAGGTTGCAGTTGATCCAGTGGTCCGTACAGCGGTCGTTGACGATCTCGCGGTCGGCGGTGGAGCAGATGACGCCGCAGAAGGTGCAGGTGTCGTTGGGGTAGACGAGACACGTGGTGTTGGGCACGAGCTGGTTGTCGAAGCAGGCGTATCCAGTAGGAACCTGGATGGGGCTGGAGATGGAGTGGTCGATGCAGACCTCGTAGTGGTCGCTGCAGCCGTCCCCTGAGGGAATGCCGAGCCAGTCCGTGCAGCGCAGTCCGGACCACGTGCACTCGTAGGGAACGGGCTCGCAGGCGCAGGAGGAACGCGGAACGAGCGTGCCGTTACGACAGCGGTAGTCAGCAGGCACCGCCTCGATGCCGTCGGTGAGGCCGCTGGAGCAGGTTATGTTGTAGGACGTGCAGTCGTCCTGGTACCACCGTCCCGTCGCGTCCACGCAGTGCGTGCCCGTCCAGTCGCAGGTCTGGGCATCGCAGGAGGAATCGGGAACGATTGTGCTGTTGCGGCACTTGTAGCCCGACTCCACCTCGGTGATGTCCGTCAGGAAACCGTTGTTGCAGGACTGGACGAAGGCGGAGCAGGTGTCGGCGACCTCATCTCCGTGATCGTCCACGCAGATGAACCCCGCGAAGTTGCAGTTGGGACACCTCGATGGCGGGATGAGCGCTCCGTTGAGGCAACGCTCGTTCGTCAGGTTGGCTCTGGTGACCACTCCGTTGATGCAGGTTTCGATTGCCGTTGTGCACTGTCCCGTAACCACTCCGTCCTCTGCCATGCAGCGAATGCCCTCCCAGTTGCATGGCGGGTTTGTGGGTTGCTCAGTTGGAGTCGTTGTGGGAACTGCAGTTGTTGGAGCTGCAGTTGTGGGCGCTTCCGTTGGAACTGCAGTTGGAGCCGTCGTCGGCGCAACAGTCGTCGGCGCTTCCGTCGGAGCAACCGTTGTCGGCCTTTCAGTTGGAGTGACAGTCGTGGGCACAGTCACGGGATCGTCCGTAGGAACGTCAATCGGATCGACCAGACTGTCACAAACGCTATAAAGGACTTGATTTCCGTTGAGACACATAGTCCTTGGAGCCGTCTTCTGAGGCTGTGACCACAGGTAGTTGTCGCAGATTCGAATGTAGCCTGTACAGGTATTCTCCACGATGGTACCGCCCGCAGTACTGCACGCCACTTCGTTGAGCTCGTAGCATTCTAGGAGTGAGGGTTCTTGTCAATTCGGACTCGAAGTCGATACAACAGCCGATACAATCAGGAGCAACAAAGCCTTGCTTAGTATCATCCTATCGATATGAATATGTGTGCTTCTTCTCTGGAGTCACGACATTCTTTGACAGGATTCTTCGCTTCGCTTTGCCTTCAGAAATGAGTCGGGTACTGGGAGTCATGACGAATACTTGAAGAACTCCCCTATTCCCAACCAATTCTGAGTGGAGAGCGGACCCACAATTACCACCAGCATTTCACTTTCACTTGTCTGACCGTTTGACAGAGCGATTTGAAGAAACAAGCACACATGAAAGCTAGGTTCCAGTGACGCAAAAGGAGCTCCACCGATTACGCCGTCTGCTGCTCCTGCTTCAACGTAGCATACGGAACGGACTTATCGATATAGCGACGACAGAAGCAACACTTTGTTCCTGTGAATGATGGGAACGAACACGCACACATACCGGGTTGTTTCTTGCTGACCGTTTTCCGTCTCCAATCGAGAAGACACTCGCTGCAGAGTCTGTGGTAGCACGGCAGCAATACCATATCGGCAACGTTATACAAGCAAATCGGGCATATGCAGTTCTCTTCTTGTTGGTCCGGAACGCAAACGGGTTTGATGTCGTTCTTTGATTCTTTATCTAGTATTTTCTAGCTCCATTACAGCTCCCAAAAGCAATGTACGTTGAATTCCCCGGAATTGATCTTCTTCACCGCCTTTCGGAATCGGTTGAACTGCTCGACATAGGCTTTGTAGCTATCGCGTTACAACGAATGGACACGCCCATACCAGTTCTCGTGATACGTTATCGCCTTCGTTCCCTCGAACTGAAAGCAGACGACAGGATCGTTATCCTGTATTGTCGAATTGCAGAAGACGCACTTATCGGACGAGTTCCTTTGCATTTGAACAAACAGAAGTGAAAACTGCAAACTGATTACGCCTTGGCAGAGAGAGTAGACAATCCATGACTCACTGCAAGTTCATCCAATTAGCAATGAATAATGATCACTCAGAATCATTACGCTCCAGGCGGAGCAGTCCTAGCAACTATCATTCATCCACATTCTATCGTAAATTCCGAAGCGATTGTTGTACAGAGACGAGCTGCAACAGAAAATGAGCGACTTGGGCGCGGGGGGTATCGATGAGCGCAGGATCACGACTTTATTATCACTATTCAACACAACTTCTGGAGGGGTACATAGGGTACTCAGAATGTTCTGGTACTTATAGTACGGGTGGTTCAGGGTATATCTCACATTCGCAACATAGCCACCGCCGGCGGAGGGCTGGTCGGCGGAAACGTGACTGGAATCGGGAGAAAGCACAACCCACTTCTTTGCAGGAACAATTCCAACAAAAGACTGCGTGCTTCGGGTGTTCGGTCCGTCACCACTTGCCGTTCGCGGTTTCGTCGCAGAAGAATCGACATGAACACTGGAGCTCTTAAGAGCAGTGTTCTCTCTGCTGCGAGAAACCGTACTTGATGGACGATCTAACTCCACCTTCACTCGTCTCTCTACAGCGGTGAGGAAGGAAAAGAGAAAGGTACTCTTGTACTTCGTTTTACGGAGGTAGCGACAGTAGTCGCACACGTGAAAAAGGACGTTCGAGTTCGGATTCACAAAATGATCACTTGATTTCACCTTACGGCACATCGAGCATTTTACCGTCTTCACATCGGAGGGATGATCGGAACGGGACTCTACAGGTGCACTATCCATCAATTTCCACTGATCAATGCAAGCTAAACACCACTAAAGTAAAAATGATTTATGGTTTCATTCATACCGAGCGAAACGCCCATCGTAATGGCTGCGAATTACCCTGTTTTTCTTGCGTAGCCCAACGCCTTCTTTTCGAGGGGGTGCTCTCCGTTTGTTTTGTACCGAGTTTCGTGAATTGTGGTGCGTTTTGTGCGTTCCATGGCCCTCTTCACGTCCGCTGAGGCAACAAGAACGAGTATTGTTTCTCATAGGGGTTGAATGCGTGGGGGTATTGCGGATGAAGTCGTTTCTCCTTTCGCAGAATGGGGAGCAGAGGGTCCTCAAAGGCCCTTGAGTCTAGGGGTGGAGTGTTCGCAGTGAAGAGGATGACAGAGATGTAGTATCGGAAGCACTGGATATCGAAGGAAAAGGGGAAATGGACATGATGACGGAAATGGAGGGGATTTTGGTGGAACGACGAAGTGGTGCTTGTACGGAGAAGTCGTAAGGGTTGTGATTGGTGTGACTGGATCGGTGGTGCACACGAGGAAGCAGGGAGAACGTGGTGAGGAGCATCATCAGGGTGTTGAGGGAATTGGTTGCTGTGATGCTGAGAAATGAATGGTTGAAGAGAGTGCAATGCACGGCGGGGCGTTGGAAAGGGATGGGAGGGTGAGTGAGATGAGAACTCTTCGTGTGCTTTTACTTGGTATCGTGACGTGGATATGGTTGTGTTTGTTTTTCATCAACGTATATGGAGGACTACTCGAACGCTCCATGTTCTGAAGAACAACCGTGAAAGAAGGACTATTTGCTTTCTGTTGATTTGTTGTTTGTCATTTGGTCAAATGGTTAACGAAGTAAACGATGCGCTCGAGATTCTTCTTTACACTATGATCATTACCAATTGCACTGTTCCTACATCTCGAAGGAGTAGTGTAGAGGAACTAATCAAGCAAATAGTCTCGTCTGCTATGATTTCCAGTGATGACTGTCGTTCGAGCAATCTATCGTAATATTTAACCTTCTAGCGATATGTGGAGAGAATTCAATGAGCATTCACTTTGATAAGTGCGTCCATAGCTGTTGTTCGATGTGCTTCAAGGAATTGATGAACGTATGGCATTTTTGTTCATTCTGATTATTTCTTAGAGAAAACACGAGTGTCCCCTATGTCGTGCTTCCTTCTCAAGGTCAGTAGACAATAAAGTGCCAATCACAGTTATCGATTATCCTTAGGAGCTGATCGATATTGTTATGAGCCTCTTTCAGAACAGTTCAACGGTTAAGTAAAGCTTCTTCGGTTATTCATAGGACCCCTCTCTAATTCGGGATAGCCTAATCTTAACAAACGTAATGGTGTGAAGCCGTGCTCATGGCTAGATACAGAAGAACGTCTGCCTTCTTCTTCATATTCTATATACAAATCACTCTTGCGTTCCTATTATAAGCAACACTTTATCATAGATATTGGACGTCTTTTCATCCTTGTCAGCAAGGATCGACACTTCGGCATTCTTGAAGTATGCTGCAGAACGCGTCAACTCAAACACTACGTTTTCTCCAAATGAGCTCTTCCGGGCGCTGATTCCGTCAAACGATGTCACTGTGGACCGCAATGACAATTGCTTCTGGGTGACCGAGTCAGGCAAACTATCATGGCTGTTCTTCTTCAACGGACTGCGATATGAAGGAGCATGCGAATCATTAGCCTCTTGTCCTCCTGGAATGCACTCCCCAAACGGCGACGGAGTGCTGCACTTCCCCGGCGGGTACTGCATCAGAGCCAACTTCGTCCACGGCTGCCCTTCAGGCACGTGCGTGGTTCGCTTTGACTCCGGACTGGAGTGTTCGATGACCATAAAAGACTTCCCGCCCTCTCTCTATTCCCTCCATCCTCAGGGAGTTTCGTCCTGGCTGGATTGCGGTCTCAGCCGCTTCGGGTCCTCGATCACGTCGATCTCGTACAACAACACACACTTCGAGGACCCCGAGCTGAACAATCTGATCTTGCACCTTAACGTCTTCCAGAACGAACTGGTCCTCGACGTCGACGACCTCGCCTCCCACGCCTTCTTCCTTCCGGAAGAGCTCAAGCCGTGCGTGCAGCTGCGATCGCTGGCGTTCACGCGGCATGACGTGTCGTCCGTCGCGTACGCGATTCAGGACAGCTTGGACCTGTTTTCGCCGTACTTCTCGTGCTATGCGGACGACGCGTGCGAGTGTGACAGGGACTTGTGTCGATTTATCGCGGAGTGCTGCAAGTGTGACTCTGAATGGGGATTGCATATGGGATTGAGGGAATTGGATCTTGGAGCAGCGAACGAACTTGAAGATATTAAGATAGGGGTGAAGAACGTGAATGAGTTGAGAGAAAAGGAATTGATTGACGGGCTAACGAAGGAGAATGAGTTGATAATGAAGGAAGACGCGAAGAATATAGCAATAACTGCGAACAATTTGGCAGCGAAGGAGGATTTGAAGGACACAACGCCCCCGCGAGGACGAGCCAGCACCATCGAATCGCTGCAACTCCACCACATTCCCCTCAACGCCATCGACATCACGGCATTCAGCGACAACATCACATCACTCGTGCTCAACGACGTCAACCTGACCAGCACCGACTCCACGCCAATACATCTCCCCCAAATCGAGAGCATTGTCATCCGAAGTGCGTGTCGCTCGTTCCACTCACATTCAGATTGCCGTGTGACTACGCTCGTCTTCGTCGCCGACTCCATTCTCTTCTCAATACCACAACCTTCAGCGAAGTCGCAGCGATCCTTCTCGCACTGCACTCGCCTCCAAATCGAGCACTGTCACGTGCTGCGAGCCCTTCGCATCGACGACAACGCCTTCTCCAGCGCCTGCGCCATGACAATTCGAGGTGCGTGAAGCAGTCTGTCTTCATCATAGACTGTCCCAAGTTGTGTGACTTGAGCGTCGGAGACGGCGTCGATGCATCTTCCTTTACCCTCGATCGTACTCCTCTCAAAACCCGATCACGTGTAGTATTTAGAGAGTTGGACCTTTTTTCTGTTGGTTCCAACTCGCTCAATTCCATCACCACGCTCGAATTAGGTACGATTTCTGCCATCGTCTCACATAGCCATTCCTTCATGCTCCTATTTGACCGTTGGAACAAACTCCTTCAAGAACTGCACACTGCTGGACCTGAAGGCGGCGTTTGTGACTCCTCCGAAGAAGAGCGCTCACACACCGGCTTTGAAGATTGGGGACCACTCCTTTCCCAAGTGCTGCTTGCAGATCAGTCGTACGGGAACCGCGGTTGCGTCACGCATAGTGCAACTCATGTACGTGCAGGAAGCCGTGTTCGGCACCGATTGCTTCCAGTACACCAAGTCGCTGAACCTGGCGAGTGGACGCGAGTGGCGTGTGTTACCCCTAGTGTTGCCCTCTCTGCGCGAGCTCACGGTGGGCGACAACGCCTTCCAGTTCTCCCTGCTGTGTCCGGTGGATTACCTGAGCGAGAAGTCTGAGCGGAAGAGGCTTCAGTCGCCCGAAGAACGCATTGTCTGCGAGGGTGGGAGAGGCGAGAGTGCGTAACGTGTAGCGTGCAAGCACCTCACTTCGCTGATCTTCGGCGCGAACTGCTTCAGTCTCACGCGCATTCTCTTCTTCAAACGTTGGGATAGTGGACCGAAATCATGCTTAGATTTGGAGAATTTGACGCGTCTGCACTTCGGACCCAAGTCCTTCGCGTCTGTCGAGAGCGCCGCGTTCGTCGACCTCCCAGCACTGAAGGAGCTGGTCGTGGAGGCGGGGAGCTGCCCGCAGCTGAGGGCGCTGCTGGTGCGTGACGTGAAGTCTGTGCGCTTCGAGGACGGGAAGACGCCCTTCCCAACGGTGCAGCACTTTGTGGGCAGCGAGGAGGCTAGGAACCAGTTCCATATTGCGAGTGTGGATGCACAGAACGTAGCCATGAATAAAGAGGCTTCAGGGAGCGTGACGAGTGGACCACAACCTGTGTTATGGAGTGAGAGCGAGTTCTTTGATGACAGACCCTTGCCATGAATGCGGACTATGACACAGATAGCATGTGCTCCTCTTGACCACTCCCTGTCCTTTATTGTTATACTCTACTCAAAGGAACTGTTTGTTCTCCACGCGACTCAAACAAACACAACAACACACCTCGTCGAAATCAACATTGACCGAACCGAAGGCGCAGACGTTCTCGAGCACAGTCACGTGGTCGTCCTTCATGGGCAGCTTGTAGCCGCACTTGCCGACGAGAGCGAGACCAAGACCCTTCACGCAGTCAGCGTCGTAGTTGGCAGGGCGCTGCTTCATGGCGAGCTCAGCGAGCTTGTCGTCCTTGAAGTAGGCACGAGCGAGACGGTACACGCTGATGTCCTTCTTCGCCTCCTCGAACACGAAGTCCTTGTAGTTCTCCATGCCGTTGGCACCGTTACGAATAGCATCCCACTTGGCAGTGTCGCGGGCAGCGTCCTCGTACTTCACGCAGGTGCCGGTGTCGGGACGAGTGTGCTGGGGCTGGAAGTCGCCAATGAACTCCTTCACGGGCAAGTCACCCATCGTGCGAATGTCACCGAACTGAGAGACGTTCTGGTCGGTGTGCTTGGCAACGGTGTCGTGCACAGTCTGGTACATGTCCTTGAGGCTGATGTCCGCTCCCTTCTTCATCACCTCCTCCATCCACATGTTGTCGTACCAGGCGCTCAGGCAAGTGCCCATGGACTTTCCGTTCACCTTGTCGTGAGGAGGGCAGTTGCACATCCAGGCAGAGTGCTCGGTATCAGAACCGGTCATGGCGTACACGTTCTTGCCCTTCTCGAGCTTGCGGAACATGGAACCAGAGTGGCAGGCCTCGAAGTAGAAGACCATCTGCTTGTACTGCTTGTTCTCGTACATCTTGTTGATCGTGTTGATCAGCACGTCGTCGCTCAGCTCGCTCTTGCCGACCTCGCAGAAACCAATGGCACCGTGGTCCATGTAGTACACGAACACAGTATCCTCGGGACCAGACTCAATCACCTTGGGGTTCTCCATACCAGTGAGCTTCTTGGCCTCCTCCTTATCACCAGAGAGAGTAGCCATGAAGAGCTCAGCGCTCACCAGGTTGTCACCGTAGTCCATGTGGGGTCTGCACTCAGCAGCGTAGTCCACACCGGGACCCTCGGGATCCTGATCGGTGAAGATCTTGCCAGGGAAGGGGTTGCTGGGATTGTCGAAGGTCTTGTTGAAGCCCATGTACACAATATGGTCCTCAGCAACACCAGCCTGATGCAGGATGTCGAAACCTCTGCAAATGGTGGAGGTAATGCAGTAGTTACCCCAGCCAGAGTTTCCAGACACGAAAAGGGCCCACTTGTCAGCAGAAGCGATGCTGAGCAGGGCAATCACCAAAAGAAGGGATCTCATCACTTACGAAGAAGAAATTATGCCACAATCATCTTTTCGGGGCGTTTCATTGTGTTTCCCACATGACGCACTCCAAAATCGCCCCTTCTTTTCGACTTCCACGATTCGCTGTCTTTTCGATAATCCAAAACGGGCCGAAATACGGAATTGGATCCAACAAACAGGACAATCCTTCTTCACTTCGACCGGATTAGGGAGCAGCAGCAAAATAGCGCCACCAATCAGCAGAACGACGGGCGTGAAGAAGTCAAACTGGTACCAAATACGCATCGTCTTTTCGAAGGAGTAGCACGAGAAGGCGCCGAGCATGAATGTCTTCACCATGTTACACATCGCAATGCCGCCGAACACGTACGGCTTCTCCATCCACGTTCCCTTCACGTGAGGCCAGAACTTCTTCGACGCCATGCGGCCCACGACGGTCATCAAGGAGGCCAGGCCGAAGGCGCAGTAGTAGGCGGGGTAGAAGCCGTGCCAGAAGGCCGAGACGATGTACACGTACAACTGGTTGAAGTTGCTGCGCTCGTAAATGCACATCTGGAGCCACTTCTGGATGCGGCAGTTCCAGTAGTGCACCGTCTTTCCGAAATCGGAGGCCAGCTCGAAGTGGACAATGTCCACGTTGGAACAGCCGTCCCACGTCTCGTGGTCCTTCACCTCCTTGCGGCCGAATCCGTTCACCACGCAGATGCTCTCGCCAATCTTCCACATTCCGAAGTAGCGGCAGCGGTAGCCCAGCATCGCCACGTAGAACACAACGAGACGCACGACGAGCGGCTTCGCGCCGAACGACTCGGTGAGGAAGTAATCAATCGGCCAGTAGCTGTTCGCGAGCACGTAGAGACCCAGACCCACGACGCCGGTGACGAACATGCGGAGCGCGGGGAGGTAGCGCGACTTGGGGAACCCGTTGGTGTACTTGTCGCTGCCGATCACCTCGTCGTACTCGTGGTAGAAGAGCGTCGGGCCGCCGAAGATGCCGGGGAAGTGGAAGATGAAGCAGTAGTAGTCGAAGAGCGAGGGCATCGACGTGATGTACTGCTCCTGGCGGCGCTTGTACACGCGGCTCATGCGATCTCCCTTCGTCGCGCCCTCGTCCACGTTCTTCTACTCCTCACACGCATTACATTATCCTTTACGCGATCATAAATACCGTCGTAGCAGCCCCACGCGAACATCTGGAGCTTCGCGATAATCACCATTTCGTACGTCGTCGCGTCGAGCGTGTAGCTCATGTAGTCGGTCAGCATCATGTGGAGCGTCCTAGGATGGAGGGTTTTCCGAGAGCGTACATGCCAGACAAATAGCCGAGCGAAAACACGAAGACGTAGTGCGGCTGACGCTTCGGGTTGCAGTACCGGACGATCAGATACACGATGGTGGACGAGATGAGACAGTGGATCCAGCTACGCGTTTAGCCCTGCCACGACGAGACCCACCTATAGGAGAAGCAGAACTGGAGAATGAACACTCCCGCCACAAGGGAGTAGGCCTTGCGAACGGTGAGGTTCTTGATCCACGTCTGGAAGTAGGCGAGAGGGAAACTCAGGAGAAGCGTGAAGATCATACGCGCCTACGATCAAGTCCCGAAGCAAGGCAAACGTAATCGTCGCGGATGCCGAACTCGGCGCACATGGAGGCCACGTACGCGTCCACTCTCGGGAAGCGGAAAAGCACGGTGTACTGGGCGATCTACGGCTGAGCGAGGCGGCGAGCGCGTACATTTTCAAACCAGCTGCAAGCTTGCAAGAAACGCTCCATAGACAAAAAGGACTGTGTCTGCACGGCTCTCCCAAAATGGGGGCGTTTTTGCGTTTCGATACGGATTTGGAATCCGCCTTCTAGAAAGACGAAATACCTCAATCCAGACGTGAGAGTGGGTGGGAACGCGGATTGCGTGGGGTAGCGCGCCCATGAAGAATGAGTGAAAGAAACAGACGACACACAAGAGGTAGGTTGAAAACGATCATTCTTCTAAAGAGATCAATAGAGAACACCGCGTGTGGTTAACACTTAACGAGAGGACGCAAACAGCTCCAAGTCACGTTTGGCTTCTCTCACGTGCGAGATAGGTAGGGCGTGATAGAGTTCCAGTTCGAAGAATCCATTCAGAATGATGAGCCGCACACGCCGCTCGGGGTCGAAAAGGTTGTTCGCCGTCACCATCTTCCCATTGCGTAACCGGATGCAGAAGTCGCTGCGCGGGCGGATGCATCGAATCACGCCGTGGCACAGATCCTTCTCCTCCTCGCTCCAAATCTTCACCTCCTTCCCGATCCACCACTGCGACGGCTTCGTCCGCAGCTTCCGCAGCAGGAACCGGTAGTGCGACTTGTCCATCTCGTACTCCTCCAGCGCGCCGTCCGCCGCGTAGCAGCCCGTGCACAGCTGCGAGTACTGCGACGACCGCGGGCGGCTGGTCGGACACGTGTCCAGGTAGTCCGACACGTTCATGTGGATCGACACGTGCGTCGTCCACTTCATGCCGTGCTTCGCGTGGAGGTGGCGCGACAGGTTGCACGGGCGCGGGAACACGCGGCCGCAGTAGGGGCAGGAGCACGGACCCTCGTCCGACTTGACCAGCTGCGGCGCGTCTTCCTCGGAGGTGCGGCACCACGGACAGAGAAAACTGGTGATGGTCGCCAGCTTGCGCGAGTCGATGCCGACGCAGGAGGTGTGGTACCACACGTCGCAGCGGTCGCACTGGATGAAATGGCGCTGCGGCATGAACGGCTGGAAGCAGAAGCAGTGGAGCTCCCCGCGGGAATACTGCTCGACGCGCAGCAGCAGCGTGCTCATAAGCAGCGAACACTCCTCCTGCACGTGCTTCTCCTCCTTCACCAGCATGCGCTCCACGCGACTCACCACGCTCATCATCAGCTTGTTCACGTCGCGCACCAGCGACGAGTAGCTGCACCGGCGCGCGCTCAGCACCGTCGACACGTACTGCTTCAGCAGCGCTTCGCGTCTCGCCGGCTCCGTCACGCCGCGCAGACATGGCAGTTCCAGCGTGTCCTCCACGGCGCTGCCCGCGAACTCGTGGATGAAACGCCGCACCAGCGGGAAGGAGCGGCCGCACGACACGCACTGGACGGCGTCGGGCAGCGTGGGGCTGAGGACGGTGTTTCGCTTCAGGCAGAAGGAGCACATCACGTGGCCGTAGAGATAGTCGGGGGAGGCGGGAGCGGCTTTGGGCGCGCTGGTACTGGGTTCGGCGCGCATGCTGCAAAGCATTTCAATCACTTTGCGTTCGATCGATTCGGTTTGAGATGGGTGCGTTTGAGAAGGAAGAGACGGAAGCGTTTGAAAAGGAAGAGATGGGTGAGTTTGAGGAGGAAGAGATGGGTGAGTTTGAGGAGGAAGAGATGGGTGAATCGGGGGAGGATGAGACGGGCATGTTTGAGAAGGATGAGACGGATGCACTTGAGAAGGAAAAGGGGGAATTGGAGATGGGAGAGAAAGATAACTCTGAGATGGGAAAGGAGAGCACACCCTCTTCCTCAAGGCGTAATCCTGCTGCGCCGAGCTAGGTTGCGCCGGAATGCGGCTTAACTCGTCGTAGGACCGCTTGACAGCAACGTTGAAACGGTTCGTCGGCTCACACTGAGGGACAAAGCAGTTCTGCGGAAGAAAAACAGCCTGCGCGTGTTGGCTCGCAGCCGGAGTACAGCGTGTAAACGACGCTACATCTCCGTACGCGTAGGCACTCGAAGCGGTGCTCTTGCTCGCCAAGAAACCCGAACTAGGCTGTCTCTGCGACAATGACTCATTCATGGGATACGAATTGTAGCCAGCCATCGCCAAAGGCGGATATGAGCCTATTCCTCACGACCTCTCCGAATGCGTACCATTCGCCATCGCTATCGGTTCCGCACCCGAAACATAGTAAGGAATGCCCTTATGGATTTCGTGCGCCGGATAGCCCGGAAACCCACTCTGAGCCGATGTGACAGCATAAGGATACTGCAGCACATCCCTTCCAAACGCGTATGCCGGATACGTATGGCAGAGAGCGTAACGAGTATCCTTCTTCTCACTCCCTGTAGTCGTATTCCCCTTCTCCGTTTCGCAATGTTGACACTGTGGCACTACAAGCCGTCACTCAGGTGCTGGCACGACCTACTCGAAGGATAAGGCAGATGAGCGCCACGCGAACGATTCATCATCAGAAAGATTCTGCTTATGTCGCGAAGGAATTCCAAGAATACGCTGCTACACGAGATTCCCTATAAGACAGAAACACCATTCATCCAATCTTTACTCGCGGGAATTCCAATCGGAACGGGGACTCCGCCTCTCATTCCATCTCTGACGCTATTCGTCATCTCGCATATTCCCTTGTGTTTGGTTTGGGCGCTGAATGCAGAGAAAAGACGCTATAGCTTCCTTAAAGAAACAGGCGAAAGATACTGTACGCTAATAACCCAAAAGCCCTCCAAATATGGTGGATATACATCTCCATAAGCTGGGAAGCTCCCACACATCGTCCGCTCCCTCCGCGACGACTTCTGTCGCGCTCGAAGGAGTCTTCTCCTTGTTTTGAGCGAGATTTGAATTGCCTTCAGCAATACTAACCTCCTTGTCTTGGAGGACACTCGATTCCTTGTCGCCTCGCTTCCCGCTTACAGACTCCTTCACGGTTGCAACCGTGCTCGCAACGGTAGTAGACACCGAATCCACAACGACGTCCTTCGCGTTGGACACCGAATCCACCACCACATCCTTCGCACTCGACACCACATCCTTCGCACTCGACACCACATCCTTCGCACTCGACACCACGCTCGCGGAGGAATTGATAACAGTAGAACCCACTTCCTGCACGGCCTCGACGGACTGCTTCGTCAGCTGATGACTGCGCTCATCCATGCTCTCCCTCCACACCTTCACCTTCTTCGAGTCCGTGTGCAGCACTACGCATCAACCACGCCACGCTGCGCTCACGATAGTAGTAGAGACCATAACCGCCAGCCGCCGCACCCAGAATGATCATGTACTTTATGATGAGCGCCGTGGTCGCCGTCTTCTCCAGCCGCTCCAGGCCCGCGCCGTCGATGCAGGTGATTCCGATCGTCGTAGCTCGCGGCGTATAGGTCGACGTCGTCACAAAGAGTCCGCGCGATTTGGGGATGTGGTGTAACCGCAGCACTTCCTACGTATCACGACCCCCTTCCGATCTGCACCTTAAACTTTGCCACCATTTCCAATTTCACCGGATGCGAGTAATTCTTGCACTCCACGTAGTGGCGAATAGGCCAGCCGTACACGACGTCGAACTCCGAGAGATTTCCGTTCCTGTCCTTCACGCGCTGGTTCATCTTGATGTTTATGTGTCCTCGTCTTCGCAGCATGCGCGCCACGCGCTCCTCCAGCTCCTTTCCCGTGTCGTACGTTGTTTTCGCTGGCTCGGGGGCCTTCTTCGGAGCCTTTGCTGCGGTCGCAAGTGTGCGTCTTCCCAACGACGATAGCCGTGCAATGGACAACATGGCAACAATGGAATGAGTGTGGCACAAACAGCACTACAACGGGTGGCGCAAAGGCTCGATCAGGATCTGATTCACGGCAACATGCAGCGGCTGCTTCAACGCCTGTCATGAAGGGAACCCCAATCACCAGATCTTCAGGATATGAAAACGACCGAGTCCGCAATGTTCTCCACGTCCAGAATGCGGTCCTCCAGATCCACCTCCCCCTCCTCCTCGGACGATGACGACGAATTGTCGGGAGATGCGCTCTCCCACCCGTAGTACTTCTGGATGGCTTCCTTGTCGGTGGACTCCATCCCGATGTCCGTCCCCACGTCCTACTCCTCACGACACACTCCTCCGCTCACTCCCGGCTGGATATTGGTGACGCGGATGTTGTACCCCTTGATCTCACGCCGCAGACCCAGCGCCAGACCCTCCACGAAGTACTTCGTGGCGCAGTACACGGTGATGTAATCGAACTGCTAAGAGTCAGTCGCCCAACACGCATTCACGCGAAGACCGCCGTCAGAGGAAATGTTGATGATGTGCCCGCTGTTCTGCTTCTTCATGATCGGGAGACAGCAGCCGATTCCGTGGAGAACGCCCTTGCAGTTCACATCGACGACGCGATCCCACTCCTCCATGTTCGCATTCTCCATCAAGCAAATCGGCATGTATCCGGCGTTGTTGACCTAACCCTCATTGCAAATCGCAGAAACACACCCAGATATCAATCCTCCCAAAGCGCTTCATCACTCCATCGGTAAAGGCCAGCATCTAGCGCATCACATGGAAAATAAAAGGGCACCTCTTCCTTGCTTGTAACGTCGACGGGCATGGCAAACACGTCAGCACCCATCTTCTCAATCTCCCGTTTGCACCGCTCGATGTCGGCCTCCTTTCTCGAGCAGATTCCGAGTTTGCATCCCTCCTTCGCGAGCGCCTTGGCAATCCCCTCTCCTATGCCTCTAGAAGCTCCCGTGATACACGCGATCTTTCCCACTAATGACATGCCGCTCATGTGAATGAAACAAACAGCACGTGTAGTATCATGTGACATAACCTTAACCCTTTCACTTAAGCAGAAGTCTTCTTGTTCTCGTAGTACTCCTTCGCCTCAACAAGTCTCTTCGCCT